>SXGS01524167.1_pt1 | contig 13086 bp, 10 predicted proteins | sample 3174681 | NCBI WGS metagenome assembly SXGS01 (sample SAMN11356861, study PRJNA531348) | freshwater metagenome | isolation source: freshwater sample F1-80 | place: China: Fuxian Lake, Yuxi | collected 2017-12-25
CTCGTTGACCAGGGCGATATTGACCAGTCGGAAGATGTTTTCGGTGAGCTTCACCGCCTCGGCGGTCTTCAGGTCGCTGACCGGCACCACCTTGGTCAGGGGGGCATAGACGGCGATGGCCATCCGCCGTTCGGCGTCGGTGTCGGCGCCTACGACCTTGGGGATGGTGGTGGCCCCGAAATCGATATTGCCGGGGTCCTCCCGCTCGGGGCTGTAGGCGATGGCGAAGTCGGTCCCGGACTTCAGGCCTGTGGCGGCCTCGAGGATCGGACGGATCAGCTCCTCGCTGGTCCCGGGATAGGTGGTGGATTCCAGCACCACCAGCTGCCCCCGTCGCAGATGCCGCGCGATCATCGCCGCACAGTCGGCCACAAACGACAGGTCTGGCTCCCGGTGCACATTGAGCGGCGTCGGCACGCACATCAGCAGGGCGTCGGCCATGGCCAGCCGGGTCTCATCGGCAGTGGCCTCCAGGCGGCCGGTGGCGCCCATGGCCGCCACCCGGGCGTCGGAGATGTGCTTGATATAGCTGCGTCCGTCCTGCAGGGCGGTGACCTTGGTCTCATCGGGATCAAAGGCCAGAACCTTGAACCCCTTGCCGATGAAGCCCTCCGCCAGGGGCAGGCCCACATAGCCCATGCCAATGACGCCGATGGTCAGGTCCCGGGCCTGCGCCCGCGCCTCAAAGGCCTCGGCCATCTGGTCCGGCGTGGGATGTTCTTTGCCCTGGCGCGTCCCGCTCATGTGTTTCGACCGGCAAAGGCCCGGATGGCGGCGATGATCTGATCCTGCACGTCGGCCTCCAGATAGGGGTGCATGGGCAGGCTGATGACGCGCTCGGCCACAGCCAGGGTCACCGGCATGCCCCCCGGTCCCACGGGATAGACAGAATAGACCCCCTGCTTGTGAATGGGGATCGGATAGTAGACGGCCGTGGGAATTTCCGCCGCCTTCAGGTGGGCGGCCAGGCCGTCGCGGTTCTCGGTCTCGATGGTGTACTGGGCCCAGACCGAAACCCCGCCGGCGATCACCTTGGGGGTCCGCACCACGTCGGACAGGCCCTCGGCATAGCGGGCGGCGACCCGGTTCCGGGCCTCAATCTCGTCGGCGAAGATCGACAGCTTCTGCAGCAGCACCGCGGCCTGGACGGTGTCCATCCGGGCGTTCATGCCAATCCGCATGTTCAGATACTTCGGATCATGGTCGAAGGTGCGGCCCTCCAGGTCGGACTTCACCGCCTGGCCATGCACCCGCAGCGACACCAGCACATCGTGCAGGCGGGCGTCCTTGCAGAGCACCGCCCCGCCGTCCCCGTAGCAGCCCAGGGGCTTGGCGGGGACAAAGCTGGTGGTGGCCACATCGGCCCAGTGCAGGGGATGACGGCCGTCCAGGGTGCAGCCAAAGCCCTGGGCGGAGTCGGCGATCAGCTTCAGGCCATGTTTCTGACAGACAGCGCTGATGGCCGGGTAATCGGCGGGCTGACCAAACAGATCGACGGCGATCACCGCCTTGGGCGTCAACTTGCCTTCAGCCTTGACCGCCACGATGGCCGCTTCCAGGTGGGCGGGGTCCAGGTTGTAGGTCTCAGGCAGGATATCGACGAACACCGGCGACGCCCCCACCAGGGGCATGACCTCGGCGGTGGCCGCAAAGGTGAAGGAGGGACAGAAGACCGCATCCCCCGGCCCGATCCCCCAGGCCATCAGCGGCAGGACCAGGGCTTCGGTGCCAGACCCGCAGGAGAGCACATGGGGGGCCTGGCCAAATTCCCCCAGGGCGGCTTCGAAAGCCGCCACCTGCGGTCCCATGACATAGGCGCCTGAGCGCACCACCTCGAGGATGGCGGCCTCCAGGGGCTCGCCGAGGCGCAGGCGCTGGGCCTGCAGGTCAATGAAGGGAATCGGCATGGCGGCTACTCGCGGGTCTTCTTGAGCGCGTCCCGACAAGTGGGCGCCGGTTGTTGGTCGAAACGCGCTCAAATCTCAGAGTTGAGAGCAGGGTGCGATCCGACCGAACCGCCGGATCGCATCATGCTCCAGGGCGGCGGTACATGCCACGGCCCCGGAGGTCACGCCAAACACGGATGTTTTCGCAAGGTTTCGCCGCGCCGGTACCGGTCCGGCGCGGCGTCACCCTCAGATCTGCCGGGCGCGGCCTTCCCAGTAGGGGGCGCGAACCTTGTTGCGCTGGATCTTGCCGGCCTCGCTGCGGGGCAGTTCGGTGACGAAGTCCAGGCTGCGCGGCACCTTGAAGCCGGGGAGCGCCTTGCGGGCGAAGTCGAGGATTTCCTGGGCCAGCTGGTCGCTCGCCGTGTAGCCCTCATTGAGCATGATCACCGCCTTGACCTGCTCGCCCCACTCGTCGTGGGGGATGCCCACGGTGGAGGAGTCGGCCACGGCGGGGTGTTTGATCAGCTCATTGTCGATCTCCTGGGGATAGATGTTCACCCCCCCGGAGATGATCGTCTCGGCGCTGCGGCCGGTGAGGAACAGATAGTCGTCCTCATCAAAATAGCCGACATCGCCCATGGTGAAGAAGTCGCCGACCCGGGAGGCCTGGGTCTTGGCTTCGTCCTTGTAGTACTGGAACCCGCCGCCGGGGGGCAGCTGGTGATAGATCGTGCCGGCCACGCCGTTGGGGCAGTCATTGCCCTGCTCGTCGATGATCCGCACCTGCAGCATGGGCGGACGCTTGCCGACGCTGCCGGGCTTTTTCAGCCACTCATCGGAGTTGATGGCGAAGCCCGCCCCACCTTCGGAGCCGGCATAGTACTCGCTGAGCACCGGGCCGAACCAGTCGATCATCGCCTGCTTCACCTCCGGTGGGCAGGGGGCCGCGCCGTGCACGATATAGCGGACATGGTCGACGGGGTACTTGGCCTTCACCTCGGCCGGCAGGTCCAGCAGGCGCTGGAACATGATCGGCACCATGTGCAGATGGGTGACCTTCTGCTCGCTGATGGTGCGCAGGACCGTTTCTGAGTCCCACTTGTCCATGAAGATCAGGGGCGAACCGGTGCCCATGGCGGCCCGAACGTCGAAGGCCAGGGGCGCAGCATGATAGGCCGGGCCGGCGCAGAGCTGGATGGAGGTGTCGTCATAGCCGCGACCGGCCAGGATGCTGACCGGCGTGACGACCGGCGTGGGCCGATAGACCCCCTTGGGCCGACCCGTGGTGCCGGAGGTGTACATCATCTGGTTGCCCAGCACCGGGTCCGAGATGTTGGAGCCGTCCAGGGGCGAGAGCGCGGTGTCATAGTCTACGAACCCATCGATATCCCCGCCCAAAGAGAGCTTCAGGGTCAGGTGAGGGCAGTGGGTCGCCGCCTCGCCCATCACCGCCACCCGGGCGTCGCCGACCAGGACCTTGGCCTCGCAATCATTGATGATGTAGGCGATTTCATCGGCGTTCAGGTGCCAGTTGACCGGGGTGATGCGCACCCCGGCGCGCATGGTGGCGGCCAGGACCTCGATGAACTCGGCCCGGTTGGAACAGACCAGCGCCAGGCTGTCGCCCGGCTGAACCCCATGCTGGCGGAAGAGGCGCGTGAGACGGTTGGCGTTGGCATTGACCTCCGCAAAGGTCCGCGACTTGCCGTAGGCGTCGACGACGGCGACCTTGTTGGGCTGCACATCGGCCCAGACGGCCATGGTCATGCCCGTGATCGCGGCCTGGTCGAGTCGTTCCTCCAGGCCCGCGCGCTCTTTCAAATCATCCATGAAATTCCTCCCGGCGCCTGCTGACCGGGGATGCCGGGCGCAGGACACATCTGATTATCATTGGGGGACGGCGGGGCTCCGGGGCGATTGGGCGCAATATGCCAAACCGCCGCCCGGGGCCGTCCTTGGCCGGCACAATGACAGCGGAATTCCGCAACGACAACGGCTCCCCCGATCCAAACAGCGGTTGGATCGGGGGAGCCGATCGGTCGGCCCGGGACAAAGGGGGTAGCCCCCTGACCCCGGCGAGATGCCTGTCCTAGAAGGTGCGTTCAGCCCAGCGGGTCACGAAATAGCCGGCGGTGGCCGAGGCCCCGGTGAGGAAGGTGCCCCAGGCGATATCGGCCAGGGTGATGTGGGTCGCCCAGACCTTCAGGGTCGCCTGGTTGGTCAGGTCATAGGTGGCGTAGCACATGAAGCCGAGGATGGCGCCGGTGGTCAGGGCCTGGGTCCAGACGCCCTCACGCACCGCCGGGCTCACCGCCAGGATCATGATCCCGGTGATATAGACGAGGTAAAAGGCGATGGCTGGCGCCAGGGCGAACTGGTCGGCCAGCACCTCGTCCAGGGTCGGGCGATAGAGCCTTGGCCCGACGGTGGTCAGCCAGACCGCGTCGATAATGGCGAAGGCCAGGCCCGTGCCGAGAAAGCCGATAACGTATTTCAACATGGGATCTTCCTTTGGGGGACCAGGTCAGGCCACGGGCTTCAGGCGATAGTGGCTGACGCCCCATTCCTCGCCGCCCCGATGGCCGAACAGGCCTGCGGTCGCCAGGAAGAACAGCCGCCAGCGGCGACGCCAGAGCAGGGCGGTATCGCCATAAACGTCTTTCAGCACCTCCCGGATGGCGGCGTCATTGCGATCAAAATTGGTCAGCCAGTCCAGGGCGGTGCGTTCATAGTGCCGCCCGGACCAGCGCCAGTCGGCCTCCACCTCGAACAGGTCGGGGAACTGGGCCATCAGGCCGTGGCTGGGCATCACGCCGCCGGAGAAGAAATGCTGGCCGATCCAGTCCGACTCGTCTTCCAATTCGAACCGATAGGGGGTGGTGCGATGGGTGAAGACGTGGATGAAGGCCCGGCCATCGGGCTTCAGCCAGCCGCGCACCTGGGTCAGCAGGGCCCGCCAGTTGGCCATGTGCTCAAACATCTCCACCGAAACCACCCGGTCGAACTGACCCGGGGCGGAGAAGGTGTTCATGTCGGCCGTCAGCACCGTGACATTGGTCAGGCCCCGGGCCTGGGCCTGGCCCCGGATATAGGCGCCCTGGCTGGCGGAATTCGACACCGCCGTAATCTTCGAGCCTGGGAAGTTCCGCGCCATCCAAAGCGTCAGGGAGCCCCAGCCGCAGCCCAGCTCCAGAATGTCCTGGCCGTCCGCCAGGGCCGCATGGCTGGCGGTCTCCGACAGGGCGATCTCCTCAGCCGCGGCCAGGTCGTCCACGCCCGTGGGATAGAGGCTGCTGGAATATTTGAGCTGCGGACCAAGCACCTTCTGGAAGAAGGCGGCCGGCAGTTCATAATGCTGGTCGTTGGCGGCGGCGGTGTGTTCGGCGATCGGACGGCTCGCCATCTCCAGGGCGAAGGTCGCCTCGATGTCAGGGGTGGCCTGGCCCAGCTGCAGGCGGGCGCGGGTCACCAGCATTTCGATGGCGGCCCGCCGAAGGGGATCGGGTACAGGGGCGCCCTCGAAGGCTTTGATGGCCGAGGCGATGAAGCTCATGGAGGCGGAGTCCTTTCCAGATGGCGCTGCGGTTCTGGCGCACCAGCGCCTGCTCGACGCACTGATTACGCGGCCTGCGTCGGTTCGGATGCGTCGGCTCTGGGCTGCATCCGCCCCCTTACTCGCCGCGTAAGGTTTGAGGTCGACGCCAGGTGGGGCGGCGGTCAGACATATCATCTGCATTGAAGGAGTTCCTGTGGGCGCAGACAACAGTTTTAGGCCGCTGCGGATCGCCGTGGTCGGCGCCGGGGTCTCGGGCCTGTCGGCGGCCTGGCTGCTGGGGGCCAAGCACAAGGTCACCCTGTTCGAGGGCGACAGCCGGCTGGGCGGTCATGCCAACACGGTGGACGCGCCTGGCGGACCGGACGGAATCGTCCCTGTGGACACGGGCTTTATCGTCTATAATGAGGACAATTACCCCAATTTCACCGCCCTTTTGGACCATTTGGGCGTAGGCACTTTGGACGCCGACATGGCGCTCAGCGTCTCCCTCGACGACGGGGCTTTCGAGTATTCCTCCGCCGCCCTGTTCGCCCAGCTCACGAACCTGTTCAGCCCGCGCTATCTCGGCATGCTGCGGGACGTGACCCGGTTCTACCGGGAAGCCCCCCGGGACCTGGCGGCCCTGGAAGGCCCCCTCACCAGCCTGGACGACTATCTGGCCCAGAAGGGCTATGGTCAGGCGTTCCGTGATGATCATCTGCTGCCCCAGGCGGCGGCCATCTGGTCGACGCCCCTGGGCGCCATCGGCGCCTATCCGGCCGCCGCCCTGATCCGCTTCTTTCAGAACCACGGCATGATGAGCCTGTTCGGCCGGGGGCTTTGGCGGACGGTGGAGGGGGGCAGCCGCACCTATGTGGAACGCCTGGCCGGCGCCTTTCAGGGGGAGGTCCGGTCCGGGGTCCGGGTCGTGGGCGTGCGGCGCGACGCAGCCGGGGTCGATGTCCGGCTGGCCAATGGGCAGGTGGAGCACTTTGACGAGGTGGTGATCGCCACCCATGGGGACCATGCCCTGGCCCTGCTGGAGGATCCAGGCCCCGAGGAGCAGCGGCTGTTGTCGGCCTTCCGCTACAGCCGCAATCTCACCGTGTTGCACACCGACCCGGCCCTGATGCCCAGGCGCCGCGCGGCCTGGACCAGCTGGAACCACCTGGGTCGCCGCGGCGCAGCCGAGGAGGGCAGCGTCACCTACTGGATGAACAAGCTGCAGAGCCTGCCTGCCCAGCCTGAGCTGTTTGTGACGCTCAATCCCAACCGGGAGATCGCCCCTGAAGCTGTGATTCGCACCGAGGTCTATGAGCATCCCATATTTGACGCCGGCGCCCTGTCGGCCCAGGCCGAGCTCTGGTCCCTGCAGGGGGTGAACCGCACCTGGTTCTGCGGCTCCTATTTCGGTCATGGCTTTCACGAGGACGGCCTTCAGTCGGGCCTGGCGGTGGCCGAGCAGCTGGGGGGCGTGCGCCGCCCCTGGTCGGTGCAAGGGGAATCCTCGCGGATCCACCTCGGCCCCGTCCCCGACGAGGCCGCCGCCGAGGTCGCCGCGTGAACGCGCCGGCCTCAGGGCTCTATCCTGGCCTTGTGGTCCATGGGCGCACGCGGCCGCAGGCCCATGCCCTGCGCTATCGCATCTTCATGCTGCTTGTGGATCTCGACGAGGCCCCGGCCCTGGGCCAGGCGCTTCGGCTCTTCGGGTTCGACAGGCCCGCCGCCTTCAGCCTCCACACCCGCGACCACGGGGACAGCTCAGACCAACCCTTGAAGGCGCAGGTGGAGGCCCATCTGCGACAGGCTGGACTGCCCTTCGGCGGGCCTGTCCGGCTCCTGTGCATGCCTCGGGTTCTGGGGGGCGTGTTCAACCCATTGAGCGTCTATTTCTGCCATGGCCCGGACGGGGCGCTCAGCGCCATCCTCTATGAGGTGAACAACACCTTCGGCGATCGGCACAGCTATCTGATCCCGGCCCCTGCGCCCGAGGGCGAGACCCTGCGCCAGACCATCGACAAGGGGTTCTATGTGTCCCCCTTCATGGACATGGGGCTGACCTACGCCTTCACCATCCGCCCGCCGGGGGACCGCGTGGCGGTGAGCATTCAGGTCGCTGACGGGGACGGGCCGCTTCTGTCGGCGAGCTTCGCCGGCGCCCGGCGTCCCTTGAGTGACCGCGCCCTTTTCGGGGCCTGGCTGTCCCACCCTTGGATGACCCTCGGGGTGATGGGGGCGATCCACTGGGAAGCCCTGAAGATCTGGCTGAAGGGCGGGCGGCTGCGGCCGCGCCCGGCTCCCCCGGCCCTGCCGGTCACGGTGGCGCCCCAGGCGGCAATCCTGCCCGCCTGATCCTTGCCCGCCTGACCCCGGGTTGTCTGGTCCTTTGCGGCCAGGACACCGGGATGGATGTCACGTCTCCGGACTAATTGGCGGGCGCGTCAAAAGACGGTGGCGCGACCCCTGGTGGCGCTGCATGATGGCGCCATACCAAGATTGGACATTTTCAGATGAGTGATTCACGCCCCTCCCCCAGGGATGCGGCGGCGGATTCTGTGTCGATTGACGTCTCGGCCATGCCCCGGGTGCTGCGCAGAATCATGGGGCTGGCCCTGCGCTATCCGGGCCTGGTGGCCCTGGCCGTCGGCTGCTCCATCGGGGCGGCCCTGTTTGGCCTGACCCTGCCGCGGCTGTTCGGACAGGCGGTCGACCAGGCGCACCTGTTGCTGGCCGGCGGGGGCGCCACCGCCGAGGATGTGCAGCGGGCCCTGGTCAACACCGCCCTCCTGGTGCTGGGGGCGGCCAGCCTGCGCGGACTCTTGACCGGCTATGGGGGCTATGTGGCCGAACAGGTCAGCCAGAAGGTGGCCTATGACCTGCGGCTGGCTTTTTTCCAGCAGCTGCAGCGCCTGTCCTTCGGCTTCCATGACCGGATTCACTCCGGCGATCTGGTGACCCGGGGGATGCTCGATCTGGAGGGGACGAGGGCCTTTATCCAGGGGGGCATGATGCAGACCCTGACGCTCGTCATGCTGCTCTCGGTCTCGGCCTTCATGATGTTTTCCACGGACGTGACCATGGCCTTCCTGGCCCTGGCCTTCGTGCCCTTCGCCAGCTGGGTCCTGGCCCGGATGGGCTTCATGCTGCGGGTCACCTGGCTGCGGGTCCAGCAGCTGATGTCGGTCCTGACGCTCACCATGGAGGAGAACCTCCAAGGCATCCGGGTGGTGCGCGCCTTCTCGGCCAAGGCCTTTGAAATGGGCAAGTTCGACGTGGCCGCCGACAACGCCCTGCAATACTCCTTCAAGCGCATCACCCTGCGGTTTCGCGCCGTAACGGCCATGACCCTGAGCTATTACGGCTCCATGGCCCTGCTGCTCTGGTACGGCGGCCATCAGGTGATCGCAGGCGCCATGTCGGTGGGCCGTCTGACCGAATTCCTCGCCTACATGACCCTGCTGCAGGCCCCGATCCGGCAGATCGCCATGATCTTCGCCTCTGCGGCCCGGGCCACCTCATCGGGGGGACGGGTGTTCGAGATCCTCGACCTCTCCCCGGAGATCGCCGACACGGCCGACGCGCCGCCCCTGACGCCCACCCAAGGGGTGCTGCGCTTCGAGCATGTGGACTTCGCCTATGACGAAGGCCGCCCGGTGCTGCAGGATGTCAGTTTCGAGGTTCGCCCCGGCCAGACCCTCGGCGTGGTCGGTGCGCCCGGCAGCGGCAAGTCGACCATCGCCAACCTGATCCCCCGCTTCTACGACGTAACCGGAGGCCAGATCACCATTGATGGTCAGGATATCCGCCAGGTGAGCCTCGCCTCCCTGCGGGAAGATGTCGGTCTGGTGCAGCAGGAGGCCTTCCTGTTCGACACCACGGTGACCAACAATGTCGCCTATGACGACCCTTGGGCTGAGGAGGACCGGATCGTCGGCGCCGCCCAGACCGCACAGCTGCACGACTACATCGCTGGCCTGCCAGCCGGCTACACCACAAGGGTCGGTGAACGCGGGGTCGCCCTGTCCGGGGGCCAGCGCCAGCGCATGTCCATCGCCCGGGGCGTGGTGCCGGGCCCCGGCGTCATGATCTTCGATGACTCCACCGCGGCCATCGATGCGGTGACCGAACGCAAGGTCCGCGACGCCCTGGCCAGCGCCACCAAGACCAAGGCGACCGTGATCATCGCCCACCGCCTGTCGTCCCTGATGCATGCCGACCAGATCCTGGTGCTGGACGAAGGTCGGGTGGTGGAGCGCGGCGATCATCAGAGCCTGGTGGCGGCCGGCGGTGTCTATGCCGAGCTCTACGCCCTGCAGACGCGGTCAGACCATGGGGGACTGGTGGAGGATCTGCCCGCCGAGGCGCTGACCGAAGGCCAGAGCGCCAGCCAGACTGAGGGTGTGCGGGCATGAGCGACTTTGTCTTTGACCGCGGCAACGATGTCGCCTCCCAGGCGCCCCAAAAGCCCCGCGCCACCTTGGGCAGCGACGACGCCGAGGAAATCTTCGCCTCGATCAATCCCAAGGTGCTGGGCCGGTTCGTCCCGTTCCTGAAGCCCCATAAGACCTTCGTGATCGGCGCGCAGATCGCCGTGCTGATCTCGGCGGCCACAGCCATCGCCATCCCCTACATGATCGGTCAGGCGGTGAACGCTGCGGTGGGCGGCGGCGACGACGCGCACCTGGATCAGATCATCGCCATCTTTGTCGGCGTGGTGATCCTCAATGCCGGGGCCTTCTTCCTCGAACAGTGGATGAGCTCGCGGCTGGCCCAGCGGGTCATCTTTGATGTCCGGCGCGCCATGTTCAGCCACTTCCAGGACGTGTCCCTGTCCTTCATGGACAAGACCCATGTGGGCCGCATCATGGCCAGGCTGCAGGGGGACGTGAACGCCCTGCAGGAGTTTCTGGAGAGCACCACCGGCGCGGTCGGCGACATCGCGCTGTTGATCGGCATTACGGTGGCCCTGCTCAGCATGGACCTGCAGCTGGGTCTGCTGACGCTCACGGTGATCCCGGCCCTGATCGTGGTCCGGGCGATCTGGCTGCCCTTCTCTAAAAAGACCTTCCGGGAAGCCCGGGACGCCTCCTCCACCGCCAACAGCGCGTTGGCCGAGAACATTCAGGGGGTCCGCACCGTCCAGGAGAGCCGCCGCGAGGCCCTGAACTTCAAGCTCTATGAGGAGAAGGCCCGGGAGAACATGTCCGCCCAGAACAATTCGGCGGCCATGACCCAGGTGATGGTGCCGACGGTGGATGTCCTCACGGGCCTGGCCATGGGCATCGTCATCGTGGTTGGCGGCAACGCCGTCCTGGGCGGGCGACTGGATGTGGGCGTCATGGTCGCCTTCATCTTCTATGTGCAGCGGTTCTTCGATCCCGTGCGCATGCTGTCGATGCAGTACACCATCATGCAGCGGGCCATGGCGGCCGGGCATCGCATCTTCGAGGTGCTCGATGTGCCGGTGACCATTGTCGACAAGCCCGACGCCACCCCTTTGGCCGATGTCGAGCCGACGGTGGAGTTCCGAAATGTCACCTTCGGCTATGACCCGGCACGGCCTGTCCTGCACGATGTGAGCTTCGAGGTCCGTCCCCGTCAGGTGGTGGCTCTGGTGGGCCCCACCGGCTCAGGCAAGACCAGCATCATTGCGCTGGCCCACCGGTTCTATGAGGTGGACCAGGGCCAGGTGCTGATCGGCGGCCGCGACGTGCGCGATGTGACCCTGGAATCGCTCGGCCGCAACATCGGCATGGTGCTGCAGGAGCCCTTCCTGTTCAGCGGCACCATCGAGGAGAACATTCGCTACAACACCGAAAGCGCCACCCGCGAGGACGTGATCGCCGCGGCCAAGTCGGTCTCGGCCCACGACTTCATCATGCGCCTGCCTGAGGGTTACGACACCCAGCTTGGCCAGCGGGGACGCAATATCTCGCTGGGCCAGAGGCAGCTGTTGTCCTTTGCCCGCGCCCTGGTGGCCAATCCGCAGATCCTGATCCTTGATGAGGCCACGGCCAATATCGACTCCTTCACCGAACTGGCGATCCAGAAGGCGTTGAAGGTGCTGTTTGCCGGCCGGACCTGCATCGTCATCGCCCACCGGCTGGCCACCATCCGCGACGCCGACAAGATCATCGTCCTGCAGCAGGGACAGATCCTGGAGCAGGGCCCCCACGAGGCCCTGATGGCCAATGGCGGCCTCTATTCGCGGCTCTACACCTCGGCCCACGCCTCCTTCGACGACGCCCAGGTGGCCGCCACCGGGGATGCGGAGTTTGCGACAAGGACCTGAGGCCCGCAGTGTCAGGCCACCGGCGGGGTCCTCAAGGCTGCGCCGGGGCCGGGTCTCGCCTCCACGTCGCGGGCGGTGACCGGCTCACCGCATTGGGAGCAGACCTGGACAGCGTGGAAGTCGCAGCCGCAGCCCTTGTGGCGGCGCAGGATCGGTGGGCCAGCCTCCCCTGCATAGTGACGGTCGCCCCAGTCGACGATGGTCATGATCACCGGATGCAGGTCCAGGCCCTTGGCCGTCAGGCGGTATTCGTGGCGCAGGGGACGGTCCTGATAGGGCCTGCGCTCCAGCACCCCTTCGGCCACCAGCAGGTTCAGACGTTCCGTGACGATGCTGCGGGAAATGCCCAGGCGGCTCTGGATGGCCTCAAACCGCCGTACGCCCAGGAACAGGTCGCGCAGGATCAACAGGGTCCAACGGTCGCCGATCACCGCAAGGGATCGCGCCACCGAACAGGGCTCGTTCGCCAGATCATCCCACTTCATCGCGGTTGGCCTCCTGCTGCCGGCCAATGATGCGATTGACTCCGTTCAATTTCAATACGAACCTGAGTTCGAATTCAGAACGGAGCTACCCATGGCCCATGACCAGAGAGGCGCCTGCGTGGTCATCGGGGCCGGTGACGGGGTGGGCGGGGCGATCGCCAAGGCCTTCGCCGCTGAGGGCCTGGTGGCCTGCATCACCCGCCGGCCGCGCAACCTGGCGTCCCTGCAGGCCCTGGCCGATGAGATCATCGCCGCTGGCGGCGAGGCCAGGGCGTATGGCGTCGACGCCCGGGAGGAGGCGGAGATGACCGCCCTGTTCGACCGCATCGAGGCCGAGGTGGGCCCCATCGAGGTGGTGGTGTTCAACATCGGAGCCAATGTCCGCTTCTCCATCCTGGAGACCACCAGCCGGGTCTTCACCAAGGTCTGGGAGATGGCCTGTTTCGCCGGTTTCCTCACCGGCCGGGAGGCGGCCCGGGTCATGCTGCCCCGGGGGCGCGGCACGATCCTGTTCACCGGCGCCACGGCGTCGGTGCGCGGGCGCGAGGGGTTCTCAGCCTTTGCCGCGGCCAAGCACGGCCTGCGGGCCATCGCCCAGAGTCTGGCCAGGGAACTGGGGCCGAAGGGGATCCATGTGGCCCACGTGGTGGTGGACGGGTCCATCGACGGGGTGTTCAGCCGGGAAAACATCCCTGATCTTGCGCAGCGACTGGCCGAGGACCGGGTCCTCAAGCCTGCCGATATCGCGGCCAGCTATGTGGCGCTGCACCGCCAGGCCCGCTCGGCCTGGACCCATGAGCTAGATCTTCGTCCGTGGTCTGAGACCTGGTGAGCAAGGAGAAACCCCTGATGGCCGCCACCCTGGAATTCCTGTTCGATTTCGGC
>SXGS01354670.1_pt1 | contig 13083 bp, 10 predicted proteins | sample 3174681 | NCBI WGS metagenome assembly SXGS01 (sample SAMN11356861, study PRJNA531348) | freshwater metagenome | isolation source: freshwater sample F1-80 | place: China: Fuxian Lake, Yuxi | collected 2017-12-25
GAAAAATCCGAATCAGGGCGCGAAGGCGCCCGTGAAAAATCCGAATCAGGGCGCGAAGGCGCCCGTGAAAATGGAGCCGAGGGGAGTCGAACCCCTGTGCCGATCCATATGAAAAGCCGCATCTACGCGTGTAGCCGTCCATTCAATCTCGGTCTGCGCTCCGTTGGACGGCGGCGTGCAGCAAACCTTGGCACGCAATTTTCTCGTTCCTCCACGGCGTGCCAGCCCTTTGGAACCAGTCCGATTTGTGTCGGCCCCCCGCCTCATCGGACGTCAGACGGGGTGGCCGCGTGGCCAAATTAGGCCGCGAGTGCGTACTGCGTGTTTGCAGACGTGTTTTGCATCCTTTTTACGTGGCCAAGATGCTCCACGACGCGCGACGACAGACCATGCTGGCCGGTCGAAGCCAATTCGGCCCCGATTGTCAAAGATCTATCCTAATTATACGTTGCCAGAAACTTTTCGGAGTCGAAATAGTTAGATTTGCGCTGAAATTTTTGGCTTGCGAACCACGAGGCGAATCAATTCTGTGACCTATCCTTGTGCTTATGAAGCAACCGTATGCAATTCTCTGCGCAATTGGAACAACGCTTGCGCTGCTCTTGCTTCCATCGTGTGAACTATCGGATGCTCGTGCGGATGAAAGGGGAAAGCAGGCTGAATCAGATTCCAAATCACAACAGGACACGAAAGAAATGACACCGAAATCGACTCTCCCTTCAAAGCGAACATATTCCAAATCTGGTTTCGACATCACGCCACTTTCCAAAACAGAGATCGCAGAGTTGGCAAAAAAATTAAGTCCCGAGGCATTTCGCGTGACGCAGAATTCTGGAACAGAGCCCGCGTTCTGTGGCAATTTGGTCGACAATAAGAAGCAGGGGGAATATTGCTGTGTGGTGTGTGGACTTCCACTTTTTTCAAGCAACAGTAAATTCAATTCGGGTACAGGATGGCCGAGTTTCTTTTCGCCAGTTGATCCTGCTCATGTCAGCGAGAAAGTTGACCGCGCACACGGTATGGAACGCACCGAGATCAACTGCGCGCGATGTACTTCGCACCTTGGACATGTTTTCGAGGATGGACCCGCGCCAACAGGATTGCGATATTGTCTCAATAGTGCCGCACTTGTTTTTGTAGAGAAAGGATCCGAGATGCCAGCGACAAGCCAACCAATCAAGAGTGAGACCGCATACTTTGCAGGAGGATGCTTCTGGGGAGTCGAGCACATTTTTCAAGAAGCTCCCGGTGTGATCACCGCGGAAAGTGGATATATGCAAGGGGCTAAAGAGAATCCGACTTATGAGCAAGTCTGTACTGGTGATACTGGACACGCAGAGAGTGTGAAAGTGGTTTTTGATCCGACAGTGATTTCCTTTCGGCAACTCGCAGAAGGATTTTTCTTGATGCACGATCCAACTCAAGTCAATCGCCAAGGCCCGGATTCTGGGTCGCAATATCGAAGCGGCGTTTATTGTTCGACCCCAGAGCAACTTGCGCAAGCAAAAGATCTCGTCGCCAAATTGACGAGTGAGAAGAAATTCAGTCGACCAATTGCAACCCAAGTTGAATTGGCAAAGAAGTTCTATCCAGCCGAGGAATATCATCAGGACTATGTGGATAAAACTGGTCGAGTTTGTCATGTTGGAAATCCGTGGCCTCAGGTTTTGGGCGTGGGAAAATGATCGATTCTTTGGTGATTGCGCTGGCTCTGGCGCAAAATCCAGTCGCACCAATTCCAGTCGCACCAATTCCAGCCGCGCCAATTCCAGCCGCGCAAAATCCAGCGACGCCAATTCCAAATTCTGACTCTCCACTTTTCAAGTCACTCGAATCTGTGCCGAGCGCACTTCGTTTGCGTGAGTGGCACGACTTGCTCGGTGGCGAACCACATGTCGCAGGAACAGATGGCGACGCAAGAGAGATTCGAAGAATTGACCTGGCATTCCGCAAGATGGGTTTGTTGGTGGAAACGCATGAATTCTGGCCGCTTCTTTCCAAGCCAATTTCAGCGCGAGTTGAAATTGTTGATGCAACTGATGGCGCCGACGCAAATCCAACGGGCGGATCAATGCGGCGTGGCGTACTTTCAGTCATCGAAAAAAATCTTGCCGAAGATCCAGCATCGGCGCATTCAGATCTGACTTGGGGTTGGAATGCATACAGCGCATCGAGCGATATCACCTGTGAAGTTGTGTACGCAAATTATGGAACACGCGAAGACTTCGCACGATTGAAAGAACTTGGTGTCGACGTGAAAGGCAAAATTGTCATCGCGCGATATGGCGGAAATTTTCGCGGGTACAAGGCGAAGTTCGCGCAAGAAGCTGGCGCCGCGGGACTCTTGATGTATATCGATCCTGCGGACAGTGGATTCAAGAAGGGCGATGTCTATCCAGCAGGACCGTGGGCAAATGACTCTTGCATTCAGCGTGGATCAATTCTGAGCCTTGCATATCCCGGCGATCCACTCACGCCTGGAAAACCTGCGACGAAAGATGCTGTTCGACTTGATCCAGATGCGATCGACCTTCCAAAGATTTCGGTACAGCCCATTGGATATGGTGCGGCGGGGCAAATTCTGGCGAAGATGACCGGCAGTGAAGTGACGGATGTTGCGTGGCGCGGAGGGCTTGCGATGCCATATCGCATCGAAGGTGGTTCGGCGCTCAAAGTGCGAATGAAAGTCGAACAGAAAAGAGAAGTTCGTCGCACTGCGAATGTCATCGCTCGTTTGAAAGGGAGTGCCAACGATGGATCGTTCGTTGTCATTGGTTGCCATCATGATGCGTGGGGATTTGGCGCCGCGGATCCACTTGCAGGAACAATCGTGTTGATGGAAACAGCGCGCGCATTTGCAGAGTGCGCGGCGAAGGGATTGCTGCCAAAGAGCGACATCTTGTTCTGTGCTTGGGGCGCGGAAGAATTTGGCATTATTGGTTCGACTGAATGGGTCGAGGCACACGAAGATGAATTGGTGAATGCGAGCGCGTATATCAATTTGGATATGGCGTCGATGGGGCTCAACTTGGGAGTCGGAGCATCCGCATCGTTGCAGAATGCAGTGGCGAAAGCGTGCGGTATCGATCCCGCAAAGATTGGATTGATTGGTGGCGGAAGCGATCATGTTGGATTTCTCTTTCGCTGCGCGGTGCCATCAATCACGATCGGTGCCAGCGGCGCGCCAGGAACAAGTTATCACTCGAACTATGACACGGTTGCTTGGTATCGAAAGAGTGTCGGCGAAGATTATTTCAGCGCAATGATTGTCACGCGTGCGACTCTTGCAACAGCGGTTGAAATTGCAGATCGCGCTGTCCCGCCAGTGTCAGCGCTTTCGATGATCGCATCGATCCGCAAGAATTGCGCAGAGTTGCAAGAGGCAATAAAAAGCCACCCTGGAAAAGATGACCCCATTCGAATCGCAGCAGTGTCGGAAGTTGATGAATGCTTTGCGAAACTTGAAGATGCCGCTCGTGCATTCGATGTAAAAGTGATGGCATCATCTTCTCAAGATAATGTTGCGCTTGCGCAAAATCTCGCTCGGCGGGCGCGTGCGATTGACCGTGCGCTTTTGGATGAAAGTGGTCTTCCTGATCGACCTTGGTTTCGCAACCTCACAATCGCCTCAGATCGATATAGCGGATACAAAGGGACTTCCCTTCCCGCATTGGCGGATGCGCAGGATGGGGCGCAGGCGCAAGCGGCGGCTGGAGCTCTTTGCGCTTCTGCAAGGCGACTGAGTGCAATCTTGGCGGAAAAATGACCGACGACAACCTTTTTTTCTTGATAAAAGGCGGTTTTCTTTTGAAAAGATCAAATCCAAGCCTATAGTTAGATGAGTTTCTGTTTTGAAAAGCAATCACTAGAACAACAAAGAAAGACATATGCGATTTAATAATGCTCTTATCGTTGGACTGACCGCCATCATTAGCTCTTCCGCTTTTGCCGGTATCACACCGATCAGGCCAAAGTTGGTTGTGACAGGATTGTCTTTGCCAACTTGCATTGCAAGCGCCCCTGGCGACAAGACCCGCCTCTTTGTGATTGAAAAGCGCGGAACAATTCGCATCATCGATTTGACCACGGCAACTCCGACTTTGCTCACGACGCCATTTCTCGATATCGATGCATTAGTCAATGGAAGCCAAACTGTAGGTGACGAACTTGGAATGCTCGGTTTGGCATTCGATCCAGAGTATTCAACCAACGGTCAGTTCTATGTCTATTACACGGCAGGTGCTTCTTCGGCTTACACGAACAACCTCGCGCGCTACACGGTTTCTGCGAGCAACCCGAATATTGCAAATTCCACAGGCGTGGTGATGATGACCTGGGCGGACCCGTACTCGAGTCACAACGGTGGATGCATTCATTTCAAGCCTGGAACCCGCAATTTGTATATGGGGACTGGCGACGGCGGAAGCGCCAATGATCCACAGGCAAACAGCCAGAATCTGTTAAGTCGACATGGCAAGATGCACCGTATTACTCCGACTGTCGGAGGCACGACCCCGTATTACACAATCCCATCAGGCAATCCTTTCTTGGGAGGAACAACGACTGCTGATGACACGATTTGGTCCTATGGTCTGCGCAATCCTTGGCGATGGAGCTTCGATCGCGCCAATGGTGATATGTATATCGCAGATGTCGGTCAGAACGCTGCCGAAGAGGTGGACTATGAACCATCGAATGCTGTTGGTGGTCGAAATTATGGTTGGCGCTGCACTGAAGGAACGGTCTGTACTGGTCTGACTGGTTGCACGTGCAATGGCACGACGCTGACTGCGCCTGTACGAACCTACGCACATAACTCAGCGGGCGGATACAGCATCACGGGTGGATTTGTTTACCGAGGATGCGCGATGCCAAATATGCAGGGAATCTATTTTTACGCGGATTATTCGACCAACAATTCGTGGTCAATGAAGATGGTTTCTGGAGCCGTGACGGAATTCGTGACTCGCAACAGCGAATTGCAACTTGCACTTGGTGGTCAAACTGTCAATCAGATCAGTGCATTCGGCGAAGACGATAATGCAGAGATGTACATCGCGGATCTTGGCGGACAGATTTATAAGATTGTGCCAGCAAGTGGAGAAGTTGTTTGCACTCCTCCTGGAAATCCAGCGGATTTGAACGGTGACGGTTTTATTGATGGTGGAGATCTGACTGTCTTGCTTTCTTGTTGGGCAACAACGTGCGGAGATGTCAATCAGGATGGATTTACCGACGGCGGAGACTTAACGGAATTGCTCAGTAATTGGGGTTCGTGATTCAGGCGCGATTCCCGCAGAAATTTGAGATCAAAACCCCAGCAAATGCTGGGGTTTTTTATTCGCGCTTCGTTGAATGCGATTTTGCCCGCACACGCAAATTGATCATTTCGATTACCAGCGAAAATGCCATCGTGAAATAGATCGCTCCCTTTGGAAATGAAACGTGCACAGATTCCAAAATCAACGCAGCGCCGATCAGCACAAGGAATGAAAGCGCGAGTGTCTTGAGAGTTGGATGACGTTCGATCACTCTCGAAACCGCGCCTGCAAAGATCATCATCACGAGGACCGCCAAGACGATCGAAGAAACCATAATGGTCAGGTTGTTTGCCATTCCAATGGCAGTGATGACCGAGTCAATTGAGAAGATGATGTCCATCAAGCAAATCTGGGCGAGGACGATCGAAAGCGCGGCGCGCTTTGCGGTGGGTTTTGAAGAGTTATGCGGCGACTCGACTTGATGATGCATCTCCAAAACAGCTTTGGTCATCAGTACAAGGCCGCCAATTCCAAGCACAAGATCTCGCACACTTGGCTCGAAAGGATGGCCCATGACAGAGATGGCAAAGAGCGGCGTGGTGAGTTTCGCAAGCCAGTCGATGCACAACAAGAGCAGGATGCGGATGCCCATGGCCAGCGAGAGTCCCCAGAATCTAGCGGTTTTGCGCTGATTTTCAGGCAGGCGGCCGCACAGAATTGAGATGTAGACCACATTGTCGATGCCCAGAACGATCTCCAAAGCGCTGAGCGTGACAAAGGCAATGAGGTTGTCGTAGGTGAGAAGTTCCATTGAGTCGGGCGTACGATAAGCAAACTATGACTTCGATGTGCAGATCTCTTTTGATTTTGTTGGTTCTTCTCCTTGCAGGCATTGAGCAACTTGCTTTGGCCTCGACCTTTCCATTGCCCCAAACACAGCAGCAAACAACGCCTCCCGCCCCAGTTTCGATCTCGCCGCCAGTCGTGGACTTTGGAAAGGTGAAACCAGGTTCCAAGCTTCCTGCGAAGTTTGTGATTCGTAATCTTGGTTTGCAACCGCTCACGATCAAGTCGGTGGTTCCAAGTTGCAAATGTACGGATGTCAATATTCTTGCTGGAACGGTGATTGCGCCAAATGCATCCGTAGAATTACTGGCGACGCTTGATGTCCCAGGAACACCGGGGGAAAAAGATGCGAAGGTCTTTCTGACTTTCGAGGGATATGGCGCTCCACAAATGGCGATGTTGAAAGCGGATGCAAGTCTGCCCATTCGGGTGACTCCTGCATATATCGATGCGCTGAAGTCTGTGGTTGAGGGGACAATCGTCGTTGCGAGCGATGATGGAAAGCCGTTTGGAATTCTCAGCGCAGGCGGAATTGCGCCGCGATTTGTTGGATTTGATCCAGCGAAAGATCCGCCGAAAAATTCTTACACATTGCGATGGACTTTGCCGAACACAAGTTGCGAGACGATGCCACTCTGGTGGATCGTCGAGACCGATCGCGCTGATTGCCCTTTGGTCGCGATGCGCATTCGACATGAATGCACAGGCTCGAAAGCGGATCCGACGAAGGCAGATCGACATTGGTTCATCCCTGAGCCTCTCGCCGTTGCGGGACGATTGGGGACTGGGGAATCCATCGTGGTCCCTATGGTCATCGAGCATTACAACCCGAAGGAACGCGGCAAGGTCGTTCGTCCAGAATGGTCGCAGGTCAAAGGTGTTCGGTCACTTTCGCCGCAGATCACCGCGACTCTTGAGGGACTTCGCCCTGGCAACAAGGATGATGTTGCGGTATTGATTCGTGTCGCGCCAGCGGCAGGTGTCGCCGGAGTTTTGTACGCGCCAGTCGAAATCGAAACCGCAACGGGCAAAGGTGTTTTTGCAGTTTCGATGCAGGCGTTTGCGAAGAGCGAGAGCGGGAATAAAAAAGAGTGACGGAACTTCCTGACTTAAACTTTCTTGATGCTGATGCGATGATCGATGTTTTTCAGCGCGCCTCCGAAGCGATGGAGATATCGCCGCTGCGCCGAGGGTCGACGGTGCATCTTCCTGCCCGTGGAAGGATATTGGCCACAGGCGATATTCACGATTTCCCTGGTCATCTTGAAGCGATTGTGAGATTGGCAGAGTTGGATGAATCGCCTGATCATCATCTCATGTTGCACGAATTGATCCACGGCGAAACGCTGATCGGCGGTATGGATGTCTCGTATCGCAATTTGGCGATCGTCGCTGAATTGGCGAGTCGATATCCACTGCAAGTGCATCCACTGCTAGCAAACCACGAATTGGCGCAGTGCCACCGCATGAGTGTCAGCAAGGGCGGTGGCGATCAAGTTGCGATGTTCGATGATGGGCTGGACTATGTCTTCAGTGATCGTGCCGAAGAAGTCGCGACTGCGATTCGCGAATTTATTCTGACAATGCCGCTGGTGCTTCGCGCGGAGAATGGATTGTGGTGTTCGCATTCAGTTCCGGGCAGAATGGATTTTGACGATGACGCATTCGACCGCGCGTTGACTTTGGAGGATTATCAATCGCCCAGTGGAACGGCGTGGTGCATGGTTTGGGGTCGACTGCAGGATCCTGTTCATATTCAAGCACTTTTGAAGCGATTTGGCGCCAAGCTTTTTGTCGTGGGCCACTGTCACGCGGAGATGGGAATCGAAAGTCCAACCGATGGACTTGTTGTGATCAACAGCGACCACGCCCGTGGAGTTGTCGTGCCTATTGAACTTTCAAAGCCATTGCCATCTGCTGATGAAATTGTGAAGTCTGCGATGCCGCTGGTTCTTTATCGTGCGTTGTCGTGATGCGCGGACTTCTTGCAATTGAATCCAGTCAGCGGGCGATCTCTGTCGCGATTCGTTGTCGTGATGGATCGATCGTGCAACGAAATGCAATCGGCGATCCGCGCGAGAAAGATCTTCTCTTGCCTGCGATTGTCGCGCTGTGCGCGGATGCAAAAATCGCGCGGGGCGAGCTGCGCGCCATCGCGGTTTCGACTGGACCGGGTGGTTTCACCGGATTGCGAGTTGGCATTGCGACGGCGAAGGGAGTGTGCGAGGCACTTTCGATTCCGGCGATTGATGTTCCATCGGCGGTCGTCGCAGCGATGGGAGTGCGATCACAGTGGTGGCCACGAACGCGCGAAGTTGTGGTGGCTCTTGCCGCGAAAGGCGATGAGTGTTGGATGACAACAATTCACGCAGATGAAGCGGGGGAACTTTCGGTGCGAAGCGCGCAGTGGTCTCGGTGGAATGTCCAGAACGCGCTTGACTTTGCAACAGCGCGCGTATTGATCGCAGACGATCACTTGCCTGTGGAAATTCGCCAGCGCGCGATCGATACGGGGATGACGATCTTGCCGCCGACTTTTCAAGCGGGTGATTGTTTGGCAGTCGCAGAATCAATGTTGCTTCGAGGCGAATCGACCGATTCTGTGGGATTGCGTGTGCGTTATCCACGCGAGCCAGAAGCCGTCACGATCTGGCGCGCCCGATATCCAGATGGATTTACGCCCAAAAAGTGAGTTGAAATGAAGATGCGCTCAAGATGCGCTGAAGATGGTTCAAGAGACTCCCGAATCTGACCGATTTGTCGGGTGAGGAGTGCATCTATGAAACACGCGAGCCAATTTCAGCGAGGGATCGGACAAATCAATGGCCGCGCAAATGTATTGATCGTTGGTCAGACAGTTTGGCCCGCGATGTGTGACGCATCCGATGCGTTGAACGTGACGCTGACTACTGCGCGCGTTGACCGAGTGCAATCTGCACAGGATGCGATCAATTGGATACGCGGTCGTTCGATTGATATGGTCGTGATCGATCACGCAATGATTGGCGAGCGGACTGCGCGCCTCGTGACCACTGTGAGAATGGCTTTTCCATCTGCTGGGATCGTTCTTGTTGGTGAACTTCCGTCGGCGAGCATCGTCGCGGAATTTTTCAGAATGAATATCACCGATTGGATCGACACCGAGCAGTGGGCGAATCAGGCATTGATCGCAAATCGAGTCGCGGGCGAGATCGAGAAAGCGATGATCAATCGAGTCAGTTGCGAGCGTTTGGTTGTCTTGGAAAATGCGTTCCGCCGATTGACGCAGGAGCGAAAATCGCTTGAGGAAAAACTTGGCGGGGCATGTGCAAATCTCGCAGGCGCAGAGGAGAGCGCGCGTGATCGAGAGGGAATCGCCGCAATGCAGACGGAGTGTCGAATGATCTTGGCTCAAGAAAGTGAAGTCGAATCAATCGTCGAGCTGAGCACGCAATATTTGATCGCACGCGTTGGGCCGACAAACGCGGCAATTTTTCTGCAGGATCAAGGGCAGTATCGCCTTGCGGGATATGTGCGCGACGACCTCGCGCGCCGTGCCGCAGGTGGTTTGGTTGATCACCTGGCGAGTCTGTGGTGTGCGCGAATTGCCGCGCATTCTGGAGTTGTGCGGTTTGGTCCAAGCGATCCGCCTTCTGCAAGATTTGCCGAAATGGCAGGCGTTCTTCCGGGGAGATCCGTCTTCGCATTCGCCGGACCGAATTTGAATTCGACCACGGGTGGTCCAGTTGTGATTCTCTTTCGCGATGGACAACGACCGTTCAGTAGCGATCTGCAAAAAGTCGCGCTGGCAGTTGGCCCGGCATTCACAAGTGGATTGGCGCGTGTGCGTCGCATTCTGACGCGCGCACAGCCAGAGTGGCCGAAAGAGTCACCCGATATCTGGCCAGACGTTCCGCCAGACATCTCTTCTGACTCGATTGATTAAGACGCGATTGGCTGAGTTGGAAACGACGCAAGAATCGTGACGCCTCCGACGACTCGGTCGCCCTTCTTGACACGAATGACATTTGATTCGCGTGTGGGAATAATCAGCTCTGTCGTTGATCCGAACTTGATCATTCCAAAGCGTTGCCCGCGTTGAAAAGAATCTCCTTCACAAATCGGGCAGACGATTCGTCTTGCGATTGCACCCGAGATTTGTTTCACGCCGATGCGATCACCAGCAGTGTTCTTGATGATGATCAAATTGCTTTCGTTGACTTTCGCGCTTTGCTCTGATCGCGCATCGAGGTATTGACCTGGAGTGTGCTTCATCGAAACAACTGTTGACTCGCACGGCATTCGATTGATATGAACATCGAGCACGCTGAGAAAAATTCTCACGATGGTCGCGGGTCCGTTGGTTGCAGGATGATCTTCGACTGTAAGAACAGCAGAAATGACGCCATCCGCAGGGCTGACAAGATCGGTGGGATCAGTCGTGGCGGGTTTACGAAAGAGGGGGTCCCTAAAAAACGCAGCGGCGGCGAACCAAAGAATGCCCACGACGATCATTACCCACCAAACAGGACCCGTGAGAATAATGATGGCGCAAGCGGCTGCGGTTGCCAAGCCCCACTCGCGAAGACCGTAAGAAGTAAGAATCACTCGATTGACTTGCCGACGAAGAATCCGATGCCGCCTGCAAGCAGGGTGGCAATCGCCAGACCGCCGCACCACATCATCAGATCTTGGGTGATCATGCCTGCGAGTGCGGAACCTCCGCCCATGCGTGTTCCCATCACGACGAGTGTTGCCAAGATGATGGCAACGAGCGTTCCAACCATCAGTCCTAAACCCATTCCGCTCATCGCGCTGTCGACGCGTTCGGCTTGCATCGTGACCATTCCGCCACCAGTAGAAGAGACAGCTATTGGAACGGATGAATCTTCTTGGTCAAAGCCTTCCACCTCGGTGGGTTCGGCGAAGAGTCCGCTCCCTCCACCAAGTGATGCGCCAGTTCCAAAAGTATCTTCGCCGGCGTCGTCAAGAAGCGCGGCTCCGACGGAAGATTGGTCGGAGTCGGTGGAATCATCAAGCATTCCAGAGCCAGATCCAACAGTTTCAAGCGAGAGGCTGCCAGAGCCTGTCATCGAACCAACATCAAGGAAATCCTCGTTTGGTTGATTGGACTTTGGTTTGCGAGTCGGCGGAGCCATAGAACCGCTGGCGTCGGATGCAGCTATTGCTGCGGCGGAGTCGCCACGACTATCAGCAAGAATGTCGATTCCTCCGACAGCAGGCTTGTTTGGCTTGGGATCGTCTATGCCCAAATCCAAATCCAAATCTAAACCCAAATCTAAATCTAACTCCCCATCCATATCACCAGAACTTTTCGCTGGTACTACTGGAGCAATGGCACTGGCATCGGCCGAATCAAGTAGGCCAAGCGGTTCATCATTTTTTGGAGGAGCAATTTCAATTCTTGGGGTATTTATTGTTGGAACAGCTGGGATTCCAGGCATGTCTTTAGCGGAATCTGAAAGATCCAAATCATCCAAGCCAAGGTCAAGTCCCATTGACGGGCTCGCGGAAGGTGGAGTTGGCGCATTTGGGGCAGTTGGGGCAGAATCATCATCAAACTTCAGATCGTCGATCATCGCGCTGCCAGACGCCTCATTGAGCGAAATGGCTGGTGGAGCGGGAGCTTTTGAATTGCCTAAATCGAGATCATCATCCAAAGGGATATTCAGATTGATGCCATCGTCGTCAACGAGCTGGTCGATCACCGCTCGTTTGAAGTGCACTTGGTCGTGCATCTTAAATTCTTCTAATTGTCCAGAATCGACCATCGCTTGGAGATCGGCTTCGGACTTACCAAGCCGAGTTGCGGCTTCATCGATGGTGTAAAAGAGCTTTGCCATGGCAGGAGGGGTAAGAATACCTACGCTATGGCTCTTATGGTGGTTGCGCAAGCAAATCGTCGGCGTGGCAAGTCGGGGGGTGCGCTTGCCCAAAGTGTCGAAATTTGGTTCAAGATCGCGGGTCGGGACTTGCCATGGAGAAGAAATCGGACGGCATATGGAACTTTGGTCAGCGAGGCGATGCTTCAGCAGACCCAGGTTGCTCGGGTTTCCCCGGCTTGGGAGGCTTTTTTGCGTCAGTTTCCATCGGTGGATGCGCTGGCGCGGGCGCGGCAAGATCGGGTGTTGGCGGCCTGGCAGGGGCTGGGTTATTACCGCCGTGCCAGAAATTTGCAGGCGGCGGCCAAGGTGATTCTTGGGGAACATCGCGGGAAAGTTCCTTCCGACCGTTTGTCGCTGGAAAAATTGCCGGGGATTGGCCCATATTGCGCCGGCGCAATTGCTTCAATCGCCTTCGGACTGCGCGAGGCGATCGTCGATGGAAATGTCGCGCGAGTGATGATGCGAATTCACGGGCGCAATGTTGATGGCGATTCACGCACGGGCAAAGAGTGGCTTTGGAATCGCGCGCGAGAATATGTGAACGAGTCGCGTGATCCTGGGTTGGCAAACGAAGGACTGATGGAACTCGGAGCAACAGTCTGCACGCCCAGTTCTCCCAAATGTGGCGAGTGTCCAGTGCGCAGAATGTGTGGCGCGTATATGGCGGGAAAGCAAGATCAAATCCCCACTCCTCGTCGGCGTGCCAGGCGGAGTGTTCTGCACGCTCATGTGATCTTGGTGAGTGTCAATGGTCGCCGTGCGTTGGTGCGACGCCCAAGCAATGGTTTATGGTCCGGCTTGATGTTCCCGCCAACCATCGAATCTCCGCGTGCAATTTCGCGCGAGATGTTGGCGCGGAGACTTGGCCTCGGTGCAAAGGCGTTGTCTGTATGCGGCGCATTTATATTTTTGACGACGCATCGATCCGTGCGATTTCGTGTGTGGAGTGTTGATGATTCCAGCGCGCGAGAGTTGAAGGATGCGCAGAAGAATGCGTGGACATGGCACACTCCCAGGAATGTGGGAAAACTATCAATTACCAGCGCAATGAGCAAGATTTTTGCGCTGGAAGATGCGAAGACGAAGACGAA
>SXGS01023634.1_pt1 | contig 13080 bp, 12 predicted proteins | sample 3174681 | NCBI WGS metagenome assembly SXGS01 (sample SAMN11356861, study PRJNA531348) | freshwater metagenome | isolation source: freshwater sample F1-80 | place: China: Fuxian Lake, Yuxi | collected 2017-12-25
AACTCTTGCGTACCTTCGGCTTTGAAGTGAATGGTTTTAAGAGGCTCCGACCAGTCGTGCGCCACGTGGTGATAAAACTCGTTGTACTCCTCTTTCGTCACTTCCGAAGGGCTGCGGAGCCAAAGAGCTTTTTGGCTGTTGATGGTTTCTTCTTTGGTTTCGCTTTCCTCTTCGCCTTCTTTCTCCGTATTTGGCTTCACGCGAAGCTTGATCGGGAAAGAAATGAAGTCCGAGTACTTTTTAACGATGGCCTTCAGCGTCCACTCATCCGTGAAGTCTTGCGCACTCTCATCGCCTGAGAAATCCTTGAGCTGGAGGAGAATCGACGTTCCATGACCTTCGGCTCTGGGCGCGCGGCTAATCGAATACTGGCCATCGCCTTTTGACTCCCAAACGGTTCCTTCGTTTTCACCCGCTCGCTGCGTGTGGAGGATGACCTTGTCCGCGACGATGAAGGACGAGTAAAAACCAACGCCGAACTGGCCGATGAGTTCAGGACGATCTTTGAGATCTTCTTTTGCGCGCAAGAATTCTTTCGTTCCCGAATGCGCGATGGTGCCGATGTTCTTTACGACTTCGTCGTAAGACATCCCGATCCCATTATCCTGGATTTTAAGGGTTCGAGCTTTCGCATCCGGGATCAGAACGATCGAGCGTTCTTCGTCACTGAGCTTCCACTCTTCGTGCGAGAGCGACTCAAAGCGAAGTTTATCGAGCGCATCGGAAGCATTCGAGATCAGCTCCCGCAAAAAGATTTCTTTTTGAGAATAGAGCGAATGAACCATGAGATGGAGGATTTCTTTAACCTCCGCCTGAAAGGAATGATTTTGCTTATGCGAGCTTTGTTCCATCGTGCACGAATCCTGTTTGAGCGTTAGTTTTCCGGGAATTTATGGCTACCCGTTTTCTTGTCAAGTTCGGAGCAATTTAAAGTTTCCGAAACAAGCCTGGTTTTCGTTTTACTCGCTTTGGAGCGTGGCGCACCTTCACCTCCATGTTAACGGAAGCCTTTTTTAGATCATCAACGCGTCCAACTCCTCCCCGCGATGCTTCAATTGACAGCACCCTCGACTTCTTAAGGGAAACCTATTCTTTTGGCATAAATCGGTTTGAAAAGTACGGAACCGATATTTTCGAAGCGCGGTTGATGCTTTCGAAAGCGCTTTTTCTACGAGGCGATGGGGCAGCGCGCCTCTTTTACGAAGGCGATCGTTTCACGCGCGTTCGCGCTAATCCTCAAACAACACTTCGCCTTCTTCAGGATAAAGGAAGTGTTCAGCAGCAAAACGGCTCCGCGCATCGGCATCGCAAGGCTCTTTTCATGTCGCTCATGACGCCGGAAGCTCTAGAAAAAATGCGTAAGCTCGTGAATGAGGAGTGGCGATCGGCAGCTAAGCGATGGGAGAAGCGCCGCAAAGTGGTTCTTTTTGGTGAAGTTGAGGAAATTCTTTGCCGCGCCGTCTGCCTCTGGGCAGGCGTTCCGCTGTTTGAGAATGAAGTGAAAGCTAGAACGCGCGAGTTCGGCGGAATGATTGATGGTGCAGGCTCCTTCGGTATCCGAAATGCTCGCGGCGCCATCCTTCGTACACGCACGGAGCGGTGGGCCCGGCAGCTCATCGCGGATATTCGATTGAATCGTCTCTCCCCGTCTCGTGAGACCGCTGCTTACAAGATTGCGTTCTTTCAGGATCTCGACGGCAAAGTTTTACCCGTGGAAGTGGCGGCAGTTGAACTCCTCAATATTTTACGTCCGACGGTCGCGGTAGCTAGATTCGTCGTCTTCGGTGCGCTCGCCCTGCATCAGTATCCTCAGGTTTCGGCAGGTGATTTTGCAGATGCTGGTTTTGCCCAACGTTTTGCGCTCGAAGTTCGGCGTTACTATCCCTTCTTCCCGATGATCGGGGGTCGTGCGACCGAAACTTTCGTCTGGCGCGAATTCGAAATCAAAAAAGGTCAGTGGGCGCTGTTAGATCTTTATGCGACCAACCACGATCCGCGTTTGTGGACGAAACCCGGTGAGTTCCGGCCTGACCGCTTTCTCGAACAGGAGATTTCGGGCTTCAACTTTGTCCCTCAAGGGGGCGGCGCGTACGCCACGAGCCACCGCTGTCCGGGCGAGTCTCTGACCGACGAGATCATGAAGGTCTCGATGCGCTTTTTAAGAGAAGAGATGTCGTACGAAGTGCCCAAGCAGGATCTGAGCATCGACATTTCACGACTTCCCGCCGTCGTAAAGAGCCGATTCGTGATCAAGCGGGTGCGAGCGCTCTAACGCTCTTTCAGAAGTTTGAGCGAAGCCTCCCATAGACTGCGCGCAAGATCCGCCGAAACTTGAGGATTGCGGCGACCGAGCTTTCGTTTCACGTAGTACTCACCCGGCTTCCAGTCACGTCCAGGAGTGGTTTCGACAAGCCAATTGAGAGTATCCGCACCTTTTTCGGGTGAGATGAGAAAGAAGCGACCGACCGCATTCTCGTAAACCCATTTGATGAGCCCACTTCCGTCGCGCGCAAATCCCGTTGCCACACCACCCGGATGAAATGAAACAGCCTTCACGTTCTTGAATTTTTCGTTGAGGCCGATTGCGTGGAGAATGTTCATCAACTTTCCGGTTCCGTAGGCGCGAAAGGAATCGTATTTTTTTGAGTTTTCAAGATCTTCGAGATCAACGTGCCCGAAGTTATTGGCAACACTCGAAGTGTTGATGATCGTCGCGCCGGACGCTTCAAGACGTTCGCGCAAAAGCCAGGTCAACAAAAACCCCGCCAGATGGTTGATCTGAAACGTCATTTCGTGACCATCTTCGGTCATTTGACGTTCCCCAAAGATAGCACCCGCGTTGTTGGCCAAGACGTCAATTCGTGGGTACTTCTCCAGGAGCCAACTTGCGAGCTTTCGGACTTCGGAGAGCTTTGCGAAATCCACGAGGTAATGATCGCAGCCAATCTCGCTCGCGATTGCTTTTGTTGCCGGCGAACGTCCCGTAATAATGACCCGAGCTCCTCGCTGCGCTAGGTAGCGAGCCGCGGCGGCTCCGATGCCGGAGCTACCGCCGGTGATGACGATCGTTTTGTCTTGAATCGGCATTCATGTCTCCCCGTCCGTGTCCGTTAGCACCATCAAATGGTAAAACTTCAGGGACGGCAAGCTTCACCGAACAACGATATGCCAAGGATTCGTGTTCAATTCTCCAGAGGTCCTAAACACGCCGTGGAGGAACCAAAGCCAAGTTTAAAATAAGATCTGCATGGTTTTTAGTCCCATCTCTTTTATTTCCTTCAGGAGGAACCATGGCAAAGCGAACTAAAATCACGACAAACAAAAGTGTCTTCAGCGTTTTCGGCGGAGTGCCGTGGCGCACGGTCTTCATCGCTGCAGGTGTAGCGGTGGTAGCACCTTACTTCCTCCGTCGTTTCATGCCGATGCTCGACGGCCGCATCCGTGAAATCACGGGTCGTGACGTGACGCTCGCAGGAAAAGACTCGGTTCGTGACGTAGCTGACGATCTGAATGTCGGCGGCGTTTCGGGAACAATCGAACGCGGCATCGATCGCGTAACGGATCGTCTTACGCACTAATCTGACTCACTAACTCGCATATATTTGGTGGGATTGTGAGCGGGCGCCAAGAAGGGGCCCGCTTCTTTTTTACTTCGCAGGTATGCGGATTGTGACTAGGTGGCGTTCCACTTCTAAGAGCGGCGATTTGAGTTCTACAACGTCGGTCTTTAGGTCTTTGAATTTCTTTTGCGCAAGCCCAAGCTCTTCATCGACTTTTTCCCGACGGCCTTTCAACAAGAAATAGCTGCCACCGCTTTGATAATAGTTGCGGCTCATATCTAAAATCACGTCGAGTGGCTTGAAAGCTCGTGCGGTAACCACGTCTACGTCTTTGAACGTCGGCAGAATCTCCCCTTCAATTTTCAGATTTGGCGCAAACGCTTTACAGCGCGTGAGGAACTCGCGCTTGAGCACGCTCTTTTCGTAAAGTCGGTAGCTCACCTCAGGAAATTGAATCGCGTACAAAACACCGGGCAATCCGCCGCCGGCTCCGAAGTCGGCCGCTGCTTTAACATGCATCGGAAAAATTTTGATCGGCAAAAGGCAGTCGATCACGTGATTGTCGATCAGCTCCTCAAAAGTCATTTTACGACTGATGAGATTGAGTTCTTCGTTCGACTTCCAGAGGAGTTCAACGTATTGGCGGAGAGCGGAGACTGCGTCTTCGCGAAGGCCGAGTTCGAGCATCAAAGGGATGCGCTTTTCAAAATGTTCCATCGACATGCCTAAGGGGTACCGGATCGGGGCGCAGAAGTCCACGCGCGAGGTGCCCAAAAAAGAAAAAGGCCCTGACTCAAACCTTGAGTCAAAGCCTTTAGAGTTACAGCCGTGGAGCTTCCTACTCCTTCAGAGTCGTGCGGATCCGTCCTTTAGAGACTAGATTCAGTCGATGATGCGGAACCAGAGATCGTACATCAGGTGAACCGCACCGTCAGAAGTCTCGATGAATGACTTCATTTTGATTTCGTTTCCAAACTTATCTTTCTCGCTGTAGCTAGCGTCGTAGCTGAGGTTGATTGAAGTCACTTTCAATTCGCTCAAAGTTTTGAGCTCAGAAGCTTGCGCTACGGCGTCACCATTCTCATCGGCCCAGAGGCGAAGCTGCGAGAAGATCGCGTCCTTACGCGTGATCTCACCGTCGCGTGCGTCTTGATCGATGGAGCCGTCGGCTTTACGACCGTCATGTTTGCGGAGAGCCTCGTAACCGTTTGCCGCGAACTGACCATCCGGACCTTTGGTGTTGTCGCCGAACATTTCGTTGATGCCCTTCACTTCGCCGTTCGCATTCGGAAGAACGAGGAAGTAATTGCCAGACGAAGCTTGGGGCGCAAACCAAGAGATCTTCTTCTTCGAGTGCGCTTGCGGGAAGCTACGCTCACCGAGGATATCGAACAGGACTCCATCGAGCGGAGCCGTCAAAGAGATCGGTGCGGGAGCACGACCAGCTTTGTTGATCTGGACAAGAAGCGGGCTTCCGGCGAAGTCGCAAGATCCTGTCGGACCCGTGTTGTTATAGCCGCCCGGGTTGACCGAAAGAAGCATCGAAGGGCCACCCTGACTGGCCGGCGCGAGCTTCATCGTGCCGTTTTCTTTCGTGACCTTCACGCGGTAGTTCGTAGCTGCACCGTAATAGAAGTCGAAATACGCCTGCGGAATGTTGAGGTAGCCTTGCTGACTCACGGAACTGATCGGTGTTCCCGACAGCAAGTTTTTCGACGTGCCTGAACGAAGCTGAAGCGTGTATTCGCCTTCCGCAAGCGTCGGGCACTTTTTATCGATCTCTTTAACGACGAGCATCTTCTCGTTCACGAGCTTTGTTTTGATCGAGGCATCGCTCGCATCACAAACGGTTGCGCCTGCATCGTTGACGAGAAGGGTTTTCAAATCCATCGCGTCCTGAACACTGCCGCCGTTATGAGCGACGCCATCATTTGAGCAGATCGCGCCTGCCGGCGTCTCCATTGGAGGAGACGGGGGTGCCGGAGGCGGCGCTTCGGGAACAGGTTCAGGTTGAACAGTTTCAGGGCAGAGGGTTTCAACACCATCTTCCATGCAGCGCTCTTCAGTTGCGGTTGCGAAGACGCTGCGGCCGAGAACTTTTTTAGCCTTCTCGCCAGTTACGCCCGTAAAGCCCGAGCAGCTAGCCAGTAAGCAAGTCAGAGTTCCTAGACCGATGACCTTCGTAAGACGGCTTTGCATGATGATCCCCTCTTCCCCGATTGCGTCGATGATGGGTAGGGATTGCACGTGTGATGCCTGTCTCAAGCTAAGGCGCTTTGGAGGTTTTGCCGTGCGGGCGAAATAAACGGTTCGTGAGCGGATTGTTCTGAAACAAACTGGCGACGAAAAAAGGCCCTGTGAACAAGAGTTGATCAGCCTGTGTTGAACCTCGACAAACTTCTAGTCGCTCCGGTGCCGTCCGTCGCGAGCTGTTTGAAGGACCCGGTCTCGTCTTTTTAAGCCCTGAGCATTACCATATAGAGAGAGGCGATCGAGTTGAGCTTTGATCCTCGGAATAGGTGCACGAATGAAATTATCTCGAAGCGGGACGAAACTGGCTCTTCTCTTCATGACGGTTTGTTTCAGCGCATCGGCTTGGGCGAAGTCTCCTGCACTCGATGAGAGATGCGCGAAGAAAAAAGACGTCAACGTCTGTATGGATCTCGCTTTCGGTCACATGGCGAAGAAAAAAAAGAGTGATCAAAAGCTCGCGCTCAAATACTTCAAGCTCGGCTGCGAAGCGCAGAAGAAGCACGCTTGCTCAAATGAGGAAGCTAAAGCGCTCGCAAAAGATTTTCGGAATCAGGGTCGTTCGACGGCGTCTCAGAAAAAATAAATTCAACGCTGCGGACGCACGCGCATTCCGGCGCGAAGGTTTCCACTCGCTCCGGTGATGACCGTTTCTCCCGGTCGCAGCCCTTCCAATATTTCAACTCTCTCACTTGAATCGTTCTCACCCGAATCTTTCGTGCGCTTACCGATGATAACTTCTCGCTGAGTCGCAACGAAAGAACCGTCGGGTTGTCGCACAGGAACGTAAACGACAGCTCTCTCCCCTCGCGTCGGCGCTGAAGCTGATGTTGCTCCGGAGATTGATCCCTCCTCAGCGGCCGGAGTCGCTTGAGGTCGAGTCTGAGGTCTCATTGCTTGGGCCGAAATCTCGAGCGCACTAGCCGGTACAAGCGGTCGCGGCTCACCCGGAGGCGCGAGTTCCACTTGCGCGAGCATGCCTGACGTCACGAGCCCATCTTCGTTCGGAACCGTGATGGTGACCGAAGCCTTACGCGATTCGGGATCGATCTCGGGTGAGATGAGCGTGAGGATCCCTTTCCATTCCCGATCCGGCAACGCTTCAAAGGAAACTTTCACCTCTGAACCCACGCTCAATCGCTTTAGATCAAGTTCCGACACGAATGCAGAGACTTCGACTGTGCTGAGATCCCCGATTCGTAAAACGCCTTCGCCAGCAGCGAGCATGCTTCCAGCTTCGGCGAGCTCTTCTAAAACCAGCCCGTCAAACGGCGCACGAATTTGCACGCGTGCGAGATCATCGTTCGCACGCTTCAAGCGCGACTGATGCATTTCAATGCGGGCCCTCGCCGCACGGGCTTCAAGGAGCGCAGCTTCAAACTGGCGATCCGCGATTCGACTCGCAAGCTGCTTCTGATCGGCTTTTTGTTTCGACATGATGCCTTGCCGGAGCATTCGCTGAGCTCGCGGCACTTCGAGATTGGCTTGAATTTTTTCGAGTCGTGCTCGCTCGATGCCAGCGCGAGCTCGCGCCTCTTCGGCTTTTGCTCCTTCGAGAGCGGCACGAGTTTCGGTGATCGCCTGACGGTAAGATTCATCGTCGATCTTTGCGATGATCTGATCTTTTTTTACCTTCTCGCCGAGTCGCACGATTGGTTTATCGAAGGCACCCTCAACGCTCGTTCGCAGAGTAACATCCCGGTAAGCCGCGGCGGCACCTTCGGACTGAATCGCCGGTTCTAACGATCCGAGCTGCGCGACACCGACCTTCACGTTGACTGCCGGCGTTTGCGCAGATTGGGTTGTTCCAGAAACACTTCCGGAATTGGCGCTGCTCGAGGTTAGCCTTTCACCATCAGGGCTCGGACTTTTTGAGATCAAGTAAAGAGCGGCTCCCATTACGAGAATCACTCCGAAAACACCTAAGAGAAGGAGAAGGGACCGAGTTGTGCGTCGTTCTCTTGAACCTGCCATAGCGCCTCCCTTAAGACTGCTTTCACCACATGAAGTGCCATCGAAAATGGCAAATAAGTAAGATGCGGCCGAGAAGTCTCAGTCAACGGTGCGGGCGAGATGTTGCAGATACTAAACAGAGCTCCCCACTAGAGCGTTTTAACGACCTTGCTCTTTAGATAGCGCGGGCGATCAGGATCTCGGCCTAACGATTTCGAGATCCGCTCAAGCCATGGGTAAATCAGTTGTAAAGCGGCGATTGGTGCCAGTCTTAAATCACTCGTGACGGGCACTTCAACGAACGGCAAGGCTTCGGTGCGCGCTGTGCTGCTTCCGAAAAGCACGACGCGTGCTCCTTGCTCTTTCATCTGATGGGCGGCATCGATGACGTTCTTTTCCCCGGCTCCGGGAAGGGCTAGTGCGATGATCAAGAATTTTTCGTTTACGATCTCTCGGGGACCATGGAGTACTTCCGCTGAAGAAAAACTTTCCGAATGCAGACCGCAGAGCTCTTTGATTTTGAGCGAAACTTCCTGCGCAGCGGTCATCCCATAAGCGCGGGATAAGACGAAAGCGCTTGAAACGCCTTCGGCATAACCGGGATCAACCAGAGTACCGCGATTGTAGGCTTCAAACATTGTCTCAGGTAATTCTCGGAGCGCTACCTGCAATCTTGCATCTTGCGACCATTCAGCCGCCAGACGTGCGACCGCCGTCATCGAACAGAGAACCGTCTTTGTTGCGGCAAGACTGAGCTCAGCTCCCGCGCGCTGGGGAAGCAAAACTTCCGCACGCTTGGCAAGGGATGAGTTGACGTCGTTGACGAGGGCTGCCGTCAGGGCACCTTGTTGGCGTGCGTGTTCGAGCGCTCCGTTGATGTCGGGACTTCCGCCCGATTGCGAAATCGAGAGGACAAACTGTTTTGCAAGATTCAATTTCGATTCGAGGACCGTCACTAACGAAGGTGGAAGCGACGCTACAACCGTGCCGGTACATTGAGGAATAAGATAAGAGGCATAAGTCGCCACGTTATCCGAACTTCCTCGCGCAAACGTTCCCATCACCGAAGGACGAAGAGCGCGAAGTTTAGCTCCGAGCTCGTGGTAAAGCGCAAGATCTCCTTCGAGAAACTCGCGCACGCGCTCGGGCGCTTCTTGCGCTTCTTTTAACATCTGTGACTTCGACGATTGCTGGGGATCGACGCTCATCCTTTGGTCCTTCGTTGAAGAAAACAACAACCAGATTAGGTTTGTGTCGGAATCGTTGTCACTGCAAATTGTAAGAGATGTGCCTGCACCCGCATCGGCAAGGAAGTACAAATGGATCACCGACGCCAAGAGGAGAATGAAGCTCCCTATCGCACCGTTTACCGCAAGATCAAAACTGGAACTTTTCGTGTCCTCGAGTTTGCCCCGCTCAGCGCTTCCACAAATGCTTCTGAGGACGCTCGACCAGCAGCGCTTGTGATGATTCTTCACGGTTTTCCCGATTTGCCAGAAGGTTGGATCACCCAAGCGAAAGCGCTTCAGAAAGCCGGTTTCTTCGTCGTTGTGCCCGAGCAGCGAGGTTACGGTGAGAGTGAAAAGCCGAGCGGTGTTGAAAGTTATCAACTCGATTTCTTGGCCAACGATGTCTTTGATCTCGCCACAAGCTACGGAGCCCGCCGATTTCATTTAGTGGGTCACGACTGGGGCGGCATCGTGGCGTGGTGGATGGCCTGCAACGCGCCTGACCGAATTCTACGCCTAGCGATTCTGAACGCCCCTCACCCAGCAGTGACTCGAACGTACGTGCTCCGGCACCCCCGTCAGCTTTTGCAGAGCTCTTACGTTGCTTTTTTTCAGCTGCCGCGAATTCCTGAATGGCTCTTGAGCCAAAAGGATTTCATGGCGCTTAGAAATTCGTTATTGAAATCGAGTCGCCCAGGAGCTTTCTCTGAAGGCGAAATGAAGATTTACGTTCAGGCTTGGAAGAGGCCGCAAGCCCTGACCTCAATGTTGAACTGGTATCGCGCGCTGCCGCTCCTCTCCTTTAAAAATCGCGCCGTCAAAGTGACTTCGCCAACCCTGATTTTGTGGGGGGATAGAGACCAGTTCCTGCAAACGGGTTTGGCTTTCGAAAGTCAGAAATATTGTACGGAGAGCGATCTTCAAATTCTCCAGGAATCGACACACTGGCTTCACCGTGAAGAGGCTTTAAAAATCAACAAAGAGCTCACGCAGTTCTTTTCGCGTGAGTCATTTTCTCCCACAGCGAAGCGCATTAATCAGGAGATTCCGTTGACCTGAGACAAGTGAGGCGATTTCCTTTTGATCATTCAGGAGGCTCACTTTTTGCCAACGCCAACGTTGATTCGATGGTTTTCAGTTCTCTCCCTCATGCTGTCGTTCGTAGCGCGCTTGCAAGTTGTCGCAAATCCTCGAATTGAGGAAAGATCCGATACCAACTTTTGCGCACGCCAGAGCGCTAACTATGTTGAGGGAAGCTACCTTGGAAAGCTTGCGGGCATCGACCGAAAGCTCGACGTACGGATCAACCTCATTTGCTTAGATGAAGCGACTTTGATTTCAAGCATCGCGTTCCTCTCCAACGTCGCACCGGGGGGTGCAGACGCTGTTCTTACCTTTCGCCATGCCGCGCTTGACGAAGGAGATTTAATTCTCTCGCCTTACTCGCTAGATCCCGATGAGCGAGATGAAATCCCGTCCCACTATCGCGGAGCTTACATGAGACTCGACGTGAAAAAGCTCACCGCCAAGAAGCTTGAGGGCTCTTACGCAAACGGAAACGCACTGAAACCTTTAAAACTTACCGGCCAGCAAGATCAGGAGTTTCCCTATTTCTCACCCGGTTCAAACGTGAAAGAAAGCTGGTTCCAAGGAGACTACGTCGTAAACAAGAAAGGCGCTGGTCCCTCGCGAATTTACGTCGATGTCATTTCGGGTGGTCCGATCGTCTCGGCCGAAACAAACGACAATTTCATCATTAAACTCTTCAACGGTCCGGCGTTCAATGCAAACGGCTTGATCTCGGTTTCGACGCCACTTGCCGATCTTGAGATGAACGAGAATCCACTTTTCTACATGCGAGCGCGCGTTCTTGACGAAAATCGTTTTGATCTTTACTGGATCTCGCCTCACCGAGGCGTTGATGGTCCGATGCGTGCGACGAAGACTTCTCACCGAGTTTCCCCGGAGGTTCGACCATGATTCAAGCTTCGCTCCCGATTCAGCATGAGCAAGTGGCCGATCATTATGACGAGCTAGATCGTTATTACCGCGAGATCTGGGGCGAACATCTCCATCACGGGCTCTGGGAACGAGGAGATGAAACTCTTCTCGAAGCCGTGCGAGGCCTTTCTCTCCTAGTTGCTCAGCAAGGTTACGTTTCAAGTGGATCAAAAGTTTGCGACGTGGGCTGCGGTTACGGCGCCACCGCGGAGCTTTTGGCAGAAACGTTCGGTGCAAACGTGACGGGTCTCACGCTTTCCGGGAAACAACTCGTCGTCGCGAACTCTCGGCATCCGGCGCGAGGCTCGGTGGACTTCCATAAGCAAGATTGGCTTGAGAACTCTTTGCCGGCTTCGACCTACGATACGGTCATTGCCATCGAGAGCACCGAACACATGCGTGATAAGGCCAAGTTCTTTGAGCAGGCTTTCCGAGTTCTGAAACCCGGTGGACGGCTCGTGATTTGTGCTTGGTCGTCATCGGAGTCTCCGAGCGATTGGCAAGTCACCCATTTACTTGAACCAATTTGTCGCGAGGGTCGACTTCCGAGTATGCTCTCGCCCTCGGAGTACGTCGAACTCGCTCGTCAGAACGGTTTTGCGGAAATCGAAGTTGAAGATCTCTCAAAACGCGTTCAGCGCACATGGACCGTCACTCTTTCGCGAACCTTCCGTCACTTTCTAAAGAACCCGCAGCAGATCAAAGATCTTTCGGTTCGCGAACTTCCAAGCGCGGATTTCGCAAAGAGCCTGTTGCGAATCAATGCGGCTTACCGGAGTGGCGCGATGGTTTACGCAATCATCAGCGCAACGAAGGTGACCGTTTAAGCTGATCCCAGAAAAGTGCGAGATTCAAAAACGCGAGCGTCAATCCAAACGTCATGAGACCCATGTACGCCGCGATCGCAAGGTGCATGCTCACGATCGCGAGAACCCAAAGGGCGCTCACGCGCGGGATCCAGACTCCGACGATGTAGAACGTTTCGAGAAAAAGTGTTCCCCAGCCAAGAATCTTCGGAATTAGCGGAACGCTCGCGAGCCAGAAAAAATTGCCAGTTGTAAACTCCGGCAGATTGAGCACCCGCCAAATCGCATCACCGGTCCACCACTCTGTGCCCGCTGCTTTCGCAACCCCGGCGTTCAAGTATGTCAGGAGAAGCGCGACCTGCAAAAAACGTAAACTCAAGCGGGCTGAGACGGTAGGCGTTTCTGCTTCGCCTCGCTTACGACGATCGAGCGAGTAGCTTTCGCCGATTGGCATAAAGACCATCAAGAATAGAAAAACATGGAAGTAACGGTTCACGCCGTAACTCGACAGCGCCCCCGATGAGAGGATGAAAATTTGAAATAGCAGAAGTCCCACGGCACTCGTTCGCGTGCGGTATCCGAGAGTGAAGGTGATCAGAAAGATCCAACGAAGAATAAATAAAACGTGCAATATCCCGGAGTAATCAAAACCGGCTTGCTCAAGCCAGAGGCCTAGACTTGGCAGATTCGGCCCTTCAAAGACATCCATCAAGTCGGCCTGCAAGAACCCGTAGGGACCGAAGAGATCGTCGAGCGAACGCCAAATCAAGACAGCTTCGGCCATCATCGCGAGACCTAAGACGACCCGGGCCGCGGCCAGCGGGCGTGCGCTCTGCGGAGAGAGGAAAAATCGTTTCAGTTGCTCCCTCATACTCTTCGGGCTCACTCTGAGTCCCCTTGGGGTGTGAGCGTGAAAGTGATACGGTAAAGTTCTTTTGTTTGAGGTCGCTCTCCTTCACCGAATTCCACAAGTGAAGGCAGTTTATAGACGAGCACGATCATCGTGACCTTCTCAGCGCTCGGGTAGCGCCGAAAAATTTGTGACGAAAGGCTTGCCGCAACCGAACGCTTAAGAGCTTCGTTCGGATACGTTTGCACAAAGAGTCGGTACATATTTCCGATTCTCAATGCGACTTCGGAGCTAACGAGTTCATGAAGCCGGTGGCGTTCTCTTCCGTCGACTTCGAATTCAATCATGACTTGGTTCCCGACGTTCGGTGAAAAGAAGCCAAAGCTGCCGCCAGCTCCCGTCACGGTATGGTACCCGTTTCGAAAAATGCG
>SXGS01208367.1_pt1 | contig 13077 bp, 12 predicted proteins | sample 3174681 | NCBI WGS metagenome assembly SXGS01 (sample SAMN11356861, study PRJNA531348) | freshwater metagenome | isolation source: freshwater sample F1-80 | place: China: Fuxian Lake, Yuxi | collected 2017-12-25
TCAAATTGGGCCACGCGACTGCCCTTACCGATCTTGCCCGTGCGCAATACCTCGGAGACGGCATCAATATCCTCTTCGCCAAAGTCGTGCGTTGCGCCAAAAGGCTGCGTCCGCACCGGCGTACCACCGTGGATGGCTAGTGTTGAATTCATGGTTTGCTCCCTTACATGTGATAGGGTGAGGGGGTGACAAGGTGAAGAGGTGACTTCGACAAGCTCAGTCATCTTGTCACCTTGTCACCCCCTCACCTCTTCATTCTGTCATTTGCGAATCTCAAACTCCGCCATCGACAGCCGCCCGCTGACTTCGCTGGTGAAGCCGACGAAGGAGAAGCCGTAACTCAAGGCGTTGCCCAGCATATCGGTCAAGGAGAGGGCTGTGGCCGGGTTGGCAGCCCAACTGCGATGCCACAAGCTTTCATCCCCGTGCAGGGTGAAGCGCTGGGGTTCGCTGGCCCAGGCGCCTTCACTGGTGGTGAGCGGCTGGGCGATGTAGTGCCAACGGGTGCCAGGGGCGTTGACCCAGAAATAGCACTTAGCCCCGTCCAGCCGCAGATTGTCACCGCGCAGGTAAACGGAGACATCACAGCCGCGCAGATCGACCGGGTCGGCATCCACCCAGTTGCGGTAGTGGAGCAATGGCAGGATCGAGAGCGGCTTTTCCGGCGTGTCGGCACTCCAGCGGCGATGATCGACCCAGATAGAGTTGCCGCCCTTCACCCCGCCTCCTTCAACCCAGGTCGCCAGGATAAAGATATTCTGCCCGTCGGCGACGATGCTGGCGTGATAGTCATAGGCGCACCAGCCTTCCGGGCCTTTGGTAAAGCTGTTTTTGATCATATTTCCTTTCCATGCCCCCTTTCGTACAAATCTGTGGGATCAACCACGACCTTTTCTTTGTACAACTCCCCGGTCACCACGCCAGCCCCTAGGGGATGAAAATCCGTTGTTGTCTTCACAAAGAGCAACGGATCTGGGCGATAGTGCGCCACCCCCAGTGCCAGCGCAGCGCGTACCGCAAAACAACGGGTCATGGCGTTGCCAACGGCACCCACCTGCACCTGGTTGGCTTCCTCTAATAACGCACCGAATTTATTAAAATCGTAGCCCGCAAAGTCTGGTTGTGGGCGGTAGATCAACGTCGGCAATGGCTGCTGCTAGCCCTGGTCATCACGCCACCAGGCACTCTTTACCACCCACTCGGGATAGCGCACCTGCACAAGCTGTTCGATGACATGAAACTAGGTGCAACGGAGATCAGGCACACCCAACAGCACAATCCGCGCATCCAGTTCATAAAGCTGCCAGAACGGGCCATCCGCCGCCCAAGCGGAGGGGCCATGTACGGCGGTGATGGTTTCGGCTTGCGCGCCCACCGCCGCCACCGAATGCAGCAAATGACAACTCCGGCGCGCGCCGGGCCGTGTCCGCACCGCCTCGGTAATCGCACCCATCTCCGACCGATCTTGTTGCGGGTCGAAGATAGGGGCATCCACACGCCCATGCGCAAAGGTGAAGGTGGGGACGACTAGCGTTCCCATCACACCAAAAACTTCGAGTAAAGCCTCAACCAGCGCCTCTGCCCCACCTTGCACCTGGCCCAGGCTGCGCAATGCGCTATGGAGAAAGACCGTCTGCCCGGCGTCCAGACCCAGGCGGCGCAGATCATGCACAAGTTGTTCACGGCTAACGCTACTCATCGTTTGATTGTCCAAGTTGGCAGCTTTACAAAGTCTCGGTCGGCTCGGTACCGATATAAAGCTGACAGGGGATACGAATGGCAAATAGCTCCGCCTCGCGCATCAGCACTTCGATCCGAATTGGTTTGCCCACCAGCGCGCTGAGGTCTTGATGTTCTTGCCAGCGTGGCTGGGCAAAGAGGTGATCACCGCTGATCGGGGTCGCCTCTTCCAGTGTATAGCCAGGGATCGGTTCGCCGCTGTCGCCATCGAGGATCTGGACGCGGACGGCGGTGTGTTTGGTGGTGCGCAGGTTGAGACGCAGGTCGCCTGCCTGGGGAATAATGGTTTTGGTGCGCAGCAGCCCATCCTTGCCCCAGGTTTTCATCGAGCAGAAGCCATCGAGTCGTAGCTCATAGAGCAACGGACCAAAAGCCCCGCGTGTGTCAAACCCAGCTTGTTGCATATCGGAATAGGAGGCATGTTCACCCCAGGAAGCGTGGGCCAGGAAGAGCAGTTTGTCATCGCGTGTCCGCAGCAGCTCCATGCCATAAATCTGACCGCCGCCCAGCAGACCATAATCGCGTGGCGGCAGAAAAGGTTCGCGCACGGTGCGAACCCAGTTGAGACCGTTGTAGCTGTAGGTCAGGTGCGTCTCCATACGCCCAGCCATCTTGACCCGCCGCTTTTCCTCAAAGAGATCGGTGCGAAAGAGATGAAGCTGGCCGATAAAGAGATCGTCATAGGGGTCGGCGGGCATAGAATAGAACTCCGTGCCGGGCGGGTCAAAGGCGTCCGGTTGCAGCACGGTTTGCGCCGGGGTAAAGCTTTCCAGGTCGCGGCTGGTGACAATCGAGATACGTCGATCCACATGCACGGGGCGCGTGTGAATCTGGAAGAAGCCGCCCTGGGCATTCCAAAGCCAGCCACACCAAGTGTCGGCGCGCGTCGGTTGCCAGGGGCGGGTTGCGGCCAGGTCGAAGCGGCGCCCATCGGCGGAAAAACCGGCAATGCTCTGGCGCACCTGCCGGTTGGGGTGATAGGTGGACATGAGGTAGCCCCGCTCAGCCAGCGGCGTCCCGGCCAGCGTGTTGATGTAGATCGGCCAGAAGCGTTCGCCCTGCTCATCCATCACCACGTTTTGAAAACCCTTCCAGGCCGGCGTCTGTGTAGCTTCATAACGCGGGTCGGCCCACTGATAGGGATCAGCCGATTCCAGCCGCAGGACAAAGGTGCCGGGGTCAGCCTCCGGCGGGTAGACCGCGGCGTACATCACGTATTTGCCGACCCGCTCATCCCAAAACAAACTGGCATAGCCGCCATAGCCCAGCACCTGGGGATGGAAATCTTGAAACACTTCCTTGACAAAGCGCGGCTTGTGCCAGACCCGTTCCAGGCAGACTTGTTTTTCGATCAGCCAGTTGTCGAGAAAGAGAATTGTTTTCATGCGTTGCTCCAATCAAAGATGACCCCTACCATCTCTTTATTGCCGTCGGCCAGCGCCGCCAGCGCTTGATCGATCGCTTGCGGCGGCAGGGTATGGGTGATCAATTTGCCCAGCGCCAGGCGACCGCGTGCCGCTTGTTCGAGGACATAGGCATAGTTGCGCCGGCGGGTCGCCAGCCGCGGGTTAGGGGAGGCCACCTCGTCAGGGTCACTGCCACAGCCGATGATCTGCAAGCGCTGGTAGTGGAATTTGCTGGGATAGGAGTACAACAACTGGTGCAGATCCAACCCAAGCTCCGGCGGCGGTGGCTGGCGGTAGATGCCCATAATCGCCAGCCGTGTGTAATCGCGCGCCAGCTCCACCGCCTGCCGAAAGCCATGCCAAGAACCGGAGGTTTCGAGGATCAAGTCTGGGCCAGTCTCGCCCAGAAAGGCGGCTATCTGTTCAGCAGCATTGGCTGTCCCCACCTGCACGACCGCGCCCAGCCCCAAGTTCTGGGCAAAGGCGACCCGCTCCGCCGCGCTATCCAGGGCCAGCACCCGCGCCCCCATCAGATCGGCGACCAGCGCCGCCGACGCGCCCACCAACCCTTGACCGACAACCACCACCGTTTCGGCGGCGGCATATTGACCCAGGTGCAGCGCGCTTACCGACCAGCCACAAAGGTAGGAGACGCTCGCTTCGTGCAAGGTAAGCGGGCCAGGCACCCGATATACGTCATCCTCGGCGACACAGGCATAGGCTTGGTGTCCACAGTTCAGCACCGCGACGGCATCCCCCCCCGCGACCCGCACCACGCCTGCCCCTACCGCCTGGACGACGCCGCTCGCCGTATAGAGCAACTCGCCGCGCTGTTGCCGGTTTTGGTTCAGGTAGCCGCTGACATTGCTGCCGGGGCTTAGCGCGGTATAGGCGACCTTGACCAGAACTTGCCCAGGGGCTGGGGTAGGGATGGGTTCGTCCACCACCTCGATCTGTCGATAGCCGGTGATATAGTAATGGTTCGTGTTTTGCATCCAGTCCTTCAACTAGCCATTGCTACAAGAGTTGGAAGGCGTACAGATGGGCATGGCGCAGCGTGACCCGCAACCGCACCGCCTGGCCGCGCAGTCCGCTAATGTCTGTCGCCCCGCGCCAACTGACCGGGCAACGCACCTGATCTGTGGTCATGAGGTCACACTCCTCTTCGGTAAAACCGGCAATCGGGGCGCCATCCGGCTGCACCAGCGCGGCACGCGCCCAGCCCCGTTGCGCTGCGACATTTAGCTCCAAGCGCGTCCCTTCAAGCGTAAAAAGCTTGGTCAGCAATGTTCCGGCCAATGGCCCACAACTCAGCGAAACGAAGCCGTCACGGCGAAACTTGGTCAGCCCAATCGCCATATAGGCGGGGGGTAAATCGTAGCCATGAGACATTACATTTCCAGAGTAATAGACCCAAATTTCGTCATCAACAACGAGGGGGCGATTCACGACAGCACCGACGGAATGGTCGAAGTTGCCAACGGGGCGGCCCGCGATCACCGGGCTGCGCGAAAAAGGTCGTTGCCACTGCTCCCCATCACGGCTATAAGCAAGCTGGATGTTCAATGGCCCATCATCCCAACCGCGCCCCCTGCCACCAATGCTCAACTTTGTAATGTAGAAGGCCCACAGAAAGCCGAGGTAGATACCTTCGTAGGGGAAACCCGCCAAGCCATAGAACTCCATCCGCTCACCACCCATCGCCTTGACAATGGCATCATCTTGCCCATCGGGCGTGATAATCAGACGCGGCTTGCTCCACTGTAGCCCATTGCTGCTGACGCTCATGCCAACGCAGCGGCGATAGATGGGCGCTTCCCCTGCCGGCACATGGTCGATTTTGGTAAAACTGACAAACCGCCGTTTCTGCTCATCATAGATGGTGGGGAGGACATCACCGATCTCGGTCACCACAGGTTCGTAGCCATAGGGGGTAAAGTGAATGCCATCGGCCGACGTCGCCAACCACAGCCCGCGCAGCAGTTGATTGGGGGCAAATTGTTTGCGGTCAATCGGCGGGTCAGGGAAGCCGGGCCAGGCATGGGTACCTGGCGGCTGCACATCCCAAGTGTACAACTTATAGCGGCGCTGTGGGTCAGGGTCATGTGGGTCATAGACGACGCTGGGGGTATAGGCATCCCAATAGCCGGTGCCCCAAACGATGTTGTTGGCCTTGCTGCCCCGAAATTCCACAGCCCCCAAGGCGGGCTTGTGCCAGTGGATACCGTCATCGGAGGTGGCGTAGCAGACATTGGCGCCTTCCGGTAGCCCGGCGTTAGACTGGTACCACATCTTGTATTGACCGCTCTGCTCATCACGCAAGACAGAGCCGTAGATCCAGACGCCCATAGTCTCCCAGGGGTGTTCGCCCCAGATCACCGGATTGTGCGGGGCGCGCTCGCCTTCATGCAACGTCCGTTGCAAACCATCGAGCGTTTCGATGATCAAATCGTCGATAAAGAGTTGCTTCTGCTTGCCGATGGATAACATATTATTCTCCGTGATTGTGCATTGCTTCGCTTATGCTATTCCAGCAGATCAGTCCTAAAAACTTTTAAACAGCAATCTAATTGCTGATAGCTAGTATCACAAATCCCTGTTCGCTTTCTGGGCTTCGACTAGGGCATACAACTTCTTCTACTACTCGTCGGTAAGCGGCATTTTGACACGAATACCACCGCGCGCGTGCGATTGGAGTACGCCGATCATCATTTCGACCGAGCGGCGCGCTTCCAAAATTGGCGAGCTCGTCCTACCACCTTCGTGAAGAACCCGGACAAGTTCGCGTGCACCGGCATGCATGCCTTGGGCTTCGATCCGTGAAAGTTTGCATGTAGTCCGCGCGAAAGTCCCGGTCCCCGAGTCATGGACTGCAATCTCAAGTCCGTGGACATCTGAAAAGCGAAGCCAGCCCTTATCACCGGCTACAAATGTTTCGTTATAGTCCACCGTCCCCTGCGAAAAGTTGTAGAAGCCGCGAACACCGTTTTCGAAGCGAATCATCGCGCCGGCACCGGGATCGAGGGCAGGGGAACGGCCGCCATCTCCGGCATAGAGCGTTCCATAGTTATCAAACTCCGGATCCAAATCACCTTGAACCTCGACTGGGTCGGAGTCTGCAAAATGGGCAATTGTGTCCATGTGATAAGTACCATTTTGAAATAACATGGCACGCCGACCGCCACCAGTCTGCACGATTCGCTTGACCGCGCCGATTGTCCCGTTGCGAACCGCCTCTTTGGCAAGAACCGTCTCTGGCGCCCAGCGCGTCCAGTGAGCAATTGAGGTGATCGTGCCGTGCTTCTCAGCAGCAAAAACCATACGATTTGCGTCGGCGATACTGGTCGCGAGCGGCTTTTCGCAATAGATCGCCTTGACACCGGCAGCGCAACTATCAACGAAGACCTGCGCATGAAGATGCGGTGGCGTGCAAATACTCACAATATCAAGCTTTTCCCGATCCAACATCTGCCGGACCTCGCCATAGGTTCTGAGGTTTGGCCAGACGTCTTTCCAAGTTTGGACAAATATACTTTGCTGCTCCTGCACGACGTCGCATCCGGACACAACCTCAACTTCAGGCATCGTCGCAAACACCGACGCGTGGGTATGCGGAGTATCCGTCAGACCGAGTAAAGCAAATTTTGCTGACGTGGGTGGTCGACGTGTCGCAATCCCTCCTAAACCGATAATACCAACGCGCAATTTGCTCACAATGTTTCTCCTTTTATTCAAGTGTAAATCAGACCTGACTGATTATGATAGTGGTGCCGCATTTTTTTCAGAATTCTTTAAATAAGCGGTCCAACAAATCTAGGGCGGGTTCAACCCAACAACCATAAATTTAGTTGAGGATAGCATTCTTGTCAAGTTTCTGCTCACTAATGATCCAGCGTTTGCGCGCACAGATCTCCGGTGGTCTAGAAGGCGCAAACACTCTGCTTTACCGATATGAACCAATCCCTTCCACGATACACAACCAGAAGTCCCGAGATCCTCATACTAAAAACGGCTCTCTAAGCTCTCTCTCTCTAGGGAACGTAAACAATTGCCCCAGTACCCAATGCGAACCACATAACACCAACTTGCTGCCACCGGTGAAACTTTTGCTGCCGATTACACGCAACCTATGATGGTTGGTATCAAATTCAAAATGTAACAGCTACGAGGGATGCCGGTTAACATGTCTTCACCCCAAATATTACTTGGACTGGTGATTTGAAGTCGAATACTTTCCGTGGCCAGTAGTTCGGGCGGGCGCCCGCGCGCCGCACTTGTTCGGCGCTCCCAAGCACGGTAAGTACATGCAAAAGATATCTCTGTCTGACGTGGGGCTGCAATCCCTGCTGGCTCCGCAAACTCATTACCGTTGTCAAACGTAATCGTAAGTTAGCGCCTGGGTGGACAGCGCTAGTTCGCCGTTTCCGCGACGAGCAAGGCGGATTGGCATATGTTCCGCGACGTCGTAGGTGCGCCGGAGCTAATGCAGGACCTCCGTTTCGCGACGACCTCTGGCCACAGGAGCACTGTACGGAGCTCCACGGGCTCCTCCATCAAAAGTTCATGGAGTACCCGCTGGGCGATTTGTTGCTTCAGTTCACCCCTGCAAGCTGCCCTTCAGCAGGTCAATGAGCAGGGACGAGCTGCGGCACCTCAAAAAGGTGCGCGAAAACAGCCACTTGTATAGATCTTGCGCCCCGCTTTAGACCTGGCAGCCCCTGGGCGCGCGGGAACTTGATTCGCACCCACACCGCAAAGCGGTGTACACGATTGTTATATTTCGTGGAAGAAACACTAAATCAGGTGATGTTTGGATTTAACTTACGAAACAATCCCAAAACTACCAGCCCCATATTAACTTCGGAGCCAAAACTCTTACGCAGCCGATACCCCCTAAACCGCCTCAGAAGGACTATCAAAATGAAACGGTTTCCTATCCCGGATGGACCGGCGAAGACGGTCTGTTTGGGCACTTCGGCAGAATGTTCGCATGCCGACCGCTGATTCTTGAGCTTGTGGCAGCATGTTGCCCGGAAGCTAGCCACGAAGCTCACATCATTGACCGCGCAGCGAACGGACACCGTACGCAAGAACTTGTTGGGCGTGCGTTGCTCGTAGATCCCGGAGTCATTGGCCTGAGTACCAACTCGCCTTTCTTATAATTGAGCACAGAGATTGCCTCAAAATGTAGAAAAACCAATGCCTACTTTCGAAGCGATCATTTGAGGACTCCACGTAACGATCCAAAAGAATAATAGCCTCGTTGAGGATACGCAATTCAATTCCGCGTTCACGGGCGGATGTGAAGAGCCCCTGCCCCGATATAAACCTACTCAAAGCTAAAATAGTTCCGCGGTTACAGGGTTGTTGGGGGCTCTGGCGCTTCACACGCTGCACCTTTCTTTGCCGGCGACACAATGCGCGGCGCGGAAGTAGGCAAACAGTACCCTCTCTACAGGTTTCCTTTTCGTGCCGCTGGCCTTCTGTACATGAACAAATATAGGATCGGTACAAAGAAGGGGTGTGTGCATTTCAGTGCAATAGAGAGTGCGAGAGGCCGCCCCTTCTCTTGCATCTAGTGCACCAGCGATGCCCAAAAACTCAGTATATGGTTTTTCGATCTCCGAAATCAATTGTTGACGAGATGGTAGATACGGTGATGAAGCATCTATGGATTTCACACCTCCATTTCGTCGATTATGTTCTGTTCCCGTGGGCAAAACAGCACACTCGCAAGATTGGCGAACTGATGGACACTGCGGGGCCTAACGTCACCTTTGCAGCCAATGCACCTGCTAATCATTTTGATGATTTGATGATTGAGCACTTGGCACGCTCTGGCCTAGAACGACGGTGCTTCGAATTAGAAACAGTCGATCCCACCATGCGGGAGACTATGGGGAAGAAGATCCCGCTTTCGGCATGTGGGACGGCAAACCGCACCTACAACAAGTACGGCGCGAAGCCAATTATCTCCAGTATGCTCGAGCTAACTGGAGACGCACGGCTACCTGTCGAGATGCTTATCGACTTCAGTAAAGACAATCGCGACGATATCCAAGAAAGCTTTGCTTCAGCTGTGCCGAATCCTGGTACAAGGCTTTACGCAGTAGCCGCCGATGAGCAGCACGGACTGAAGTTAACGGAAAATTTTCTCCAAGTATCTATGCTAAGGGAAGGCTGATAAGAAAGTTGGGGACCTCGACGACCAAGACATGTTCGACTTTCAAAACGCTTTCTTCGTATAGTACTGCAATAACCTCGTTAGATAATCCGCGATATACCAGAAGCACGGTTTGGTGAGGTTTGGTTTAATGCGAATTCGTAGTGCGAAGGTGCGGGGACGGCGCTTAAAAGTACGGTCGAGAGCACTCAGGCTCATCCCAGAAACCCGCGTTAATTGCACAACTTCAACAGGATGTCCGTAGGCCGTTATGAAGATCCTAGATGTGGTTTTGCATTTAGGTGGCCTTACCGGCTGCACCAATGCTGGTGAAGGGAACATTTTGGCTAGCTCCAATCGGCAAAGGCGACGAACCCAAAAAGAAACCGATTTTACTTAGCGCACGCATTGCAGAAGACCTTTCTTGACCACATCACTCTGTGATAGAACCAGCGCCCCCAATTCCTCCCGAAGGAAAAAGTCCAGTAAAGACCTTGACGAACTGGCCCTGATATGCGCCTGATCAGTTCAAAAACCGCCCATATGATCGTCTGGTATATGACACCTAATCATCATAGTACATCCTTCGCGGATCATTAAAATTTTCCTGGTAGCAACGGGTCATCTCTTCGAGCCGCCGGACATTCTCTGGCGACGCTTCTCTGGCAATGGACTCCATTCGGACTTGGCGCTTGGCGTGGTCCTGCGGCTTAAAGGCGCCTTCGCGGGCGAGAAGTACCGGCATGAATTCACGGCGCTCGACCCCTAAGAATTTCTCCATCCGCTCCACCGCGCTCCAAGAATCCTCCAGAAGTCCTTCATGGGTAAGAACGAGGAATTGCTCCTGCTGCATCTGGGACAGCAACCTAAAGGTTGTGCGGCTTAATTCTTCCAGATAGTCTATGCTGCGGATGATGCGGTCGATGGGCGAGATCTTGACATACTCCGGCCCCCAAGACGCGGCGTACCACGGAGTGTCCAACCCGTGACAACGGAAATACGGGGCGAAGCTCAGCGGGTCGTTGGTCTCACGATTACCCATGTTACGCTTCCACCACGAATATACCAGATCCACGGGGTGGCGCTTGATGTCCATGAATTTTGCATCAGGGAATCCCTCGAGAGCGACGTCGATGTTGGGCATCATCTCATGGCATATGAAGACCGAGTACATATCTCCACGGGCCAAGCTTAGGGCCGCGGGCAAACCGTCAGGCCCCGCGGCACGGTCAAGATATTTCTGCTTATCAAACAAGTGAAGAATGGACGATCTGTCGCTGGCGCGCGTGTTAAGATTGCGGCCGATGCGCATGTAATAGGCGTGCTCATCGACCAGCGCCCGCATCAGGGCCACAGCGCTTTTGCGGTCGATCAATCCCAGCCGGACTAGGAGGGGCAGGGATTCGACGGCGGAGATGTACTGGAAATGGTCTACCCCCTGCAGGCCACCGCAGACCTTGCCCAGTAGGAATTTTCCGGCGCGGGTGAAGCCCACCAGGAACAGCAATTTCTTGGTGAGCAGTTCTTCACGAACGCCTATGATAGTGCGGATCATATCCCGACCTCCTGCAGGTCAGCCACGCCGACCTTATTGACGGTATGGCGCAACTTCCACTCGCTGTTGAACTTGACCCACAAGTGCGATGAGCGATCCAAATCGCAATGATCGCGGAATTTCTCGTCGGTCACCTAGATACATTTGAGAGACTGGGGGTAACGTCGAGTGTGAATTCCCCGTCGAACTTCTTGATCAAAACCCTGGCCTTAACGGTCGTATTGTTCCTGCCTTTTACTCTCTTCACGGCGTTCTGCTTGGCGCAGTCCATACCGAACCTTACTACTATGGATTATAACAACAGTCAAGCTTGTCGTCCAGGCTGTTGTATTCGGAATAGGTCCTTTCCGCGCACCGCATTGGCCTCGAACCCTGTCTTGCCAACTGAAAAATAGTTGCATTCCTGCGGGTGCCACTTCTCAAAGAAAACGGTGAAATAGATCTCGATCCCTTACTATTGCGCAATGTTGGAGTCCAGTAGAAGAAAAACGTCCTAGTCACTTGGGCGAACGCCGTGCTCTGCGATGACATCCTTTTACCTCATCCCGCCTAAATATAAATCTTAGCTCTTTTACCTTCGAACAAATCGGTAATGCACAATGAACCCGATCGGCTGTCGAAGTTCTTCTCATCAGCCTCTTTTGACCCTTCGGTCGAGCCCTATTTACCCGGAATTTCCCCGTTCAAAGTCTCGGAGATATTAAACTTCGGGTACATTTTCGCCGCAAATGTTTTTTGGCCGAGAATTCAGGGCTGGAACGGATGCGATAGGTTCTGCACTGCAGCCGCGTGACCAAGCAGAGGATGCGACCGGTGGGAGTGTCTAGACAAATATAGAAACTTCCCAGTTGCAACCAGCCGTGGAGGTTCTTCAAGCTCACCACGATGAATAGATGCGGCGCCTACTTGACCGTCAACGAATACATCTTGAACTTTACTGGACAGCCATGATGCATAAATGATGTACTTTCCGCCGCTCCCCGGCACACTGCAGTTATAAGACTGGTCGTCCTTGCGGTGGTTATCACATATCTCCCGCAAATCCCACTCCCACTGTAACCACTTAATGACGCTGTGCGGCCTTTCCTCGTTGATGCATGCCGCGCAAATCCCTTCTTCTTTCGTAGCGATCTTATGCTTCTTGTAAGCCCGGGTGTGTGCGTAATCATTGACAGAACAGGGGTGCTGGTTCGTGGTGCCGCAGACTTTGCAGAAGTTGACTTTCCACGTCAGACCATACCGAACTTCCAACGGGCCGTGTTTTTCTTCAAGGTGAACCATTTCAACTCCTTTTTTCATAGTAAATGGATAAAGTTATCCAAGATCACCAGTCCCATGGCGAAGCTCTTCTCGGGATGAAACTAGCAACCCGACGGTTTGCCACGTTTGATCACCTAGGCGGACTGCGCCGGGCCGTTGGGGGTCACGGCTAGAGCGTGCCAGCCATCGTCCGGTACTGTGCGGCACGAATGCGCAAAACAAATCTCTGTCCGGTCGGGTAGATCGGCCAGCGCCGTCCCCTGCAACGGCCTAACGGCGCGATTCAGAAGGCTATCGCCGATAAAATGCAATTTAAAACTCTGCCGTCTGTGACCAGTTTCTCAGACCGTGGCCTAACCTCGCCGGGGATCAGGTTAAGTCCCTGATGCTCCCCAAACTCATAGCTCCGGGTCAGCTAGAACTGTATCCGCAGGCAGATCCCCATGAAGGGCAGCCATGTTTTGGCGAAATCACGGCTCGACTCGACCAGCTGTTTTTTAGTCATGTTCATCCCTTCCTCAAATGCCTCCTCACCGGGCAGATTTGCGCGCTCCGCGCTTATAAGGTCCGACGGATAATGGATAACCTTGGCCGTGACGCCCGAATGTTTGAGCGCTTTATAAACGCCCAGCAGATTGCAGAGTCCGTAATCAATTACAACGGAATTCATGCGACGCTCCCTTGCGGTTACTTAGCTCAATGCCACGGCCGCGCAGGTCTTTCTTGCCTTGGGCAATCGACGATAAATTGCAACGAAAGATTAGGGCGCAGGCTGCGGCTGAAACATCCGCCTTATCCCACAGCTGGACAATGTGTTCCACCTTCCAGCAACCACCGCAGTTGATCACCTGCACATTAGTAAGAGACGTGATCTGCTTCATCAACTCGATCTCGAAACCGCTGCGCATGCCCTTAGGGTCCATGGATGCGACCAAAAGCTCACCGACTCCCAA
>SXGS01053718.1_pt1 | contig 13074 bp, 9 predicted proteins | sample 3174681 | NCBI WGS metagenome assembly SXGS01 (sample SAMN11356861, study PRJNA531348) | freshwater metagenome | isolation source: freshwater sample F1-80 | place: China: Fuxian Lake, Yuxi | collected 2017-12-25
CGCCGTTCAATTCCGTTTACTCATGTCCAAGACACGCGTCCTCCTGACCACCACGTCGTTTCAAGACACGCCGGGTTCGCATCACGACCTGCTTGCCGCGGCCGGGTTTGACGTCGTTCGCGAGCGGGGTCCACTTTCCGAAGGGCGGATGCTGGAACTCGCCGGCGACTTCGATGCCTACCTCTGTGGCGACGACGCGATGACCCGCGCCGTGATCTCGAAATCGCTGCCTCGATTAAAGGTCATCTCAAAATATGGGATCGGTTTGGACAAGATTGACGTCCGGGCTGCGACGGATCTCAAAGTACCGGTTTTGTTTACGCCTGGGGTAAACCATACCACGGTTGCCGAACACACATTCGCCCTCCTGCTCGCCGCTGTTCGCAATCTCGTGGTCGAAGCCAATCATACCGCAGCGGGGCGGTGGACCCGCATCACCGGCAATGAGCTGTGTGGCAAGACCCTCGCCATCGTCGGGTTCGGTCGCATCGGCAAAGAAGTTGCCGTCCGAGCCCATGCTTTTGGTCTCAAGCTGGTGGGCTATGGCAACTATTGGGACGAAGATTTTGCCCGGTGGTACGGTATCGAGCGAGTCGCCACCATCGACGACGCGCTAAGACTTGCCGACATCGTGTCGCTGCACACCAAACTCACCCCGGCCACTCGCCATCTCATCAACGCCAAGAATCTGCCGTTGCTGAAGCGAGGCGCCGTTATTGTGAATTGCGCCCGGGGCGAAATTTTGGAGCTGAGCGCCTTGGTTGATGCCCTAAAGAGCCATAAGTTGCTGGCCTATGCAGCGGATGTTTTGGATCAGGAACCGCCACCTGCAGACCATCCGTTGCTCGGCTTGCCCAATGTGATTATCACGCCCCATATCGGCTCGCGGACGCACGAAAGCGTCCAGAGGCAAGCGACCTGTGCCGTTGAAAATCTGACGCGTTATTTGACCGGCCAGAAACCCATAGCCCAGGCCAACGAATTTTAGGCGAGACGCCCCGCGCAAAAACTCCGAACTCAAACGCCAACGCTCGCAGCACCGCACCGAACCTTATGCCCGAAACCTATTACATCGTTCCGGAAGTCCAGCACAATACCTTGGTCGAAGCGGCCTACCGCCATCGTGGATTCCTGGCCGACGAAGCCGACGAAGGGGCTCGACTTTGTGCCGAAGCTTCCCGACATGGCATCCGCACTCATAATGGCATTAAGGCGCTCCATTTGGATCATTTGTTCGGTTCGGGTTCCAAAGGATGCGTCCCGGGTGCGCAAATCGAAGAACGCCCCAGCCGGTTTCCCGCGGCCAAAATCTGGAATGCCAACAAAAAACTGGGTCAATCGACAGCCTACCGCGCACTAGCTGAAGCCATGCGACTCGCCGATCAATTCGGTGTCGGCACGGTATCGGTCGACAACGCCTTCCATTATTTGTGGGGAGGGGGTTATGTGATGGAGGCGGCGAAACGTGGTTACATTGCCTACACCAATTGCACTGCCGCACTCGCCGAAGTGGTGCCTTTCGATGGTAAGTTTCCCACACTCGGCACCAATCCACATTCCTGGGGTTTCCCTACCACCGACAGCGTCGGGTTTCCGATTGTCATCGACTGGGCCACGTCCGTTGTCGCCATGGGCCGAGTACAGCAACTCAAGCGGGAAGGAAAATCCCTGCCACCCATGGCCGCCGTTGACAAGGATGGCAAGCCCACCACCGACCCCAATCAGGCAGTTTCGCTTCTGCCTTTTGGGGCGCACAAAGGTTATGGCCTTTCCCTGATCAACGAACTCGTGGCGGGATACGTCGGCGGATCACTGCCCACGCTCCGCAGCCGTTGGGAACAGCAACCCGAGGAGAAGCACACCTGCGTGTTCTTCTTCCAAGTGATTCATCCCGACGCCATCAGTGGCGGCGCCTTCGCCAAAGGGCGCAGCCAAGGATCCAATGTAAAGGCCGTCATCCAAGATGTGCTCGGTCACGGCAATGAGAACTGTCTGCTCCCAGGCCAGGTCGAAGCCGAATGGGCCAAACGAACGGCCCAAGCCGGCGGATTGCTTTTCACCCAGGCCGAACTTCAGGCGTTCAACGAACTGGCCACAGAATCGCGGCAACCGCTCTTGGACCTCCACTCGCTATCGACCATCGTTTTTTGATCCCTGATCCCCGATTGAGTTGTTTCCAAGTGCCCTTCAGAATCCATCAAACGAGTCGAGTCCGCCCAGTCACACGCATAGTCTCCCTAAGGTCATGAGCCTCCCCATCAAACCCGCCAATTCCGTCGCCTTCGACCAGGTATCCCTTGGCGAAGTCATGCTTCGCCTTGATCCCGGTGAAGGCCGCGTGCGAACCGCTCGTTCCTTCACTGCATGGGAAGGAGGCGGCGAATATAATACGTCGCGTGGCTTGAGAAAATGCTTCGGCTACAAGACCGCCGTCTGCACCGCCTTTGTCGACAATGAAGTCGGCCGTCTCATCGAGGATTTTATTATGCAAGGCGGCGTCGCGACGGACTTCATCCAGTGGCGCGAAGACGACGGTATCGGACGCACCGTGCGCAACGGACTGAATTTCACCGAACGTGGCTTCGGCATCCGCGGCGCTGTCGGCGTGCCCGATCGCGGCAATACCGCTGCCTCCCAACTCAAACCCGGCGATTTCGATTGGGACCAAATATTTGGCAAGGTCGGAGCCCGTTGGTTCCATACCGGGGGCATCTTCGCCGCGCTTTCTGCAACCACCGCCCAACTCACCATTGAAGCCGTCCAAGCCGCCAAACGGCATGGCACCATGGTCTCCTACGATCTCAATTATCGTCCATCGCTCTGGAAAACCATCGGCGGATTGAAAAAGGCCCAGGAGGTCAATCGTGAGATCGCCAAATACGTCGATGTCATGATCGGCAATGAGGAAGATTTCACCGCGTCGCTCGGTTTCGAAGTTCATGGCGCGGATCACTCGCTCGCCACCATCGAAACCGATGCCTTCAAGCAAATGATCGAGACTGCGGTAAAAGAATTCCCTAACTTCAAGGTCGCCGCCACCACATTGAGACGTGTCATCACAGCCACCAAAAATGATTGGAGCGCCATCCTTTGGCACGACGGCAATTTTTTCGAAAGTCGCAAGTATCCGGAGCTCGAAATCCTGGACCGAGTTGGTGGAGGCGACAGTTTTGCCTCAGGCCTTCAGTTTGGGTTCATGCAGTTCAACGACGCGCAAAAAGCCGTCGACTACGGCGCGGCACACGGCGCCCTGGCTTCGACCACCCCCGGCGACACCTCCATGGCCACCCGCAAGGAGGTCGAGAAACAGATCAGCGGCGGCGGCGCTCGAGTCGTACGCTGAGCCGATGGCGGCCGATTTTTTAGAGTGCCGACTGCCCGCTGTCGCTCCCTCCGGATAGCCACGTTGTGAGTCTCTTCGTGTGAGATGAGACCCGCCTGAAAGGGGATCTCACACGAAGACGGGAGGGGAATTCCCCCTAAAACCACCCCAACCGGTGTCGATTGACTCGATACAATCCGCCGAGAATTCGTGCGAAAGTGACGGCTGAAAACAAATGATTAAATCCGTCGATAAACGCCGCCACAATCTTCATAGGGATCCCGGAAACCATATCACCAACCTCACCCGTTAGGGCGTTGATGCCAATCAACAGACCAAAAACCACCAACGTCAGGAAATAGTGCCCAACAATGGCGCCGATCGATCGCAAGCCGATCAGGGGGTTGAGTGCTGCGAGTGTGTCGAACATCGAGACCAGCATGAAGGCCATGGGAAGATAGAGGGCACCTAGAACCAGCAATCCAACGCCAATGGCCGGGTGAACAAAGAACAGCGCCACCAATCCTGGACCCAATACGAGCGCAAACGTCCCAATCCACTTTAGCGCGGGATCGATAATGTCCGAATACCAATCGGTGAAGTCAGGCCACTTCGGCAGCACGGATTCTCCCTGGCCGGAACCATTGAGCACCGATTGCAGCATCGATGCCGTGTACCCCAAATAGAATACTGTCAGTGAGAACGCCCAAAAGCGGCCAATACTGGAAAGAAACCCCAGCACCGTCAAAAAGATGGAACCCGCTGCCAGGATCAAGCATCCATCGCCTCGAAAGGGGTAGGAAAACGAATCCAGGATCCAACTGAAATAAGACTCTTCTCCGAGATCATCGTCGGATCGTTTGGAAGCGGAGGTGGGTTTCCTCCCCTGGATGTTAGAAGTCACACCCGGAAACAGAGTGGAGAGGCTCCGCCACTCCGGCAATCCGTCGTACCAGACCAAGTCGTCGGGCGAAACCGAGCCGCTCTCCAGCATGCTGCGAACCGCCGAACCTGGGAACGGTCCAATCTGTTCACCGTTCTGAAGCAAAAAGAGTTGATCGGTCGGATGGTTCAAGACTTGTCGAGGTGTTGTCGCTCTCAGTGCCTACCTCAACCTTCCATGGCACTAAAGGAAATTCCATTCAGCAATTCTCACAGGGCTGCATCCAGCTAAACAATTCAGCTCGCGGAACTTCAATAATCGCTCAGACAGTCCTGTCTACTGTTTCACGGACGGCCAGTCGGCGCCACCCTCAACCGCCCGACGCGCGCGTTCAGTTTCCTACCAACGCCCCTCGGCCACTCGAGCCCGCACAGGTTTGGTAACCTGCAGCCAAATCGACTATCAACCTTCTGGAGATGATCGAGACTTGCAGATCTCCGAAGATCCCGAGATTCTGCCAGGGTGATTTCATCAAACCGTGCGAGTTCGATGCGGCTGGAATCTGTGGATGCCCTGCGCGGGTTGGTGATGGTGCTGATGGCATTGGACCACGTGCGTGACTATTTTCATCAATCCCAAGTCAACGCCACCGACCTTGCCGAGACCTCCGTTCCATTGTTTCTAACCCGATGGATGACTCATTTTTGCGCTCCCATCTTTGTCTTTCTGGCCGGCGTCGGAGCATTTTGCACGGCCAACGCCAAGGCAATGATCGCAACTTAAGTCGCTATCTGGCTGGGCGCGGGGTTTGGCTGATTCTCTTGGAATTCACATGGGTTAAGTGGAGTTGGGGTTTCAATTTCAATTACCAATTCGTCGCGGGGCAAGTCATATGGGCTCTCGGGGTGTCCATGGTCTGTCTCGCCGGCCTTATTCGGTTGTCTCGTCCGGCATTGCTCCTTGTTGGCAGCTCCTTGATCCTATTCCACAACGCGTTCGATTTCATTCAACTCGAAAAGAGTCACCCACTCTTTGCTATTTGGTCGGTGTTGCATGGCGGCGAACTCATTCCTCTAGGTTCCTGGAGCCGGTTTTTTCCGCTATATCCATTGATCCCTTGGATTGGCGTGATGGCCTTGGGATACGGTTTTGGAGCCGTCTTCTTGCTACCCGACGGCCCGCGCCAACGCGTCATTGCGCGCTGTGGAATGGCCTTTCGGCGGGCTTTCTGCTCCTACGCTGGACCAATTTGTACGGCGACCCGCAACCCTGGTCACGCGCGCTTCCCTGGGATCGAATCGTGCTATCCTTCGTCAATTGCAACAAATACCCACCATCCTTGCTGTACCTCTGCATGACGCTTGGTCCCGGGCTTTGGCTATTGTCCTGGCTGGACGGGACAAAACGGCCGTTGCCTGGGTTTTTCATCACATTTGGACAGGTACCGCTGTTGTATTATCTGCTGCACATCCCCTTGATTCATCTGCTCTCCGCAATTGCGGCTTCTCTGTTTGGCACAGCTGCCGAAAGCGCGTTTATTTGGAGTCAAGCGCCGTTTCGTGGCGCCCCAGAAACCTTTGGATATCCGCTGGGTATCACTTACGTGGCTTGGGTAGCGGTTGTCGGCATGCTCTACCCAGTTTGCCACTGGTACAAAGGCTACAAACGCCAACACCGGCATCTCTGGTGGACAAAATGGGTGTGAGCGTCCAGTTCACCGCCATCCCATTGCTCACTCACCCCGCTGGGCTAGCAGATAGGCCAATAAGGCGTTGAAATCGTCTGCACTGATTGCCTCTCCAAAGTTGTCAGGCATCAGTGACGACTCGGTCTGTCCACGCTCCTTGACATGGTTTTTGGGCACGGTGAATTCTTTGCCGGCGTCATCGGCCAAGACCAACTGCCCCCCTTCGTCGCGGCGAAAAAGACCGCTGACAGTATCCCCATCTTGGAGCGTCAACACCGTGGTTCGAAAATTCACATCCACATTGCGATTGGGATCGAGGATGTCTTCGCAAAGCCGTTCCAACCCGCGAATTCCAATGCCGGTGAGTTGCGGCCCGACCAAAGCGCCGTTCCCGCCGAGTTGATGGCAGACCACACAGTTCTTCTGGAAGACCGCCGCGCCATCGGAAGGTTTGGCCTCGGAACTGCCATAGGCCATTCGCTTGCGTCGCACCAATCGGTCCCGTTCGCGATCTGCCGCTGGAAGATCCTTGGTCAATTCTGAAAAACGCGCTGTCAGTGCCGCCGGTTTTCCCACAGAAAGCCGATCGCGGACAGCCCGTTCCACGAGTATCCTTGCTGGCACAGCCCCCGATCCAACCGCATCCAACAGAGCTGAGGCGCCGGAAACCGATGTGGCCAAAACTTCAGCCCACCCGTTTTGCACCCGATATGGTACTGACTTCATAGCGCCCAAGACCAACGCCCGAGCCGATTCTTGGTCGGCTCCCAAAAGCGCCAAGCCCACGGCATCGCGCAGACGCAACGGCTGCGTAGCATCCTGCAGGATTGGGGTCAGTTCGCCGACCGCACTTTGGCCATCTAAAACCGCGAATGCGCGGATCGCTGAAGCTCGGGCTTCCAAATCGAATTCCCGCCCCATCGCCACCTGCCGAATTTGAGAGGCCACGGGCAGTCGCAATCTCGAAACCAATTCCCCCGCGCTTTGTTGACGCTTCGCAATCTCGCCGGGTGCGCGCGACGGTAATGCGACGACCGGCGGATCGAACCGCCCGAAGGCCATCCAAGCCCAGGCATCATCCGGGTCACCGTCCACGAACTCGAGAACGGCTTGCTTGCCGGCATGTTCCTGAAGATTCCAAACGATCTTCTGTGCGGTATCATTTCGAGGCGGCGCCGCCTCGGCCAGGACCACACCGGTCATGGCGTCTCGCAATAGCACCCTATTGCGACCGTTCGGGGCGCGATTCGGTTCACCATCATGACCGCTGAGATAAAAGCTCAAGGATTTGGGCGCCGAGAAAGGTTTGGACCGCAACCGTCCAGTCAACGTTTCCCCCAAGGGATGGCTGGAGAGCAGGCGCACGCGTTGTCCATCGGCACAAAGGCGTTCTTGAAATGCCCAAGGATTGGCTGCGTCGGTGGCTGTTTCCAGGGGAGTGTTGTACCAGGCCGAATCGGGTGATGCGGACAAGGCTTGCACCGCTAAGTCCGTACCCCAGCGTCGCAAGGAATTATCCAACGTGATACTCCGTTGACTCGCCCCCTGCTCGACACTCTTGAACAAATCTAACTGAAAATCCAAATCGCCGCTGAATTGGCGTTTCGCAAAGGCGGCCGTAGCTTCGATCCCCGAGGGCGGGGCAAACTGGGCGGCGTGCTTCAACCCCGCCGACAGCAACCCACGGTTGCTCTCAAGCAACCCGAGATGTTTCAGGAGAAAACTGCCGGCAGCTTCCGAGCGCACTGCCAAAGCCACATCGGCCAGCGCCCGGATCTCGGCCTCGCCCCAGGCTCTGTCGGCGAGAATCGATTGAAAGATCGTCGGCTCGAGCAAGTGATCGCGTATCGCTTTCCGCAACGTGTACACCAAATGAGTGTCAGCCACTGGTGTCGCGGCCAACCGATCCAAGAGCGGTCGAACCTGGTCCACTCGCGGCCGGAATGCCAAGGCTTCCGACGCCACGCGCTGAACCTGTGGATCGGGATCCTTCAGCCCCGCTCGCGCCACTTGAGTGGCCACAGCAATCAGCGACTCGGATGGGCCCAGTTTTCGGGACGCCCGATAGAACACGTCCGTCGCCACCCGCTGCGCATGAATACGCACCAAGAGGGCTTCCGTTGCCACCGCACGCTCCAACTCTCCGACACTCAATTCACCCAATCGATGCACCATCCAGAGCGCGTGGGCATGTTGAGTCGCAGATTGAGGTCGCGCCAAGGCCGCACGGACCGGTTCCAACGCGTGTGCGCCGAACCGATCCTCAATTTCGCCCATCGCCAGAATCCGCCGGGGCAAGCTTTCCGACCCCAATTCACCAATCAGACCCGTCAAATCGTCCGGCAACTTCGGATCCCTCAACAACCCTTTGGAATCCTTCCCTCGGTAAACAACACGCCAGAGACGCCCTCGTTCGCGGTCGCGCCCAGGATGTGTCAACGGCACTTCATAATGGCCGATGATTCGATTGTAAAAGTCAGCGACATACAACGCGCCATCCGGTCCGAGGCAAGTATCGACCGGCCGAAACCAGGAATCCTCCGTGGTCAGAAAATCCGGTAGCTCGATAGCCTTTGGGGTCGAACCAACCCGTTCAAGGCGATCCCGATTCAACCGGCTGGTCATAACATTCCCGATGAAGAGGTTATCCCGATACTCGGCGGGCCAGCCCTCGTCCGAGCAATAGCTGAGTCCATCGATTGCCGTGGATCCATGCGCGTGCTCCATCAGCACCGGTGCATACCCCAATCCATCGTGCGGCTTGCCAAAGCTCGGGTACCACCCCCCCGAGATCAGCTGGTAGATTGGGGCACTGTGACAGTCTGAAGTATACAGATTCCCCTGCGGATCAAAGGCCGATCCAAAGGGGTTCACTTGACCGTGGGTGTGCTGTTCAATCCTCGAGCCGTCGAGTCGAATCCGGTAGGTATTACCAGAATTCAGATCCACATGACTACCATCACGAGCGGTGACGTGCGAATCGTTATTGTAGCCATGAGTGCAGTAAAGCCATCCATCGAACCCTCGCCGAAACGAGGCCTGATTGCCATGGGTATCGCGAGTGTAATCAAACGGGCCATACAAGCTCTCACGCTTGTCCGCCTTGCCATCGCCATCGGTATCTTCCAACAACCAAATATTGGGGATCGACCACACAACAGCCTTCCATCTCCGATCCGCCGTCCGGAACGGATAAACACCCATCGGGATATTCAGTCCATCGGCAAACTGGGTCACCTTGCGCGCACGGCCGTCCGGCCCAAAATCCTCGAAAATCATCAACCGATCACGCGCAGGCTGATTCGTGGGAGCCGCCCAGGGATATTCGATACTGGTGGTAACCCAAAGCCGTCCCGTTGCGTCGAACGCCAGATTCATCGGCTTGTGAATTGCAGGCTCGTTGGCCACCAACTGAATTTCAAACCCAGGTGGCAGTTTAAACTTCCGCTGCTGTTCCAGAGGGGCCAAAGGATCCGTGGATCGCACACCAGCCGCAAACGGATCTTCGGCAGCCAATGCCCCGGCAATCAAAGACATCCAGGAAATCGAAAGGCCCAACCCAAGGCGACTCCAACCCAAGCATCGGTGGCGAGCAACAAACATGGTGTTCACGGACGTCCAGTATAGGTAGAAATTTCCTGGACGAAAGGAGGAACCGCACAGCCCGCCCCAATCCATTTCGTAGGCGACCTCCAAACCACCCGCCCAACTGTCGTCAAAAACGCACTAGAAAATCGCAACCTGCCACTAGCGCACGTCGACCAGATCAACCAGTATCAGGGCTTATGAATTCGTTCCGTTTCGCGCTCGGAGCCGCCCTCATCGGCTCGGCCACCATCGCCCAGGCCAACACGTCATTCTTTACGGCCCCAAGTTTCCGCGGCGGTTCGTATTCGACCTACACGGGGTGGGAATCCTTTACCGTGGCCGTCGGTGCGCCAGGGAACAAAGGGGATCTCGCGGGCAGCTGGAACAACGCTTCCCTGATCCAAACCGACCCGCTCGCCGCTATCATCGGTTCTGGAAATCTTTACAACCAAAACGGCAAGAGCGTGTTCGAGGTGAAGTATGACAACATCTCGGGCCTGCCCATCCGCGACGTGGTCCTCCAGGTCCGCGCCGTCGGTACAGAATTGAACTACGATTCCTTCAAGCTGAGCTACGGCGCCACCTCACTCACCGGTGTCCGAACCGAACTCGAGCGCGTTGGCTTCGGACCACCCCCGGGAACTCCCGGCAGCGGGGTCTCCGTCTCGTCTCGGATTCAATGGTCCTTAACCGATGAACCGACGGGGCCTCTCTCCATTCAGTTCGAAGCGGCTGACGTCAGCGTCAGTTTTGATGCCGGCATGCTGGATGTTGGCCTGGTGCCTGAACCTTCCACTTGGGCGCTGTTTGGAGCCGGTGCCGCCGCCCTCATTCTAGCGGAGCGTCGCCGACGCCACTGAATTGGCCTGAGTCACGCCGATGGAACGTCCCATGTCTCAGACACCGTCCCATTCCAATTGGGTGTGGCCTCGATTGAAATTGTGCGGGGTTCGCTCAAGAACACCATTCCTAGTCGCCGCGCGTGGTTTTTGTCTGGTTTTATGGCTCTGGGCCTGCGGAGCCATAGGCCAGCTGAAGGCGATCGACCTTCAACTAAACCTACAGCGCCCCTCGATGGATCGCTGGATGTATCCATTCAATTTTGAGCCCGGCATCCGACCTGTTGCACCCACATTTGCGTCGTTTGACCCGCGCTTCGATACCCGAGACGCTCAGTTCTTGATCGGATGGGATACCGACGCTTTGGTACCCACCAATCAGCCGGTAGCACGCTACCTCTTCCGTAGCGTGCGCCTCACGCTGACCGTGGTCGGCAATAGCACCTTTATCTACGATCCCACTTTTGATAGTTACCTAACCCACGCCACCAATTCGCCTGGTTACTTCGTCGACACCGACCCGGGACGTCCCATCGAGGTGTTTGGTGTGGGGTTTCGGGGGGATTTTAGCCCGGCTACCTTTAAGGAAAACAGCTTCTTCGGCCAGTTGAACTCGATCAATTCCGGCAATATATCCATCGAAACCCGGAACGCCTATGCCGCCGCGTTCGACGACCGGGGCCATTGGATCGACATCGCCAATCACGTCGGACAACACAATGCTGGCTGGACCAATGCCCCCTTCGAGGTCCATCCGTGGGCAGTGGGGGTGACCGCCGGCGCAAACCCCGGGGAACTCGTCCCCGCCGACAGCCAGTTCACTTTCGATGTCGATCTCACCCACCCGCGTATCTTGGGCTATTTTCAGCAGGCACTAAGCGAGGGTCGGTTAAGACTGATGGTCAGTTCCCTCTCTCCTGCCACCCAAGTCACCCCCGGCGGCACCGGCGGTGGCGGCACCGGCTCTTACCCTCAATGGGCCACTAGCGACAATTTGCTTTACGATGCGCCCCGCTTGCAGTTGGAGGGCGTGTTGGTGTCGGAGGAAGACACCGACCGTGATGGACTTCCAGATGATTGGGAGCGGTTTTATTTTAGTGGGCTCACTTCGAATCCCAACGACGATTCCGATCAGGATCTGGCATCCAATCGGATCGAATTCCAGTGTGGAACGAACCCCACCCGCGCCGACCCTATCCCTATCGCCGTCCAAAATCTGCGGGTCTTGCAGATCGAACCCGAGGGGACGGTTCGACTCGGGTTCCAATCCAAGCCCGGCGCCAAATACCGCGTGGAGGTCAGTTTTGATTTGAAGCAGTGGCGCTCGGCGTCCGGGGAAGCCACTCCGGGAAACGACGGAGCCGATTCCGTCATTTGGAAAGAAACAGACCCCACCGTGCCTCCAACGTCGCGATTTCAAGCTTATTACCGGGTCGCCACGGAATAAAACGCCGAGGTATTCGGCGCCTTCGGCCCCCGTTCCAATACAAGCTTCCCCTCCCAAAAAGATCCCAGGCTTTGGGCTCGACTCACGAGCCCAACTTCCGAGACTCCCCCCCAGACGCAAATGAGCCTCACCAGTTTTTCCTTTCCAACTCGAACGTTGTTCGGACCTCGCGCCCTTCGCGAACTCCCCGCCCAACTGTCGCGCCTGGGCGTGCACCGCCCATTGGTCGTGACCGATGATGGATTTGCGAACACACCCGCGTTCGCCAGCATGCGGGAAGTTCTGGATGGCGCCATTCCTGGCGCTTGGGAACTTTTCTGCGGCGTTCATCCCAATCCCGTTGAAGACGATGTCCACAAACCCGCGGCACTCTTTTGCGAGCGGCATTGTGACGGCGTGATCGCCATCGGTGGAGGCAGTCCGCTCGATGCTGGAAAAGCTTCTCGATTGCTGGTCAAGCGCCCAGGATTCGACCTTACCAAGTTTTACGACGAACCCGATTGGTCCGGACTGGCACCATTTATTGCAATTCCCACCACCGCCGGCACCGGCAGTGAAGTCGGGCGCAGCTCGGTCATTACTTTGGACGCCACCCGCCGCAAGTCGGTGATCTTCCATCCGGAACTGCTGGCGAAACTGGTGATTCTGGACCCGGAACTAACGGTGGGATTACCGCCCAAACTCACGGCGGCAACTGGAGCCGACGCGCTCACCCATTGTATCGAAAGTTACACCTGTCCGGCGTTTCATCCCATGTGCGATGGCATCGCGCTAGAGGGGGTTCGACTCATTATCGACGCATTACCAAGAGCTTACCGAGACGGAAGTGACGTCGATGCGCGCGGGAAGATGCTCGTGGCGGCATCCATGGGGGCGGTGGCCTTCCAGAAGGATCTCGGTGTCGTCCATTCCCTGGCCCATCCGCTTTCCACCTTGTGCGGCATGCACCATGGACTCGCCAATGCGTTGTGTCTCGTGGCTGGCATGAAGTTTTGCGCATCTCGAAAACCCGGGCTCTACCGACGCGTCGGTGTCGCCTGCGGACTCGATGTCTTGGGTGTATCCGACACCGAAGCAGATCATCGCACGGTGGCATTCATCTCCGATTTTCTTGCCAAGCTGGGCCTGAACACCCGCTTGCGGGACCACGGGGTCCAACCCGCCCTGATCGACGCCCTCGTCGGCCAGGCAGTGGACGATCCTTGTCACAAAACCAATGCCGTGCCCGTCACGGCGGCTGACTTTAGAGACCTTTACAACGCCGTGATGTAAGCAATCCAACTAATGGATGCGCGCGGCACCACTTTC
>SXGS01485959.1_pt1 | contig 13074 bp, 7 predicted proteins | sample 3174681 | NCBI WGS metagenome assembly SXGS01 (sample SAMN11356861, study PRJNA531348) | freshwater metagenome | isolation source: freshwater sample F1-80 | place: China: Fuxian Lake, Yuxi | collected 2017-12-25
CTGCCGCGGTTGGAGAACGTGCTCAAGGCGTTTCCGAAGCTGCCGCTGATCGGCCACGCGGCCGGCTTCTGGGCGTCGATCTCCGGCGACGCGACGTTCGAGGATTTCGGTCGCTATCCCGAAGTCCCCAAGAAAATCGCCCCCGGCGGAGCACTCGGCCGGCTGCTAAAAAAGTATCCGAACCTGTACGGCGACCTCTCCGAGCCGGGCGGCGAAAAAGCGATCGCTCGCGACCCGGACTTCGGCCGCGAGTTCCTGATCCGCAACGCCGACCAACTGCTGTTCGGCACCGACGTCCTGATGCCCGAACAAAAAATTCCGCAGTTCGACCTGCTCGATTCGCTGAAGCTCCCCGAAGAGGTGCAGTACAAAATCTTCCGCGGCAACGCGATCAAGCTGCTGAAGCTGGAAGGGAAGTAACCGCAGGAGCGAATTCAATGACACCGATTCCACATCAACGCGATCCCGCTCGAGTCTTAGCCGACTTGAACCGCTCCGTCGAAACGCGCGATGAAAGTGAAATCGACGACGCCTTGGATGCGGCATTCGACGTCGGACTTCGCCCCGAGTTTGCCCCGCCGCTCATTCAACTCCTTGACTTACCAGTTCATCGCAGACATGAAGACATCGTTGTGGGGCTGCAACAATTGAAAGACCCAAGGGCCGTCGACTCACTCTACCGTGCGGTCTTCATTAAGCATGAATACTTGAATTACGACAACTTTTTCGGTTTGGCTCGCAAATGTACTTGGGCACTTGCAGATATCGGGACAACAGAAGCTCGTTCACAACTGAGTCAGTTGGCGTCATCGGAGAATCCGCTGATTGCTCGCTACGCACAGAAACGTCTTGATAATTGGGAAGAGGAACAAGAGCGAAAACGCGATCACGAAACTAACCAATCGTCAGGTGCGTGAACTGGGCCGAACGTGCCGCACCAAAAAATGAACAGCCGAAAACGATTCGTGTTGTTGAGTCCGTGAATTAAGATGTTATTCCTACTCCGAAGGAGTTGCGGCACGTAGCCCAGGGTTGCCGCGCATCGCGGCTACCCTGGGTGAGAGATCACAATTGGACCTCTACCCCGAAGGGGTTGCGGCCTTCGACAACGCAGAGGACGCAACCCCGTTGGGGTAGAACATCCTTGGCCAATCCGATTCCCAGGGTAGCCGCGAAGCGCGGCAACCCTGGGCTATGAGACAGAACTCCTTCGGAGTAACGGCGGGCACATGCGGAGTCCCGGAGGGCACGGAATGACAAAACTCTCTTCCACGATAATCACCGTCACGATCATCGCCGCCATTGTGGCCGTCACCTCGCTGACGTCGGCCGACGAACCGCATTGGTCCTTCCGACAAATCACTCACCCAACTCCGCCGCGAGTTCGGCAAGCCGATTGGCTGCGAAACGGCGGCGACTCGTTCGTGCTCGCGCGGTTGGAGAACGAGAACATCGCGCCGTCGCCGGAAGCCGACCGAGGCACGTTGATTCGGCGAGTCACGCTCGACCTGATCGGACTGCCGCCGACGCCGGAGGAGGTCGTGGAGTTCATCCTCGACGAGCAACCGGACGCTTACGAGCGGTTGGTGGATCGGCTGCTCGCGTCGCCGCATTACGGGGAGCGGTGGGCTCGGCCGTGGCTCGATCTGTGTCATTACGGCGACAGCGACGGACATTTGACCGATCAGTTACGCCCGGTCGCCTGGCGCTATCGCGCTTGGCTCACGCGAATGCTCAACGACAATCTGCCGTTTGATGAATTCACGGTGCGGCAGTTGGCGGGGGATTTAATGAGCACTGGCGAGCCGGAGGGCGTTAGCCCCCGGACTGTCGCGAACACTCCAACTCGTCCGGGGGCTGACGCTGCCCGGCTCGCCAACGAACGCGATTCGTTCGACCGCATCCTCGGCACGGGTTTCCTCCGCCAAACGCTCAGCAATCGTGAAGGCGGTGCGGACCTTGAAGAGTTCCGTGTTGCGCAGATCGTGGACCGCACGTCGATGGTCGGCACGATTTGGCTCGGCCTGACCGTGGGCTGCGCGAGGTGTCACGACCACAAGTACGACCCGCTGACTCAGGCCGAGTTCTTCCGGCTGTACGCTTTCTTCGATGACGCCGACGAGGTCAACATCGACGCGCCGCTGTCGGACGAAGTCGCCGGCTATCAACGCTCGCGGCCAGAGTACGAACGGCGACGACGCGAGATCGTCGAGCCGTATCGAATGGGTCTGACCGAACTGCAAAAGCAGTGGGAGGCGAAGGCTCTGCATGCGGCGGCGCATCCTGGTGAAGACCATATTTGGGATCGGCAGTGGGAAGTGCTCGGCCTGATCTGGGGAGGGCACTTGGGCGAAGGCCAACTCGAAGGCTGCGAGATCGTGCGGTTGCCGTGGGACAAACGAACGCAGCGTCAGCAAGACGACTGGCTCGATTATTTCTTGGCCCACGGTTCAATCGTCGATGCGAAGAAGTTTGCCGAACTGAAGCTGCCTGAACTGCAACAAAAGCTCGTCGCGTTGAAGAAAGAGTTTGCCGGTGCTCACGCGACGCGAGCGCCGGTGATGCAAGCGGCGTTTGCTTCGCGTCAGACCTACATTCACGAACGCGGCGACTTCCGCAGCCGAGGCGCAAATGTCACGCCGGGGATACCCGCGTGTGTTCAACGTAGCACGAATGAAAACGTAAAGCAGGCGAGCGGGGCGGCGTCAGCCCCCCGGTTGGTTACGAGTGACACGAATCACCGGGGGGCTGACGCCGCCCCGCTCGCCAGAGACGCATCCCCACCGCCGCGACTCGAGTTCGCTCGCTGGTTGGTCTCACAGGACAACCCGTTGACCTCACGAGTCACCGTCAACCGGATGTGGCAAGAGTTCTTCGGTCGCGGACTCGTCGCGACGTCCGACGACATCGGTACGCGAGGCGATCCGCCGTCGCATCCGGAGTTGCTCGACTGGCTGGCGGCGGAGTTCGTAGGTCAGCCTTTCCAGGCTGACCTGGTGCGCAACGACGCGTTGGGAAGCGATCGTGTCGGCCTGGAAAGGCCGACCTACGGGTGGGACACCAAACGCCTGCACCGGCTGATCGTGACCTCGGCGACCTATCGTCAGTCATCGCGGCCGCGAGACGTACTCGCGACGCGAGATCCAAACAACGCGCTGCTCTCGCGCCAGAACAGCTTGCGAGTCCCCGCCGAGACGGTGCGGGACGCGGCACTTGCCGTCAGCGGGTTGCTCAGCCGCAAGCTCGGCGGACCGAGCGTCATCCCGCCGCAGCACGAGCGGGTCACGATGGAAGCCTTCGGCAGCAACTCGTGGAAGACCAGCGAGGGAGCGGACCGGTATCGACGCGGCCTTTACACGTTCATCCTGCGAACTTCGCCATTCGCGCAGTCGATCACGTTCGACGCTCCGCCGCCGGTCGATGTCTGCACTCGGCGCGACCGATCGAACACGCCGCTGCAAGCGCTGACTTTGCTCAATGACCCGGTCTTCGGCGAGATGGCCGCCGCGTTCGCCGAACGAGTCCGCCGCGAAGGGGGAGCGAGCGAGCAAGACCGCCTGCGGTTCGCCTGGAAGGTCTGCTTCGGTCGATCCGGCACAGAAGCCGAACTCGCACGATTGCAACGATTCGTCGACGCTCAACGAGACACGAATCAAGACGAGTCAGCCGCATGGGCAAACTTAGCCAGCGTGCTGCTCAACCTGCATGAGTTCATCACACGGGATTGAAGACAAGGTGGAACGCTAATCTGCGCTAATCGACGCTAATGAGGCAAACAAGAATCATGATTAGTGAAGATCAGCGGAGATTAGTGTTCCAGTTCCTTGTTCGGAGTAATTGAGATGACCGACTTCGACTCCTTTCGTCAGCTTCAGCTTCAGCGTCGCGCGTTCCTGACTAATTCAGCATGTGGACTGGGTTCAGCGGCGCTGGCGCAGTTGCTGAGCGGCGAATCATCTTTCGCGGTGTCTTCGAGCCCGGCCGGCAATTCACTCGTCCCGAAACCGCCGATGTTTCAGCCTCGCGCCAAGAACGTCATCTTCCTGTTCATGGCCGGAGCTCCGAGTCAATTTGACCTCTTCTCACCAAAGCCGGTGATGCAAAAGCTGCATGGGCAGCCGGTGCCGGCGTCGTTTCTCGAAGGGCTGAACGATTCGCTGATCAAGGGGAGCGCGCGAGTCTGGGCCTCGCCGAGGACGTTCACCAAGCATGGCGAGTGCGGCATGGACTTCTCCGATTACTTGCCGCATCTGGCGACGTGTGCCGATGACCTGTGCATGATTCGCACGATGAAGACCGACGTGCCGAATCACGATCCGGCGCAGCTTCAGATGCAGTGCGGAGTGCCTCGGTTTGGGATGCCGAGCATGGGGTCGTGGATCACATACGGACTCGGCTGCGAGTCGCGCAACTTGCCGAGCTTCACGGTGCTGCTGTCGAACAACGGGCCGGGGGACATTGCTGGGACCGCGCTGTGGGACAGTGCGTTCCTGCCGGCGACGCATCGAGGTGTGACGTTTCGCAGTCAGGGGGATCCAATTTTGCATCTCGCGAATCCCAAAGGAGTCACTCGGCAGCAGCAACGGCAACGGTTAGATGCGATCAACGATCTCAATCGGCTGCGTCAGCAACAGCAGCCCGACCCGGAGATCGCGACGCGGATCGAAAGCTACGAACTCGCGTTTCGGATGCAGGCGGCCGCGCCAGAGTTGCTCGACTTCAAGCAGGAGTCACCGCACACGCTGGCCGAGTACGGCATCGGCGATGAGAAGACGGACACGTTCGCGCGGAATTGTTTGCTGGCTCGGCGGATGGTCGAGCGGGGCGTCCGCTTCGTGCAGTTGTATCACTACACCTGGGACGATCACGCGGACCTCAACAACAAGCTCAAGCAGAACACCGACAAGACCGACCGCCCCTCCGCCGCATTGATTCACGACCTCAAGCGACGCGGGTTGCTGGACGACACGCTGGTGATCTGGGGGGGCGAGTTCGGCCGCACGCCGATGAACGAAGTCCGCCGAGGCATCAACCCCGGCAAAGAAGGCCGCGACCATCACCCGTTCGCCTTCACGATGCTGCTCGCCGGCGGCGGAGTTCGCGGCGGCCAATTCATCGGCGAGACCGACGACCTCGGCTATCACCCGATCTCCGATCCCATCCACATCCACGACCTGCAAGCCACGATCCTGCACGCGCTCGGCTTGGATCACACTCGGCTGACGTTTCGCCACCAAGGCCGTGATCATCGGCTGACCGATGTGGAAGGCGAAGTCGTGCAGAAGGTCTTTGCGTGAGTAGGATGGGCACTCTTGCCCGTCCGGCTTTGGCCGCGTCGAAGAAGGGACGGGCAAGAGTGCCCATCCTACAACAGCGGCCGAATCGGCTCGCCTTGAAAGACGCGATAGGGTCGGCCGCGCGAGTCTTGGAATTCGGCGTGCGAGTCAATGCCGAGCAGATGAAAGATCGTGGCCGCGAGATCCGAAGGCGTGAACGCATCGCTGATCGGCAGGCCGGCGTGGGCGTCGGTTTGGCCGATGACTTGGCCGGGGCGGATGCCCCCGCCGGCGACGAAGCAGGGGAAGACGTCGCCCCAGTGATGGCGGCCGGGAGTGAAGACTTCGCCGCTCGCGTTCTTGCCGCCGACGGTGATTGGCGAGATGCGTGGCGTGCGGCCCATCTCGCCGCACATCACGACCAACGTTTCATCGAGCAACCCGCGCGCGGCGAGGTCATCGAGGAATCCGCTGAGGCAGTGGTCGATCGACGGGAGCAGCTTGCCTTTCAAATCGCGAAACGCATTTTGGTGGGTGTCCCAGCCGCGCAGGTTGATCTGCACCATGCGGACACCGGCTTCGATCAATCGCCGAGCGACCAAGAATCCTTGGCCCCATTCTTCGCGGCCGTATTGATCGCGGATGTTGTCTGGCTCTTGCGTGAGATCGAATGGGTTCTGCTTGCCGGGGCGGCTGGTCACGAGCAACTTCATCGCCTGTTTCCGATATTCATCCCACGCTTCCAGCCGGCCGAAGCGATCGGCGTTGTCCAGTGAGCGACGGAGTTGGTCGAATCGAGCCAGCAACTCGGTGCGGTTCTCGATCTGCGGCAACGACACACCGCCGGCTCCCAAGTCTGGCAAACGGAACGAGGCGTCGCGGCAACTGGAATTGTCCCACCAGGCTTTCGGGCCTTTGCCGGCGGCGCGTTCGGGATCGTTTGGGTCGTCGTGGCTGAAACAATTCGGACACGAACCGGCGGTGTCAGGCGACTTACACACCGGGGCGAGATCGACTTTCCAGCGTTCGTACTTCGGGCCGAGCAACCCCGCACCTCGGCCGGGGTAATTCATCAAGTTGACTCGCGGGAGTTCGATGCCTGCCGGCAAGCCGACGCGCGCATCCGGCGGCGCGGCAAACGAGATCATCGAGCCGATCGACGGCCACTCGATGCGTCCGTCGCGTGGCTGCGCGATCGAGGCGTTTGTGTCTCCTGGCGGCATCTCGGTCGAGCCGGTGTGGAGCAGGTACATGCAACTGAGATGCTCGTTGCGGAACTGCGGATGCGCGACATGGTGCATCGTCCGCACGATCGAGAACTTGTCGTTCCGCGCCGCCAGCTTCGGCAGGTGTTCGCAGAAGTTGATTCCGGCGAGCTTGGTCTGCGTGATGCCGTACTCGCCGCGGATCATGTCGGGGGCTTCGGGTTTTGGATCAAACGTCTCATGCGTCGAAGGACCACCGGATTGGAAAATGAACACCACCGACTTCGCACGGGCTTTCGTGCGAGTCGGTTCCGCGTGCGCTTCCAGCCGCAACAGGTCGGCGAGCCCTGTCCCCAGCAAGCTCAGCGAGCCGACCTGCAACAGTTCACGCCGTCCAACGGCCGGATGATCGGTTCGGCAACACCCCAGACGATGCGGCGAGTGGTGACTCATGGCGGAGCAGGATAACCTCGTGATGCTGAAGCGGCTACTCGTTTTTTTAGGATGGGCACTCTTGCCCGTCCTGTTCCAGCACACAAAACACTGGTCGGGCAAGAGTGTCCAACCTACGGGAGATGATCATGTCGATTCGCGTTCTCATTCCCTCGGCCATCGTCTTGTTGTCGCTCGTGTGGTTTGGCGTCGCGTCCGATTCCACGCAGACTCAACCCTCGAAGGCAATGCTCCCCGGCGCTCGCGCGGAGATTGAGGCGGCGAAGTTCCCGTCATTGCAGGCGGCTCTGAATGCTTTGCCGAAGGAAGGCGGAGTTGTGCGGATTCCACCCGGCACATTTGAGATTTCTCAGCCGCTGGTTCTGAAGCGTGGGGACGTGCTGATTCAAGGCTCAGGAGCGGCGACGCACATCAAGAACGTGAATACCGACGGGCAACCGGCGTTGGTCGTGAAGCATCCCGATGGCGAGAATGTCAAAGCGGACGACAAGCTGTGGCGTGTGATGCTCAGCAACTTTCGCATCACCGGAAACGAGAAGAGCGGGCACGGCATCGAGGCGTTGTTGGTCAATGAGATCTTCATCCATGGGGTGACCGTCGGCTATCACGGCGGCGATGGGATCAAGCTGGATCGCTGCTACGAAGATCCGCGAGTCAGCGATTGCCTCATCACTTACAACAAGCAGACGGGGGTGAATCTGGCGGGTTGCCATGACATCGTGGTCTCTGCCAATCAGTTCGAGGAGAACCGCGACGCGCTGCGTTGCTTCGATGGCTTCAACCTGTGCTTCACGGGTAATTGCGTGGACGACCACGTCGGCGACGGCGTGGTGATCGAGAACACGTATGGCTCGGTGGTGTCCGGCAACATGATCGAAGAATGCGACGGCCGAGGCATCGTGCTGGCTCGCGATTGCTACGGCATCACGCTGTCGGCGAACGTGATCGCTCACAACGGCGGCGGTATTGACCTGGTGGATGCTCACGGCTGCGCGGTCTCGGCCAACACGTTCGTGCTGCTGAAGATGCCGCCCAAAGCGAAGGACGGCACGCAACCGGCACAGCTCGACACGCGCTGTCTGCGAATCGCGAAAGACAGCAGCCGCATCACCGTCACCGGCAACAGCTTTTGCGACAGCTACATCGGCGAGGGCGCAGTCAAGCGAAAGGTCAACGACCAACTGGCGGGCGGCATCGTGTTGGAGGGGACTCGCGACGTGACGATCGCCGGCAACACGTTTTCGAGTTTGCCCAAGGCGGTTGAAATGCGGCAGCCAAAGAGCGAAAACGTGCTGTTCTCAAATAATCTGTTGATCGAAGCTCCAAGCGAACTTGCCCCATAGTCGGCCCACAAACACAACTCTCTCCGAGGAATATCGCGATGAATGACACGATGAGTTTCCGGATTTCGAGGACGTTTCGCAGTGCCTCCGTTCGAGCGGCCATGTGCCTGTTGGCAACGTCGCTGTCACTGCCTGCCGTCGGTGCCGAGCCGGACTGGGCGGGTTTTCGCGGGCCGAGCGGTATGGGAATCAGTGCGGCGAAAGGGTTGCCGGTCACATGGAGCGCATCGGAGAACATCGCTTGGAAAACTCCGTTGCCGGGGCCGGGGGCTTCGAGTCCGATCGTGTTTGGCGATCGTATTTATCTGACGAGCTACACCGGCTTCTTCATTCCCGGAGAGAAAGGGGGGAGCCAGGAGGATTTGAAGCGGCATCTGCTGGCGCTCAATCGAAAAGACGGGACACTCGTCTGGGACACGGCGGTCGCGGCGAAGTTGCCGGAAGAGGATCGGATTCGCGATCACGGCTTCGCGGCGAACACTCCGGCGGCGGATGCCGAGCGGCTGTACGTCTTCTTCGGCAAGTCAGGCGTTTTCGCGTTCGATCACAGCGGCAAGGAACTTTGGCAGACGGACGTCGGCTCAAAGACACATGGCTGGGGCACGTCGGCGTCGCCGGTGCTCTACAAGGATTTGGTCTTCATCAACGCCAGCGTCGAGAGCGGCACTCTGTACGCGCTCGATCGCAAAACCGGGAAAGAAAAGTGGCAGGCCAAGGGGATTCGCGATTCGTGGAACACGCCGGTCTTAATGACGGCCAAGTCGGGGCGGCAGGAGTTGATCGTGGCTCGGCAAGGGGACGTGTTGGCGTTCAATCCCGACACGGGTGAGCAACTCTGGTCATGCAAGACCGACATCGGCTGGTACATGGTCCCCAGCATCGTCGCACAAGACGGCATCGTGTATTGCTTGGGAGGCCGATCGGGCACGGCGGGACTCGCGGTGCGCGCCGGCGGCAGCGGCGATGTCACGAAGACGCATCGGCTGTGGACGAGCATCAAAGGCTCGAACGTGACATCGCCGGTGTTTCTCGACGGGCATCTGTATTGGATGAACGACAATCGCGGCGTCGCGTACTGTGCCAAAGCGGAGACCGGCGACGTCGTCTATGAAGAGCGGCTCAATCGCGCTGGCGAAGTTTATGCCTCCGCGCTGCTCGCCGAAGGTCGTGTCTATTACCTCACGCGCGACGGCCGCGCGTTCGTCCTGGCGGCCAACCCCGGCTTTGAACAACTCGCCGTCAACGATCTGCGCGACGGCAGCATCTTCAACGGCTCACCCGCCGTGGATGGCAACCGGCTCCTGATTCGGTCGGACAAGTTCTTGTACTGCATCGGGAAGTAGCTCGATCGCGCTCGTAGTGCCCCGATTCATCAGGTCGAGAGTGAGAGCGAAACCGGGGATCGCGAGTTCGACCCCATCAATGGGGTCACTACGAGCGTGTGATTGCCACGTTGCGTTCTGGCATCATCCCGTTTTGTTCGAGCCGATCGCTTCTGCCTGCGGAAATTCTTCGCGAAGTCCGGCTGCTGAGTTTCCATCGCCCGAACCGCAGCTAAGATTGGCAACCTATGGCGATTGTGCTGGTCGGGCAATTTGACGGTCTCGCCGTCGATCCGAACGGACATAGCCGAGTCGGCACGCTCCGGGATGTCCCCGAAGAGGTGGTTCGCAAAGTCCCCCAAGTCTGTGCGAGAAGGTGAGCTTATGAAATCCTTTGAATGGCGACGCGGTTGGATCGGCCTGGCTGGCATACTGCTGGCAATGACGGTGGCCGTCGGTGATGTGCGAGCTCAAGCTCCTCCGGATTTTCCTCCGGCGGCGGATGTGCTCAAAGACTTCAAGAAGGTCTCGCCTCCAGAGGGCGAGCAGGCTCTTTACAACCTGTATGTTCGCGCGAAGGACGGGCACGTCCTGGCCGAGTTGCCGCGCGACTATCTGCAACAGAAGTATTTCATGGCGATGACGATCGCCAGCGGTGCTCAGTTCGCCGGTCTGCAAGCGGGAGACCGAGTCGTCTACTGGCGTCGCTACGACAAGCGGCTGGCGCTGATGGACCCCAACATCGACATTCGATCGGGGGGCGATCCGGAATCGAAGAGTTCGGTCAATCGGCTCTTCACCGACAAGCTGCTGACCGAAGTGCCGATCATCACGATGAGTCCTGAAGGCTCGCCGATCATCGACCTCAATCAACTGCTGATCGGCCAATCGGGATTGTTCTTCGGGGGCGGACGAAGCGGTGCCTCGGGCATTCGCAATCCAAACATCGTCACGATTAAGAAGGCCAAGGTCTTCAACAAGAATGTGGAGGTCGCCTTCGAAGTTCCCAGCGGCAGCGGCCAATTGCAAACGCTGCATTACTCGATCAGCGAGATCACGCCGAACACCGCCTATCAGCCGCGCAAAGCCGATGAGCGGATCGGTTACTTCACCACCGGCTACAGCGACTACGGCAAGTACATCACCGACGATACTCGCATCCGCTACATCAATCGCTGGCACCTGGAGAAGCGCGATCCCTCGCTGAAGCTCAGCCCGCCGGTCAAGCCGATCACCTTCGTCATCGAGCACACGACCCCGGTTCGCTATCGCCGTTGGGTCCGCGAAGGAACGCTGTATTGGAATAAGGCCTACGAGAAGGTGGGCATCGTCGGCGCTATCGAAGTGCTGCAACAAGACGCTCAGACCGGAGCCTACATGGATAAAGACCCGGAAGACGTCCGTTGGAATTTCATTCGCTGGCTGAACAACAACGTCGGTACCGCAATCGGCCCCAGCCGCGTCAATCCGTGGACGGGCGAGATTCTCGATGCGGACATCGTCCTCACTGACGGTTGGATCCGGCACTTCAACCGACAGTTCAATGACGTGCTGCCGACGCTCGCGATGGAAGGCTTCGATCCTGACACATACGCCTGGCTGGCCAAGCATCCGAATTGGGATCCGCGAGTTCGTCTCGCCGCGCCGTCGCAACGCAATCATGTGGCTCAGCAGATTCAACGGGATGCGGCCACACCGTTCGCGGGGCACCCGTTCGCGTCCAATCGCACGCTGATGTTCGGCGACGATCCGTTTGATGGATTGCTCGGCCGTACCAGTCAGGTCAACGGCATGTGCAACGCCGGCCAAGCCAAGATGCTTGACCTCGCGATGGCACGTATGTCGTTCGAGATGGCTGTCTTGAACATCGACGAGCAACAACCGGCCGCGCCCGGTGGTGCTCCGGCTGCTCCCGAAGAGCCGAAGCTCGACGGAATGCCGGAGTCGTTCATCGGCCCGCTGCTGGCGGAGTTGGTGGCTCACGAAGTCGGGCACACGCTCGGACTGCGGCACAACTTCAAGGCGTCGAGCGCCTACACGCTCACGCAGATCAACAGCGACGAGATCAAGGGCAAGAAGCCGCTGGCCGGCTCGGTCATGGATTACCTGCCGATCAATATGCACGTCCCGGCCGATCCCGCCAACAAGGCTCAGGGAGATTGGTCGATGACCGGCGTCGGCCCCTACGACATGTGGGCCATCGAATACGGCTACACATTCGCGGCTGATCTCAAGCCGATCCTCGACCGCGTGGCGGAACCCGAACTGACCTACGCCACCGACGAAGACACGATGGGCCCGGACCCGCTCGCTCGCCGGTACGACTTCAGCAAGAACCCGCTCGATTACGCGCAGAATCAGATTCGGCTGATCAAGCGGAACCGCGAGAAGATCCTTGACAAGTTCGTCAAAGACGGACAGTCGTGGGCCAAGTCGCGACAAGGGTACGAGCTGACCTTCAACATGCAGATGTCAACGGTCGGCATGATGGCCAACTGGCTGGGTGGAGCGTTCGTCAATCGCGACAAGAAGGGGGATAAGAACGGCCGCGCGCCGATCGAACCGGTCCCCGCCGCGATGCAGCGTGAGGCTCTGAAGTTCACGATCGAGAACACCTTCGAGGACGCGGCGTTCGGTCTGACTCCAGCGTTGCTGGCTCGAATGACCAAGGACAAGTGGATCGACGGCGACAGCTTCGACACGTCCGACGCGACGTGGCCGATCAACGATCGGATCGCCGGCTTTCAAGCCTCGATCATGTCATCGCTGTTGCGGCCTTCAACGCTGCGTCGGATCTACGACAACGAGCTGACCGTCCCCGCCGATCAAGACGCGGTCACGATCCCGGAAGTTCTGACGGGCCTCACCGCCAATTTCTGGCGCGAGACCGACAAGAACCCAGACAAGCCGCACACGCCGCGCGTGCCGATGATCAGCAGCCTGCGCCGCAACTTGCAGCAAGAGCATCTCGATCGCCTGATCGAACTGACTCTGCCTCCAAAGTTCGTTGACACCGAGGCCAGCAAGGCGATCTCCAACATCGCGTTGGTTGAGGTGAAGAAGATCCTCGCCAGCACCGAACGGATTCTGAAGGAGGCCCCCGGCAACCTCGATCCGTACACGTCGGCTCACCTGCAGAAGGTGCAGACGCAGATCACGAAGGCGCTCAACGCCGAGTACATCTACAACGCCAACGCCATCAGCGGCGGTGGTGGCAGCGGATTCTTCCTGCTGTTCCAACCGACAACGGAGACTCGTGAATTGCCGGCACCGGCAATTGACCCGGCCTACGTCCCGGTTCCGGCCAAGCCGGAAGGTGCAGAGAAGAAGTAACAGAGAGCAACTCAGTTGACCTCATCCAGAGCCGGACGAGATCTCGTCCGGCTCTTTTTTTGCGCCATCACCTCTTGGCGAGCGGCGCGGCGTCAGCCCCCCGGTACATTCGCCGTTCAACGCTATACCGGGGGGCTGACGC
>SXGS01140371.1_pt1 | contig 13073 bp, 13 predicted proteins | sample 3174681 | NCBI WGS metagenome assembly SXGS01 (sample SAMN11356861, study PRJNA531348) | freshwater metagenome | isolation source: freshwater sample F1-80 | place: China: Fuxian Lake, Yuxi | collected 2017-12-25
AGCTCCGTCAGCGTCAATCTTGCGGTCGGTCTCGCGCGTCTCGGTGCAAGGGTCGGCCTCCTCGACGGCGACATCTACGGCCCGAGCCTCCCCACCATGCTGGGTCTCGACGACCTTCGCGGGGAAATCCGTGGCGAGATGCTCGTCCCGTTCGAGGTTCACGGCATCAAGGCGATCACGATTGGAAAACTCGTTGATCCCGACAAGGCGCTCATTTGGCGCGGCCCCATGGCGCACGGTGCGTTCAAGCAGCTCATCACGCAGACCCTTTGGGGCACGCTTGACTACCTGATTGTCGACCTTCCGCCGGGAACCGGCGATGTCCCGTTGACGCTGGCGCAACTTGTTCCGCTGTCGGGCGCCGTCATTGTCTGCACGCCGCAGCGAGTGGCGCAGGACGATGCGCGCCGCGCGATCCGCATGTTCCAACAACTCAATGTCGAAGTGCTCGGCGTCGTCGAGAACATGTCATCGTTTGTCGGCGACGACGGCAAGGAGTATGACCTCTTTGGCAAGGATGGCGCGAAGACGATGGCCACCTCGATGGGTCTCCCTTTCCTCGGTGCGATCCCGATTTCGATGGAGCTTCGGCGCAACGCCGATGCTGGGATACCGCTCGCGAACTGGGACGCGTCGCCCGCTGTGGCGAACGCTCTTGACGGAGTCTGCACACGAGTGGCGTCGGAACTCTCGATTCGCGCGGCGCGCGGGCAACTCGTGCAACCCACGCTCAGCGTCGTCAGCCATCAGAAAGGCTGATCCGCTCCCTCGACGGGGAATCCGCGACCAAACCAGGGCCAATAGCCCCCCTGCAGGACGGCGCACGGAATGCCTAGCCGCTTGAGGAACGCACATGCGCGCGCGCTGCGCACGCCCGTCTTGCAATAGGTGATCACGAAGGTCTTGGGATCGATCGTTCGCGCCTGCTCGGGAAGTTGCGAGAGGGTCATGAGCCGAGCACCACGAATCCGCCCGCGAAGCCATTCCGCTGTCGTGCGCACATCAACGAAGAGCGCCCCGCCCGCGAGATCCACCGCCCGGGCGCGGGCCTGCGAGATCTCTTCGATATCCGCGTAGTCGAGCAGCGCTTCATCGATATGCGCGTAGGTCGCCTCGTCGATGAACCCCTCGACCCGATCAAGGCCGACGAGATGGAGCGCGTCGACCGCCTTCGACACCGCGCCACGCGGACAAACGAGGACGATCCGGTCGTCGGGGCTGACGCTGGGCGCGACGAGCGACGCGAAGAACCGGTCGAGCGGCGCGTGCAGCGCGCCCAGCGCACCGTCGATGGCGAACTCCGACCACGCCCGCATGTCGACGATGGCGGTGTGCGGCATCGAGAGCAACTGCACGACAGGGTCGGCGTCGATCTCGCGCGGCGCCGCGAGCTGGCGAACGAGCACCGTGCGCTCTCCCTGATTGATGTGCTCGACGCGTTCGAAGTACGACGGCCGTGCGGGCTGCGTGGCGCGCGTGGCGAGCGAAAACGCCTCGGGATCCTCCACGACCCGCAAGACCTTGTTGAACCGGCGCTCGATGCCCAGTGTGGTCTCGCCCGGCAGCGCCACCGCGAGACCGCAGGCGCTCCCAGCGGTGTGCCCTGCAAGGACAACCGTCTCGTCGGGGAGCGCCGCGAGCCGGACGAGCGAGTCGCGAAGGTCCTCAATGGTTCCGCCGTCCACGCGACCGGCGCCGCCGGCAAGCAGCGCATCCCCCGTGGCGACCACGCGCACGCCCCGAACACGATCCTCGATGAAGTACGAGAGTCCGCCCTCCGCGTGCCCGGGCGTGGAGATGGCGGTGAGCGACAGATCTCCAAGGCTCATCGTTTGGCCGTTCTTCATGAAGGTGACCCGCGCCGCCCAGTCGTCGGCGTGCAGCGAACACCACTGGGGAGCCTGGGTCTCGCCCGAGAGCACCGCCCTGCACGCGGTCGAGAGAAGCATCTCGCGCACTCCGGATACATAGTCCGAGGGCGTGTGAGTTTCGAGGACCAACATGATCGTGACCCCGATTTCCTTCGCGACCGCTTCGTACCTCTCGACCGCACGCACTGGGTCGATCAGCATGGCTTGTCCGGTCCGCGGACATGCCACGAGGTACGCGCACTGCGCGATCAGGGGCTCGGTCACGCGCCGCACGATCATGGACTCGAGAATACCGCTGACGCCCCCGCGTCCCGCACTACGCCGGCTTCACCGTGGCGAGCGCCTTGAACAGCGCATCGAGGTGATGCCGCTCATGCGCCGCCGAAATCTGGACCCGCAGCCTGGCGTGACCTTCCGGAACGACGGGGTACCCGAAGCCGATCACAAACACCCCGAGATCGAGGAGCTCTCGGCTCAAGCGGATCGCCTTCGCCGTGTCATGGACGATGATCGGACAGATCGCGGTAGGGCTCTCAAGCACCGAAAATCCGGTCCTTGCGATGCCTGCTCGCGCATAGGCCACATTGTCGCGCAGTTTCGCCACGCGCTCGGGCTCGCGCATGACGATTTCGATTGCCTTGTCGGCGCTGCACGCCACCGAACACGGAAGCGCATTCGAGAACAGTGTCGGCCGACCCCGCTGGATGAGGAGGTCGATCGCACGGCGACTCCCAGCGACATAGCCACCTGCCGCACCGCCGAGCGCCTTCCCGAGCGTGCCCGTGAAGTAGTCCACCTTCGTGGCCGTCATCCCCCAGTGCTCGTGGGTCCCCCTGCCCGTCGAGCCCATGACGCCGGTGCCGTGGGAGTCATCGACCACGAGGAGCGCGCCAAACTCGTCGCAAAGCGCACGGATCCCAGGGAGGTTCGCGATGTCGCCCTCCATCGAAAAGACGCCGTCAGTGACCACCCAGATGGTCCCAGTGACCTCGGCATTGGCGCGCGCCGCAGCAAGGCGCTCGCGCAGCGCATTGAGGTCGCTGTGTCGGTACACGCATCGCAGCAATCCCTTCTTGATCGACGCCGCGAGCCGGATGCCATCGATGATGGATGCGTGGTTCAGTTCGTCCGAGACGATCATGTCCCCCGCCTCGCAGAGTGTTGGGAAGATCGCCTCGTTGGCGTTCCAGCAACTCGTGAAGGTGTAGGCCGCGTCGACACCGTAAAACGACGCGATCCGCGACTCGATGCGCTCGTGGCAATCGAATGTGCCGCAGATGAAGCGCACGGACGCTGTGCCCGCGCCATATCTTCGGAGGCCAGCGATCCCGGCCTCGACAACTTCTGGGTGATTCGCGAGGCCGAGGTAGTTGTTGGAACACAAGCACACCACTTCGCCCCGGCCCTTGATGCGTACGGTCGCACCCATGGGCCCCTCGATCGTCTGGAGCAACTTCAACTGACCGGTGGCGGCCAGCGAGTCGAGGATTTCCTTGGTGCGCAGCGGGAAGGTTGGTGCAAGCGTCGCCGTCATTCCCGGAGCCTATCTCGCCGAGAGCTCACGCCCGTGCGTGCGACGACGGCGCATACCGAGCTGCGATCCGCGGCAACAGGTACTCGGAAAACGCGGACTGCACCGTGTGCACGGGGCGCCAACCCCAATCCGCTCGTGCCGCGGCATCGTCGCAGTCCGTTGGCCACGAGTCGACGATGGACTGGCGCCCGGCGTCGGGCTCGAATGAGATTGCGGCCGATGGAAAGGCACGCCGCACGAGCTCTGCGAAGTCGTCGGCGCTCGGCGAGAAGCTCGAGATGTTGTAGACCGCGCGCGTGAGCGAAGTCTTCGGTGCCTTCATGAGCGACAGGGTCGCCTCGATGGCCTCGGGCATCGTCATGAACGGGATCCGCGAGTCGCCGCGCACGAAGCACGCATAGGGACGGCCCGCCGCGGCCGCATGAATCATCTCCGGCCCGTAGTCGCTCGTGCCGCCAGACGGAATCGTGTCGGACGAGATGATCCCAGGGAACCGGATCGAACGGAAGTCGACAGGATGCCCGATGCGATCCTTCGCCAGCGAGCGGTAGTGCCTGTCGTAGTAGCGACCGAGGTGTTCTCCCGCAAGCTTGTTGCAGCCGTACATCGACTGTGGCTCGCACCACTCGCCCTCGTTGACGCGCCCCGCGTTCGCCTTCGTCGCGAGATCAGGGAGTCCGTAGACCGCGATCGAACTCGGGAAGAAGAAGCGCACCGTGCGGCCGTGCGAACGAGCCTGCTCCGCCGCGAGGTGCAAGAGATTGAGCGTGCCGCCGACATTGACCTGATGCGCGGTCTCGGGAGCGAACTCGCCACGCGTGGAGAGAAGCGCCGCGAGGTGGTAGATCTCAGCGATCTCGAACATGGCCAAGAGCCGCTCGAGAAGCGCGTGATCGCAGATGTCACCGACGAATGCGTGATCGCAGTGGGAGGCGATCTCCGGTGCGAGCTCGCGGATATCCATCGCCACGATGACCGGCGCGGGTCCATGGTCCTTGCCGCACGAACACTCCGCGTGGCGCTTTCGCCTCGCGTCGAGCGCCTCGAGGAGCCCGTGGCCCATCTCCCCACCGGCGCCCGTGACAAGGATGGCCGTGGCGCGCTGCTGGCCCGTCGGTGCGGAGGTGTGGTGGCCGTGAGAACTCGTGCGTGGCATGGACTTGCGAGTATAGGAATGGGCGCGGCCTACGACGCCACGCATCCGAGCCGGATGAGCAGTGCGCGCGTCGCCTCAATGCCCTCAGGCTCGGTGAGACGCTTGCCCTCGTACTCGATGCCAATCCACCCGCGGTAGCCGCCAGTGCGAACGATGCCGAGCATGCGCGCGAAGTCGATCGTGGTTTCTTCGCCCTGGGCATCAAAGTCGTAACTCTTCGCACTCACGCCGCGCGCGGTGGGGATCATGGCCGCCACGCCCGCATAGCGGTCCGCCATCGTCCCGTCGAGGCACTTGAAGTTTCCGAAGTCGGGGAGCGTGCCGCAATTGGGCAGACCGACCGTGCGGACGACCGAGGCCACCCACTCCCCATCGCACGAGAGCCCACCATGGTTCTCGATGATGACGGAGAGCCCCAGCGGCGCCGCGCGCTCGCAGAGGCTCGAAATCCCGTCGGCGCATAGGTCTCGTTGCACGGTGGCATCACCCTCGCTGTGCGCATTCACGCGAATGGAGTGGCACCCGAGGACGGCCGCCGCGTCGAGCCACCGTTGGTGCGCCTGCACGCTCTTCTGACGCTCGAGGGCATTGGGGCTCCCGAGCGTCCCTTCACCATCCACCATGATGAGGATGCTCTGGACACCTTCACCATCGGCGCGGCGCCGAAGTTCCAGCGCCCACTCGCCCGAAACCGGCTGCGGCTTGTAGAAATGGCTGACATACTCGACGCCGCGGAGCCCAAATCGCTCGCGCGCGTAACGCGGGAAGTCCATGGGATCGAGACCGCCGTCCTTGATGAAGCGGTGCAGCGACCACTGCGCGAGGCTGACTCGGTTTGTGTGCATCGCGTGCGCCTCAGCGGGTTCGGGGTGTGCCTGCGCGTCGACCTCTCGACGCGCCACACACGCGCCCAGAGCGCCGAGTGGGGGCACGGAAGCCGCGGCGATCACACGGCGAAGGATCTCACGGCGGGAGAGCATGGGGGCGTGCGCCGTTGGTGGCGTGACGCGCGAGTTCGCGCGTTGGGGACGCTAGCATAGGGTGATGGCTCTCTCCACACTGACTCTTGCTGTTGCGCTGCACGCCTCCGCTGCGGCTGCGCAGTCCACTCCCGCCGACAACGCTGGTGCGACGGCACCCAGCCCCGCCGCGATCTCGATGACGATCGAGATGAATGCGCTCCACACCATGATCGACGCGATGGGGAATGCGCGCACGAACTCTGAAGACCGGATCGCGGCCATGAACGCGTACATGAAGTCGAAGCAACTCGACGGCGACCTCGCGGCGTACCAAGCCACGGTCAATGCGCCACCAGTGACATCATTCCTCCAGGGCTACCAGACAGCCCTTGACACCGAGAGACTCAACGGCACACCCAAGCCATCGTCGCACGACCTCGGCTTGCTCGCGCGGGAAGTGTCCGCGACCACCAATCAGGCTCATGCCGCCTGGGACTCGCAGAATCAGCGATTCCAGCAGATCGCAGTGATTTCCGCCTATCTCCAGTCCAAGGGCGAGTTCGTGGGCTATCAGCAGTGGGCCCCCTCGTACGCGGCAGCCAAGCGAAAGGAGCAGATCGCGCGCTACAAGGCGGCCAACGCTGCGCTCAACGCGCGACAGCAGGCGTATCTCCAGCACATCCAAGAGATGCATGAGGAGTGGGATCAAGTCTCGCACGGCACCGGGCTCAACTTCAACTACGGATTCAGCCAAGGTAACGGCCCCAACGAAGGCGGCACCGGCCAGACTTCCAATTCGGGCGGCGTCGGAACGAACGCGCCGTATGTGCAAGGGGCAAACACGCCGTGGGCCTACGCGGGCGCGCAGGGCGGCTACTACGCCGGTGCCTATGGGGCCGGCGCCTACAGCGAACGCGGTGCGGTCCCCACCGGCAACAAGTACGAGGCCACCTACAACCCCGGCAGTTTCTACGGCGGCACGAGTTACAACTCATACTCAGACAACTACCCGGATCTCTACGGGTACCCCGCGGGCACAGCGTGGACTCCCGGCGCGATCAACCCAGCTGGCATCAACAATGTCTGGAATCGCTCGCGCCTAGGCGGCGGTCCTCCGCCGACGCCCAACGGGTTGCGATCGAACATCGCCACGCCAGGGGCGACCGATGGCGGCGCACACGGCGACACGCGATAGTTGCTATTCCCACTCGATCGTCGCGGGCGGCGTGCTCGAGATGTCGTAGACGACGCGATTGACGCCCTTCACTTCATTGATGAGGCGGCTTGACACCGTCGCGAGCACCTCGTGGGGCAGCCGCGCCCAGTCGGCCGTCATGAAGTCCTGCGTCGTGACCGCGCGCAGCGCCACCACTGAGTCATAGGTGCGTCCGTCACCCATGACGCCAACGCTTCGGATGGGCAAGAGCACAGCGAACACCTGATCCGTTTTCCGATAGAGGTCGGCGGCGACGATCTCCTCGAGGAGGATCTCGTCGCAGTCTCGCAAGATGCGTAGCCGATCCTCACGAACTTCGCCGAGGCAGCGGACGGCGAGTCCTGGCCCTGGGAACGGATGACGCCAGACGATGTGCGCGGGGAGGCCAAGGACTTCGCCGAGTTGTCGCACCTCGTCCTTGAACAGCGATCGAAGCGGTTCGACGAGCTCGAAGCCAAGGTCCTCGGGGAGCCCGCCCACAGTGTGGTGAAGTTTGATGTTGGCCGCGGTCCCTGCATGACCCTGGCCACTTTCGATGACATCGGGATAGAGGGTGCCCTGCGCGAGGAAACGGACATCGCCTTCGATGCCCTTCGCCGCGTGCTTGAAGACATCGATGAACCGATGGCCAATGCGGCGGCGCTTCTCCTGCGGCTCCTCGATGCCAGCCAAGTCGCCGAGGAACTCCCTCCCGGCATCGATGACCCGGAGGTCGATGTCGAAGTGGTCGCGGAATGTCGACTCGACGAGGTCGCGTTCGTTCGCGCGCAACAACCCGTTGTCAACGAAGATGCAGACAAGTTGCCTTCCGATCGCCTTGTGCAAGAGCGCGGCGACGACCGAACTGTCGACGCCACCACTGAGCCCGCAGAGCACCCGGCTGGAGCCGACACGGGCGCGGATGCGCGCACATTCGGTGTCCACGAAGTCGGCCATCCTCCACGAGCCGCGACACCGGCACACGCGGAAGAGAAAGTTGCGCAGGATCTCCATCCCATGCGGCGTATGGGTGACTTCCGGATGGAACTGCACCCCGTACAAGTGGCGCGACGGATCCGCGACCGCCGCGAACGGACATGTCGGCGTGGACGCCAGCACCCGGAATCCGGGCGGCAACTCCCGTACCTGATCGCCGTGGCTCATCCACACAGTTGCGTGGGCGGGAATCCCGTGAAGCAGCTCGCTTTCAGCGACTAGATCAATCTGAGCCCGCCCATACTCGCGCGACTTCGCACCCTCGACAAGTGACCCAAGGGTGTGTGCCGTCAACTGCATGCCGTAACACACACCAAGCACTGGGATTCCTAGGGAGAAGATCGCTGGATCGCATCGTGGTGCCCCCGCGTCGGTAACGCTCGATGGCCCGCCAGAGAGGATGATCCCGGCCGGTTTCTGTGCCGCCATTTCTGCGGCTGAAAGATCCGGGCGCACAAGAAGGCTGTACACGCCCGCCTCGCGCACGCGGCGAGCGATGAGCTGCGCGTACTGACTACCGAAGTCGAGGATGAGCACTCGTTCTTCCGGGGCAGCGATCGGGATCGAGGCGGTCATGGGAAACGCAGGATCCTATCGACGCCCGCGCTATCCTTCTACCAAGGTGCCCCGTCGAACCGCGAGAACCATCTGTGCCATGACGATGTTCGCAGTGGTTCAGGCCTGCGCACCGAGCGCCACTGAGGGGGGCTTCTCGAATCCCGCGCCCGGAGCCCGCATTTACGCCATCGAGGACGCCGTGAAGTTCAATCGGCGCGACCAGATCCCCAAGATCGTCGAGTGCCTCCTCTCCGATGACGAACTCCTGCGGTACATCGCCATCGGCGCGTTGCAACGGATGACGGGCCAAGACCTCGGCTATCAGTTCGACGACATCGAGCCGCTGCGATACGCGTCGTATCAGCGATGGCGCGTCTGGACGATCGAGCAGCACCTCGCACCGCCCGAGCAGGCGTATGCGTCGACGATCTATCCACCGGTCCGCGAGCGACCCAACTGGTGATGCCGTGACACCAGAACCCGACATCAGCATCCGGATCTTCAGCGAGCCGCAACTCTTGTCGGGAATCCGTGCGCTTGTCGATGCCGTCGGCGTTGGCATGGGGTTCTTCGAGAAGAGTCGCTGCCTCATGTCGCTTGCGATCGACGAGGCTCTGTCGAATGTCATTCGCCACGGCTATGAAGGGCGCAAGGATGGCATGATCTGGATTCACATCTGGCGGATTCCAGACCCGCGGGGCCTGCGTTTTGTGATCGAAGACCTCGCGCGTGCCGTCGATCCCGCGAAGATCAAGGGACGGCACCTCGATGATGTTCGCCCCGGCGGGCTCGGCGTTCACATCATCACGGAAACGATGAGCGATGTGGCGTGGGAAGTCCGCAAGGACGGCGGCATGCGACTGACGATGTCGAAACGACTCTCAGACGAAGAACGACAGGCGGTCGAACAGGCCACCCAGGGGAACACCAATTCATGAACAGGGATCTCGTGATCGAACGGCTCAGCGAAGGCACGGCGACGGTCCTGAGACCCATGGGCGACATCGACATGGCACGCGCCCCGGCCATGCGAAGCGCGGTCGCGGCCGCCGTCCGCGACAGGCCGCCGACGCTCATCCTTGACCTCTCCCAAGTGAGTTATGTCGATTCCTCCGGGATCGCCACACTCGTCGAGGCACTGCAGGTTTCGATCCGCAACAAGGTGAGACTTGTGCTCGTGGGGATCAACCCACGCGTCCAGAGCGCGTTTGAAATCACAAGACTCGTGGGGTTGTTCACCATCTCCGAGACTGTGACGAAGGCCGCAGCGCCCTAAGCCCGAGTCGAAGATGCCCACTTCAGCCAAGCGAAACATCCTCATGGCTCCCATCGACCGCTACTGGGAGCTCTGGGAAGACTGTCTCGGGCTCATCGGATCGTGGGGCAATCTCCTCTTCGAGGTCGGCGCCTGGATCACGCGCGCACTCGTTCTGCGCCGGATTCGGTTCAGGGCGCATGAGCACGCCGTGCAGATCGTGCGCGTGGGCACGAAGTCGATGGGCATCGTCATGCTCGTCTCTGGGTGCATTGGCGTCATCCTTGCGCTGCAGACCGCCCCAAGCCTTGAACAGTTCGGCCAGACCGACAAGGTCGCGAATCTCGTCGCGGTGTCCGTCTTCCGCGAACTTGGCCCCTTGATCGCCGCCATCGTGCTCGCTGGATTCGCGGGTGCGTCCATCGCCGCAGAACTTGGCACGATGAAAGTCGGTGAAGAAATCGAAGCTCTCGAGGCCATGGCCATCAACCCCATCCGCTTCCTCGTCGTCCCGCGCGTCGTCGCCACCGCCATCAGCCTCGTGATCCTCGCCGTCTTGGCCGACCTCTGCTCGGTGTTCTTCGGCGGCGTCATCGGCGTGACCGTGCTCGACATCCCCTACGAGGTGTACCGCGCCAACACACTCGAGCAACTCGAGCCCAGTGACTTTTACACGGGCCTCATCAAGGCGTGCGTGTTCGGTGCACTGCTCGGACTCATTGCGTGCACCAACGGCCTCCGCGTCACGGGTGGCGCCGCAGGTGTCGGCCGCGCCACCACGAACACGGTCGTGCAGACGACCGTTGCGATCGTGATCGCGGATCTCTTCTTTTCCGTGCTCTTCTACGGCATCGGCTGGACCTGAGTCGGTGGCCTGATGCCCGCCGCGGCGAGCGCCTCGGCGCCGCGCACGGTGGCCGCATGCTCGACGAGAAGGCGCAGTGCGTCGTCGGACGACTCGATGAGTGCCGCTTGCATCGACGCAATCAACTGGTGGCAGCCCGACGATCGCCCTGAGGAGACCGAGCCCGGCAATGCCATGCAGAGCCGACCAAGGTCGACCGCCATCCCGGCCGTGATGATCGCCCCCGACCGATGAGCGGCCTCGATCACCAGCGTGCCAAGAGACATCCCGGCGATGATGCGATTGCGGCTCGGGAACCGATCCGGCGTGGCCTCGGCCCGCATCGGGCATTCGCTGACGACGGCGCCACCGGCAGCGACGATCTCGTCGAGGAGGTCGAGGTGCTCGGGAGGGTACGGATTGGCGAGCCCTCCGCCGACGATCGCAACCGTGCGACCCTCGGCGCGGAGAGCGCCACGGTGCGCCTCGGCATCGATTCCACGGGCGGCCCCCGAAATGACAGTCACTTCGGCGCCCGCGAGAGCGGATGCGATCCGCCCAGCCTGCTCGACGCCGTAGGGTGTCGCTCGGCGTGCCCCGACGACCGCGATGGACCAGGCATCGCCAAGAACGAGTTCCCCACGGACCCACAGCGCCGCCGGCGGGTCCGGTGCCGACGCGAGCAGCGGCGGATAGTCCGCGTCTCCAACGCAGACAAGCCCCACGCCGAGGTCCGCCATCAACGCCTGCTCCTCGTCGGGATCCGCCCGCTCGAGTCGATCGGCGAGGTCGCGATCGCTGGTCTCGCGGGGCTCACTCACGCCACCGAGCAGCTCCCGGAGACCGCCGCCTGCGCCCGCGTCGGCAAGTCGCCCAAGCGAGTGGACGCGCGCGGCCGCACGCCACGCACGCGGCCCGCGGTCAAGCGCGAGCGCGGCGCGAAGCGTCCGGCGATCGAGTTCCCTGGCATTCCGTGGCACCTGTTCCCTCCCCCGGGGAACCTACCGCGCGAGTTCTCCCGCTAGCGAATCGTGCCGGAACTTCCGCTGCGAAGCGGCGCGGGGCCAAAGATGAGCCCGAGGAAGATCGCGAACACACCGCCGGCGATCACCCAGAGCCGCTGCGGACCGAGGGTCCATCGCGAGAGCAGCGTGTCGGGATAGTCGCCCTCCTGGAACTCCGGCGGCGGGACGCTCGCCTCGATCCAGTCGCTCGGCGTCGTGTCGATGCTCGTGGCAATGAGGAGCGCGGTCTCGCCTCGCGGCATGAGGTTCAGCTGGCTTGCGGCCAACCGCCGAACGAGTCCGTGGTCCCCTGCCTTGAGGTCATCGAGAAAGGTCGAGCACGCCTGCATGCGCGCGAAGTTGTGCCTCTCGCCTGCTTGAATGGCCGCCAACTGGGTCCGCATCGCATGGACTTTCTCCGCTTCCGGGATGAGCGCCGCCGAAACGACAAGTGCGACGCCCGCCACGAGGAACAGCCATCCAGGATCGGGGTTGAAGAGCGGTCGCGTCACCCGCATTGGGGTGGCATCGGCACATTCGCAGCGCGTTGGTGAGGATTCGCCCGTACCCGCGGCGATTCCTGCCGCTTCACGGCGCGGGAGGCGGCGCGTCGACCGCGGCGTCCATGCTGTCGAGGATCTGCCGCAACTGCGCGCGCATGGCTGGGGCTCCCCAAAGCAGGTCGTACTCGACGCGCCAATTGCACCGCTGCACCCGGGTCTGCCCCGAAAAGGCGAACGGCGCATTGGTGAGCACGAGGGTGCACCCGTCGAAAGTGCAGTCGACGAACGCGTGACCGGCGAGGTGAACGGTCTGCGCCACAAAGGTCCGCTTGTCGTGGCGCGTCAATTGCACTTGTGCGCTGGCGCCCGGAACCGCCGGAGGCGGCGACTTCGCTGGCGGCGTGCCGCCACCGGTGCCGGATCCAAGGCTCCAAGGTCCATCGGCGTCTTGCAACGGTGGGCGACGATCACTCATGATGGCCTCCTCGTTGGGTTCACCCCAAGTCCGGGAATGTCTTTCGCACGATCTCCACGAGGTCTTTCACATGCGAGACGCTCTCATCGAAGAGCTTTCGCTCGCCCTCGTTGAACGAGACCTCAACGACCCTTTCCATGCCGGCGCTGCCGAGAATGCACGGGACCCCGATGAAGTAGCCGCCACCCTTGTGTCCCTTCGCGACGCCGTACGCGTCCTCGCAGTAGGCCGCGCACGGAAGGATGCGTTTCTTGTCCTTGATGATCGCCTCCACCATCTGGATCGTGCCCGAGGCCGGCGCGTAGTACGCGCTCGTCCCCATGAGCTGAACGATTTCGCCGCCGCCCACCTTTGCGCGCTGCGTGCATGCATCGATGCGCTCCTTCGAGAGGAGCATCTCCACCGGGATGCCGTGCACGCTCGTGAATCGTGGCAACGGCACCATGTCGTCGCCATGGCCTCCCATCAGGAGCGCCTGAATGTCCTCGATCGAACAGCCGATTTCCATCGCGAGGAACGCGCGGAACCGAGCGACATCGAGGCATCCGGCCTGCCCGAGGATGCGGTGCACCGGAAACTTCGACGCCTTCCACGCGGTGTAGACCATCGCGTCCAACGGGTTGCTCACGACAATCATCACCGCGTCGGGCGAGTGTTTCGCGACTTGCTCGGCGACCTCGCGGACGATTTTGACATTCGTGGCGATCAGGTCGTCGCGGC
>SXGS01150611.1_pt1 | contig 13070 bp, 13 predicted proteins | sample 3174681 | NCBI WGS metagenome assembly SXGS01 (sample SAMN11356861, study PRJNA531348) | freshwater metagenome | isolation source: freshwater sample F1-80 | place: China: Fuxian Lake, Yuxi | collected 2017-12-25
AGCAGGTTTTGGTGTAAGCTGAGCAGATAATTGATTTAATTTTGCTTCTAATTCGGCAATCTTGTTTTCAAGATCTTGTTTTGTTTGCTTTTTAGCAGCTGCCATCTATCCATAATTATAATTCGGGGTTTAAGTATATTTGGTTTGAACTAGATGTGAAGAGATGATCAATTTTATATGTTCAATTTTATCATCTCCAATATGGACGACTTTGAAAAAGAATATCCAGATTTTGATTGGAAAAATACACCAGCATACAAACATCCAGGGGGAAGAAACTGTCCATGTCCAAAACATGAATACATTAGAGAGCAAATCAATTTTACAAAGCAAGTTAATGAAAAAGGGAGAGAACCTTCCAAAATTACACTCAAGTTTTGTCCAGATCACTATAGAGTGTATATCAATGAAGTAATACCAGCAATGCCACTAAAATATAGAATCTTAACAAAAATTGCGCTAAAATTAGGAGCAATTCAAATTGAGCAACTAAAATACATGGAATCAGAGTTGTGTTTTTACTGTAAATTTGGTTCTGGCGGTCATGACAGAAAAACAGAATTACCTCCAATGTAAACAGTAACAAAATTAATTAAAAATCCAGTTAAGCTTATACCTAATTTAAGAAAAGATTCATTGTGCCAATACAAGATACACAAGAATTTATCAAAGAACTTGAAAAACAAGGGGAATTAAAAAGAGTCAAAACTCAAGTAGACCCAGATTTAGAAATTGCAGAAATTTTAAGAAGAGAAATGTATTCAAATGGTCCAGCAATTCTTTTTGAAAATGTAAAAGGTCACAGCATACCAGTTTTAGGTAATGCGTTTGGTTCAATGAGAAGATTGGAGATAGGACTTGAAATGACTGACTTTACACAAATAGGTCATCGTATTACAGATATGACAAAAATGGATATGCCATCAGGGTTTTTAAATAAAATTAAAAAATTACCAGAACTTTCAAAAATGGCAGCATCGTTTCCAAAATTAGAATCCAGTGGATTAGTTACAGAATTTACATCAACAAATGCATCATTTGACGATTTACCAATAATAAAATCATGGCCTAATGATGCAGGACGATTTATAACATTGGGATTAATTGCAACAAAACATCCTGAAACAGGAGTTAGAAATTTAGGAGTTTATAGAATGCAAATCATAGATAAAACACATGCATTAATGCATTGGCAAAAACACAAGAGAGGTGCAAATCATGGAGATATTGCAAAAGACAAAGGAGAGAAAATTCCTGCAGCAATAATTTTTGGTGGAGAACCTGCAACAATATTTTCCTCAATTGCACCAGTTCCAGAAGGATTAGACAAATATCTATTTGCAGGAATTACTAGAAAAGAAGGAATTAAGATAGTAAAATGTAAAACAATTGATTTAGAGGTTCCAGCAAATGCAGAAATTGTTTTAGAAGGATATGTTGACCCTGCAGATATCAGAGATGAAGGACCATTTGGAGATCACACAGGATATTACACACCAGTAGAACCATATCCAACATTTACACTAACAGGAATAATGAGAAGAAAAAATCCCGTTTATATTACAACAGTTGTAGGTAAACCAATTTTAGAAGATGCATATATTGGAAAAGTTATTGAACGTTCATTTTTACCACTCGTTCAAATGTTTCATCCAGAAGTAGTAGATTTTAGTATGCCAGCAGCAGGATGGTTCCAAGGATTTGCAGTCATCTCAATTAAAAAAAGATATCCAGGTCAAGCAAAAAAAGTCATGATGGGATTATGGGGAATGGGGCAATTATCACTTACAAAGATGTTTGTTGTAGTTGATGAAGATATCAACGTACATGATATTGATGACGTAATATGGGCAATAACCACAAGAGCGGATGCAGCAAGAGATACAATAATTATTAACAATACACCAACAGATACTTTAGATCCAGCATCTCCATTAGTTAATTTAGGTTCTAAAATGGGGATAGATGCAACACAAAAAACAAAAGAAGAAGGATACATCAGAGAAATTCAACAACAAGTCAAAGTAGATGAAAAAACTAAGAATTTAGTGGATTCTAGATGGTCAGATTACGGATTATAACAGACAGATAGGATTATAGAAATTATCTCTTTCTTCAACTTGATAACCAATTTGATGTATAGCATCAACAATTATTTTATCAGTTAATTCAGTGGAACGAGCACCAGTACAAGATACAACTTCTTCACCAATAAGAGTACCACCAAAATCATCAGCACCATATTGTAAAGCAAGTTGTGCCATACCAACTCCATTAGTTAACCAAGAGGATTGAATGTGTGGAATCAAACCATGTAAAACCAACCTAGAAATCGCAATCATTTTCAAAAGTTGAATTCCTCCAGTTCCATAATCAACAATACCCTCGGCTTGCATCAGAGTATTATTTGGTTCAAAGTTCCACGGAATAAAAGCCATAAATCCATTGGTTTTTTCTTGTAATTTTACAATTTTAGAAAAGTGCTCAACAATATCATTATTGTTTTCAACACTACCATACATCATTGTAGCAGAGCCAGGAATTCCCATAGAATGGGCTTCATCCATAATTCTAATCCAATCAGCACTAGAAATTTTCTTTGGACTAATAATCTCTTTAACAGAATCAGTTAAAATTTCAGCACCAGCACCAGGGATAGATTGCAAACCTGCATTTTTTAATCTAGATAAAACTTCTTTTGTTGAAGATTTTTCAACTCTGGCAATCATATCAATTTCAGATGTAGATAATCCATGCACACCAATAGTTGGAAATTTTTTACGAATCATTTTAAATGCATCTTCATAATATTCAATTTTTAAATGTGGATTATGTCCACCTTGAATTAGAACTTGACGAATTTTAAACATATCATAAGATGTTTTTACACGAGTTTCAATTTCATCAAGAGATAAAGTGTAGGAATCTTCAGACCCAGGAGATCTATAAAATGCACAAAATTTACAATCAGTGATACAGACATTAGTATAATTTAAAATGATATTATTTACAAAAGATGCTTTATTGCCAAATTGTTTTTTTGTCAAGTAACCTGAAACTAATCCCATTAAATGAATATCATTAGATTCTAAAAGTCTTAAAATATCTTCAGAGCCAGGCCTGATACCTTTAAGAGAATTTTCTAAAATATCTCTAATATCACTTTTTTGTATCTGCTCAGTAGTCTGACTCAATTATTATTCATTCTTTAGAATTTCTATTTAATTCTTGATAGAAAGTGAAATTAAAAATTAATCAAAAATTCGTCCTAACTTTAAAAGAATTTGAGCATGTATCCACACGTTATTTTTAAGTAGGGCTGAAAGAATAAAACAAAACATGGTAACAGCAACTCAAATTAGATTAAATCGAGTTATGAGAAAAGGAAAGATGCTATGTATTCCAATGGATCATGGTATTTCAAACGGACCTATTGAAGGTCTTGAAGATCCAGCCTCCATAATCTACAGATGTGAAGGACATGGACTTACTAGTGTTATTATCAATAAGGGAATTCTCAAATCATTACCAAAACCACCAAAGATAGGAATTTTAGTTCATTTTTCAAGTAGCACGATATTATCATTAACACCAAATCGTAAAATGTTAACAGGTACAGTCAAAGAAGCTGTGGCATTAGGGGCAGATGGAGTTTCACTCCACATCAACATTGGAGGTAAAGAAGAACCAGAAATGTTAGAGCAACTTGGAATGACATCAGATGAATGTCACAGATGGGGAATGCCACTTTTAGCAATGATGTACCCTAGAGGAGAAAATATTCCAAATCCACATGACCCAGAAATAGTTGGACATGTAGCAAGGATTGGCGCTGAATGTGGTGCGGATATTGTTAAGACATTATACACAGGAGACATAGATTCATTTGCAAAAATTATAAAAAGTACACCAGTTCCAATTGTAATTGCAGGTGGACCTAAAGCAAAAACAGATTTAGATATTCTTCAAATGACCGAGGACGCCATAACTGCAGGAGCTAAAGGAGTGACATATGGCAGAAACATCTTTGCACATAAAGTACCTGAAAAAATGGTTGAGGCATTAGCTGAAATAATTTTTAAAAAGGGAACAGCAAAGGAAGCAATGAAAAGAATTGAGTAAAATAAGAGAATTAATAATTTTACCAAAAGTAAATCAGGCACAATTATTAAAATTTTTGCCGCAGTTGGAAGATGAAGGAATTAAAACAGTTTATCTGGATCCTAAAAAATTAGGTAAGAAAAAAACAAAATTACAAACAATATCCACATCAAATTCTTCAAATTATGTAATATTAGAAAAAGAGGGATCTACTAAACCAAAAGGAAAAAAAGTAGGAATAAAGTTTGAAGTATTGTCAAATTCAGATATTGAGAATGTTTTAACAATTTCAAAAAAAGGACTGGATTTTGTAATAATTGAAGTAAAAGATTGGAAAATTATTCCATTAGAAAACATAATTGCTAAATTACATAAAATACATACTAAAATTTTTGCCATTGCAAGAACAACTCAAGAAGTAAGAAAGATGTTTTCAATTTTAGAAATTGGGGTAGATGGAGTAATTTTTAGTACGTCATCAATTAGTGAAGTTAAAGAAGCAATGGTGTATCTAGGAACTAAAAGTTTTGATATGAAACCAGCCAAAATACTTGAAATTAAAGAAGTTGGAGATGGCGAACGGGTATGTGTAGATACAGCATCCATATTACATAAAGGGGAAGGAATGTTAATTGGAAGTAGATCAAATTTCTTATTTCTTGTTCATAATGAATCAGTTGGATCATCATTTACGTCACCAAGACCATTTAGAGTAAATGCTGGAGCAGTTCATTGTTACACTTTATCACCAGATGGAACAACAAATTACTTATCAGAAGTTGAAACAGGATCTGAAGTTTTAATTTTAAATTCTAAGGGAAGGGCCAGAAGGGTAACTGTAGGAAGGGCAAAAATTGAAAGAAGACCAATGCTAATGATAAAAGCTTCAGTAGGAAAAGAGATAGGAGGAATTATTGCACAAAATGCAGAGACAATTAGATTTGTCAAACCAAATGGACAACTTGTATCAGTAACACATCTAAAAAAAGGAGATGTAATAATGGCTCATTCCAAACCATCAACAGGTAGACATTTTGGAATGGAAGTTTCAGATGAGTACATATTAGAAAAATAAGATGAAACACAAAACTTGTATATCAATTGCAGAAAATTCACCAAATAAAATTAGTAATAAATTAAAAACTGCATTAAAAAAATCAGATTATGTAGAAGTCAGATTGGATTTTTTAGAAATTGAACAAATTCCAAAAGCACTAGAAATAATTAAAAAAGATCTGAACAAAATAGTTTGTACATTAAGACCAAAAGCAGAAGGAGGTAAATTTTCAGGTAATGAAGAAGAAAGATTATCCATAATAAAATTGGTTGCAGAATACAATCCATTTTTATTAGATGTAGAATTTAACACATTAAAGAAAAATAAAGATTTAGTGAAATATCTAAAATCAACAAAAACAAAATTACTAGTTTCTTGGCACGATTTTAAAAAAACACCAAAATCAATAGAACTAAAAAATAAGATTAAACAAATGAGTAAATTTTCATCCAATGTAAAAATTGTTAGTACTGCAAAATCCACAGAGGATTCAATCAGAATGTTAGAATTGTATGACAACAAAGGAAAAAATAATTTAATTTCATTTGCAATGGGTGAACCAGGTAAAATATCAAGAATTTTATGCCTACATCTTGGAAGTCCTTACACCTATGTATCATTAGGAAAAGCAGTTGCACCAGGTCAATTTAGCATAGATGAGATTAAAAAAATTATCAATCTAAAAAAGTAAATAAAAATTTAGTTTAAATCAATCATATTACTAAAAAGTAACATGGGAAAAAGTTTTGCAGTAATAGGAGATCCTATTGATCATTCTTTATCTCCAAATATTCACAGTGCCGCATTTAGAGAATTAAATTTGGATTCATCATATATTGGATATAGAATTCCAAAGGGAGAATTAGAAAGTGGTATTCAAGGTTTAAAAAAAATAAAAATTAGTGGATTTAACGTAACCATACCACACAAAATAGAAATGATGAAATATTTAGATACAATGGATGAGTCATGCAGTATAATTGGTGCAGTAAACACAGTTGTAAATAATGAAGGAATATTGAAAGGATATAATACAGACATGGATGGTTTTTTAGAACCATTAAAGAAAAGGAATATTTCAATTCAAAATAAGAACATATTACTAATTGGAGCAGGGGGAGCTGCAAGAGCAATAGTTGCAGCAATGGCTAAAGAAAAAGCATCTAATGTAGACATAGCAAACAGAACAATATCAAATGCAAATAATTTATCAGAGTTTGCAACAAAGATTGGACTCAATACAAATACAAAAAAAATAGAACAAGCAAGTGAAGGTATAGAAAATTACGACATAATAATCAATTCAACAGCAATAGGATTGAAAAATGAATTAAGTCCAATATCATTTGAAGGAGTAGATGAAAAAACAGTAGTTTACGATATTGTTTATGCACCAATAAATACAAATTTTATTAAAAAAGCAAAAGAGAAAAAATTAGAAGTGATTTATGGCTACGAGATGCTTCTAGGACAGGCCACGAGAGCATTTGAAATTTGGCACGGAATGAAAGCGCCTTATATCGCAATGAAAAGAGCACTATTAGGAGGATTTTGATGGCAAAAGTAAAAGCTACAGTCCATGGTGCAGTGTCACTAGTAAGTGCAATTGCGAATAAAAAAGGGGCAACATTAGGAATTTCATTAAAAGTAGAAGCCATAGTAGAAACATCTGAAGGAAAAGGAATTACAATTCAATCTGAAAATAAAAATCTTAGTTCACGATTAATCAATAAAACAATTGAAAAAATTGTAACAAAAAAAGATTTGGAGAAAAATAAAATAACAATAACATTGACCTCAGAAATTCCAACAGGATATGGATTAAAGAGTTCAAGTGCAATATCATCAGCTGTTGCATTAGCATGTTCAAAAATATTTAACCCAAAACTGACAGATCACCAGATATTACTAGCTAGTGTAGAGGCATCAATTGAATCGAAAGTAAGTATTACTGGTGCATATGATGATGCGTGTTCTTGTTATTATGGAGGATTCAATGTAACAAATAATGAAAAAAGGGAAAGATTACATTTTGAAAAAGCACCAACAAATTTAATTGCAGTTATTTTTATTCCAAAAAATAGAAAAAGAGGGAATATAAAAAAATTGAAAATATTATCAACAATTTTTAATAATGCATGGGAATTAGCAAAAGAGAAAAAATATTGGGAATCTATGACAATTAATGGACTAGCAACATCATCTATTCTAAATTCTGATCCTAAAATAATTGTTAATTTAATTGAAAAAGGAGCACTAGGAGCATCAGTTTCAGGAAATGGTCCATCAATTGCAGCAATTGTGAAAAAAGAAAACGAAGTAAATATTAAAAAAATATTTGAGACACTGGAAGGAAACATAATTGTTTCAAAAATAAATAACATGAAGGCAGAAGTACATGAACTGTAGTGTAGAAAAATCAAAAATTAAAGGCGAAATAAATTGTCCTTCAAATAAAAGCTACACACACAGAGGTATTTTTCTTGCATCGCTTGCAGGAAATAATAGTAAAGTAGAGAACGTGTTGCTATCAGCAGATACAAAAGCAACCATTGAAGCATGTAAAAAATTTGGAGCAATAATTGAAGTCAATAATTCATCAATAATTGTGAAAGAAGCAATAAAAATAGGCATAAAAGTACCAGAAATTGATACTCAGAATTCAGGTACAACAATTAGAATTGCAATAGGAATAGCCAGTTTATTTTCAGAAGAAATTACTTTAACAGGAGATGAAAGTATACAAAAAAGACCAATGCAGTCATTACTAGATGCATTATCAAGTATTGGGGCAAGATGTAGTTCAAATGATGGAAAACCACCAGTTAAAATTCAAGGAAGAATTTCTGGTGGAGATGTAACAATTCCAGGAAATTTATCTAGTCAATTTATTTCATCATTATTAATAACAGCCCCCTTAACAAAAAATGGAATTAATCTAACAATTGAAGGAGATTTAGTTTCAAAACCATATCTGGATGCAACAATAGTGACAATGAAAAAATTTGGGGTATCAGTTCAAACATTAATTCCATATAAAAAATACAATATAAGACCACAGATTTATAAAAATGCAACATTCTCTGTTCCAATTGATTTCTCAAGCTTAGCACTACTACTTTCATTTACAGTTCTAAATGGAGAAGATATCGTAATCAAAGGAAATATTGGGAACTTACCTCAAGGTGATGAAGCTTTCATTGATTTTCTAGAACAATTAGGAGTATCAGTTACAATTAATGAAAATGAAATAAAAGTTAAATCGCCTGAAAAATTAAAAGGAGGTAAATTCGATTTAAGAAACTCACCAGATCTTTTACCACCATTAGCAATATTATCATTAATTTCATCAAAACCAATAGAAATTGTTAATGTAAAACATGCAAGATTAAAAGAAACAGACAGAATTGCAATTCTTGCAAGAGAATTACCAAAAATTGGAATTAAAGTGCTAGAAAAAGAAGATGGTTTGATTTTAGAATCAGGCGGTAATCTTATAGGAGCAAAACTAGATTCAGAAAACGATCATAGATTATTCATGGCATTTTGTATTGCCGGGACATATATTGGAAATTGTATTGTGACAGATTCAAAATCAGTAGAAGTATCATATCCAAATTTTATAGAAGAAATGAATAGATTAGGCGCAAAAATTCAAAGAATATAGAAAAATTGTAAAAAAATACACATGAAATCATAAAAAATCAAGATGATAGAAAAATCATCAATTTTAATGATAATAATACATCTTCAAAATAGGCGAATTTTTAATAACCCAAGAGGAATTATAAACATCGCTTAACATAGGTATTGTGTTGTCAGGAAATTCTATTGGTCAGCGACTTGTTTTAACAAGTTTTGGTGAAAGTCATGGAAGATCAATTGGTGCAGTTTTAGATGGATGTCCCGCAGGTTTGGAAATAGATGAAAAAGAAATACAAGACATGTTAAACTTAAGAAAACCAGGTCAAAATTTAATTTCAACACAAAGAAAGGAAGAAGATATTGTAGAAATAGTATCAGGAGTATTTAGAGGATTTACAACAGGTGCACCAATTACAATGTTAATTTGGAATTCCGATCAAAAATCAAAAGATTATGACGATTTAAAAACAAAATTAAGACCAGGCCATTCAGATTATCCTGCAATGATAAAATACAATCAATTTAATGATCATCGAGGGGGAGGAAGATTTTCAGGAAGATTAACTGCAACACATGTAATGGGAGGAGCTATTGCAAGAAAATTACTTAAAGTTACACTGGGAATTCAAACAAATTCATTTACGTTACAAATTGGAAAAATAAAAATGGAAAAAGAATTCAATGAGAAAATGGCAAAAACAATTTATAAAAATGAAGTGAGATGCCCAGAAGAAAAAACAGCTAAAAAGATGAGAGAAGTAATTCTAGATGCAAGAAAAAAAGGAGATTCTCTAGGAGGGATAATTGAATCAATTACAACAAATGTGCCAGTAGGACTTGGAGAACCCATTTTTAGTTCATTAGAATCAGATTTGAGTAAAGCAATTTTTTCAATTCCATCAGTAAAAGGAGTAGAATTTGGTTCAGGATTTCAAGGTTCACAATTATTTGGTTCACAAAATAATGATTTGTATACAATAAAAAAAGGGAAAATTATAACAACGACAAATAATTCAGGAGGGATACTAGGAGGAATTTCAAATGGAATGCCAATTACAATGAGAATTGCATTTAAACCAGCTTCATCAATTGCTCAAAAACAGAGTACAATTGACATTAAAAATAAAAAAGATACAATACTGCAAGTAAAAGGAAGACATGATCCGTGTGTAGTGCCAAGAGCAGCACCAGTAGTTGATTCACTAGTAGCCTTAACGATTGCAGATCACGCACTTATCACTGGTGCAATTAAACCCAGTTTATAAAAAAATGGCAGACATTAACGAACTTAGAAACAAAATGGATGCAGTTACATTGGAAATGATCAATTTACTAAAAACTAGAACAAATATTGCAAAAGAAATTGGCGAAATTAAAAAAAATATTGGAAAAGAAGTAACAGATGAAGAACGTGAAGATGCATTACGTGGAAAAATTATACAGGTATCTAAAGAAATAGGATTAGATGTAACATTAGCATCAAAATTTTTAAATTTTTTATTAAATGAATCAATAAAAGTGCAATCAGTAAATAAGCAATCACATATCTCAATTTTCTTAAAAGCAAAAGCACTAGAACAAAATGGAGAAAAAATAATACACATGGAAGTAGGAGAACCAGATTTTTCCCCTCCAGATATTGTTAAAAAATCACTTTCAGAAGTTTATGATAAAGGATTTATGAAATATGGAGAAGCAAAAGGAATGCCAATTTTTAGAGAGGCACTTGCAAAATATGTTTCAAAAAAATTTAGTGTTAATATCATACATGAAAATATTATAGTTAGCCCAGGCGCAAGATTTTCAATTTTTTCAGCTATTACCACTTTATTAAATCCAGGAGATGAAATGATCGTAATTGAACCAGCATGGCCAGCATACAAAGATTGTGCATTAAACGCAGGAATTAAAGTAAGAACGATTAATACAACATTAGAAGAAAAATGGGAGCCATCAATTAGACAAATCAAAAATATAATTAATTCAAATACAAAAATGATTGTTCTAAATTATCCAAATAACCCGACAGGTAAAATTTTACCAGAAAAATTGCAAGACAGTATTATTGAGGTAGCAAAAGAAAATAATCTCTATGTGTTAAGTGATGAAATTTATTCACAATATGCAAAAACAAATTGGAAGAGTATTCTAAGTTATAATTATGAAAAAAGTATTGTTACTCAATCATTTTCAAAATCACATGCAATGACAGGGTTTAGAGTAGGTTATGCAATTGCATCTAAACAAATTATAGAAAAAATGGCTAAATTAGAGTCACTTTGTTTAACAAGCGTTTCAGAACCTATCCAATATGTTGCAATGAAGGCATTAGATGCAGACACAACAAATAATTCCAAATTAATTCAAAATCGACTTGAACTCTTATCTAAAAAAGCCAAAGAAATAGGACTAGAATTCATGATTCCGGATGGAACAATGTACATTTTTGCAAAAATCAATCAAAAGGACTTTGATGGAGCAAAATTTGCCAATAATGCACTGGAAAGGGGTATTGCAGTAGCACCAGGTGAAGGATTTGGAAATTATAAGAATTTTATCAGAATAGCAGCATGTCAAGATGAAAAAACACTAATGGAAGGAATGGTTATACTGGGCGATATAATGAGTGGTAAATAGTGAAAAAACTTACAGTTATTGGCGCAGGAGGACAAATGGGTAAATGGTTTACAGAATATTTTGTGGGTTCAGAGTATGAAGTAACCGGATACGATACAGAAAATAAAAATTTTGGAAAAAATGTTTTAGTGTCAGAATCTCTAATTGGTGCAATTTTAAAAGCAGATTATGTTGTTTTATGTACACCAACAAGAAAAACACCAGAGATAATTAGACTGATTGCAAAAGAAATGAAAAAAGGAACATATCTTATTGAAATATCATCAGAAAAATCTAAAGTAGTTGCAGCATTATCAAAAATGCCAGATAAAATCAATCCAATTTGTATTCATCCAATGTTTGGTCCAGGAGTAAAAACGATTAAGGGTCAAAATATTATTTCTGTTCCAGTTAAGGATGCAAAAAAAGAATTAACAGTTGCAAAGGAATTATTTGATGGAGCAAATTTTGTTACAATAGATTCAATTGAACATGATAAAAAAATTGCAGTAATTTTAGGATTAACTCATTTAATGAATTTAGTTTTTGCAAATATTATATCCAAAGATGAAAAAATGTTATTAACAGAAAAAATGTCAGGTACAACATTTAGAGTACAAAAAATATTGGCAGAAGGCATTATGACTGAAACACCAGAATTAATTGAAACAATAATTGCAAATCCAGAAATAAGAAGAGTCGCAGAAGAATTATGGAAGGATGTAGGAAGATTGCTTACATCAGTTCAAGAGTCAAAAACTGAAGAAGTAATTGAATATATTAAAAGTTGTCAAGAAAGATTATCTAAGCATACAAACCTTGACGAATCATATAAAAAACTTTCAAAAATGGTAAAATCTATTGAAAAATAAATGCAATGCGTTCAACAAGAATAGTAACATCATTTATTAAAAATAATAATAAAATTCTAGTTTTAAAAAGAAGCAACAAAGTTAAAACAATGAAAGGCTTATGGTCAGGAGTTAGTGGTATTATTGAAAATAATGAAAAGCCATTAGATAGAGCAATAATTGAGATTTATGAAGAACAAGGGATTCAAAAGGATAAAATAATTATTCTGAAAAGTAAAGAAAATATAAAAATTTCTTCACCACAATATGAAAATCATGAATGGGAAGTATTTTCATATTTATTTGAAACAAAAGAAACAAAAATCAAACTTAACTGGGAAAATTCAGAATTTAGATGGATTAGTGCTAACGAATTAAAAAATTATGAAACAGTACCCAATCTTAATCAAATACTAATCAATTTGTTGTAAATTTTCATTTTTTTTATCATATTTTTTTTGTTGAGGTAACATCATGTAAACACATGCACCACCACACATTGTACAAGGTACATTATTGCCAGGATGTTGTCCAGTTCTATAATGAATTTTTGCAGCTTGCTCAGGATCAATAGATAATGCAAGTTGTTTTTCCCAATCCAATGTTCGTCGGGCTTCAGTCATCGCCATATCCCACTTAATGGATTTATCACGCATTTTAACTAAATCACCAGCATGAGCTGCAATTCTGTATGCAATCAATCCAGCTTTAACTTCTTCAGCATTTGGTAATGCCAAATGTTCGGAGGGAGTTAGATAACACAAAAGATCAACACCCTCACTTGCAGAAATTGCAGCACC
>SXGS01292040.1_pt1 | contig 13070 bp, 10 predicted proteins | sample 3174681 | NCBI WGS metagenome assembly SXGS01 (sample SAMN11356861, study PRJNA531348) | freshwater metagenome | isolation source: freshwater sample F1-80 | place: China: Fuxian Lake, Yuxi | collected 2017-12-25
GAGATACCACGCAATGAACTCATTGGATGTCTCGTCTTGCTTCAATGAAATGTCGCCCCTGCCTCCCGGGCGAATGGCGTAGACGGGCCGATGGGGATCGGCGAAATAGCCGGAGGTGACGTAGAGCAAGCCATGCGCGGCAAAGGGCGAAGGGATGATGAGGTTCGACATGCGCCCGCTTATTTCCCAGAGCACGTTGCCCTGAAGATCGTATGATCGAATACGGTTTTTTCCCGAGACGATCAATTCAGTTCGCTGCGGATTTTGCCAGATGAACGGAGTCGCCCACGTGCTCTTTTCCTCGCGCGATTTGCGCCAGTTCTCCTTGCCGCTGCTGGCATCGTAAGCGGCGATGTAGCTCTCCTCCTGGTTGTCGTAGACGACGATCACCTGACCGTCATGGACGATCGGCGAACCGGCGGCGCCGTAGTCGGACATCGTCTTCTTCGCTGCGATGGGACGGGACCAGAGCAGTTTGCCATCGAGATCGTAGGCGAAGAGTCCCACGTCACCGAACAACACGAATACCTGCTGGCCATCGGTTGCCGATGTTTCAGCCGCGTAGGTGCTCTTCGGATGCCGGCCGACCGGCGGACTGCCCTGATGCGCTTCCTGCTTCCAGAGTACCCTGCCGGACTGGAGGTCGAGGCAGTAGGTCAGCCAGTGATGGGTGCCTTTGGGAATCTCTTGCCGTCCTTGTCCGAGGTAGAGACCGGCCTTGGGTTGTTCGTTGTCGCCGTCCTGGTCGCTGTAGACGCCGGTGAGAAACACCCGGTTGCCCGTGACGACCGGTGAGGACCAACCAAGTCCCTTGATGTCGGTTTTCCAGAGGACGTTCTCGGTCTGGCTCCAGCGAACGGGAAGTCGCGGATCGTCGGGCACCGTGCCATTCGCGGCAGGGCCGCGAAAGCGTGGCCACTCGGACGCCGCTTGTAATGGGGCGGCGGTCAGGAGCAATCCTACAAGAGGCAGGAGGTATTTCATGGAGGCGTTCAATGTGAAGCGGATGGTGTAAAACGGAAGGCCGAAATCGGAGCGAAACGGGCGCATCTCCGAGTTACCGGCGCCGCATTGGATGCTGAGGGGAAAAGCGGCAGAGGGCTGCCGCAATCCAAATCAATCGGGTCGTGCCACTCGAATGGCGGCGCTTTTGGAGCGCGGTGGCCCTCCACCGCTTTTGGGGAATTCCCGGGACGACCGATCTCCAAATGTCGACCCGTCACCGGCCTTGTACAGTCGCTTCTCGACCTCGCGCCTGCTCCTGAAATGCGGTTCGAGCCTCGCACGAGGCTGCCGATGTGCAAGGTGAGGATGCGGTTGGTGCTGGGCTCATGAGCTTGGTTCCAGTCATTACCTGGGAATGCGGTTCAACGTGTAACACGCCAGCGAGTGGTCAAGCGTCGCGCCCTGGGCGGAGCGCACCCCATCCGCGTGCAACTCGTGGACGAACAACTCGCGCAGGCCCTCAGCCTTGAGGCGCACGCGGCGGCGGTCCTTGCCGACGGTGGCGCTGAGGATTCTCACGGGTTGCGTCTCGATCTCGTCACTGCCGTAGGCCGACGAGTAGAGGAAGGTGTAGCTGCTCATCTTGTAAGATGCCGGATTGGTGGCGGTCTTGGCATCAACGGGCAGCGTGAAGCTGAGTTCAAAACCATCGGGTAGGGCACGCATTTTGTGGATCGCAAACGGCCTGGTGCCGTTCCACGTCACACGCTGGAGTCCGTAGGATTTCGTGCCGAGGGACGTCCAGCCGCGGCTGGTCATGCCGACCATCAGGCTGCCGTCAGGCGCGAATTGCAGCCGCACCAACCCTGCTGCAAACCCGCTGAGGAACGGAAACACCGCGCCCTGATACTCGCCGCCCACCTTTTCGAGGAACACGCGGCTGATCTTGGCGTCGGTGAATTCGGCGACGAACATCTGCCCGTCGAACGGTCCGAACTTCCCGCCTGCGTTGCAAGTGACGATGTCGGTGCCGCTGCGGCCCAGCTTGTTGTAGGGCATCCATACGGCGGGCGGGCGCATCTGCGGCATGGCCCGCACCGCCTCAGGGTACGGGACCTTATTCGGCAGGTTTGCCGCCAGTTTCAAAGGCGAACCGGGCAAGTCCTGGGAACCAATGCCTTCCTGGTTCAAAAAGAACACGCCCTTGCGCAGGTGGTAGATCGGTGTCGTCATGATCCACGTACCCTGCTGATCCACGCAAAACATGTCGCCCGCGAGGTTCGCGCCGAGGCCGCATGGGGACCGCATGCCTGCGACCATTGGCTTGAAGTCACCGTTGGGCTTGAGGACGCCACCCCAACCGCGCCAGCCGCTTTTGTTGTCCGAGCGGTCGCCCATGTCGAGGTTGAGCGTCACCCAGAGGTGGCCGCGCCCGTCACGTTTCGGTCCGTAGGTATAGGCGTGATACGCTCCGGAGACATTCCAGCCGCGACCCAACGTGAGGTATTCATCAGCCACGCCGTCGCCATCGGTGTCGCGCAACCGCGTAACCTCGGTGCGTTGGGCGACGAGCAGGCTGTTGTTGTCGCGCAACAAGCCGAGCGGTTCGTGCAAACCTGCGGCGAACCGTTTGTAGGTGACTTTCGCGGGATCACCGTCGAGCACGCCCTCCAACAGCCATACCTCACCCTTACGCACGGCGACAGCGAGCTTGCCATCAGCGGTCCAATCCATGCCGGTGACTTCGAGCGCAAGTCCATCGCCAGGTTTCCAATCCGCGCTGCGCGAGGCCGAGGGGGAGTTGGCCGTGAAGATATTGATAATCTCGTAAGCGGACTCTGCCGCCAAGGCGCGCGTGGCAAGGAGTCCGGCGATGGCCAACAATTGTGAATTCATTTCCATGTGTAGAGGAAGCTGCTCTGGCCGGGCTTGGTGGACTCTTCTTTCACCGACACACCTTCGGGATGCGAAACGGGAAGACGCTTCAACGTTGACGCGTCCCATTTGAGCGTACGGCGCAGGCCTGGATCCACCGGCTCGAAACGTTCTTCCACGCGGACCTCTTCTACGGTGAAGAGGAACGTCGGTATGCGCTTCTTATCGAGCCGGTAACCTTTAAAGCGAACTCGAGGATCGCCGGGTGGCGCATCCGGCCATTTCACGACGGACTCGCCAAGCGGATGTTCAAAAGGCGCGAAGCGCGCGAACCATGTCGAGTAGGCGTCAAAGAATTTCCCGCGCCACGCGAGTGCCGGCCGCGCGTTCAGTCCGTCATAAGCGACATGCACACCCGCGGGGAAGCCGACGAGAATCGTGTGCGTCCCGACACCCTCCATGAACGTGCGCTGCACGATGGGGTGTTCCTTCGGGACGAGTTCGAACTGCTCGCTCGCCACGTCGGGATAACCTTCCGGTTCACCCTCGGCCGCCTTCGCAAACGCGTAGATGGCGGCAATCTGACTGGCGGTGACGCCGCCGAGGATCTCTGTGTTCGCCGCGTTGCCCTCGGGCCAGAACGAAGGCATCAGCGTGCCCGCGCGATAAGCCGGAGGGTTCACCAGATATTCCTGCAACCAAGTCGGTTCGATGCGCTGGTGAAGATTACTCAAGTCGAGCCCCTGAATGCCGATTGAGGGCCGCTCGCCCCAACGATGACACGTGATGCAACTCAACCCGCCCGCCGTACCGAGCAACTTGCGTCCGGCCTCGACGTCGCCTTCTGGCAGCGGCTTCCTCGACTTCATGTCCACCGTTGCGAGCAACGCAGGGAGATGCGTCACCGCCGCGCCGTAGTGCGGCATCTGAGTCTTGAGGTAAGGCCGTACGCGCGCTTCTCCGGCGAGCACCTTCTTCAGCCACGCGGGTCGCAGCTTGTGCCCGACATCCGTCAGCGGCGGCGGATAACGGCCTGTGTCACCAAGATTGTGGTCGCCTTGGAAATACGCCTTGCGCGCCGGGTCCGGGCCGCCTCGACCATCGCGGTCGTGGCAGGCGATGCAGTTGAACGCGTCGAGTGTGAGCGTCGCGACCTCCGCAGGCGTCGCCGGTTGGTCGCGCTGCGCGAGGAACAACTTCAACGCGGTCTCTTGCGGTGCGGAGAGTTCGTAGCGCGGCACACCGGCTTTGGAGGAATTCTCCAGACAACCACCTCCCGCCGAATGGAGCGGCATCGGCATCGCTTCGACGTCCTTCGGCAAGTCGGTGTGGCAGGCCGCGCAACGTGCCGTGGCGACGAGGGTGCGTCCCTTGGCAACGAGCGCCGGATCCACGTTGAAGCCCGGCAAGCCAGGCGCGTTCACGCCGTGGCTCTCCGTAAAATTGAGCAGGTAGGCCGCGAGGTCGGAGACGTCCTCCTCATCCAGGATGAAGCGCGGCATGCGTCCGTCCGGGCGCACCGTCACCGGATCGCGCAGGAACTCGGCCAACGAAGTAAGCACGTATTTTCCCTCCAGCGTCGCAGAGTCCACCGAGCGGTGCGTGAACTCCTTTACCGCCGGCTTGCCCTCGGCCGGCTGGAACTCCGCATCCGGCGCATGGCAAGCCGCGCAACCGATGGTGTGGAACAGTTCGCGTCCGCGCGCGGCATTAACCACCGGGTTGATCTTCTTGCTAAGGGCGGCCTTGCGCAACGAGGCGAGGTAATGCGTCACCGCCTCGGCCGCCTGCGGGTCGTTCGCGTGCAGCAGACGCGGCATGGTCGTGCCCGCGCGTACCGCTGAAGGATCGGCAAGAAAACGCTTCAACCAATCCGGCTGCACGCGGGTTGTGACATCGCCCAGAATCGGCCCGCGGCGCGCGGGCAGGCCGGTGTCGCCTCCGTGGCAGTTGGCACAGCCCAGTTCGTTGTAGAGCAAACGGCCGCCTTCGGCCGTCGGCCGCGCCAAGTGAAAACGGTCAAACGCCACCACGAGCGGCTCGGCGTGAAGAGAAATGATGATTGTTGCCAGCGCGAAAGGCCAGATCAGGAGGCGCTTCATCAGACTGTTTCTTTCAGACACTTCTCCACGTAGGCGCGCGACTTGTTGATGGCTGCGGTGATCTCCGGAACCGTCGGCAAGATAGGGATGCCACGCGGCGTCGGGTGCATGAAGATTTCTACATAACCGCCGTAGTTGATGTCCCGCAGCGCCTTGACGATGGGCCGGTAGTCGAGTTCGCCGTAGCCAGGCATTTGTTTCATTTCGATCTCCTTGGGCACCTTGGTGCGGATGCCCTCGGAGTGCTCCTGAAAATAGATGAATGGGATCTGTGCATTGCCCAGATCGCGAATGAGCGCGGGAATCTGACCGACCCATTGGTGCAGGTGATGGAAAGCGAACGCCACGCCGAGGTGCTTCGAGTGGTTGAACTCGGCGAAGTAACGCAGCGAGTCGGGGTGATAGAGCAGTTGCTTGTCGTGGTTCTCGATCGCGATGACGACGTTATTTTCCTCGGCCTTCGCGACGTGCGGCTTCATCAGTTCCAGAAACTCCTGGATACCGGTCTTCGCAGCCGTACCCGAGGGTTCCTTCGGTCCCTTGCTGCCGGTGATGATGATCCCGCCGCCGAACTTCTGCATCCACACCGTTTCGTCGCCAAGACCGGTCGGACCGAGCGGATAACGTGTGCTGACGGCCATCTTCACCTGCTGCTTCCTGAGCATTGCGGCAAAGGCGTCGTCGCCCATCTCGGCAATCTGCTCGCGCTGGTTGGCATGAACCTTGCACCAGATGTCAATGGCCTCACTGCCCGTCTTTGCGACTTCGGGCAGGATGTCTGCAAGCGGCATCTCGCCATACATCGCGGAGTTGAGGAGGTAACGGAGGTGAAAGGGCGCGGGCGCGGCGAGCGCCGACAAGGTAGATCCGGCTGAAGCCGCAGCGACCGAGTGGAGAAACCGACGGCGGGAGAGATTCATGCGTGGGTGGGTTCGGGCTGCTTTTGCGGGGCGTCGTCTGCTCATGGTTTGTCCCGTGCGGCCTCCAGCATCTTGATCCAGGGGCCGACATAATGGCCATGGTCGTTGTTAAGGATAAAGCGTGTCAACAGTCTCCGTGGCGTCGCCGACGATGACGAGAACTTCCGGCTGATTCATACCGCTGAATATGACCGCATGAATGCACGCGTCACCCTTTATGTGATGCCCCAGCACTCGAGGACTACTTCCATTGTAAAATCGTTTTGCCTGTCCCCCTCGGGGGCGTCCCTGAATGGCCTTGGGCGGCGCAAACTGCGACGACCCACACTCGTGTGCTGTTCACGAATTCGCGAACAGCACGCTAGGTCAGCCACGCCTGCACGACCCGGCCGTGGACATCGGTGAGGCGGTAGTCTCTACCCTGGACGCGAAAGGTGAGGCGCTTGTGGTCGATGCCGAGCAGGTGAAACATGGTGGCGTGGAGATCGTGGACCTCGACCGGATTTTCCACGATATTGTATGAGAAATCGTCCGTACGGCCGTAGCTGATACCAGGTTTGACGCCGCCACCAGCCATCCAGATCGAGAAGCACCGCGGGTGATGATCGCGGCCGTATTTGTCGCGCTTGAGGTCGCCCTGGCAATACGTAGTGCGGCCGAACTCCCCGCCCCAGACAATCAGAGTCTCCTCGAGCAACCCACGCGCTTCAAGATCCTTGACCAAAGCTGCGGAGGGCTGGTCGGTGTCGCGGCACTGGCCACGAATTTCCGACGGCAGGTTTCCATGTTGATCCCAGCCGATGTGGAACAGTTGTACGAAGCGCACCCCGCGCTCGACCAGCCGTCGGGCGAGCAGGCATTGCGACGCGTAGGTTCCCGGCTTGTTCACCTCCGGGCCGTAAAGGTCGCGAATGTTTTGCGGTTCGGTTGAAATGTCGGTCAGCTCCGGCACCGACGCCTGCATCCGAAACGCGAGTTCATACTGCGCGATGCGAGTCGCAATTTCGGGATCCCCGACGGCGTCGAGCCGCTTCCGATTGAGCGCGCCGAGATCGTCGAGCATCGTGCGCTTCGTATCCCGCGAGATTCCGGGAGGATCGTTCAGATAAAGCACCGGATCGCTGGAACCACGGAATTTAACTCCCTGGTGGGTTGTGGGGAGGAATCCGCTTCCCCACAAGCGGTCGGCAAGAGGCTGCACGCCTCCCTTGCCCCGCGAGGTCATCGCGATGAACGCGGGAAGATCCTCGTTGCCCTTGCCCAGGCCGTAGCTGGCCCACGCGCCCCAGCTTGGCCGGCCCGAAATCTGCGAGCCCGTCTGAAAAAACGTCATTGCCGGATCGTGATTGATCGCCTGCGTCTTCATGGACTTCACGATGCATAACTTGTCGGCGATGGCCGCCGTGTAAGGCAGGAGTTCGCTGAACCAATGGCCGCTTTGCCCGTACTGCTGGAACTGGAACATCGACGGCGCGATCGGAAACCGCTTTTGTCCCGAGGTCATCGTGGTGATGCGCTGGCCCATGCGGATACTGTCCGGAATATCCTTGTCAAAATAGCCCTCCATCTCCGGCTTGGGATCGAAGAGATCCATCTGCGACGGGCCGCCACTCTGGAAAAGGAAGATGACGCGCTTCGCCTTCGGGGCAAAATGGGGAACTTGAGGAACTCCCGGCAGCCCGCCGCCACTCGCGGCGAAACCGTTGGTCCCCAGCATCGCAGACAGGGCAGCGCCTCCCAGGCCGGTGGCGCTCTTGAGGAGAAACTGGCGCCGCCCGAGATCGAGCGTCCGGAGAATCCGGTTGCTGGGTGCCGATGATTGCGAATCGGATTGGGTCATCATGATGTCGCTGTGCTCACTCGAGCGTGATCGCCTCATCGAGGTTCAGAAGGGTTAGCGCGACGACGGTGAACGCCGCATGTTCGTGCGGCGGAAGCGAGTCGTCTCGGGAGGACTCGCCAGTGCCCAGCAGCTTGAGAGCCTCCTCCGTTGCATGGGCATACTTCTCGCAGTGCTTTGCTGCTGCGTTGACCACGATCTCCAGCTCCCCGGGGCTCGGTTTCCGTCCCAGCAAAAGGCGCCAGGCGAAAGTGATCCGGTCCGCGTCCGTCGACCCACCTTCGCGCATCATCCGTTGGGCAAGGTGGCGGGCGGCCTCAACGAAGGTAACATCGTTCTGAAGATTGAGCGCCTGCATCGGCGTGCTCGTTGTGTCGCCTCGGACGCGGCAGGCTTCCCGGCCACCGCCGTCGAAAATAGCGAGCTGCGGAGGCGCAACGGTGCGTTTCCAAAATGTGTAGAGAGTGCGCCGGTAGAGATTTTCCCCGTGGTCCTGCTCATAGAAGTCGATGGTCGTTTTTCCGGTCCCAAAGGAAAGCTCTTCCCAGAGTCCCGCGGGCTGATACGGCTTCACCGCTTGACCACCCTGGCGCTCGGAGAGGAGCCCGGAAACCAACAGCGCCTGGTCCCGAATCGCCGCTCCACTGAGCCTCATGCGAGGGCCACGTCCCAGCAGCCGATTCATCGGGTCCTTCGAAGCGACATTCGTTTCGAACTTCGACGCCTGACGGAATGTCGCACTGGTCACAAGGAGCCGGTGCATCGCCTTGAGGTCCCAGTCGAGCCGGGTGAACTCCGTGGCGAGCCAATCCAGCAGTCCGGGATGAGATGGGCGATCTCCACGCGTGCCGAAATCTTCGGAGGTGCGGATAATGCCTGTACCGAAATGGTGTTGCCAGAGCCGGTTCACGGCCACCCGTGCGGTCAAGGGGTTCGCCGGGCTGGCGATCCACCTGGCTAGACCCAGGCGATCCCGCGGAGCCTCCGCCCCATTTACCGCAGGCTGGAAAACGGCGGGCAGGGTCGGCGGGATGACCTCGCTCTTGTCCGGATGCTGGTAGTCGCCGCGTTTCAGCAGGTAGGTGGGGCGTCGGTCGGAAAGTTCCTGCATGACCATCGCCATGCCCTTACCATGACGCTCGAGCCACACAATCTCCTTCTTGAGTCTCTCAATCCGTTCCTTGCCATTCCCGGCCTCTCCTGCCTTCTCGAGTTCAGCCAGTTGTGCTTTCCTCACTGGCACCTCGGCGACAGCCCGCTCGTTCGGGATCTCGACAAATGGCTTCGCGCCACCCTTGCGTCCATCGATCCCTCTCTCAGGAACATTGTTAAAGTAGGCGTAGAGCCCGTAAAACTCCTTCTGCGACAAAGGATCATATTTGTGATCGTGACAGCGGGCGCAACCCGCACTGAGCCCGAGCCAGACTGTCGCCGTCGTATCGACCCGGTCCACGACGTATTCCACCTCAAATTCCGCGTCGAGGCTGCCGCCCTCGTCATTGATGCGATGATTGCGATTGAAACCCGTGGCAATCTTCTGAGCAACGGTCGCCTCCGGCAACATGTCCCCTGCGAGTTGCTCGACGGTGAATTTATCAAAGGGCATGTTGGCGTTGTAGGCATCGACCACCCAATCCCGCCACGGCCACTGGTAGCGTTCCCAGTCCGCCTGGTAACCGCTGCTGTCGGAATACCGCGCCGCATCTAACCACGCCAGCGCCATGTGAATGCCGTAACGCGGGGACGCCAGGAAACGATCCACCACTTTCTCGAAGGCGTCCGCTGACATGTCAGCGACAAAAGCATCGACATCATCGATCGTCGGTGGGAGCCCGGTCAGGGCCAGGGCCGCACGCCGAATCAGCGTCGCTTTGTCCGCCTCGGGCGCCGGCCGCAGCCCTGCCTCATCGAGCCGACTCAGAATGAAACGATCCATGTCATTTCTCGGCCATGTCTCATCGGAAACTTTCGGGAGATGAGGTCGCTTCAGAGGGAGATACGCCCAGTGCTCGGCAAACTCACCGCCCTCCAAGATCCAACGCTTGAGGATATCAATCTCGTTTGGCTTGAGCGGCTGTTTCTTTGCGGACTCGGCGGGCGGCATCCGTTCCTTGGGATCAGCGTGCGTGATCCGCGCGATCAGCTCGCTCGCCTCCGGTTTCCCGGGAACTAAAATCCGGTAACCGCCCCGGTCATCCGCAACCCCTTCACGACGATCCAGCCGCAACCCACCCTTCCGCCCAGCCGAATCCGGGCCGTGACATTCCAAGCAATGCGCTGCCAGGATCGGTTTGACGTCGCGGTTGAAGTCCACCGGCTCACCGGCCAACGCACGCGACAGCATCGCAGGCTGCAACGCGAGTAAGCAGGTCAACAGGCGGATGAGAGGAGACATAGACAACGCGAATTCTAAGAATCGTACGGTGTCGTCGCAAGCGTGTCTATTGGAAGGGTGAGCAATTGAGCAAGGAGCGGAAGAAGCAGCTTTGGACAATCACCAACTGCTAGCCGCAGACCTTTTTACTCCGCTCGCGTCAAGGTACTCAGGTATTCGGCCAGATCGACCAGCTCGCGCAGTCACACGGCAAGAAAGTCCCCGGGCTGAAACGCAGGAGCGGCCTGATCGGCGTGCAGAACCACGGTGATCCGGTGTCGGTGAAAAACATCCGCATCCGGAAGCTGGACAGCGCCGACGACGGCTGGGCGCAGCTTTCCAACCGCCGCGACGTCGATGGCTGGCGCGAGAACCGCTTCAAACACGCTCCCGAGTGGAAAGTTGTTGACGGCGTCCTCATCGGCCACGGCGGCCAGGGTTACCTCTCCTCGCTCGAGGACTTCCAGGACTTCGAACTCTACTCGGAGGCGCGCATCAGCGACACCGCCGGCGGTCGGGGCAATAGCGGGATCTATTTCCGCTGCGCGCCACACGCCGACAAGACGAAGGAATTCCCACCCGGCTACGAGGCGCAGCTCGACCACGGCGACAACAACAATCCAACCGGCAGCATCTACGCGCTCGCGATTGACGGTGCGCGCGCCCCGAAGCCGACGACGAAAGACGGCGAGTGGGTCAGCCTGCGCATTCGCGCGATCGGCAACCACCTGCGCACCTGGGTCAACGGCAGTCCAGCCGCTGACTGCCGCGATCCCGAGAACCGCCAGAAGTCCGGCAGCATCCTGCTGCAGATGCACCACCTCACCGGCAAGGTCAAATTCCGCGAGGTGCGCATCCGCCGTCTCGGTGGCAAGTGAGGGGGTTTGTTGCGGTGGCCTCGGTTCGCTACGATCTGGTGGAGAACCGGCCCGAACCTGCACGGCCTACGGTGCGATCATGCCGATGTTCGCTCTTGAATTGATGTCCGATGAGGATCTGGAGGCAATCTGGCACTACGTGCGCACGATGGCGGAGGTGCTGCTGCCGGCCCCGCGCAGGTGATGTTGAAGAAAAAAGAGGCCGCCGCGGTCGTCTCTCTGCTCAACATTCCGGACGAGGAGCCCGTGGCCGATCGCATCCGTGTGTTCCGCGCCAACTACCACGAATACACCCATGGCCCCGTCCGCGACGAGGCCGGTAACTATTACTTCCTGCTGAACCTCACGCATGACCATTACAACGAGCGAACCTCCCGGCGTGCCGGCAGCCCGTTCATGGGATCGATGGATGGTTTCCGCGGCTGGGCCTGCCGGGTCACACCGCAGGGAAAATTCGAGACCTACGCCAGCGGTCTGCGCAGCCTTGCCGGCGTCGCTTTTGATCCGCAAGGCCGGCTCTGGTATGCGGAAAACCAGGGCGAATACGTTGGTTCCTCCAAGTGGGTGCCGCTGGAGCAAGGCAAGTTCTATGGCCACATTTACGGCCTGGTCAGCCTGCTGATCGGGCAGACCGGCCGCGGCTGGGGAGCGGTCGGCGGTAGCGTGGACAAGCTTCAGCAGATCGTGTGGGACGGGAAAACCGTCGCGGCGGATATCCAGAGCGCGGTCGCTGCGAAGGACGGCTTCACCCTCCGGTTTACGAATCCGTTTATGGCACTTCGTGATCAACGCCAAAACGTGCACGAAACCCGCATAAATACAGTGCAAAATGAGCATTTAGTGGAAAACTGCATCTTGCTTCAAAAGTGCACCATTTCGCACTTTCACTGTCGGAATTTGTCGGAATTTTGGAGGCCACTGACGCAACGGCCCGGATGGACCATGGAATTCGTCGTTGCAAGAGAGGGGGTTTGATGCGCTATTGTGCGCGTTAGATGCAAACAAAGGATCATCCAAGGTCATTCGAGTGGCGCCCTTCCCTGAACGCCAGACACTGGAGCCCCTTGCTCGTCGCTTCGCTCTTTGCCTGGGCGCAACTTGGACAAGCCATACTGGCTGGTCCGTTCCCGCTACCATACCCAACGCGCCCCACCAGCTTTCCACTTTCACGCTCAACTCAGGTTGGGACCGTCGTGGCCTGGGGGGAAAACCAGTCTGGTCAGGCTAATCCACAGGCTGGGTTGGTCGGGGTTGTTGCCGTATCGGCAGGGGAACATCACACGCTGGCACTTCTTAGTGACGGAACCGTTCGCGCTTGGGGAAGAAATACTTTCACTCAAGCGACGGTTCCCGATGGGTTGCGCGACGTGGTGGCCATCGCCGCGGGCGAAACGCACAATTTAGTTTTGATAAAAGATGGCACGCTGCGGGTGTGGGGAAACAATGACACCGGACAGGGAGTGGTACCTGACGGTTTAAAAGATGTCGTGGCGATCGCAACGGGGGGAAACCATAATGTCGCGCTCCGAATTATGAGTTCCCTGCTCTAACCATTGAGCTATGGGCCCTTTAAGAGAATGCGAGTTTGATCGCCCCATGCTATGTTCTTAAAACTAGAGTCCTGAGTTACGTCTGATCCCTTAGAGTAGAACCCTTTTGTGGTGAATGACGGATCCCGGACAGTCTTGTTGCCGTTAGCGTCAGTCTGAACATGACCGATAACATTAAAGTTAATGTCCCTAATAATTTCATTTTTCATACGGACAACCCTAAGACCTCAAGAGTAAAATGTAAACAAAAAATGATTAGTAGTTAAAACATGCATGGTCTTCAAGAGTTTGGCCTTGACGTAGGCTTGGGTATATCAGGCTTATTTGGGGCCATTGTTAGGGCTTAAGGGTGTTGAATAGATCAGCAACAAAGTAATAGAACATTTGGGTCAAGCAAGCAAATCAAAAAAGAGGAGAAAACCATGAAAAAATTGTGGATTGTAGGGCTAATCCCGAAGCGGAATAGATCGGGCGAGGACGAATTTTGAGAATGGGGAGGTGTGTGAACGCCCGATTTATTCCGTGATTGGACGGAGCCGCGGTGAGGTCCGAGGAGTTATAGGTAAACTACCCGACTTTTGCGTGC
>SXGS01331844.1_pt1 | contig 13067 bp, 12 predicted proteins | sample 3174681 | NCBI WGS metagenome assembly SXGS01 (sample SAMN11356861, study PRJNA531348) | freshwater metagenome | isolation source: freshwater sample F1-80 | place: China: Fuxian Lake, Yuxi | collected 2017-12-25
AGTTGTTCCATGCGGGCGGCAAGATTCGTCGAGTGCCCGACCGGCACGTAGTCGGCATGCAGAGCGTCTTTCTGGATGGAGCGTACTACCACTTCGCCAGTGTTGATCCCGACACGCATGAGCAGAGGCGGATAGCCCTTGGCCCGCAGCGCCTCGGTGTGACGTCGCATTGCCTCTTGCATGCGCAGCGCGGCGTACAGCGCCCGTTGGGGATGATCTTCATGGGCGATGGGTGCCCCAAACAAGGCAAAGATGCCATCGCCCAAGGCTTGCGCCACATAGCCGTCGTAACTGTGGACGGCGTCCATCATCAGTTGCAGCGCCGGATCAATCACCGCCCGCGCTTCTTCCGGGTCCAGTCCTTCAATCAGTGCCGTCGAGCCTTTGAGGTCGGCGAACAAGGCGGTGATGGTCTTGCGCTCGCCCTCGGTCAGCGTAGCCACGCGGATGCGTTCGGCCAAATGTGAAGGTGTCCATCGCTCAGGAGTGTGTTCCGTTTCGCCGTTTGCCCCTTTTCCCTTTTCGCTCTCGGCTTTGCCTTTTGCTTTTTGCTTTTTGACTTTTGACTTGCCCGTAAGAGCCGTGCCGCACTTGCCGCAAAAGTTCATACCGTCAGGATTAGCGAATTGGCAACTTATGCAGTCCATCAATCTGTTCCTGTGTCCCTTGACCCCTCTCGCTCTACCACGTGGACAGCAGAAAGCAAAGCCGCATTCCCACCCTTGCCGCTCTCACCTTGCCTGGGTAGAGTTGGCGCACTATGGCAGTGACTCTTACCGTTCGTGAAGTGTGCGCAGCGACGAGCGGACGCTTGGTGTGTGGGAGCGGAGACGCACTCTTTACCTCTGTCGCGATCGACTCACGCGCCGTCGCCCCGGGTGCGTTGTTCGTGCCGTTGCCGGGCAGCCGCACGGATGGCCACGCACATTTGGGCGACGCTGTCCTCCAAGGAGCCAGCGGGTTCTTTTTCGTTGCGCATACGGTGCCGCAGTTGCCTGAAGGCGCAGCCGGCATCGCCGTCAGCGATCCGCTGATCGCCTTGCAACAGCTTGCCGCGTGGTATCGTGGGCAACTTCACGCCACGGTCATCGGCGTGGCTGGCAGCAACGGCAAGACCACGACGAAAGAGCTGCTCGCACAAGTGTGTGCTCACCAACGACAGACTGCTGCGACACAAGGGAATCTCAATAACCACATCGGCACCCCGCTCACCCTGCTACGGACGGACCGTGAGGTCGCTTGCCTCGTGCTCGAACTTGGCACTAGTGGAGCTGGCGAGCTGACCACGCTCTGCCACATTGCTCGTCCGCAGATCGGCATCATCACCAGCATCGCCGAAGAGCATACGGAAACTCTCAAGGATCTCGCTGGCGTCATCGCCGCAGAAACCGAACTGATTGCCGCCCTGCCTCCAGAGGGAGTAGCGGTGGTGAATGGCGATCACGACGCGTTGCTCGATGCGGTACAGCGGCAAGCTCGCTGTCGTGTGGTCACGTTCGGTGAGCGGGCCACGAATCTGTATCGGATCGTACAGATTCAGGTGACGCGCACGGGCACGTCGTTTTGCGTCGATACTCCGACAGGGCGGCGAGAGATTCACCTCAAACTGCTGGGCAGCCACTTCGCCCTCGCGGCCACTGCAGCACTGGCAGTAGCCGCAGAATGCGGGTTGGACCTCGATGTGGCTTGCACAACGTTGCACAACGCCCAAGGCGCTGCCCGCAGGATGGCGGTGGTTGATCTACCGGAACGGCAGCTTACGATTCTTGATGATTGCTATAACGCTAATCCGGCGTCGATGCAGCAAGCGATTCTCACTGCACAACAGGTACGAGCCCGAGATGAGCGAGTCATGTTCGTGCTTGGCGATATGCTCGAACTCGGTGAGGTCAGTCCTCTTCGTCACCAAGAACTGGGAAAAGCCCTCGTCCATCTGACTCCGCTGCCGGATGTCCTGGTGCTTGTCGGCGAAGAGGCTCGCCTGATTGCGACGGAAGTTGGGCAAGCTGGGTTGCCGGTGCAATGGTTCGCGCACGCCAACGAAGCCGCGAGGTTTGTGCAGGGCGCGGTTGCAAGCTATGACGGACCGCAGCTCGTCTTGGTCAAAGGGTCACGCGGTATTCATCTGGAAGAAGTGACGCGCTGTCTTGTCGAGCGATGAGCTTTGCGTGCGCAGTGCTGAACAAAAGAGGTAAGGAGAGAGAGGAATTATGCATCCCACAGTCGGCATCTTAATGGGCAGTGATTCAGATTTAGACGTGATGGAGGAAGTCGGAAAAGCTTGCACGGAATTGGGGATCGGCTACGAAATGCATGTCATGTCCGCCCACCGCACGCCGCATGATGTTGCCGAATACGCGCAGACCGCGCATGCTCGCGGGCTCAAAGTGATTGTTGCCGGAGCCGGCGGCGCGGCTCACTTGGCCGGAGTCGTGGCGGCGCATACGCCCTTGCCGGTCATTGGCGTACCTATCAAAAGCAAAGCGCTGAAGGGGTTAGACTCCTTGCTCGCCATTGTACAAATGCCAGCCGGCATTCCCGTCGCTACCGTCGCCATCGACGGGGGAAGGAATGCGGGATTATTGGCTGCGCAAATTCTTGCTGGTGCCGACGCCGACTTGTTCGCTCGGGTCGTCAGCTTCAAGGAAAAGTTGGCCGAATCGGTGCGCGAACGCGATCGCAAGCTGCAAGAGCGTTTGAAGAGCCAGCAGTAGCTGCGAGGAATTGACGAACGCCCATTGCTCAGCCTAGGCTGTGCGCATGATTTCCGTACACGATGCCCTCTCGCTCATTCTCGATACCGTCACTCCTCTAGCTGGGGAACGCATCGGCTTGCTCGACGCCGTCGGTCGCGTTTTGTTTGAAGACATCCGCTCGGAACGCGAGGTGCCACCATTCGCGAACTCAGCGATGGACGGATATGCCGTGCGCGAGGAAGATCTGCACGGGATTACCGCTGACGCACCGGCTACGCTTGCAGTGCTCGAAGTGATTCAAGCCGGTGCCGTCCCGCATCACACCGTTACCAGTGGAGCCGCCAGCAAGATCATGACTGGAGCGGTGATGCCGCCCGGGGCCGACACTGTCATTCGTGTGGAAGACACGGAAGAACATGCAGGACGAGTGTGGATCAAGCGCCGGGAACGGGTTGGCACCCATGTGCGTGCTAACGGGGAAGACATTCGCCGCGGACAGACTGTTCTGGAAAAAGGCCGCGTGCTGCGCCCTGCGGATATCGGCCTGCTGGCCTCGGTCGGGCGCGGGTTCGTGCTGGTCCGCCAACGTCCGCGCGTCGCAATCCTGAGTACTGGCAATGAACTCGTCGAGATCGATGAACCCTTACATCCTGGCCAAATCGTCAACTCGAATGCTTATATGTTAGCTGCGGCTGTGCAAGAACTCGGTGGGCAGCCAGTACCGCTGCCTATTGCGCGAGACACGCTGGAGGAAATTCGCGCTGCCCTGAATGAAGCCGTGCGTCATGATGTGGTCTTATCCACTGGCGGTGTTTCGGTAGGCGATTTCGATTTCGTCAAAGAAGCGATGGATGAACTCGGCATTCGCCGCTTGTTCTGGCAAGTGGCGCAGAAGCCGGGGAAGCCGCTGACGTTCGGCTTATTGCGCGAGCGTCCGTATTTTGGCTTACCGGGAAACCCAGTGTCGGCCTTGGTCTGTTTTTATCTCTATGTGCAACCAGCCTTGGCTCGTATGATGGGGCATGAGAAGCCCTTCCCGCCAGTCGTCTCTGCTGTCGTTGGCGACGACATCAGCAAAGCCAAAGGGCTGACGGAGTTTGTGCGTTGCCGCTTGGCTTCCGTACACGGTCACTATGAAGTACATTCGACCGGCAGCCAGAGTTCCGGCGTATTGAGTTCGCTCTCGCTGGGAGAAGGTTTGATTATCGGCGCACCGGAACTGGCGTTGCTCCCCAAAGGCATGGAAGTCAAAGTGCTTGTCCTCAACGGCGATCACTTTGCGAGAAACGAAGCCCCATTTTGATGGTCTCACAATTTGGCAGTGAAACTTTTTTCGTGGTCAGGGCATTTATATACACAACGCGAGACAACTCGCAAAATCACACTCTACAGGGAGGTCTTTCGATGAACGCATTTGGTAAAGGTTTTGTGGTAGCAAGCGCAGTGGCGACACTGCTGGCGAGCGGCGCTCTCACGGCGAAGGCAGACGAGAAAGCTGGCGGTGAGGTCTCTTGCTCGGGAATCAATGCTTGCAAGGGGCATGGTGCCTGCGCAGGTGAAGGCCACTCCTGCGCCGGGAAAAACGCCTGTAAAGGCCAAGGCTGGGTAAAAGCCGCTTCTGAAAAAGAGTGTACAGATAAAGGCGGAAAAGTCGTCCCTCCGAGCAAGTAAATCGCGATCTTCAGGGCGGTCCAACAGACCGCCTTTTTTTTGTCTTACGAAGGTCTGTTCTTATGGCAATCGCCGTTCCCTATCTTGGTCATGGCATCGGCTTACGCACCCAGCATTTCCCTCGGCTCTGGGAGGGCACGGCGCGAGTCGACTGGTTCGAAGCCATTACGGAAAACTTCATGATCCCCGGCGGGCGACCGCTGGCTGCGCTAGAAAAAGCGCGTGCGGCTGCCCCACTCGTGCTCCATGGCGTTTCTTTGTCGTTGGGCAGCACCGATCCAGTCAATACCGCCTATCTTGAAGAGCTACACGCACTCATCCAGCGCTTTGAGCCGGCCTGGGTATCTGACCATCTGTGTTGGGGAAGTGTCGGCGGACATTACGCGCATGATCTCTTGCCTCTGCCGTACAGCGAGGAAGCCATTACGGTTGCAGTCGAAAACATTCGGACAGTTCAGGACACGCTCGGGCGACAGATCTTGATTGAGAACGTGTCGAGCTATTTGACGTATACGCACTCGACCATGCCAGAGTGGGAGTTCATTGCTGAGATCGCACAGCAGGCTGACTGTGGCATTTTACTGGATGTGAACAACATTTACGTCAGTGCCTTCAACCATCAGTTCGACCCCGTCGCCTATATCCACCACATTCCTCCTGCAAGAGTCGGCCAGATTCACCTCGCCGGGCATAGTGATAAAGGCACGTATCTGTTCGATACCCACGATGGGCCGGTGATCGACCCGGTGTGGGACCTCTATCGACTCGCGGTGCGTCACTGTGGCCGAGTCTCCACTTTAGTGGAATGGGACGACCAGATACCTGAATTTGAAGTGGTGCGTGCTGAAGCTGAGCGTGCGCGTGAACTCGAAGCCGAAGAACTGGAGCGTTCGTATGCTCGCTCTGCGTGACCTGCAATCGCGTTTCTTCGACTCGCTCGCTCGCCAGCCCGGTGCTGGTCCGGCAAGCTTTGACCCAACCTTCATCGAGTGTGTGGAAAGTCGTGGTCCACTCGCAGCCAGCGAACGTATCGACATCTACGCACAGATGTATTTCGCTCGCCTTCTTGATGTCTTACAGGGCGATTTTTCCCGAGTTGCTCACCTGCTGGGCTGCGACCGGTTCCACACACTGGCAGCCGACTATCTCGCCCAGCATCCATCTACTCATCCTTCCTTGCGCCATTTGGGCCAAGGCTTCCCTGCTTTTCTGCGAGAGCGGGCGGACATCGCCGACTTGCCGTTCTTGAGCGACCTTGCGGAGCTAGAGTGGGCACGTCTGACCGTCTTTGATGCACCGGATAGTGTCCCGCTGCGCATTGAGCATTTGCAAAGTATTGCACCGGAACAATGGCCGACTCTGCGACTCCAAACAATTCCAGCCTTTCACGTGACCCGACATGCTTGGCCGGTGCATGAACTATGGCAAGCCGCAGAAGACGAGGCTAGAGAAGAGAGCGCTCCTCAACCAGCACCCACTGTCCTGAGAGTGTGGCGCGAAGGGGTTTCCGTGTATCACGCACGAATAGACACGCCGGAGCTGGTGGCATTTGAGCGCATCCTTGCTGGCGAACCGTTTGCCGTCGTGTGCGCTGCTCTGGAATCTGTCCTGTCCGCCGAAGAGGCGGCTGCGACAATCGGAAGTCTTTTGTTACGGTGGATCGAGGATGGGATACTGGCCCAGCTTCCCGAGTAGGGGCGGTTCGCTGCCTATTCGGAAGCTACGCTTTTGTGATGCACCGTCGCTAGCCGCAGCTTGATTCCTGCCTACGTTTTCCGCTACAACGTGCCCATACTGGCCGCTGAGGTTCGTTGTGGACGAAGAACACCGACTCTACCTCCGCTTGGGAGATAAAGTTTTTCATGCAAATTACGGACAATGGGGAGGGGGAGTCGTCGTCGAAGAGATGACTTCAGTGCTCATTGGCGGGACCTGTCTCGTGCGCATCCTCTTTGAAGATGGCCAGCAACGCACCTTCAATAATGATCTTGATAGCGATATGTGCTGCTACTATTTCGGCATTCGCCGCTCACACCACTCTCTCTTCGATGCTCCTGGTCGGCGAGCGTATCAAGCACCAAAGAAAATCCGTAAGGGGTGAGTCTCTTCGCTCTGGACGAAGAGGACCTTTCCTCTCTCACGTCAGGGTTTGGTTGCAGTGTGGGGGGTCTCTTCGAGCAGTTCTCCTTTTGGTCCGGTGCGGCGAATGTTACGGCGCTCAAGGGTCTTGAGGGTGTCGGGATTCACCCAGGGAATGCCCATGGCGCAGGGTTTCGGCATGCCTTCTTCTTCGACATCCTCGTATTGAGCAAATCCGCCTCGGGAGAAGCTAATCATTTTCCGTTTCCCCATCGTGTTGGTCTCCTGTCGTGAGAGTGGTTGCGCAAGCTATTTTTTGTTTCTGCGCACGGTTGGTCAAGTCCCGGCTTTCTTTCTCTGCCAACCTCTGGCAAAAATGAGCATCCGTCTATAGCTTGCGAGAGCGTGGAAATCTAGAGATTGCGCTCCTACGCCATACCAACGAGGTCAGACCCCTTATGAATCCGGTTGCCGAGAATCCCCAATTTGCTGAAGTGGAGCTAGAAGTCTTAAAGTTCTGGGACGAACGGAACGTCTTTGCCCGGACGCTCGAAAAAACCCGCGACTGCCCGCCATTCATTTTTTACGATGGCCCACCGTTCGCCACTGGGTTGCCGCATTATGGGCATCTTTTAGCTGGGACAATCAAAGATATCGTGCCACGCTTCTGGACGATGCGTGGGCGCTATGTGGATCGTCGCTTTGGTTGGGATTGCCACGGGCTTCCTGTAGAAATGGAAATCGAACAAGCCTTGGGGCTTGGCGGCAAGACCGATATCGAGCGCTTCGGGGTGGCAAACTTCAACGCTGAATGCCGCAAGATCGTGCTGCGCTACACCCAGGAATGGGAAAAGACCGTGCGTCGTATGGGCCGCTGGGTCGATTTTCGTAACGACTACCGCACGATGGATCTATCGTTCATGGAGTCGGTGTGGTGGGTCTTGAAGCAAATGTGGGATCAGGGGTTGGTGTACCAGGGCCATAAAGTGCTGCCTTTTTCTACCCGACTCAGCACAGTGCTCTCCAATTTTGAGGCAAACCTCAACTACAAAGAAGTCCAAGACCCGGCGATTACCGTGCGCTTTGCCGCTGAAGGGGAAGAGCAGACCTACTTCATTGCTTGGACGACTACACCGTGGACGCTGCCGAGCAACTTGGCCTTGGCGGTGGGGCCGGAGATCGAATACGTGAAAGTACGCGATCACGCTGAAGGCGTCCGTTACATTCTGGCCGAGGCACGCCTCAAAGTGTATTTCCCCAAGCCTGAGACCTACACCATCGAGGAACGCTATCACGGCCAAGATCTTGTGGATCGGCGGTTTCTGCCCCTGTTTCCCTATTTTGCCGAACGGAAGAATGCTGGGGCTTTTCGCGGGGTTGCCGCAGATTATGTGACGACAGAGGATGGTACCGGTATTGTCCATATCGCTCCGGCCTTTGGTGAAGAAGACTTCCTCGCTTGTCAGCGTGCCGGCATTGCTATGGTCAACCCGGTCGATGACGAAGGCCGATTCACCCAGCCGGTTGCGGATTTCTTGGGCCTGCATGTCAAAGAAGCCGACCCGAAAATCATCGAGCGCCTCAAACGCGACAAGAAGCTAGTCCACCAGAGTACGATTTTCCACAGTTATCCGTTCTGTTGGCGCAGCGACACGCCGTTGATTTATCGTGCCGTGAATACGTGGTTCGTGCGCGTGGAAGCCTTCCGTGATCGTCTGGTTGCGAACAATAATCTGACGCATTGGGTGCCTGAGCATCTGCGCGACGGACGCTTTGGCAACTGGCTGGAGGGCGCGCGTGACTGGGCTATTAGCCGTAATCGCTATTGGGGTACGCCGCTCCCGATCTGGCAGAATGAAGATGGCAGCGAAATCGTTTGTCTCGGCAGCTTGGCCGAATTGGAACAACGCACTGGCAAGCGTGTCACGGATCTTCATCGTGAGTTCGTCGATGACCTGACCTTTCCCGATACTTCGGGAAAAGGCGTGATGCGCCGCGTGCCGCACGTATTCGATTGTTGGTTTGAAAGCGGCTCAATGCCGTATGCCCAGCTCCACTATCCATTCGAGAACGTTGAAGGCTTTGCCCGTTCCTTCCCGGCAGATTTTGTTGCGGAAGGGCTCGACCAAACCCGAGGCTGGTTCTACACCCTGATGGTTGTGGCCTCGGCACTCTTCGATAAGCCAGCGTTCCATAATGTAGTCGTCAACGGTCTGGTCTTGGCCGAAGATGGCAAAAAGATGAGCAAGCGGCTGAAAAACTATGCCGAGCCGGAAGATGTCATTGCTCAATACGGTGCCGATGCTCTGCGGCTGTACCTGATTAATTCTCCGTTGGTACGCGCCGAAGAATTGCGCTTCAGCGAGCAAGGCGTCCGCGATACCGTGCGCAGATTAGTGCTGCCGTGGTGGAACGTCTACAAATTCTTCGTGACCTATGCGCTGGTTGATGAGTGGACACCAGACAAGACGCCGGCGGGACCGTCACCTAACATCCTTGACCGTTGGATTCTTTCTCGCCAACAGACTCTCATTCGTCGCACCAGCGAAGAGATGGAAGCCTATCGCCTCTACAACGTCGTGCCGGCACTGCTCGACTTCTTGGATGAATTGACGAATTGGTATGTGCGGCTCAATCGCCGACGCTTCTGGAGCGAGAACGACAACAACGACAAACGCTTCGCTTATCGTTCTTTGTACGAAGTGCTGATGGGCTTCTCCAAGCTCATGGCACCATTCACCCCGTTCTTAGCCGATGCCATTTATCGCAACCTCCGTACCCTCCACAGCGGAACAACCGAAGAAAGCGTGCATTTAGAGTCGTTCCCGCTCTACGAGTCGCAGTGTGTCGATAGCGAACTGGAAGACGCCGTCGCACGGATGCAGCGCATTATTCTGCTCGGGCGCAGTCTACGCAACGAACGCAAGGTGAAAGTTCGTATGCCGCTGCGCACGCTCTCGATTTTACACCGCCGCCAGGCCGTCCTCGATAAAATCACCCCGCTGGAAGGCTACCTACGTGAAGAATTAAACGTCAAGGAAGTGTGCTACAGCACTGCCGAAGGAGAGAAAGTGCAGTTGAGTGCTAAGCCCAACGCCAAACTCCTCGGCCCTCGTTTTGGGAAAAAATTTGGCGTGGTGAGCAAACAGATCGCAACTCTCGCCCCCGGTCAAATGTTAAAGCTGGAGGCTGGAGAAGCGATCTTGCTCGATGGCGAAACATTTTCGTCTGCCGAAGTGCAGATTCTTCGTCAGGCGCATGACAATGCGCCTGACGTGCGTTCTGACCGGTTCATTTCTGTCGAGTTGCTATGTGAGCTAGACGAAGAGTTAATCGCAGAAGGCTGTGCACGTGAGATCGTGCATGCCCTTCAGCAGATGCGTAAAGAGGCCGGGTATCGAGTGGAAGACCGCATTACCGTGACGTATATGACGGAGGGTCCCTTGGCGGCGGTTGTTGATCGCCACGCGCACTACATCCAAGACGAAACCCTGGCACGTTCGCTCCAACGTCAGCAACCTGTCGGTGATCGTATTGAATCGGTTGAGATCGAAGGCTCGGCGATTACCTTCGGAGTGCAGCGCGAAGCGCAGTGACCGTGGCTATGGTTATGGAGAAAAAAACCGTCCTCATTTGCACGATTGTAGGCATCATTCTTGTTTTCGATCAAGCGACGAAGTGGCTGGTGGCCAGCACGCTACGGGTGCATGAATCGGTGACTATCATCGAGTCTTTTTTCCAGCTCACGCATGCACGTAACCCTGGAGCGGCCTTCAGTCTGTTTGCCCAAGCTCCGGCTTCGTTTCGCCAACCTTTTTTCTTCGTGACCACACTCATTGCTGTCGGCGTCTTATTAGTCTTGCTGAGGAGAGTCGAAGCTTCGCAGACCTTGACTCTAGTTGCTATTGCTGGAATCCTCGGCGGCGCACTAGGAAATTTCATTGATCGTCTCCTCTACGGTGAAGTCATCGATTTTCTCCTCGTACACTGGCAGCAATATTACTGGCCAGCATTCAACGTTGCGGATTCGTGTATCACGGTCGGCGTCGTGCTCTTACTTTTCGCTTCCTTCCGAGAACCGAACGATGCATGAGTCCATAGTCCTCAGGCAAGCACGTTTATATTGACCTGAGAAATTAAGGCTACTACCATGATGAGCAGACTGATTTTCCTGGGATTTGTTGACATGGAGGTGTCAAAATGAAGAAGCAATTCGTGAAACGGACAAGCCTTGCGGCACTCGCCGTGATGGTCGCTGTCAGTGGCTGTTCCCAACCCTTGAGCACACGAGAAAAAGGTGCGTTAGCCGGCGGCGGTTTAGGCGCAGCTACTGGTGCCATCATTGGTGCGGCAGTGGGCTCCCCTGGCGCTGGCGCAGCGATCGGTGGTGCGCTTGGTGCTGGTACCGGCGCTTTAGTCGGAGACCAGCTTCAATCGCGAGAAGTGCAGCAAGCTGAACAGCAACAGCAAATCGATCAAAATCAACGCGAACTGCAGAAACAACGCGAAGAGCTGGAGCGCTTGAAACGTCAGAAGAAAAGCACAAGTAAGAGCAGATCTACGGATGATGACGAGTATTAATCGGGAGTTATGAGGCACATGGAAAATTGTAGGATAAGACAAGGTCTTGCCCTGGTTGCCCTCCTGACACTGGCTGCAGGTTGTTCCCAGCCATTAAGCACGCGCGAAAAAGGCGTCTTGGTTGGCGGTGGCATTGGGGCTGCAACCGGGGCGATTATCGGAGCGGCAGTGGGTAACCCTGGCGCTGGTGCGGCAATTGGAGGTGCGGTGGGCGCACTCGGCGGCGGCGTTATGGGCGATCAGTTGCAAAAACGTGATGTCGAACTTGGGGAAACCCAACAACAGATCGGCCAACAACAGCAAGAGATCGCTCGTAATCGGCAATTAATCGAAGAACTCAGCAAGCAGAATCTCGACGCCCGGGAAACAGATCGTGGCGTCGTCGTCAACCTGCCGGATGTCCTGTTTGAATTTGGCAAAGCGAACCTCACCGGCGATGCCCGCGCAAAGATTCGGAACATCAGCGATGTGTTGAATAACCAAGCCCAAGACCGGCAAGTGTCGGTAGAGGGACATACAGATTCCATCGGTAGCGAAGCAACGAATCAAAGGCTATCGGAACGCCGCGCAGCGGGCGTCGCTGCGGCCCTCGAAAACACGGGTGTTGCTCCAGAGCGCATCACTGCCAAAGGATTCGGCAAGCGTTATCCTGTTGCTCCGAACTCCCACCCTGATGGGGACGACAATCCGTCTGGTCGGGCGAAGAATCGCCGTGTCGAAGTGATTATCGAGAACAAATAGCACGCAAACTGCTCGTGTTCTCAAGCCGTCACAAAAAAAGGGCCCGCCGCAGCGAGCCCTTTTTTATTCCGTTTCTTCGTCGGAAAGATTTTCTTCTTCAAGCGCATCTGGAGAAGAAGGTGGCGGGGCGCTCCCGGTCTCTCCAGATGGTTCGGCAGGCTTGCCCCAAAAATCGGCTGGGGCTTTATTGAGACGTTCAAACATGTAATCGCGGAGCGCAAAAACAGTTGTTCCCCTTGCTGGCATAGCGAACATCTTCTTGCCCTCGCCGTCGGCTTTCTGTCCGGTGTGTACTGAGGCCAGCTCGGCATTCTTCTCATCCGAAACGATGAAAGCGACTTCCGGAGGGGCAAGATCGTACGCAGCAAGATCAGACGGATTGTCGGCGGCGATTTCGTAGCCGCGTAAGTCGGCCAGCGCAGAAAGCAACTGTGTTGCAACTTGCTCCTGAAACACGCCATCCCCAGTTTTATCGACCGTCCACTTTTTGTCAGTGCCGCGCGTCAACGTAAAATCTTGCTGGTCGCGTCGCTTCGCCACGATCTTCACTGCTTGCTCTTGGGCAAACTTGGCAATGGTCTTATCGCGGAAATCATCTGCCGATTTGTCGAGATCACGAAAGACCCAGTCGGCAGCCAAAAACAGCGTGGTCTGTGCTTCTCGTTTGAGATACCGCTGCTTGTTCGCGTTATCCACGGTTTTCTCACTGCCCACGAGCAGCGTTTTTGTTGTGTTCTCCGTTCCCATGCTGAACGCGAGCGTTAACTGTGGCGGAGCGAGACCATAGTCCTTTGCTTCGAGCACGGGTTGCTCGACGAAGTCCACAGCTTTCAGATTCTGCACTGCCGTGAGGAAGGTCTGGACCTGAGCGTCATCGGCTTTGCTGCTTGCGGGTTTTTCGAGCGCCCAGCCAGATTCTGTTTTGGTCAGGTGAATATCTTTCTCTTGTCCGGTGATGGCAATTTTTCTCACCTCTCCTAGTTGGAGGGGAAAGATCGTCTTATCACGGAGATCTTTGACTTCCTTTGTCAGCCCGAGCCGGAACGCTTGTGGCGTGAGGAGCAATTTGGTTTCTCCCGCTTTCTGAAGATACACAGAGAAACCGACCGGGGTATCTTTCCCTATAAGGACTTCTGGCAAGGATTTGCCGTCGTTCAGGGTGACTTGCAGCTTCACGACTGGAGCATTCAGTCCGTATAACGCTGGGTCTTGCACTGGCTCGTCCAAAGTGCGCGAGATCTCTGCGTCAGCGATGGCATTTACGAGGTTCGTCACCGTCGTTTCATCAGCCTCGGTGTC
>SXGS01629721.1_pt1 | contig 13067 bp, 8 predicted proteins | sample 3174681 | NCBI WGS metagenome assembly SXGS01 (sample SAMN11356861, study PRJNA531348) | freshwater metagenome | isolation source: freshwater sample F1-80 | place: China: Fuxian Lake, Yuxi | collected 2017-12-25
ACCGGCAATCTCGATACCGCCAGCGGCCAGCGCGTTGCGGATCTCCTGTTCGGCCTCAACTCGCAGGCCAAGACCACGCTCGTGCTGGTGACTCACGAGCGGACTCTCGCCGCGCGCTGCGACCGCGTGCTCGAGATCGTCGGCGGCAAGCTGGTCACGTGAATACGCTCCGCTTTGCGCTGCGTGGCCTCGTTCGCGATCTGCGCGGCGGCGAGTTGTCGGTTCTCGTGGCGGCGATTATCGTTGCCGTCACGGCCATCACGGCAGTCGGCTTTTTCACTGACCGCGTCGGGCGCGCCATTCGCCAGCAGGCAGGCGCCGCGATGGCAGCCGATCTCGTCATCCGGTCGCCGGCGCCACTGTCCGGCGAGTTCATCGACGATGCGCGCAATCTGGGCCTCGCCACGGCCGAGGCAGTCTCCTTCGCCACCGTGGTACTCACGGAAAACGATCAAAGCTCCCTCGCCACGATCGAGGGCGTCACCGCAGGCTTCCCGCTGCGCGGCGAGATCAAGACATCGGAGCAGATGTTCGGCAAGACGGTGACTACCCGCGAGGTGCCGGCGATGGGTGAGGCCTGGGCCGAGCCCGGCCTGCTCGGCAAGCTCGGTGTCGAGGTCGGGACGAAAGTGGAGGTGGGCACGCGCCAGCTCACCATCACGCGCGTTCTCGAGTACCAGCCCGACCAGAATCCGGGCTTCGCCAATCTGGCCCCCTCGCTGCTGGTGAACATCGCCGAAGTGGCCGAGATGGACGTGCTGCGCCCCGGCAGCCGCGCGACTTTCCGGCAGCTTTTCGCCGGCGACGAGGACGCACTCGAACTGCTGCGGGAACGGGTGAAGCCGAAGCTCGGCAGCGATGCGGTGATCCGCGACCAAAAGGACGCCGGCGAGCAGATCAACAACGCCATCGACCGCGCCCAGAGCTTCCTCTCGCTCGCTTCCCTGGTCACGATCGTGCTGGCCGCCGTGGCGACCGCAATGGCCGCGCGGCTCTACGCCCTGCGCCACCTGGACACCATCGCGCTGATCAAGAGCATTGGCGGTACGCAGGGCTTCGTCGAGCGCGTGTCGCTCATCCAGTTGCTGGTGATCGTGCTGGGTACGACGGTGATCGGCTCGTCGATCGGGTTTGCGGCGCAGGAGGTGCTGGCGCAGCTGTCGATCGGGCTGCTCGACGTGGCGCTGCCGGCGCCTCGCGCGCTGCCCGCATGGCTCGGCGCGCTGACGGCGGCCACGATTGTCCTCGGGTTTGCGCTTCCCCACATGTGGGCGCTGCGTCGAACTCCGCCGATCCGCGTGCTGCGCCGCGACCTGCCGCCGCCGGCGCTTGCGACCTGGGTGACCTACGGGCTCGCTGTCGGCGCACTCGCAGGCATGATCTTCGCGATCGTGCAGAACCTGAAGCTGGTGGGCTTCATCCTCGGCGGGCTCGCGATACTCGCGGTCGTGGCGGGCGCCGCCGGCTTCGCGCTGGTGCGGCTGGTGTCCCGCTTCCGCGGCGCGGCCGGCGTGAGCTGGCGCTACGGGCTCGCGAACATCTCCCGTCGCGGCGGCGAAAGCGTCGTGCAGATCGTCGGCTTCGGCCTCGGACTCATGGTGCTGCTGCTCCTGACGGTCGTGCGCACGGATCTCCTCGGCGAGTGGCGCCGCTCGATACCGACCGACGCGCCGAACTACTTCCTCATCAACATCGACCCGCCCACCTGGGAATCGATGCGGACCTTCATCGAGTCCGAGATCGGCAGCAAGCCGCAGGCGCTGCCGTTCCTGCGGGGCCGCCTTGCCGCAATCAACGGCAAGCCCGTACAGGACATGAAGGTCGAGAATCCTCAGGGCATGAACTTCATGCGCCGCGAGCAGAACCTCACCTGGGTGGCCGAGCTGCCCGAGACCAACAAGATCAAGGAAGGGAAGTGGTGGGGCGCGGACTACAAGGGCGAGGCGCAGATCTCGCTCGATGAGGACGTGACCCGCAGCGTCGGCATCAAGCTGGGCGACACGCTTACCTTCAACATCGGTGGTGAGGAGCTGACAGCGCCGGTGACCAGCATCCGTACCATCGAGTGGGATTCATTCGCGCCGAATTTCTATCTCATGCTCTCGCCGGGTGTGGCGGAGGAACTGCCGCAGACTTACATCGCGAGCTTCTATGTGCCGCCCGAGCGGCGCCTGCTGCTGAACAGGCTCGTGCGTACCTATCCGGGCGTCACGGTTTTCGACCTCGAGGCGATCCTCACGCAGGTGCGGCTCGTCATCGACCGCGCCTCGCAGTCGGTGCAGTACGTGTTCCTGTTCACACTGCTCGCCGGGGTGATGGTGTTGCTGGCGGCGGTGCAGGTGACGCGGGACGAGCGGCGTTTCGAGAGCGCGATCCTGCATGCCCTCGGTGCCGGGCGCCGGCAGATCCTGAACGGTGTCGCCGTCGAGTTCACGACGCTAGGCGCGCTTGCGGGCGTGCTGGCGGCTTTCGGTGCGACGGCGATCGGGCTGGTGCTCGCCGAGCGTGTCTTCAAACTGGGCTTCACGGTGAGTCCGATCCTCTGGCCTGCGGGGCTGCTGCTCGGCGGGCTGATCGTCGGCCTGACCGGCGTGGCCGCGACCCGCAAGGCCGTGAACGAGCCACCGGTGACGGTGCTGCGGGACTCCATCTAAGCCGCTGATCGCCCGGTCTTTTCAGGGTCATTCGCGCCGCAGTGCTTATACTGCGGTCATGAAGAATCGGGATCGCCCCAAGTCCTTGTCCTGCGGTGCCGTCGTGGTGCGCCAGTCGCCCACCGGGTCGCGACTGCTCATGCTGCGCGCGTTCAATGCCTGGGATTTCCCCAAAGGCCTCATCGAGCGCGACGAGGAGCCGCTCGCTGCCGCGATTCGCGAGGTTCGTGAGGAGACGACGCTCGACGACCTGCGCTTTCCCTGGGGCGAGGAATTCTTCGAGACCGGTCCCTACAGTCGTGGCAAGGTCGCGCGCTATTACCTCGCTGCGACCGAGCGTGCTGATGTCGCGATCCTGCCGAATCCGGAGACCGGCCAACCGGAGCACTCCGAGTTCAGGTGGCTCAGCATCAGCGAGGCGCGACGACTGGCAGCGCCACGGGTGAAGCTGGTGATTGATTGGGCGGAGGATCGGCTTGGCGTCGATCGTTGACGCCTGACGTTATCGCCGCGTTACCTGGGGAGCAAGGCGGAATCGATCGATTCGCTACGTTGCCGGTCCGCGTCTCTTCTCGACGTAGTCTCGAAGCGCTCGATTGACGGCAGCTGAATCGGGAAAGAGCTTGTGGAGATCAGGGTCGATTAAAACGACATTCGTGCCCTCACGAAATCGCTTGGCATGCTTGCCCCGTACGCCGGACTTGATCAGGTCTGGCGGATACTCTCCGCGAAGGTCGTCGTCTTTACTGCTCATAGGCATTACGCTCGCGCGGCGTCATCGGCCTGGCTGTAACCACTCGAATTCTAGCACCGCTTTCGGTGAACCCGACCACGAGATGCCTGCCTTGCATCGTGCAGCCGAATGCGACAAAACGCTCCTCCTCGAAGGAGTGGTCCGGGTCTGGCACCGTCGACGAAAGTGGGTCGCCGAATACCTCCGTAGCTTCTTCGAAGCTGACGCCATGCTTGCACTGGTTCGCCGTCGCCTTCTCAACATCCCATTCGAAGTCCATGACTGGTGCCTATTGCAGGCAGTAGTACTGGCCCCAACGCCGATAGGCCTTGAAGTCGATTGCCCCCGCAGTGAACCTGTCGCCGTTGATAGACAATGGCGGCAGCTCGATGCTGAAGCGCTGGATGGGCTTGTTGCTGTCGCCGATCAGACTCTTTCCATCGGGATCAGAGAAGAAAACGAAGTGTGAAGGCCCAGGGTCGAAAAACTGACCTGTCTTTGTGCCGGGGATTGCATCCAGTGGTTCGTAGCGCAGGCCGGCGCCCGACTGGATCATCGTGATTTCGCCTTTGCGGGGTGCTGGCCACTCGAGACTGAGATAGGTCACTCCGCGCTCCAACCAGCTCACCGTGGTGCCGATTGGTATCTCCATCTCGACGCGAACGGCGAGAGGACTCCCGTAACTGGGAGATGCAGCGTCCACTATGAGCTCCACGCCGTGGAGTGCCTCGATCCGCAGCCGGTCCTGTATCCAGCCGATGCAGTAGCTGACTTCCTGCTTGCCGTTTCCTGACGCTTGGTACCCCGAGAATCTCATCGGGACACAAGCCGTGAGTGCTATCAGGGCCACAGCAGTAGCGCCGAGAGAGAGGTGGGTTCTCATGGGCAAGTCTCAATCGCCCAAGGCGCCGTAGCTGTACGCCGGGATCACCGAAGACAGGACGAAAGGCGTCGCCACAGCCACGTGCGCTCCATTGATGACTTCAAGAATGTCAGGCCGGGAGGCGTTGTTGCCCGCCGAGTCATAGAAGAACGGGCTGTTCAGGAAATCGTGGGGCCCGGCATAGGCCTCAACTACCCGGTCGATGATCGAGCCGGGTTCGTAATCGAATCCGAACACGTTGCCGCTACTGCCCTGCACGCCGCCGAGCGGACTGTTCCTGCACGGATAGCGACATCCGCCGAGCTTGAACAGATCACCGCGGAATCCGACGCTAACACCGCGTGAATTTGCAGTCGGATCCGATAGCAGCCCCTCGGTCGGGTGGTGGAAGCCGATGCGGGACTGCTTGATCATCCGTTCCCGCATGACTTCCGCTGCCCAGGTGAGCGCTCCTACACCGCCGCGGATCGTGGCGCCCCTGCCGAAATCGCCACCTTGTGCCGCAGAAGTGCCACCTCCCAAGTACGCCTCCGTGAGCACTCTTCCAGCCGCGTAGTTGCCCCCGTAGTAAGCCCCGACGCCGCTCGAGATGCCGCCGGTGAGCGCGCCAACGCCGGCGCCTTTGAGCGATCCCGATGAAATGCCGCCCGCGACGGCACCGCCGACGAGGCTGCCGATCAGCACGCTCGCCGGTACGTCGGCAGTCAATGTGCTGCCCACCATGATGTCGCCGCTGTCGTCGTAGAGCGGCGCGCCCAGGCTGAAGCCGACGCTTTCCGTCAGGCCGGCCCGATCGGCCAGGGCCGAGGCGCCGCGGTTGGCGGCATAGGAGCCGACTACGGCAATAATCTCGCGGCCCCAGCGTTTGCCGATGCGCCGGCCGAAATCGCCGATGCGGCTTACCAGGCGCTTGACGAATTTGCCGATGCGCTTCAGGAAGTAGCCGCTCGGGTCGGTGTAGGACGCCGGATTGTTCGCGACGTAGCTGTAAGGGTTCAGGCCCTCGGGGTTGAGCAGGTTGCCGAGCATCGGGTCGGGCGAAATCATTCGACCGAGGAGTGGGTCATCGAGCCGTCCATTCATGTGAATGAGCCGGACGTTGTCGAGATGTTCGTGGCCCGTATAACCCCGTTCGGTGAAGTGCTGATCGGCGTAGCGCTGGTCCGTCGCGTCGGCCGTCCAGTTCGCGTTGCGGCGCTTGCCCCAGGCGTCGAAGCTCTGGCCCTGGCGGTCTGCGCCGACACCGACCGCACGCACCAGCTGGTCGACGCTGCCCGCGTGGTCAAAGAGGAGATAGTAAGCCGCGAGCCCGTTCGGGCTCGATTCGACCTGGCTCATCACGGCGCGGCCATAGGCGAACACGTTGGAGCGGAAACGGCGCGTCGCGCCTTCGAATTCCACCTCGAAGTGCGGCCCGACGTAGTGGATGGTTTTCGTCACCGCGCCAGCCTTCACGTCCTGGCGCAGGCGCGAGCGGCCCGGTCCGTAGCTGACGCGCGCGTAGTCGCTGCCCTGCGTGATCTGGCTCGGCAGGTTGAACGAGGTCCAGCCGAGACTGCGGCCCGCGCCGGCAGTCATGTTGCCGTTCGCGTCGTAGCTGTAGCTCGTGGCGGGTCGCGGACCGCCGCTCACCGTGGCAACGGCGTGTGGACGAGTCGCGGCGGTGCCATAGGCGAAGGAGCCCGCGTCGGACTTCGACAGGATGTTGCCATCCGGCGCGTACTGCATGTCGAGAACGGCAGCGCCGTTCAGCCGAACCTGCGTCAGTCGGTTCACCGCGTCGTAGCTGAATGCCTCGGTCAGCTGCGGTGACGCGCGCAAATCCCTGCGCTCGACAAGGTTGCCCGCCTTGTCCCACTGGTACGCGAGATCCTGCACGTTGGCCTCGGCGGGGGGCAGGCCGGCGCGGATGGAGCGCAGTCGCCCGGTCGCGGCGTCATGGCTGCTCCGTTCCTCGACGGCGCCCGCGCCCAGTCGCGCTGCGCTGTCGCGGCCATGCGCATCCATCGCGAGCAGGGTGTAGACGGGTGACAGCGCCGGGGTTTCCTGCGCGATGCCGGTGAGATGGCCGAGGCTGTAACTCATGACGAACTTCGGTCGCCAGCCCACCGTGGTGGGGTAGGTCATCGTCAGCACCTTGCCTTCGGCATCGTAGGTCAGGTCGGTCGTATAGCTCGCGCCGTCGATCGCGGTCGTCGTCTGGCGAATGCGACTCACCGGGCCGTAAACGTAACTCTCACTGAAGCCGGTGGCGCTCGCCGCCGTCGGGCCGGTGACCGTTAGCAGCAGGCCGCGCGACGAACCGGGTGTCGCCGCGTAGCGCCAGGTCGTCGTGCCCTCGGGCTCAGTGCGATGGAGCATCCGGCCGAGCTGGTCATAGGCCAGGGTCACGATGTTGGCCGGACTCTTGCCGTCGCTATGCGTGATCAGCTCCCCGTACGCGTTGTAGGTGTAGCTCCGCCGCCCGGCATCCGGATCCGTGCTCTGCGCGAGCTGGCCCTGTGCGTCCCAGGTGTACTGCCGGCTGTGCCCGGCGGCATCGGTGATGCGGACGAGCTGGCCCAGCGCGTCGTAGGCATAGGTCGCGCCGCTGCCGAGTGGTGCAATCACGCTCAGTACCCGGCCGGCAGCGTCGTGGCGGTACGTGCTGGTGCGCAACTCCGCATCGCGCACCACCGTATCGAGGCCGGCATAGCTCACCAGCGATACCGCGCCTTGTGGTGCAGTCTCACTGGCCGGCTGGGTGATCGACTTCGGGCGACCGATCGCGTCGTAGGTGAGAGCCGTCCAGAACGTCGGCGCGCTGTCGTCGAGATGCGGTGTCGAGCGGCGCGCCACGCGGCCGAGGCTGTCGTATTGCGTGACTTGTCGGGTCGCGCGCCCGTCCGCGAGCACCGAGGCGCTGCCGACCACGCGCCCGAAGCTGTCGTGCTGGGTCTCGGACCAGTAGCCATCCGAGCGCGTGCTGATTACGGCATAGCGGGCGTTCGGCGCGAAACAGGGGCCACAGGCGGTGTAGTTCACGAGCGTGCTGCCGCGCGGTCGGAACTCCGCACCGACGCGGCCGAATTCGTCGCGGTACCAGGTCGTGGTGTTGCCTTGCGGATTGGTTGTCGCGGCGGGCAGACCGAGCGCATCGTCCCAGCTGCGTCGAGTGACCAGGTCAGGCTCGCCGCTGATGATCTGTTCCTCGGCCGAGGCCCGGAAGGGACTCTCCTCGTAGCGGAATCGCGTCTCCCGTGGCGCAAGTGTCCCCGCCACATCGCGCACGGTGATCGAGGTCGTGCGGCCCGCCATGTCCCAGTTCCAGCTCATGCGACGCTGGAGGGCTGGCGTTGCCGGAGGCCCTTCGGTGCGTGCGGCGAGTCGGCAGCTCGCAGCATCCCAGCTGAACTGGGTGGTGCGGGTTATCGCACCAGCGCCACTGACATCCCGCGTCACGTCGACGCGCGCGGGGAGGGCGAGGCAGCCTGACGCCGCCGCGATGGTTTCGTCGAGCGTTACGGCGGTGACGCTGCGGTGACTGCGGTTGCCGTCCTGGGGCGCGGTCACCACGACCTGGTCGTTCACGATGGCGCCGTGTGCCGTATTCCAGGTCAGGGTTCGCGTGGTCGTGCGGATCAGCGCGCCGCGCATGCCGCCGTCGCTATCGGCCTCGTACTCGTCGCGGCTTTCCCGGCTGAGATACACGAACACCACCGAGCGGAACGCCTCGCCGCTCGCGTACGCGGTCGCCACGGACCAGGTGGGATCAAGGCGCGAGAGTGTCTGACCAGCACGGGATACCGTGACGAGATCGGCTCGGCCGATGTAGGGGTGCACCTGCAGGTAGCGCGTATCGGTGGTCAGGCCGTCGCGCGAGTCGGTCGAGCGGATCGTCTCGAAGCCGAGCGCGCCCCGCCCGGTCCGACTCAGGCGGGCGTTCGTGTAGCTGTAGCCTACGGTGTGCAGGTCGCTGCCGCTCGCCGAGTTGGTACGGACCTGCCGGACGACCACGTGCCCGCCACCGCGGATCAGCCGCGTGCCGGAGAGATCGCCCCCGATCGTGCTGTAGCCCGCCCAGGCGGTCAGTACGCTGTAGACAATCTCATGCCAGTTGCCGAGACCATCGGTGATGCGGCGGACGAGGTCGTTGCGCAGCGAGGGCGTCTCGCCGTCGGGACGAAGGCGGGGAGCCGCGCCCGCGAACAGCACCTGTTGCGTACTGTCGTTCGCGAAAGCCACTTCCGCCAGGCCGTCGCCGTCGATGTCCGAGACGCCGCGGATGCCGAAACCCCTCTCCTTCAGATCGGCATAGTCCTGGACGACGTTGTCGAAGGCGAAGCAGTCGTTCACCGAGCGGAGGATCCGGAACCCATCGAAGGCGGTCAGCAGCTCCACCCGCCCATCCCCGTCGAGATCGATCGGCTGGGAGTTCGCAAACATGTCGTGCCTGCGTGGATCCGCGCAGTCGAGTTCGATCAGGCCCGGCCCGGCAGCGGAACTCGTGCCGCGGCTCAGGATCGTCTGCCAGCGACCGTTCTGTTCGCGGATGATGTCGGTGAGACCGTCGCCGTTCACATCGCCCTTCAGCAGTCGTTTCTGGAGCTCATGGTCGAAAGTGCCGACGGCGGTCGTCGCGAAGGTCGTACCTTCGGAGAGATACGCCTTCCAGGTGAGCGTGCGGGGCGCAGGGCCCGTGTACGCAACGAGCAAGTCCTCCCGACCGTCGCCGTCGAAGTCACCAGCGTGCAGCGCCTCGTTCAGGACCGTGCCGGGCACGCCGGCATCCCTTGCCGCCGCCAGTCCATTACCCGTATTCGTCTGCACCTGCACTCTGCCCGCGTTGACGTAGACGAAGTCGTCGAGCCCGTCCCCGTCGATGTCCATCACGGCGAGCGAGCCCAGTCGCGCGCGTGCTACGCCGGTGTTGCGTGTGCTGACGCTGCCTCCGCTGGTCGTCGGCGCCTGATAGACCAGCAGGTTGTCGGACGCGAAGCTGCTGACGAGCAGGTCGGTACGACCATCGCCGTTGTAGTCGATCGGCAGGGTGCCAAGCGTCTGGTCGACGGCGCCGCCGAGCGTGATCGGCGCCACGAACGCACCGCTGCCCGGCACGATCGGCCACACGCTCCAGCGATTGTCCTTCTCGCCGAAGGCATCGGTCGCCCCGTCGCCGTTGAAATCGGCGAAGAACAGGTACTTGTTGGTCGGCAAGGTGGCAACGATGTGCTCACCCCGCTGGCCCGGGCCTTCGTCCCAATCCACGACCGTCGGTGCCAGGCACTCCGATGGCCCGCACTGCGTCACGGCTGCGAGCCGGCTGCGCGGGTCGGCCGATTCGTCCGCAGCTGCGTAATCGAGTCGCCAGCTGTGCACCTCGCGCAGGCCGGTGACGTCGAGGTACCGGTAGCGGATTGTCGCGAGCCGCTGCGTCGCTCGCCACGGGGTGCCCCAGAGAAAGCCCGAACGGCGGTCTCCGGGCGGTCGCGCTGCATGCTCGAACACGAGGCGGTAGCGAGCCTGCTCGAAGGTCTCACCGGGCCCGTAGGTCCAGCGGATCTCGGCGGGCGCGTGCTCCCCGTTGACAGAGTCTTCGCTGTAGGCAAAGCCGACGCGCTGCTGGAATCGGTCCTCGATTTCGTTGATGGCCCAGGTGCGCACTTCGCTGGTGCCGGCCGCCTCGACCCGTGAATCGGCGTCGTTGCCGAAGCGGTGCACGCTGCCGTCCGGCAGGCGCATCTCGAACCACGCCGGCCCGCTGGCCTGGGCGCCCTGCGCAATCACGCGCTCGTGGGTGTGAATCTCGCGTCGGTAGACGGCGCCGTCACGGCCATGCACGCCTGACAGCAGCAGCAGCGGTTGTCCATCGAGGCAGAAACGGTCGGCACTCGAGAACCGTACGCCCTGGACGCGACCGTCGAGTGCGCGCGTAAGTCCGCAACGGCTGATCTCGGAGAAGCCGCTCAAGGTCCAGCCGTGCCCCGCGATGCCATCGCCCGACTGGCTGTTGTACTGGAGCGCCACGTCGGGCTTCAGCCCGTTCATGCCGGCCGCGACCTGGATCGGGATGCCGTAGGCCGCGCCCCCTGTGGTCGTGGTCTCGAACTGGCCTGCGATCCGCCCTATCGTCGTCGCCGCGTCGGCTGCGCTCGCGAGGAGACAGCACAGCAGAGCCTTGGTCGTCGTTATGCCCTTCATCCTGCCCTCCGCCTGGCCGAAATCGCCGAAGGGGCGAGTTCAGCAGGGGAGGGGCGCGGAATCGATGCGCTAAACGCCGGTGTTCGCGCGGATAATCGAGATTCGCCGCGCTTTCGCGGCAAATGCGCTGCCCCGACGCGGAATGCGTCGCCGCGTCATCGCTGCTCCGGCATAATGCCGCCCGGTTGTGTTGCGAAACTACGGAGACTCCTCATGCGTTCGACCCTGAGACACGCGCCTCTCGCGCTGCTCGCTGCTTTTGCTCTCGCCCTGCCGTTCGCGGCCGCGGCGGCCGATGCGCCCGACTACACCTATATCCAGGGCGGGTACCTCAACGTCGACTTCGACGACTTCAATCTGGACGGTGACGGCTTCGCGGTGGGCGGCTCCTACGCCCTGCACAAGAATGTTCACCTGCTGGCGGATTACCAGAGCGTCGAACTGGATGGCGACGCAGATTTCAGCGCCTTTTCGATCGGCGGCGGCATCAACTACCCGCTGCGAACCGGCTTCGACCTAGTCGGTCGCCTGCGCTTCATCGATGCGGAGATCGACGGTCCTGGCGGCGACGACACCGGATTCCAGCTTGAAGCCGGCGCGCGGCTGATGATCAACCCCCGCCTCGAACTCAATGGCGCGCTCCGCCACACGGATGTCACCGAAGCACTCGACGGCACGACCTCGGTCGTCCTCGGTGGGTCTTTCGAGGTGATCGACAATCTCACGCTCGGCGGCGACCTAGAGCTGTCGGACGACCTGACGACGTTTTTCCTGCGCGCCCGCTGGCACTTCGATCCGCGCTGGCAAGTGCGCTAGACCGAAATCGGCAATCCGTAAAGTGAACAGCCCGGCAGAGATGCCGGGCTGTTTTCGTTTGGAGCCGGCTACTTCCGGTAGAAGTTGTACTGGAAGGACACGGCGACCATGTCGACCGCGTCGATCAGCTCGCCCACATCGTGCCGCGAGTACTCGACCCGCACGCCGAAGTTTCCGCCCGAGCCCAGGTTGAGCAGGAGTCCTGCGCCGTACATCGCGCCGCTGACGGTCTCGTCGTTGTCGCTGAAGAATTCGATGTCCTCGTCGATTTCAAAGCTGCCGGTGTAGTAGCCGAGCGTCGCGAACAGATCGACCATCTCGCTGACCGGGGCGAACCCGACGATCTGCGCGCCGATCCCGCCGAATGTGAGGTCGACACTGTCGTTGCTGTCATTCGCAGACCCGAGCAACCGACCTTCCACGCCGAACCAGCGATTGATGCGATAGCCACCTTGCACCACGCCACCCACAAGGTCGTCGTCGACGAAGTCGCCGAACAGCTCGTTGACCTCATCGTCCAGGTCGGCACTGCCGCCGCCGATGCCGCCACCGACGTAGGGGCCTGTCTTCTCGAACGCCTGAGCCGGCAGTGCGGCGAGCGCAAGAAGGAAGGTGCCAATCGCGATCCCGATGTGCTTTTGCATGGTGTGCCTCCAGTGAGAAGCGTGGTAGTTCGAAGTGGCCGTTGGCAACGCGGATATCTCGTGAGTTGGCGCGGAAACGGAGCGTTCAGGCCGCCGGTGCATGCTGCCAGAGCGGGCCGCGCAAGCCCGTCTTGCGTAACGCATTGAAGAGCCGTTGGTTGAAGCGCAGCCCAAGCGATGGTACCACCCAGCGCTGGCGTGGCTTGGCCCGCTGCTCGATGGCTTCGAGCACCCGCGCGCGGAACGCACCAAGCTCGGCAGCGAGTTCTGGATCGACGGCCTCGCGGTCGTCCTTGTACGCCATGATGATGGCGCTGTAGGGGTCGAGCGCCTCGATGAAGTCGAGTGAGCGCTCGACGTCGGCAATGGTTTCGCCGCGCGTGCCGAGGATGAAGGTGTGGCAGTCACGGATGCCCGCCCGGTGGCACACGCGGCTCGTCTCGCGGATCTTCTCGATGGTGAAACCCTTGCGGAGCTTCGCGAGGCCCTCGTCGGTGCCGGAGTCGGAGCCGATCTCCACGCCCGCGCAACCCGAGAAGGCCATGACGTCGGCGAGCGCCTGGTCGAACTTCACCGGGTTGAGATAGCAGGTCCAGGGCGTGCGGTTGCCGCGCGCGATGAGCGCCTCGCAGACCTCGCGCGCGTGGTGCGGCGGCAGGTTGAACACCGAGTCGACGATGAACACGTGGCTGATCGCAGGACTCGCCGCAATCATCGCATCCCACTCGTCGGCGACTTGCTCGCCCACGCGCTGGCGGATCGCGCGGCCCTCGATCAGGGGGTAGGTGCAGTACTCGCAGCTCATCGCACAGCCGCGCTTGGTCTGAATCGAGGCGATGCCTGAGTGCGCGTAGTAGCGCGGGTCGGCCCACTCCCGCGCCGGGCGCACGTTCTGGTTCAGGTTCAGGAAGTCGTGGCGCTGCAGGCCGCCGATCATGGCCGTGCCGCTGCCGCCCAGCAGGTTGCGGATACCGCCTGTGTCGCGCGAGCCCCCGGCGAGCCGCGCAACCAGCTGTGCGAACGGCTGCTCACCCTCACCGGTAATGCCGTAATCGAGCTCGAAGCGCGTCATGAGCTCGTCCGGGATCACGCTGAAGCCGCCGCCGCCCATCACCACCGGGGCGCTCGTTGACGCGCGGATCGTGCGCATCACCTCG
>SXGS01751207.1_pt1 | contig 13060 bp, 9 predicted proteins | sample 3174681 | NCBI WGS metagenome assembly SXGS01 (sample SAMN11356861, study PRJNA531348) | freshwater metagenome | isolation source: freshwater sample F1-80 | place: China: Fuxian Lake, Yuxi | collected 2017-12-25
AAGAAAGAATAGGTACCTAACGGAACCAAGAGGGGTGTCTTCTCTGCTATGCCCCTCCCTCCAACTACACACACAGGTCCCTATATATATATATAGATGCTGTTCTGTCGACTGGCGACTGGCAAAGTGGTCTGAGAGCCGCAAAAGGGCCTCTGACCTGCGCAAACGTCCGCCCCAAACCCCGCCACTAAGGACGCCAGCGACCCAATGCGGTCCGCGGCGTGAACGCGCTGAGCGTCCGGCAGCGGCTGCCGGACGACCCGAGGGCCGTTGTGCCTCCGCTTCGGCCGCGGGCCGCGTCACTCGACTTGGCGATCCGGTCTAATTGCCCGGTTGGTGGTCTTCTGCTGCGTCGAGCACGCGGCGCGGGTCCGCGATGATCAGCTCGAGCGGCTCCTGACCGTCCAACGTCTCGTTCGCTTGAGCGAGCCACCGATAGACGCGCCCGCCCGCACTCTGCCCAGTCTCCACCGAGGAGGTTCGGTCTTCGAGAGCGAGCAGAGCGTTCAGAGTGTCGCGGAGATCTCGCTCCTGGTCTTTGGTGAGCGGGTCGACCATGTTGACGACGCAGTCGTACAGATCGTGAGCGGGGTCGTGTCGGAACGCATGCAGGTCGCAGAGGACGGCGAGCCAGTCGTTGGGGCGAACATGAACGGTCCCGGTGGCCCCACACTCCTCGCACGTCCGCGACGCATCCGCTTGAGCGCGCGCTACCGCCTTCTCGAAAACCGCGGCCGCCTCGGGATCCGAGATGGGCTCGGCATGCACGACCAGGTCACCGAACTGTTGCTTCACCTGCCGCAGGCGGATCCTGGTGCGTTCAGGGTCCGCCCCGTCCAACACGTCGGAGAAGCTCGACAGAAGTCCGATCCATCCGTCGTTGACGTCAAGGTTGTTCGTCGTCCCGATCCTGGCTCGCAAGCCTGCCGGCTGACCGGAGGCAGGTGCAGGGTGCTCGCTCATCGCACGACGATAGGACATCGTGGGGAGCCGGCGGAGCACCGCTGTCGATCATCAAGCAGTACATCGAGAACCAGGCTCGACCGCTCTAACGAGCGGGGTCCGGCTAACCCCGGATTGAAGTCCGGGCTTGCCCTGAACAAAGACCCGGGGTTACCGGGCCAGATCTCGCGCCAGCCGCTCACCTACGGCCCGGAGCAGCGAAGGGTCGACTCCTCGGCGCGAAGCCTCCAAGACGCTCAGGGTGTCTCCCTCCCACTCGACCAGCGGGACGTGAAGATACGCCAGAACTGTCCAGGGGTCGTGCTCGGCGACGGCCTGGAAGAACTGCCGCAGACCGGGTCGCAGCGCCGCCCCAGAAGGCGTCATCCGGAACTGTGCGACCGGAAGAACGCGACTCCCGTCACCCGTCGTGAGCCAAGGGCGTCATCGAAGTCGGCGCCGGCGACCGACCGTGCTTGGTCCTCGCTCCAGTACGGGGCGCCGAGTTCGGACAGCCCCTCGGGACGCTCATTGCGCGGCCCCTCGTGCGGCAGACGCCCCCCAGCCATCTGCCACCTCCCGGTCGATCTAGCCGGATCATAGACCGCCACGGCGCTGCGGAGGCCGCAAGATCGGTCGAAGAAGCCGTTCTCGACCCGTTTCCTACGGCAGAGCGGGTCGCTGGCGTCCTTAGTGGCGGGGTTTGTGGCGGACGTTTGCGCAGGTCAGAGGCACTTTTAGGGCTCTCAGACCACTTTGCCAGTCGCCAGTCGACAGAACAGTATCTATATATATAGGGACCTGTGTGTGTAGTTGGAAGGAGGGGCATAGCAGAGAAGACACCCCTCTTGGTTCCGTTAGGTACCTATTCTTCTTCTTTAAAGTGGTCTCTACCTTCTTCTAGTAGTAGTAAAAGGGCTTCTGACCTGCGCAAACACCTCCGCCACTTTTGCGCCACTTCCGTTGATGTGAGTGGCGGAACCCTCGATCTGAGCGTGAAAGCCGCGCCAGTTCCCGCCGAGCAAGTGGCGGCAGTGTCCTCGTTGCTCGGCCCTGGGCGGCCCACCGGCGACGCGGTTGCGCAGCCGACAGGGCGCCGGCTCGAGTCAGCTCGCCGGTCAGCTGATCGGTCCTGCGGGACTGCCTGATCGGAGTCGAAGGCAACTGGCGTTGGCTGCCTGGTCACATCCGATCCGGCGAGGCCGGCTCAAGGAGCAGCGCGAGAGGCTCGGTTCCGAGCTGGGCTGCGATGCGCTCGACGGACTTCAGAGACAGGTTGCGCTCGCCTCGTTCGAGACCTCCGATGTAGGTCCGGTGGAACCCGAGCACATCGGCCATCGCCTCTTGAGAGAGGCCGCGAGCCTCACGGTGGCGACGCAGGTTGAGGCCTACGACCCGTTGCAGATCCCCTTCGGCCATTGCCCTGAGGCTTCCGGGCTGCTACCTGTGGGTCTACAGACTTATAAGTAGCACCGGACCAGTTGACGAACGTCGGGTGACTCGGCAACGAGGGAGGGCGGCGTGCAGAGCAGTGACAAGAACGGCAGCGTCCTGAACGGCGTCCGGGCGCGCCTGCCCGTCCATACGGATCCGGCCGGGTGCACCGGCGGCGTGCGCCCCTCGCTTGGTGCAACTCGCCGCCGGCGATTCCCGCTGCGGGGAGAAAGCGGACCTGTGCCGCACACATGTAGAGCATGGACGATCAGACCAGGGGACTTCTCACCCCGACCGAATGCGCGGCCCTGCTCGGTCTCGCGCCGAAGACGCTCAGCAACTACCGCCATCTGCCCGGGCCCTACGTCGGTCCGCCGTACCTGCGTGTGGGACGCGGCCGCGGCCGTATCCGCTACCCACGCGGCGAGGCCTTGTCGTGGCTTCGAGCCCAGTGTGGGACATCCGATGACAGCGGGGTCCTGTGATGGGTAGGCCGGCCCTGGCCCGGGGCGAGCGTGGCCGCATCAACCCCACCAGGCGGGGTTCGGAGTGGTTCTGCCGTGTTCGTTACCGCGACGACAAAGGCCACCGTCGCGAGTTCAACGTCGGTCCGTTCGGTCGGGCCCGCGACGCCGAGGATGCTGCCCTGGCGAAGTGGGAGCTCGTACGGGCTGCCCTTCCCCAAGCCGGCGTCAAGACGCTCGATGACGTGGCAAGGCTCTGGTTCTTGAAGCTCGAGCGAGAAGGCCAGGTGAAGCCTGGCTCCATCCGCTCGTGGACGAAGACCTGGACGGCGACACTGTCACCCGTCATCGGTCATCGCGACGTGAACAGGTTCGACCGTGCCGACGCGGTCAGCGCGCTGTCGTCCTTGTATCGGCGCAGGCCTCGCCGTCGTCTACGTGACAAGCAGGGACGCAAAGTCACGATGATGGTCGATGGTGACGTGCGTCGAATCTGGGAGCACGACACGACCGACTGGGGGAGCGGCTACGTCAAGGTCGACCCGCACGGCCCGGATGAACCTGGCAACTGGGTGCCGCTCAAGGGACGTCAACCGCGAAGCGTGCTGATGCTGGTCCTGCAGTTCGCGGCCGACGAAGGGCTGCGGCGAGACGGCGTCGTGGTCCTCCAAGGCTCCAGGGCGCCGAGGTCGCACACCCCGGCGCCGCGGGAGGTCACTGGTGAAGACTTCGACCGTCTGGTGCAGATGGCGGACGCGAAGTCGAAGCATCGGCGCAGCGACACGAACCTGCGCGACCTGTTCGTTCTGCTCTACTTCAGCGGGCTGCGGATGGGGGAGGCGCTGGGTCTGACGTGGGACCGGGTTCACCTGGACGACCCGGATGCCCCGTGGGTTCTCGTCGACCGTCAACTTCTCGAGGATGGGGGCCTGGCCTACGGGACCACGAAGGGAAGCGGCAGCCATCGAGTGGAGAGTCGACGTATCGTGCTGCACCCCCGTGCCGCCGCGATGCTCTCGGAGCGTCGACGAGCGACGCGCTGGAGCAAGGCGGGGCACCCTGTCTTCGCAACAGCCAAGAAGAACTCGCGGGTGTCGACGCGACGCGGCGGGGGCTGGCACGCAGCACCCGTGCCTCTGCGGCACTCGAACGTGCGGCGTCGCATCCGTGAGTTGGTGCACGACACCGACTTGCAGTGGGTGCATGCCCACGCTTTCAAGCACTCGTTCCTGACGAAGGCTGACCGTGTCGCGGGGTCGGCGGTAGCGGCGGACTTCGGAGGTCACGCGACCGATGCGGTAACCAAGAGGCACTACATCGTGAAGCCCGACTACACATTGTTGGACCCCCGCGAGTTCTTCGACGAGTAGGACGGCGGGGGGCGCCGGGCGGGCGCCTCCTACCGGCAGGCTAGTCGTCGGCACGTCTCTGGCAGTCACGTGAGTCGCGCGCAACCGCTGACAACCACGGAGGCGATGTGAGATGGTTCTTCAGCGAGAGCCCCGGTGACCCGAGACGCCGGGGCTCTCGCCATGTTCCGGCCGACTTGGCGCGCTTCCGAATGCGCCTCGGTACAACTTCTCCACGGGCGCCAGGGTCGTCTCAGCGGCGCGCGGGCTTGGGGCAGTGCGAGGTCCTGTGGCATCCGGAGATCCGGTCCACGACCTCTTCGCCGGTGCGAACAAGGCCGTCAACGATGCCGGGTACTGGTCCGCGGTCCAGCTGTGGCGGGACGGGGACGGGCGGGTTCGCCGGTTCGTCGCGACCGTCGGGTTTGCCGGTGCGCGGATCTGTTGCGTGCGGTTCTGGCCGCTGAATGTCGGTGGGTAGCGCCGGATCGGCCGACAGGTCGAGGTCGAGGCTGAGGGCTGGTTGGACGATCTTGATGGTCTCGTCGAGTCCAACCGTGGTGTGTTCGAGCAGTTGACAGGGAGCGGAGGCAAGGCCGTTGAGGCCGGCCCCGACTGTGACCACGGCAGCAGCGACATCGGCGATCAGCGACGAGATGTCCTGCGTCAGGTTGAGATGTCCGGACTCCTGAGACGATTGCTGCGACGGTGTCGGCTGACTGGTCTGACTGGTCTCAGTCTTGGCGGTGAAGGGTGCGCATGAACCGGTTGCTGTGTGTGGCGGAGGAGGGGCCCATGGTGTCGGCCTGTCGACATCGGGCTGTGTTCCGGTGCTGGGGCTGTCGAGTTCGATGACCGGCACGAGGTTCCAGGTGGTCGACCGGGTCGTCAGGGGGTCGGTCATCAACGGCGCTGCCGAGGAAGTGGTGAGTGCCGGCGCGGTCCGTGCGGTCAGGGGCGCGTCGAGGGTCATCGCAGCCGCCGGAGGACCTGTCATGATGGGGGTCGCGACGACACCGGTCATCAGGATGGCGGCAGCACCCGCCTTCCAGGCCGCTACGGACCCGAGACCTGTGAGATGGCTCGGTGCGGAGGTGACCGGCGTCAGGCTGCTGACCAACGCCCCGCCGGGAGCCCCGCCAGGCACAGTCGAGGCGAACAGCGCCACAGGTCCGAGTAAGGCGGCGAGCTTGCGGTTGGTGTGAGCAAGGTCGGCAATCGTGGCGGAACACGACGCGCAGTCTCGAAGGTGCAGTTCGAGGCGGCCCTCGGCGCTGGCGCTGAGTCTGCCCCGGACATATTTGCTGAGACGGTCACGGGTCCATTGGCAATCTCGTCCTGGCGGCGTCGTGTGAACCATCTGGTCGAGGTAGGCCAGGCGCAGACCCTCGCGAGCTCGGTAGGCGAGTGACGACACTCCTGCCGGTGTCAGGTTCATCAACGCGGCAACATCGTGGACTGGTCGGTTGCGGACCTCGAGATGCCACAGGACTTCGCGCCAGTCTTGCGGCAGCCCGTCGAAAGCTTTGACGAGTAATTCGTCGGACTCTGCTTGTTCCAACTCCTCTTCGGGGCCGTGCTCCGCTTCGAGGCCTCCTTCGAGTACCCACGGTTCGTGGGACACGGGGCTCTCCCTGTGGGAGCGCCGCCAGATGTCGCGGTGGCGGTTGCGAATGGTCTGGTGAAGGTAGGACCGGAAGTTGCTTGCCGGTCCTCTTCCGGCGTGGAGTTGAGCGAGAACGCGCGCGAAGGCATCCGCCACCAGGTCGTCGGCAGCCGCGGGGCCAGCCAGCGCGACCGCAACTTGGCGAGCGGCTTGCAGATGGGTGCTGTAGAGGGTGTCGACAGCGTCGGAGTCGAACCGTCGAGCACGGTCCAGGAGATCTTGCTCGGCGCCTCGCTGGACGCTTTCAAGGTCGTCAACGAGAACGTGCGCTTCCGAGCCGTCGTTCTGCGTCATGAAGATCCTGTCCTTGTGTCAGGCAGCCAACGTGTGGCCGTTTCGTCGGTTACGGCCCCCGCCGGCTTGGTAATCCGTTGTTCACATGACGGTTGGCCACGTTTTCAGCGGTGTGGTCCCGTCCCTTGCCTTCGGAGCGAGGAAGAATCCGGATGGTAAAGATTCTCGTTCCGGCTACATGACGCGAGAGAAGTTGCTGCAGGGCGTCGAGTGACGCCAGTGGCGGGTGGGGCCGTCGCGCGAGGTCCGGTCGAGGCGACGGCGGAGATACCGGCCGCCGGGACGGTCCGTGGCGTGCGGCGCGCTCGTGCGTCGGTCAAGAGTGCCGGCAAAGACTCGTGCTTTTCGCGACCGCAGGGCGTGACTCGGAAGCTCCGGCAGGCGTTGCTCGAAGGAACCGCTGATTCTGACTTCGACGCAAGGACCGTCATGGCTCACACGACAGCACAGGTGTTCGTCGTCGATGACGACTCCGCGTCTCGTTTCGCGATGAGCGTGCATGTGGCCGCGCACCCGGGGATGACCCTGCTTGGCGCAACATCAGTGTCGTTGGCGACGAGGTGTGCGTTGTCTACCGCACCGGACGCTGTCGTGCTCGATGTGGCAACGGGGGGATCAGCCGGCCCAGAGAGCTCTCACGTCGACGGTTTGCAGACGCTGATGGAGCTGCGCGAACGCTGGCCCAGGTCCATGATCTTCGTTTACACGTTCGAGACCGAGTCGGCCGAGTTCGCGTTGGCGCTAGGGGCGGACGTCGTGATCGGCAAGGCAACACACACCTCGACGGTCGCACGCATGCTGCCGTTGGCTGTTGAGCAGGGCATCGGAGCAGTGTCTCCTCCCGGAGAGGTTCAGGCCTCACAGGGACTGCCTGCCCCCAAGAGGGGTATCACCGAAGGCCGATGATCTGTGCGTGGCAAGAACGCGTGGAGACGTGATGTGCTGTCGGTACCTGGAGGTGTCCGTGCTGGACGACGATCGACGCTCTCGGCTACGACGCGCCGGTGCAAGGTTCCGCGCTGCCGATATCGAGCGTGACGACGCGCTACGCGAGCTGAAGCGGGCTGTTGCGGAGGCCGATGGGGACAGTTCCCCGGAGGAGGCAGCCGACCTCACTGGGCTGCCGAAGGACGTCATGGCTCTGTTGCTGCACGAAGCCCAGTAGCGGTCCCGGACAGCATCCAATCGCCTCTGGTGGGCAGCGAGCCGCTCACTGTCGCTTGTTCGAAGATCAGAGCAAGGTCCGGCTCTCGCACACTCGGCACGTCCACCAGACGACACGAACGTCGTCGGTCACGACGGTCACCGGACCCTCAGTGTGCTCTGTACCTGCTTCGCAGTTCAGGCACTCGAGGATGCGAACGTCCACCATGTCCCTCTCTCGTCCTGCCGAAATCTAGCAGTCTCGATCACACGTTCGGTTACTGAGTCCTCAACCAAGTGTCGTGACCTTCAAGTCTTTGCAGTCGCTCTCATGCAGGGGGCCTCCTGGGGGACGCCAGCGCGAGCGTGAGGCGCGGCGCATGGCGGCTGTCTCTGCGAAGGCGTTCGACCGGCAGCAAGCCGATGCGTTGCGTCGCAGCTTTGGTTCGGAGCCGTGCCGCTAACGGATGACCTCTCCCTGCCACGCGGCCCGGTGGGGGGGGGTTAGGAACACTTGCGACGAGTTGCCCCTTCTGTCACGCGCGACCCAGAAGTGACGTACTTTAGGCCCATGATTTTGGGAGGGATCGGCAACGTCAGCCTGCCCGGAAGTCGGAGGCGACGTCCGTGGCAGGCCACGTTTCGGGCTCTGGCGCTGGCGTTGACGCTGGTCGGGCTGTTGTTGGCGCCGGTGTCCCGCGTAGGGCCTGCGACAGCGGCCCCCGACTCTTTGCAGATCGACAAGACTGTCGACGTCTCGCAGCCGAAGCCGGGCGAGTCCTTCACCTACACGATTCAGGTGCGTTGCTCCGAGGACGACTGCTTGGAGACGACGCTGCGTGATGAGTTCCCCGACGAGTTGACCGGGTTCTCGATCCAGAACGTCACGTTCAGCCCGAACGCGGGCACCGTCCCGCGAGCGGTGACCTGGCAACCGGGCGGCACGGTAACGCCTCCGGCGACGGTGACGGCCGCAACGAGCCTCACGGTCGTCCTTCAGCAGCCGACAGACAACCCGGTCGGTACCGGTCTGAACGCAGGGTCCACCTACACCGTGGCGATTTCGCTGCGGGTTCCGGACGACTACCCGCCCGGACAAAGTGCTGACATCGTCAACACCGCGACCGTGTCGGCAACTAACGCTGACACCAGATCCAGCAGCGCCACCGTCAACATCGATGCAGCTCTCACCATCGACGTTGAGGTCGACAAGGTCTGGACCCCGGCCAACCAAGCCTTCGAGCCTGGGCGCGGCTCCGTGATCGGGCTGGACGTCACTAACCGCTCGAACGTCGCTGTCGACCGTCTGTTGATCCAGGAGCCCGAGTTGGCTCCCGACGGTGCAACCGCGTTGGACGCCAGCAACCCGTTCACCATCACCGACTTCGACGGTTTCGGAGCCGTCAACCTTCCGCCGGGGTGTGCCACGGCCCGGGTCGACGCCTACGTCCGAGCCGGAGGTGGGGGAGCGTGGTCCTGGACCGAAGGCGACCCCTCGCCCGGCCCGCTGACCCTCCCGGCGGGCGTGACGAACGCTGACGTAGGTGGTCTCCGGGTCACCTGCGCAGGCGATCTCGCCCCCACTGCAGCGTTGTCGGTCGACCTGAACCTGGACCAGCGCGCAACCCACCGCAACGACGGCTCCGACCTGTCGACCGCGACACATTCGGTCGCGAACGTGACGACCGGTACCGCCACGCTCGACGGCGAGGACCCGGCCACCGACGACGGTGCCGCGACCTACACGGTCGTACCGGCCATCCCGACAGTCCAGGCGAACAAGAACATCGCTCCCGGAAGCCTTACGGCCGGCCAGTCTGCGACCGCGACGATCACTGGGACCGTCGGCGACGTACCGGTGACCGAGCTGCACCTGGCCGATCTCGACTTCTTCACCGACGAGGTCACCTTCGGCAACTTCTCCGCCGCGCCCGCCTGGCCTGCGGGAGCTGACAGCGCGCTGGTCATCTATCACCTGCTCGCTGGCGGCACCGAGGACGTGACGTTCACCAACGGCGCCATACCGGATCCGCCGTCCGGCCCGATCTCCGGATTCGAGGTCACCTGGACCGGGACCGCCGGGTCGCCGATCGGCGCGGACGAGACCGGTCAAATTGTCTTCGCCATCGACACCAGCGAAGACGCCACCGGCGCATCCGCTCAGGTGACACTGCCCAACACAGTCGACGTCGACGTCACCGCTTCGAACGGTCTGCGTGATGAGGCCACCGACAGCGATGACCTGCGGATCGTGAACCCGTCCATCGACCTCACGTTGACGAAGGTGATGCGTCCCTCCACTCCTGTTGAGCCGGGTCAGTCGGTGATCGCGTCAATCTCCGCGAATGCTCGCGCCCTCGGCGACGGCGCCGCGGTGCGCGACATCGTCGTCGAAGACATCTGGGCGGGCGATGAGTACGGCTTCTGGAACGCCTTCAACCTTGCCTCGTTCGCGCCTACCCAGGTTCCCGGCGGTGCAGCGCTCACCGTTGAGGTCCGCGACAGCACCGGCACGTGGCACACCGTCGCCGCGGTGCCGGCGACCCCTTTGGCCCACATCTTTCAGGTGTCGGCCGGACCGCTCGCTGCCACGCTCAACGGTCTCGGACTCAGCGCCGGCGACCTCGAAGGTGTTCGGTTCACGTTGAACCACCCCACCGGGTTCCCGGCCGACACCACTTTCACCCCGAACGTCGAGTTCACTGCCCGCGGTGACCAGCGTGACGGCGGGCCCATCACCCCTGGTCCGGATGACCCCACCGAGTACGTCAACACCGCGGCCGCGCCAGCGGATGGCGAATCCGCAGGCGGACGGGCGCTTGAAGACGACGCTCAGGACACGGGCACCGCCAGTGTTGTGACGGATGACGGCGGCCCCGGAGCGGGCGTCGAGGTCGCGAAGTCGTTCGTAGAGACCGCGGTCGATGCACAGTCGGGCCAGCAGGCCACCACCCATCTGGACTGGGCGGTCGACGACGGCTTCGCTCGCGTCACCCTCACCGATTCGGCCGGCGACCCGGCAACCGTCCCGGTCGAGAGCACTGTCTTCGACGCATTCAACCTGCGCCGCATCCAACCGATCGCTGCTAACGGTTCCCCGTACGCCAACGGCTGGTACTTGCGCTACGACACCGTCACGGAAGTCGCGCTCTTCGACGGCACCAACTGGGTGGTCGTCCCCGCCCCCGGTGGCACCTGGATGACGGGCGCTCGCGGCTTCAAGGGCTACGACCTGACCACCGCCGAGCAGGCGGCCACCGTGGCCGTGCGGATCACCGTTGAAGAGACCGCCGCCGACACCGCCGCACGGACCGCAGCGGGCCAGGTCGGTGCGGCGTTCGACCCGTTCGCACCGCTGCCCGGGACAGGTGTCGGCTACGGCAGCGCTGATCGACGCTTCGACCTCACCTGGCAGGTCCGCGACAAGACCCGCTCCACGGGCGGCTTCGTCATCGAGGACGCAACCTTCAACACCGTCGATGAGGGCGTCGTGTCGAACACGGTGCGCCTGACCGCAACCCCCATCGACGGCGGATCGGATGTCACCGGAAGTGCGGCGGACACGATCACGATCCTCGACCCGGTGCCCGCCGTCGCGGTCACCAAGGACGTCACACCGGCTACCGAGCTCTACACCCCGCCGGTCGGTACCGCACCAGCCAACTACCCGACCGCACGATGGACGGTCACCGGCCGCAACGCCTCGACCGCCAAAGCGTCCTATGTGCGGATCACCGACCCCGCAACCTGCACCGATGTCACCGTGAACGACTGCTCCACCGCCGCGGCCCCCTCCGCCGCGACAGGCAACCCTTTCGACATCACTGGCGACTACCTGGGTGAGCCAAGCGTCGCGACGTCAGCCAACCGGTTCGACATCACCGACCTGACGCTCACAGCAAGCATTCCCGGAGAACTCGATCTCGACGCGAGCACCGTCTGGTTGCTGCGCTACAACAACGGCACCTACACCACCACACAGACCACCGCTGCTGCCGCGAACGCACTCAATGCGGCCGCCTTGGCTGACGTGGTCGGCATCAGCGTCACCTTCCAAGGCACCGATCCGTCCAATGGTGGAACGATCACGCAAACCAACCAGCTTCGACTGGTCATCGACACGATCCTTCGCGCCACCCTGCGTAGCGACGGCACCGACCAGGTGCTGCCGGCTGGGGACACCGTTGATGTCACCAACCGGGCCTTCGCGCAAGCCTACGACCCGGTCACCAGCCCGAACATCCGCACCGGAGACGTCGACGACGCCACCGTGCGCCTGACCGGCGGTCTGGTCAACATTGCACCGACCAAGACCATCAGCCCCGCTCTGATCAACCAGCCCAACCCCTCGGCACCGGTGAGCGTCACCTTGGGCGCCAATCAAGGAACCGGACCGCGCAGCACCTTGTCGCCGCAACAGGTCGTGATCGAGGACCACGCCGACGCAGAACAGTTCTGGGACCGATTCAACCTGACAGGTCTCGGCACCAGCACGCTTCCGGCCGGCGCCGACCGGGTGCAGGTCGACCTCCACGACGGCACGTCCTGGGTGACCGGTACCCCCGCACCGACCGCCGCACTGCCCGGTTCAGTCACGCTCAATGACGTCGTGGGTATCCGCTTCACCTTCAGCCGCGCCGACGGCTCCCTGTTCTCCTCCGCCGTTCCGGCGCCGAACTGGGCCGCCACCGCCCGCTTCACCGTGCAACTCCGTGACACCTACCGGTCAACAGGTGAGCCCGTCAGCTTCGAGGAGACCATCGAGAACACCCAGACGTCGCGCTCAACCCGCCCCGACGGCAACGACTCCGAGGTCAAGGCCGCCACCGCGCCGATCCAGCTGTCACCCGGTACCCGCGAGATCGCGGTCCGCACGCTCACCAACGAAGGAAACCGGCTCGCGACCGTCGGCGACGCGGTCCCGTTCGACCTGACGATCCGCAACACCGGCACCGGCTACCTGACCCTCACCGAGCTCACCGACGCCCTCCCAGCGCAGTTGGTCTACACCGGGAACCCAGCACCGATCTACACGGCCGCCGACAACGGTGCCCTGTCCGAAGACGTCACTGTGACCCCGAACGGCGCCGGCACACTGCTGACGTTCACCTGGCCCGGCGCGGGCAACCGGATGAACCCCGGCGAGACGTTCACCATCCGGCTCTTCCTCGAGCTGCAACCCGGACTCGGCACCGGCCAGACCGCGACGAACACGATGACGGTCCGCACCGCCGAGGACCTCGCCAACTGCCGCAACGTCGTCGCAGGCGGACCGCTCACCAACGCGCACAGCACCGACAACAACACCTGCGGCACGTCCGACTTCGTCGGAACCGTCGCCGGCCCGAACCTGTTCACCCTCAAGGGTGTGCGCGGCTCGATGCCGGGCGCCTACGTTCCCGGCAGCCCCGACGCGGTCTGCAACCCCACCCTCGTGGCGAACCCGGGCGCCGCGGTCGCGACCGACGGCCGGTTCTATCGCCCGCTGTGTGTCGCGAACAGCCAAGTCGGCGGAACCGACGACTGGGTGCTGCACAGCGTCAACGCCGGCACCGTCAACATCGAACAGATGACCGTCTTCGACCAGCTCCCGACCCCAGGGGACCGGCAACTGGTCTCCGGCAACCCCCGCGGATCGGCCTACCGCCCACAGATGGTCGCCGACTCCCTCAACATCACCGCCCCAGCAGGAACCACCCGAACCGTGCAGGTGACGACCAGCCCGAACGTCTGCGTCGGCACCTGGACGAACCTCGCCACCCAACCGG
>SXGS01358830.1_pt1 | contig 13058 bp, 9 predicted proteins | sample 3174681 | NCBI WGS metagenome assembly SXGS01 (sample SAMN11356861, study PRJNA531348) | freshwater metagenome | isolation source: freshwater sample F1-80 | place: China: Fuxian Lake, Yuxi | collected 2017-12-25
AGGAACGATCAGCGGGATCCAGCTCGCCCTTGTGTCGCGGATACTTATAGTGGTCGAGTATTTGCTCGCGGTAAATGCTTTCCATAACTGCAGGTCATCAAAGCCGGCGCGCACTGCGCAGTGGGTGAAATCTGGTGCGCCTGCGATTCGAGTTCACGCAAACATATTGTTTACGCGCTCCAGCCCCGCTACCAGCACATCAATTTCTGAAACCGTATTGTACAAGTAAAACGAGGCGCGCGCAGTGGCGCTCACACCCAAACGGGCGTGCAGCGGCATAGTGCAGTGCATACCCGCGCGCACGGCCACGCCCGAGCCGTCCAGAACCTGGGCTACATCATGCGCGTGCACGCTCTTGAGTGTAAACGCTGCCACGCCGCCCCGGTTGGCTAGCGCCGGCCCGTAAAGCGTCAGGCCCGGCACCTCAGAAAGCCGCTCCAAGGCGTATTCCGTAAGCGCAGCTTCATAGGCATGGATGCTTTCTACACCAACCGCATCCAAATAATCAACTGCGGCACCCAGGCCGGCGGCCTCAGCAATTGCCGGCGTACCAGCCTCAATCATCGGCGAGAACGCGCTGGAGCATCCGCAATTGCTGCGCCGGATCGTCGCCGACGGCAGCGAGCTGGGCAATCACAGCTATACCCATCCCAATCTGGCGACCACGGGCGAGCGCACGACCAAGCTGGAGCTGAACGCGACCCAGCGGCTGATCCAGGCCTATACCGGCCGCTCGACGACGCTGTTCCGCGCTCCCTATTTCGGCGATGCCGAGCCGACGACGGGCGACGAGATCGGCCCGGCGCTGCTCGCGCAAAATCTGGGCTATACGGTCGTCGGCCTGCACGTCGATCCCAATGACTGGCAGCGGCCGGGTACCGACGAGATCGTCCAGCAGGTGATCGACCAGGTCCACGGCGCGACGCCCGACAATTCGGCCAATGTCGTCCTGCTCCACGATGGCGGCGGCGACCGGCAGCAGACCGTCGACGCGCTGCCGCGCATCATCGAGACGCTGCGCGCCGAGGGCTATCGCTTCGTTCCCGCCTCGCAACTGGTCGGGGTCAGCCGCGATCAGGCGATGCCGCTGGTCAAGGGCCGCGACCTGCTGGCGGTGCGGACCGACGTGGCGATCTTCATCGCGCTCGCCTTCCTGTCCAAGGCGCTGGCCTGGATCTTCTATCTGGCGATCGCGCTGGGCATCGCGCGCGCGGTCGTGATGGCGGCGCTGGCCTGGTTCCAGGGCCGCAAGTCCAAGCCCGTGCCGCCCGAATATACCCCCAGCGTCTCGGTCATCATCCCCGCCTTCAACGAGGAGCGCGTGATCGCCCAGTCGGTGACCCGCGTGCTCGCCAGCGATTATCCGGGGTTGCAGGTCATCGTCGTCGATGACGGGTCGAAGGACGCGACGAGCGCGGTGGTACGCGACACCTTCGCGGGTGATCCGCGCGTGCAGCTGCTGACCCTGGTCAATGGCGGCAAGGCGGCGGCGCTGAACCGCGCGCTGAAGGACGCGACCGGCGAGGTGCTGATCGCGCTCGACGCCGATACCCAGTTCGAACCGGAGACGATCGCCAAGCTAGCGCGGTGGTTCGCCGATCCAAAGCTCGGCGCGGTGGCGGGCGACGCGCGGGTGGGCAACCGGGTCAACCTGGTCACGCGCTGGCAGGCGGTCGAATATATTACCGCGCAGAACCTCGAACGCCGTGCGCTCGCCGGATTCGATGCGATGACGGTGGTGCCGGGTGCGGTCGGCGCATGGCGCCGCGCCGCGCTGGATGCGGTAGGCGGCTATCCCGAGGATACGCTGGCCGAGGATCAGGACCTGACCATCGCCATCCAGCGGGCCGGCTGGCGCGTCACCTATGATCCCCGCGCGGTCGCCTGGACCGAAGCGCCCGAGAGCTTCAAGGCACTCGCCAAGCAGCGTTACCGCTGGGCGTTCGGGACGCTGCAATGCCTGTGGAAGCACCGCGCGGTCATCCGCACCGGCAAGCCCGCCGGCCTGGCGCGGATCGGCCTGCCGCAGGCGTGGCTGTTCCAGATCCTGTTCGCCGCGATCTCGCCGCTGATCGACCTGTCGCTGATCCTGTCGGTGGTCGGTACGGGGGTGCGCGTCAGCCAGCATGGCTGGGCGCAGACCAGCACCGATGTGTGGCAGATGGCGGCCTATTGGCTGATCTTCACCTCGGTCGACGTGTTGTGCGGGTGGCTGGCCTACCGGCTGGACGGCAACCGTGTCCGCTATCCCGCGCATCTGCTGGTCGCGCAGCGGCTGGTCTATCGCCAGATCATGTACTGGGTCGTGATCCGCGCCATCGCCTCGGCGATCGGCGGGTGGATCGTCGGCTGGGGCAAGCTGGAGCGGACGGGCAACGTCGCGGCGTAACTAGGGGCGTGGCCTTCGCCTTCGCTCAGGCTGAACGGGGGAGGGACATGTTTCCTCCCCTGCAAGGGGAGGTGGCAGGGCGAAGCCCTGACGGAGGGGTGTCACCGGTTGCGGTGATGCCCCTTCATCTCGACGCTCCCAAGTCCAATCGCACCACCAATCCCGGCGCATGATCCTCTAGCGACAGCGTGCCGCCGTGCAGATGCGCCACCGCGCTGGCGAGCGACAGGCCCAGCCCCGCACCGCTCTCCGTCCGCGCCGCGTCCAGCCGCCCGAAGCGCTTCAATGCCTCCTCGCGGCGTTCGGGCGGGATGCCGGGGCCGTCATCGGCGACGCTCAGCACCGGCCCCGCCTCGACCCGGATCGTGACCGCGCCCGACCCGTATTTCAGGGCATTGTCGACCAGATTGGCGATCGCCTGGCCCAGCAGCTCGCGGTGGACCAGCGCGACCAGCGTCTCGGGCGCCTCGGCGCGGATGGTCATGCCGCGATCCTCGGCCAGCGGCTCGAACATATCGGCGACGTCGCGCGCCATCGCCGCCAGATCGGCTTCGACAAAGGCGTCGCGGCCCAGCCCCGCCTCGGCGCGGCTGATGCGTAGCGCGGTGTCGAGCATCGCCAGCAACCGGTCGCCCTCGTCCAGCGCACGGGCGACGCCGCTCCGCGCCGCCTCGTCCGGGCAATCGGCGAGCGCGCGTTCCAGCGTGGCGCGCAGGCGGGTGAGGGGAGAGCGCAGGTCGTGCGCCAGCCCGTCGGTCGCGATCTTGAGTTCGGTCATCAGCAACGCGATCCGGTCGAGCATCGCATTGACCGCCTGCGCCAGCGCGTCGAACGCATCGTCGCCGCCATTGGGGATCACCCGGCGCGACAGGTCGCCCGCCGCCACCGCATGCGCGGTCGCGACCGTATCCTCCAGCCGGCGTTCGATCATCCGCGCCGCGATCCAGGCGGCGAGCGCGGCGAGGATGATCGCCGCCGCCATGCCGACCGCCATCGCCTCTTCCATCGCGCGCGCGACGCGCAATTCGCTCTCGACGACATGGCCCGCCAGCATCCGCGACCCGTCGGGCAGGCGCACCGACAGCACGCGCATGCGTTCGGGCTGCGAATGGCCGATGCGGAAGATCTCGATCGTCGCGGCACCGGGCAGCGGTACGTTGGGCGGCCACTCGGCGATATTGCCGGTGACGAAGCGGCCTTGCGGGTCGGTCAGCAGGATCACCGACAGCGGCACCCGGTCGGTGGTCAGCCGCCGGACGACCGCCTGGCGCACCGCCTCACGCCCGCCGGCCAGCCAGACGCCCGACAGTTCGTCGCGCAGGTCGCTGGCCGCATCCTCGGCCTGGTCGGCGATCTCGCTGCGCGTCAGATGGCGGACGGTCGCCACCATCGCGCCCGCACCGACCAGTTGCAGCGCGAAGACCAGCAGCGCGAAGCGCAGCGTGGTCGAGCGGAGGACGCCGGGCGCTATTTCTCGATCCCCAACTTATAGCCCGAGCCGCGCACCGTATGGAGCAGCGGGCGGGCGAAGCCCTCGTCGATCTTCTTGCGCAGCCGACTGATATGCACGTCGGTGACGTTGGTGTTGGGATCGAAATGGAAATCCCACACGCCCTCCAGCAACATGGTGCGCGTCACCACCTGATCGACATGCTGGAGCAGGAATTCCAGCAGCCGGTATTCGCGCGGTTGCAGATCGATCGCCTTGCCCGCGCGGCGCACGCGGTGGGCGAGCAGGTCCATCTCCAGATCGTCGCACACCAGCTTGGTCTGCGGCGCGTTGGTGGTCATGCCACCCCGCCGGATCAGCAGGCGGACCCGGGCGAGCAGTTCGGCGAAGACGAAGGGCTTGGTCAGATAATCGTCCGACCCGGATGTCAGCCCCGCGACCCGGTCCTCGGGCGAGGAGAGGGCGGACAGGATCAGGACCGGCGAGGTGATCCCCGCAGCGCGGATCGCGGCCAGCGCCGCCATGCCGTCCATGCCGGGCAGCATCCGGTCGAGGATGATGCAGTCGTAACTGCCATCGGTCGCATGGAACAGGCCGTCACGGCCGTTGGCGGCATGATCGACGAGGAAACCTTCCTCCCGCAGCCCGTTGGCGATGTAATCCGCCGTCGAGCGATCATCCTCAATCAATAAGATCCTGTTGGCCACGAAGTCCTCCCGGACCGGTCCTTAGCAGCGTGATCGTGACCAGGCCATGGTCACGCGCGACGCGCAGGCGAACGGGAGAATTGGCGTGGCGGGCGGCCTCGTCCCGCAGTTGGCCGAAGGACATGGCGGGTTGGTCGTCGATCGCCAGGACGGTGTCGCCGACCCGGAGCGGCGGCTCTGCGACGGCCGCGGGAGCATCCTCGGCATGGCTGCGCAGGCTGGTCACGACCAGCCCCGGTCGGTCGCCGCCTAGCGGTGCGAAGGTCGCACCATATAGGGTCGGCTTCTGCCGGCCACCGGCGTGGAGCGGCATATGCCCGACCAGCATCGCGATGGCCGCCCCGCCGAGCAGCGCCGCGCTGCCCGCGCTCCAGCCGACGAGCCGCAGTCCCTTCACGGGCGCAGCGGGCGGGCGGCGCGGTGCGACGATCGCTTGGCGGTCACGGCGGGCATCATCCATCCTTTCACGCTGGCGACCGTACCCGACCTCACCTGAGCGAAGCGTGGGCGATGCATGACGCTTCTGTCATCATAGCTGGGCCATGGCGGATGACGAACTTGTCATGCGGCCGAAATGCCTCGACCGCCGTGGCGGTCCTATGGCCGGGCGCATGGCTTTGCCGGGGGGTGGCGAAGCGGGTGAGAGGCGTGGCGATGACGGGGTTGGCGGCGGTCGGAATACCGGCAGGATCATGGACAGCGACCCGCCCTATGATGGCGGGCGTGTCGCATGGTTGAGCAGGCCGCTCGCGCGGGCTGGATGGCGCGGATCGTCGCCTATGCGCAAGCGCGTCGCGGCTATCTGGCGGTCGGGGCGGTCGTCCTGCTGGTCGCGCTGGGCCTGTCGGCGCTGCACCATCTGACGCGGCAGGTGCGGCTGGCCGATGTCCGGGCCGCCTTCTACGCGATCGATCCGCGCCAGATCGCGCTGTCGGTCCTGCTGACCGTCGCCAGCTATATCGCGCTGACCTTCTATGACGTCATCGCGCTGCGCGTCATCGGGCGGCCGCTGCGCTGGCGGACGGCGGCGATGGCGTCCTTCACCAGCTATACGCTCAGCCATAATCTGGGGCTGGCGCCGCTGACCGGCGGGTCGGCGCGCTACCGTGTCTATGCCGCCGCGGGACTGGACGGGCCGGACATCGCACGGGTGGTCGCGATCGCCAGCGCGACCTTCTGGTTCGGGGTGTTCACCGTGACAGGTATCGGGCTGGTCCTGCATGACGGTCCGGTCAGGCTCGACGCGCTGGTCCTCGGCCAGGATGTGGTGCGCGTGCTGGGGGCGGCGGTGGTCGCGGGCGCGCTGCTGCTGATCCTGCTGTGCGCGCTGCGCCCCGGCAAGCGGATTGGCTGGCGCGCCTGGAGCGTGCCCTTGCCGACGCCGGGGCAGGCGATGGCGCAGATCGGTATCGCCACGCTCGACCTCGCCTGCGCCAGTGCCGCGCTGTTCGTCCTGCTGCCCGGCGCATCGCCCGCGCTGCTGCCCGCCTTCGTGCTGGCCTATGCGCTGGCGATCATCGTGGCGTTGATCAGCCATGTGCCCGGCGGCATCGGCGTGTTCGAGGCGGTGGTCCTCGCCACCGTGCCGGTGGACCGGACCGCGCTGTTCGCCGCGCTGATCGCCTATCGCGTCCTCTATTATCTGATGCCGCTGGCGCTCGGAATCGGCTTGCTGGCCTGGGACGAGGCGCGGCGGCGGCCGATAAAGGCGTTGCGCGACATCCGTCGCGTGTTGCTGGGCATCGCACCGACCATCCTGGCGGCGGCGTGTTTCGGCGGCGGCGCGATCCTGCTGCTGTCGGGCTCGCTGCCTGCCGTTCCGCAGCGCGTGCATCAGCTGGTCCATATCGTCCCGCTGCCCTTTATCGAGGCGTCGCATTTCGCCGCCAGTCTGGTCGGCACGGGGCTGCTGTTGCTCGCGCCGGGCCTATACCGCCGGCTCGACGGGGCCAGTCTGGCGGCGCGCGCGCTGCTGGTCGCGGGCGCGGTCTTCTCGCTCGCCAAGGGCATCGATTATGAGGAAGCGGCGGTCTGCCTGACGATCGCGCTGCTCCTCCAGGCGAGCCGCAAGGGTTTCTACCGGCGCACTTCGCTCGTCGCACGCCCGCTGTCGCCCGCCTGGCTGTTCAGCGTGGCGGTGGTGATCGTCGGCACCGGGTGGATCGGCTTTTTCGCCTATAAGCATGTCGATTATCAGGAATCGCTGTGGTGGCGGTTCGCGCTGTCCGACGATGCCTCGCGCTTCCTGCGTGCGGGGCTGGGCGTGGCGGTGATGCTGGCGGGGGCCGGGCTGTGGCGGCTGTTCCTCGCCGCACCCCCGGGCGAGGCCGATCATCCCCCGATCGCGCAGGTGCTGTCGGTCGTCGAACAGGCCGAACGGACCGATGCGTCGCTCGCGCTGCTGGGCGACAAGCGGTTCCTGTTTTCGCCCGAGGGCGACGCCTTCGTCATGTATCAGGTGCGGGGCAGCAGCTGGATCGCGATGGGCGATCCGGTCGGCCCGCGCCCGGCCTGGGCCGATCTGCTCTGGCAGCTCCGCTCGCTGGCCGACGCCGCGCAGGGGCGGTTGATGCTGTATCAGATCACCCCCGATTGCCTCGAAATCGCGATCGAGATGGGGCTGCAGATTATCAAATATGGCGAAGAGGCGCTGATCGACCTCAGCCGCTTCGCGTTGGAGGGCGGGCGCATGCGCGGGCTTCGCCAGACGCTCAACCGGTTCCGCACGCGCGAGAATGCGAGTTTCGCGATCCTTCCCGCCGCCGAGGTGCCGGCGATCCTGCCCGAATTGCAGGCGGTGTCCGACGACTGGCTGCTGGCCAAGGGGCATGGCGAGAAGGGGTTCAGCCTCGGCCGCTTCGATCCCGACTATCTGGCCCTGACCGATTGTGCGGTGGTGCGCGTCGAAGGGCGGATCGTCGCCTTCGCCAATCTGTGGAAGGCCGGCGAGCGGCGCGAGCTGTCGGTCGACCTGATGCGTCATGTCGAGGACACGCCCGGCGGTGTCATGGATTATCTGTTCGTCGAGCTGATGCTGTGGGGGCAGGCGCAGGGCTATGCCCGCTTCGCCCTCGGGCTGGCGCCGCTGTCGGGCGTCGGCGGGCGGCGGATGGCACCCACCTGGGCCAAGATCGCGGCGCTGGTGTTCCGGCATGGCGAGCGCTTTTACGGCTTTCGCGGCCTGCGCGCTTATAAGGAGAAGTTCCAGCCGGAATGGGCGCCGCGCTACATCGCCGGGCCCGGGGGGCTGGGGCTGGTCAAGGCGCTGCGCGACCTGAACGCGCTGATCGCCGATGGGGGTGAGCCTTCATGAATTCCTCCCCTGTAAGGGGAGGGGAACCATGCGTAGCATGGTGGAGGGGTGTCGACCTCTCGATAGCGGGACACCCCTCCGTCAGCGCTGCGCGCTGCCACCTCCCCTTCAAGGGGAGGAATAAGTAGATTACGCCTTGAACAGCGACGGCGCCTTTTCCACTCGCGTGCGCCCGGCGGCATCGGTCACCGCATAGGTGAAGCCCGGCAACAGACAGAAGGCCCCGATCCGCCCGGCCGGGTCCATCGCCAGGAAGCCGACCTGCACCCCCTTGATCGCGTCGCCACGCAGGGTGGCGATATGCCGGGCCGCCTCCTCGCACGCCGCCTGCGGGGCCATGCCGCCGCGCATCGAGGCGACGACGCGCGCGGTGCCGCATACCCGCGTCACCTCCTCGCCCAGCCCGGTCGAGGTCGCGCCGCCGACTCCGCGCTCGACATAGAGCCCCGAGCCGACCTGCGGCGAGTCGCCGACCCGTCCGCGCATCTTGAACGCCATGCCGGAGGTCGTGCAGGCACCCGCCATCCGCCCCCTGGCATCGCGCGCCAGCATGCCGATCGTGTCATGGTCGAGCGCGCCGCCGGGCGTGCCGGGGCGACCCGCGCCATAGGTGCCCGTCTCGCTATTGGCGACCGGTTTGTAATTCTGCGCCTTCATCCACTCGCGCCAGGCCTTTTCCGCCTCGGGCGTCAGCAGGTTGACGCGCGGAAAGCCCCGATCTCGGGCGAAGCGCGTTGCGCCCTCGCCGACCAGAAAGGTGTGCGGTGTATGTTCCATCACCGCGCGCGCGACCGAGATGGCGTGAACCGTATCCTCCAGCGCGGCGATCGCGCCGACGCCGCCGGCATCGTCCATGATCACGGCATCGAGCGTCACATGCCCGTCGCGGTCGGGATAGCCGCTATAGCCGACCGAATGGTTGTTCGGATCGGCCTCGGGCACCTTTACGCCCGCCTCCACCATGTCGATCAGCGAGCCGCCCGCGCGGCCGGCGGCGAAGGCGGCGTCATTGGCCGGCGCGCCGAAGTCCCAAGTCGACAGGATCGTCGCGCGTGGGGCGGCGGCCTGTGCGAACACGCGGCCCGGCGCCGCCGCCAGCCCCGCCACGATACCCGCCCCGCGCAGGAATGCCCGCCGCCCATCCTTCGTCCCGTTCATCATCCCGTCATGTCCCGACTGCGATATTGCTGTTCGACGCCGATAGTGCGGCCACGCTGGGCCAAGCGCAAGCGGGGCATAGACCGATTGCGAACCAATCCGATTTGCCGTTCGTCGCTGACCGGCGCTCCTTGCGCTGGGTGGTCTCCGCTGGCAGTCAATATATGATCCAAGATATTGAAATCGTTTGCTGATGTGGCTTTTCAGTCACGTCGGCCGGCAATGTATGCCTTGGCCGCAAATGGGTATGGTTTAGGTATTGACCTATTAACGTAACTGATTTGTCTTTTTCCCCAAGCCCGACACGAGATCATTCGGGGCAAAGGGGAGATTTATGAAGATCCATCAATCCGCATCCTGGTTGGCGCTTTCGGCCGCGACCATGATGTTCGCGGCACCCGCCTTCGCGCAGCAGGTCGGCCCGACGGATACCCAGGACGCCGCCGCGCAAGGTGGCACCGATCAGGATCGCGACGCGTCGATCAGCGCGAACGCCGCCGCCACCCGCTCCGCCGCGATCACCGGCACGCCGCAGGCCTCCAGTGGGGGCGAGGTCATCGTGACCGGCACCCGGATCAGCCGCCCCAATCTGGCCTCCGCCGCGCCGATCACCTCGGTCACGCGTCAGGACATCCAGGCGCAGGCACCGCTGAACGTCGAGGAGGTGCTGAACCGCCTGCCGCAGGTCGCCCCCGACGCCCAGTCCAACTATGCCGATTCCGACGGCCGCCAGCGGATCAAGCTGCGCAGCCTGGGTTTCGAGCGCACGCTGGTACTGGTCGACGGCAAGCGTCTGGGCACCCAGAACGGCCAGGACACCGGCATCATCCCCGCCAGCCTGCTCGAGCGTGTCGACGTGCTGTCGGGCGGCGCTTCGTCGGTCTATGGCTCGGACGCCATTTCGGGCGTGGTCAACTTCGTCCTGCGCAAGGATTTCGAGGGCCTGCGCGTCGACGGCAACTATAATTTCTACAACCACAACAACACCAGCAACCTGGTCACGCCGATCGCCAACGCCGCCGGGTTCAGCAGCCCGCGCGGCCTGACCAATGATGGCGGTCGTTCGGACATCACCGTGACGGCGGGCAAGAAGCTGCTCGACGACCGGCTGAACATCTCGGGCTTCTTCAACTATCGCCAGGCCGATCTCGTCCGCAACGGCGCGCGCTCCTACGCCGCCTGCCCGATCGCGCAGCTGTCCAAGGACTCGGCGCTGTCCTGCTCGCCGCTGTCGACCTATTCGCGTAGCGGCTTCGTCTCGCCCACGTCGGGGCCGAACGCCAACGCGCAATATGTCAACAATCCCGATGGCACGCGCAGCTTCGTGCCCTTCGGTCCGGGGGCGGGTCTGGCCGCCAACCCCTATGACGACGTGTCCTTCCAGCGCGCCAATGAGCGCTACACGGCGGGCGGCTTCGTCAACTTCAAGATCGCGCCCGAGGCCGAGATTTACGGCGACGGTATCTGGTTCCGCGACACCTCCGAAAACCCAACGCCGCGTCGCGTCTATTCCTATACCGTTGCGGGCACGACGCCCTATCAGGTGAATTGCGACAACCCCTTCCTGTCGGCGGGCCAAGCGGGGGCGCTGGGCTGCACCGGCACCACCGGCTATGTGCCGCTCGACGTGCGCTATCGCTTCGATGGCCAGCCGTCGCAGGCCGACCGCTTCGTCAATATGGGTTTCCGCGCCACCGGTGGCGTGCGCGGCAAGATCGGCGAGGCCTGGTCCTATGATGTCGGCGGCGTGTACGCCCGCAACCAGCAGGACTGGTATCTCGGGCCGACGTCGCAGAACGACCGCGTCAACCGCGCGCTCGATGTCGTCAACGTCAACGGCGTGGCCACCTGCCGCTCGGTCGTGAACGGCACCGATCCGTCCTGCGTCCCCTTCGACGCGTTCCGCGCCGGATCGGGCAGCACCGCGCTGACCAACTATCTGTTCTCGGACGGCGCGACCGGGCAGCGCCGCACGGTCACCCAACTGTTCGACGCCATCGCGGTCGTCAATGGCGACCTGACCAGCTATGGCATCAAGACCCCTTGGGCGGATGACGGTCTGGCCGTGTCGCTGGGCACCGAGTATCGCAAGGACCGCCTGATCTCGACCGCCGATGCCGGCTTCGTCGACCAGTTCGGCGAGCAGGACGCGCGGCTGAGCCAGGACGTCTGGGAATCGAATATCGAGCTCCAGGCGCCGCTGATCCAGAACAAGCCGTTCGCGCATCTGCTGCAGACCAATGGCGGCTTCCGCGTGTCGAAGTACAGCTCGAACCCCAAGACCTTCTCGACCTGGAAGATCGAGGGTCTGTACGCGCCGGTCGCCGACCTGACCTTCCGCGCCTCGTACAACAAGGCGCAGCGCGCGCCGACGGTGATCGAGATCCGGCAGGCGACGCAGGTCAATTTCGGCCGCAACACGACGCTGACCGACTTCTGCGCGCCGGTATCGCGCACCCAGGCGGACGGCACGGTCACCACCGCGCCGATCGGCTCGCGCGAGCTGTGTTCGAAGACCGGGCTGGCGGACAATCTGTACGGCAGCGCCTCGCTGCTGTGCCCGACCGAGGGCTGCACCGTGCGTTCGGGCGGCTTCACCGCCGATCCGGAAACCGCCTATACGCTGACCTATGGTCTGGTGGTGAAGCCCAGCTTCATTCCGGGTCTGGTCTTCTCGGCCGACCGCTATCAGGTGCGGATCGTCAACTCGCTGGGCTATAACGGCGCGGATTATTATCTGCAGGGCTGTCTGGCGTCGAATGGCGACCCGTTCTTCTGCAACGGCATCGTCCGCGATCCGACCACCGGGTCGATCGGCAATGCGCCGGCGGGCAATCCGTCGTCGGGATTCGTGCGGCAGGGGACGACCAACTATTACCGCACGCTGGCCTATGGCTGGGACTTCCAGGGGCAATATTCGCTCGACCTGAACAAGGCGGGGCGCTTCGACTGGAGCTTCAACGGTTCGCTGTCGACGCTGGCCGGTGGCCAGGACTCGCCGCTGCGCAGCCAGTATAATTGCGCGGGTTACTTCTCGAACGGCATCTCGTGCGGCCAGCTGGTCCCGAAATGGGCGCACACCCTGCGCACCACCTGGACCACGCCCGACCGGACGTTCAACGCCTCGTTCAACTGGCGCTATACCGGCTCGCTGACGACCGCGAACAATTCGGGCAACGCCGATATCGGCGGCACGCCCGAGCGGTTCCAGAACACGTTCGCCCGCATCGCGCCGCAGAGCTTTTTCGACCTCGCGCTGACCTGGAATGTCGCACGCCAGTTCGCCTTCCGGATCATCGCGAACAACGTGTTCGACAAGACGCCGCCGATCATCCCGAACTCGTATCAGGTCGCCCTGTCGCGCAGCAACACCGCGCCGCAGCGTTACGACGCGCTGGGTCGCCAGATCGCGATCGGGACGACGATCAACTTCTGATGCTTTGGGGCGGGGTGCTTCGGTGCTCCGCTCCCGATGCGAAAAGGCCGGTCGTCCTGTTGGACAACCGGCCTTCTTTTTGGCTGGGGTGTGGCGTGCACTTCGACTTCGCTCAGTGCGAACGGAGGCTGGTACCATTCCCAAATCCGTTCAGCCTGAGCGAAGTCGAAGGCCATGGGAATTACTCCACGAAGTCCTCCACCTCACGCCGCTTGCCGCGCATGAAGGCGTCGGCGACGTGGCGCAGCGGTGCGATGTCGACGTCCGAGCGGCCACCCTGCACCAATTCGGCGAACCGCGCGTACAGCCCCGGATACTCGCCGTGCAGCCCTTCCTCATGATGCGGCGTCGAGCCGTCGGGCAGGGTCAGCACCGCGCCGCCCTCGGCCAGCTTCAGCGTGCCGTCGGTCGTCTCGACGACGATGTCCCAACTCTGATGGCCTTCCTGTCGCCAGTCGAGGTCGAGCGTCACCGGCGTGCCGTCCGTCGTGCGGAAGGCGACATCGGCAGCGATCGGCGCGTCGCGATTGGCGGGGAAGTCGAGCGTCGCCTGCTCGATGAAGAAGGGCTGCGGCATGATATGCGTCGCGATCGACAGCGCGTTG
>SXGS01610587.1_pt1 | contig 13057 bp, 7 predicted proteins | sample 3174681 | NCBI WGS metagenome assembly SXGS01 (sample SAMN11356861, study PRJNA531348) | freshwater metagenome | isolation source: freshwater sample F1-80 | place: China: Fuxian Lake, Yuxi | collected 2017-12-25
CGAGCCGTCATCGCTCAAAACGGTGAACAAATTCGGTGATTGGTTGGGGAATGCAAAAAGTGCTTCAGAATGAAAGCGATCCAATGTTATCGGAGTGACGAGCTCTACTTGGGGACTCTTCCCATCCCAACGGTAAATCCGCCGCTCCTGACCGCCTTTCCAAGGTCCTGCTAAAATGTAAATGCTCCCCGCCCGCATCACTAAGTCACGAGTCGTTAATCCGCCAAGATCCAATAAAACTGGGGATCCGAAGGAGGCGCGAGCGTTGCCGCTAGTAATTTCCAAAGGGTTTAAAATTGGAATTAGAAGAGCCTTTCCATCGACTAGTGGATTCCGGAATCCCAATAATAGGTGTCCCTGAGCGGTGGCGCAAAGACCGTCGACGTTTAGGCTTTGATCTTCTTTCGGAGCGCGTTTCGTGACGGATCGGAATCCAAATTGAGTGAGGTGGGGATCTGCGATTAAATCTTTCAAAAGTTTTTCGTAGGGCTTTCCGACCAGTTCCATTGAAACTGTTGTCTCATTTGTTCTAAAAACGGTGGCGAATAACCGGTTTCGATCGGGTCGCGCTTTTCCTGACTGGCTTTTTCCGTGCGAAGTGAGCCAAAAGACTTGATCTCCCAGTTGGGCTGCAGCCTCTATATCCGTCTCCCCTTCTCCGTCTTTCGGATTCAAGAACTGTTGGAGATCGAAAGACTGAATCGGCCTCCCTCCTCTAGTCCAATCATAAACTCGGAGCACACTCGTTTCGTCATCCCCGACAACAAACCGATGGTTATCGAGTGCGACGGCCGCCGATGCGTCACAGCATTCGAGAAATGTTCTCGGCTGAGTTACCGGGGCTTTTTCCTTTTTTGGTGCCGACGTAATTGTGCACTGAAGCGAGATGAATCCAACCGTGGAAAACACACCAATACGCACCCAATCTCTGAGCCGTTGACACTTTCGGATAAGCAGTGCGCGGGGTAACAAATCTAACACGCTCAGACAATATGCCTTTGTATCGCTTTCTGCAAACTCACTAGCCTACAGATGTTGGTGAATGCGCAGACCAATGAACTGGGTAAAAAAACAAGCGGGCCTTGGCACACACACGGAGACTTGCCAACGCCCGCTTTCCCTCCACACAGAGGAAATTCTAAATTGTTCGCATTATTATTTAAACCCTGTCCCGCCCGCAATGGGCAGGACAGGGTCACCATTACTTAATTATTGAGCAACAATCCGATAGAACGAGGCCGTGCCACTGATGGCGTCAGACGCCGTTTTTGCGGTGGTTGCAGCTCCAACATTTTCCCAATTCCCTGCTCCAAACGCAGCGCGTTTTTGTACTTGGAATGTTCCTGTTCCTGACCATGTCAGGACGATGTTGTTACCCGAAACGGAGACCCCAGCCAATGTGGGCGCGGTAACCACGACAGCAGCGGCACCGGCTCCTCTGAGGTTTCTCCCGTTTTGAGCACGCAAGTTGATGACAGCTGCTTCATCGGCAGTCAACACACGCCGCCAGATTCCAACGTCATCGACCAGTCCATCAAGTGAAGATGCACCCCCATCGGTGTAGGTGCCTGTCCCGTCCTGTCCGATGTTCACTGCGAGGCTTAGATCATCAGTATCAATGCTTCCAGCGGTTGCGATGGGAACGGAACTGATTTGAGTGCCGTCAACATATGAGACCACATTGCCTGTGCGGTTGACCGTCACGATCACGTTATGCCAAGCCCCATCCTTCAATTGGAACGGCGGCTTCGTGCTGAATTTGGTTCCGCCGGTTCCGGTGATCTGTGGGCGGAATTCTGCACCTGATTGGCTGAAGATACCCCAGCCTCGGTTGTTGCTGCTGTTCCAATCTTTGTTGGAGATGAACGGATGGTCGTCCGTTTGACTCAGGTAATTCACCCAAAAGGAGATGGAGAAGTTGACGTTATCCCCGAATTTCAGATCATCTGGATAACCCAAAGTTGCGAAATTGGCGACAGATCCATCCTTTGTCGAGGTGACATGTAGTGCTTTGCCGAGTTTCCCGGTTTGGAAGTCCGGCGTTCCCATCGCTGAAGCATTGTTGTTTCGGCCAGAGGCATCGCCGTAATCACCATCAAAGGCGAGGTGAGTCACTAGACCGACGCTGATCGGATCAGTGCCGAGATTCAGACCTGAGGTTGCTCTCATATAAAGCGCGCCCACGTCGTCCGCACTCAATGCACGACGCCAGATTCCAACGTCGTCCACAAGCCCTTCGAGTGAAGAAGCATTTCCATCCGTGTATTTCCCTGTGCCGTCCTGGCCGATATTCACAGCAAAGCTGAGATCATCGGTATCGACCGATCCTGTGGTAGCGATTGGAACCGAGCTGAGTTTAACTCCGTCAACGTAGGATTCTACATTTCCGGTGCGATTCACACTCACCACTACGTTATGCCAAGCCCCATCCTTCAGTTGGAAAGGCGGCTTCGTGCTGAATTTGGTGCCACCCGTCCCGGTGATTTGTGGCCGGAACTCTGCGCCGGATTGGCTGAAAACTCCCCAACCACGATTGCCGCTGCTGTTCCAGTCCTTATTCGAAATGAACGGATGATCGTCGGTTTGTGAACTATATTTCACCCAAAATGCGATGGTGAAATTGACCGAATCTCCGAATTTCAAATCGGATGGGTATCCCAAGCTCGCAAAATTAGCGACGGTGCCATCTGCCGTGGATTTAATGTGCAATGCTTGGCCGAACCGACCTTCCTCGAATGTTGGGGAGCCAACGGACGAAGCGTTATTGTTCTTCCCTGAAGAATCTTTGTAATCGCCATCAAATGCTAGATGAACAACCAAGTCTTTCTTCAGATCAGCATCTCCACTGACAACAACCACATTCACGTCGGCCGAGGCAGCACCCTTATCGTTGCGAACGACTACGGTGTATTTCCCAGCGTTACTCGTGGCAACAGCGGACAGATTGAAGCTGGCACTGGTCGCACCAGCTATCTCAACCCCTTCGAATGCCCATTGGTAAGTGAATGGTTCGGTCCCACTAGCTTTGACTGCCAGTGCGAGCGGTTTGCCGGTGGTCAGCACCTGACCAAGGGAGATTTCGGTGATTTTCGGCGCGACCACAATTGGCGTAGTAATGCTGTAAATCCCGAAGTTATCGACCCCGAAATACCAACTCCCTGTCCCCGCTTGTGCAAACCGGAACCGAACGGTCTTTTGGTTATCCGCCTGAGGAATTGGGAATAGCTCAACGCGCTTGCTCTCAATGTAATCATCATTGATGCGTCCACTGATGTAAGGTCCGAGGTTAGCCCAAGTGTCCGTCGCTGCCCCAATAAATGTTCCGAAAGTTCTCGGAAGGGTATCGTCGATCGGATTAATCGCAGTATCTGGATTCTCCTTCGTCAATGTGGCAACAGCGTCTGTCTTCCCTTCGGCATCCAGAACAATGTCAGATGCATCGATCATATACACAATCGGTAACCAATTAGTGCCTCCATCGATCGAATACTCCACACTTCCAATGCTATCTTGATTTTGCTCATACATCGAATAATAGGACACAAACAGGCTCGTTTTCCCTGACAGATCATAATCTCCAGTAAACATGTACTGGATCTGGCTCCCTCCGCGGGTGTCGGATTCGGCATACACGAATTTGTTCGATGCAATTCCCGTGATTGGCTGATCATTGACAAACGATTCGGGGAATGCCAAACGACGTGTCCCTTCCCATCGACCGGCAACCCCCATGGAAAGGACGCGGTCGGTTGTGATGGTTACCCATCCGAGGTAAGAATCGGATCCGGGGTTATCCAGATCAAATTCACCGAACGCACCCGTTGTAAAATTCTCGACCGACCAACCAGCGGGCAATGTTTCTTCGTCCAATGATTCAAAGTTCTCAAAAAAGATTGGGGTGGGAAGGATTACGTTTCCGTTATTCGACACGGTGAACGTCCACGAGTTGCTGCGAACAGTGGAGGCACTGTCAGTGAAAACCAGCCCGACCGTGTGTTTGGTCAGCACCTTCAGTAATCCGGGAGGGTCGTAGCTGACCATGGTTCCCGTGGCACCCGTCGTGATTTCTGGGGTTACCTGAGCTCCGTCTAAGTAGAGTTTTACGGAGCCTGAATTCACCGTGGTTGCTGAACCATCCCGGATTCGCGTTGCTATTTTGATGCCTGGCGAAACCCTGTCTTGACCTGGGCTTGGGACAACATAGTCCACATAAGCGGGGAGTGCCGTGTTGAGTTTCTGGTATGCTTTGATTCCGCCATCTCCGTTCACCAGAATGTGGGCATCGGGTTCTGTGACATTTGCCGCGAACCAAGAAACGCTATAGTCACCGCCCCCTTGTTCGTAAATGAGGCGGAACGAGTAAGCACCAGCTTGGGAGATCGAAAACTTGAATTCCGAATCACCCGCTCCCCTGCCTCCGTCGTATTGACCTAAATTGATGGATGAAAGTTTGTCGCGAGAATCACCTCCCACCGAAACTCGGAAACCATCATCGCTACGGACTATCATGGAATATGTCCCCGGTTCCAGATCGAGGAACGTAAGTGCCTCCATCGCAATATTATTCACAGCGCCATTGACCCCTGGGATGCCCGGGAAAACAATCGCACCCGCACCGCCGTAATCGATCGCAATGGGTTCGTTGAACGATCCGTCTGGATTGAGGACGAACGCGGTGAGATCCGCATCGTTCACATACGGTAGCTTGGTAGCAGGATCGATCAGCATCCCGGCAAGCTGGGATTCGGTCCGAGTCAATAAGTTAGGAAGCTCTCCCGAACCTGCATTGGCTTGTAACATCCGAACGGTGAAACCCCTGGATGCCGTATCAATCGCTGCCTTGGGATGAGCGAACCCAGCAGGTATGGCGACCTGCGCCTGTGCTAGGCCTGCCATTGCGAACAGCAAGGCAGCCGAGCCCGTGAGACGTTTACTTGTTGTAGTCATTTGTTTTGGTTTTTGGTGCTTGGTTTTGGACTGAATCATTCCTGCGGAAATCTCGATGTATTATTTTGTGAACTGATGAAATTTGTTTACTTCTACTGCGGTTGCATCGCCTTTTTCTTCTGCGGCTCGCATTTTCTCATTAAGATTCATTTGAGCCATGGTTGCTGTAGATCGTTGTGAATCTGTCAGCGTGGGTTTCCCTAAGACGATGCCAAGAACTCCTCCACTTCCCACGTAGTCTTTTTTGTCAAAGTGGACGATCGCTTCTTGAACGAGGGTTTTAGTTTGGGAAGGTGCTTTTTCGAAAGCTTGAGTCAACGCGGGTCCCCATTGCTCATCCGACAGGGCGGACGGCGGCCCTGACTTCCCGCAACCTGTCAAGCAGGCGACGATCGCTAGGATTAATAGAGTTGATAATTGATGAAAAATTCTCACTTTTTTATTAGAATCGAGGGGCTACCAGTGGAACTTCCCCGGTATACCAGCGGTAATCCACGCCTTTTTTGGTGTATTTAATGGAAGAAACATTCCCCTGAACCCAAAGCGTGTTGCAGTTAGGATGACGGAACCATTCAAACTCCATTTTCCGCTCGGGATAAAAACCCGCCAGATCGTATTTCCATTGGGTTAAGCATTCAGATGAACCTGGGAAAAGCCCTAGGGTGTCGTCTTGACCCTCCATTTTTTGCTCGGCAGCGTCTTGGGCGAAGATCGTAGTGGACGGACTTTCTAACTGGGTAACTTTAATTGGAGCCCTAAGGTTTGGCTTATAAGGAAGCAGTACGAACTGATTCATCCCATAGGTCGAATTAAGCCAAAATTCCGCAGGGAATTTGAGACCCGTCTCTCGCCACTCATCCACACGTTTTGCACTCGGGCAACGAAACACCTGTTTTGTGCCACCGAAGTATTTGATGTAACCAATGCCCCAGTAAGCAAACGAATCATTGACGCTGAGCATTTTGTCGGAGGTTGGGTTGAGGGTCCAACGACCATTGTTGGGGATCTCAGGTTGAGACATGGACCCTCTGAAAAACATGTAATCATTATTGTCATCCATGTACAATGCTGTTCCGAGGGATATCTGCCGAAGATTCGTGATGCATTTGGAAGATCGGCTTTTTTCCTTTGCCCTAGACAAAGCAGGTAATAGCATGCCCGCAAGAATTGCGATGATCGCAATGACGACGAGCAACTCGATCAAAGTAAAGCCTTTGAGTTGTCGAACGGGTCGCTGAGTTGACTGAATAAGCACTCGCATCATATCGGTTGGACTTAGAGCCGAATCCGGCTCGGGTTTTTGTATTGAACGATTAAACTAGCAGAATTACCAGCATCGGCACCCTCACCCATTCTGGTGACAACACTCGGTTCCTGTTTTGATGTTTCATTCAACGCGTTTAAGAATGCTAACTTGATGTGCCAGAACGATGACGCAACCGAAACTTTCCAGTGACAATGCTTTAGATCGGCCATTGGTTCATAATACTGATTTTTTCCGAGGAACTGTTGACAGTTGAACTCTCGGGAGCTAGGGTTGATCGAAATTTAATCTGACCATCAAAGCCCAATGTTAATCAAAATCAGCCTTGCCTTGGCCATCATCGCCAGTTTGGCCACGCTCTATTTCGCGCACGGCCCAACTCAGGACAAGTTGGCGCGTTTAGCGACCGATCTTGGAACTGCTCAAGCTGACGCGACAACGTCGAAAACGGAGGCAACAACCGCGAAAGCGGCACAGAAAGTGGTTGAGACGCAACTAGCCGCCACTAATAAAGTCTTAGTCGAAGTAACCACCGTTCGTGATATGGCCTTAGCGCGGTCATTGGAGCAGGAAACACGGGCAAACAAAGCGGCCGCCGACCTTGCAAAAACTACCGATGAGAAAAAAGCTGCGGATAGCGAATTATCCTCTTGGAAAACCCTTAATCTTAGCGTGGATCAAATTCGTCCTTTGATCGCAGCACTCCCTCAAATCCAAGCAGAGCGCGACGCTTTACAGGTTGAAGGCAAAGCTCTGACAAGACGAACACTGGCCCTGAAAGCAGAGTTGGATAAATACAAAGGGTTCGAAGAGGTTGAAGTGGTTTTGCCTGCGGGAACTAAGGGAGAAATCGTCGCGGTAGATCCTAAATTCGATTTTGTGGTACTTAACATCGGTAAAGATCAGGGGCTGATACAGAATGCTAAACTCTTGGTGAATCGGAATGGCAAACTCGTTGGGAAAGTCAAGATCACTTCGGTTGAAGACAAACGAAGCATTGCCAATGTTCTTGCTGATTGGAAACAGGACGAACTGGTGGAAGGCGACCAAGTTTTCTATTGATCCACTCGTATGCGCGTTCGCCATCCGTTATTTTTGATCCTTGGTGTTGCGTTCGCAATATTCGCTTCGGGCTGTGCGACACAGGATGCAAGTCTTTCTGAGCGTCCTTGGAACACTCAGCAGAACTGGGAGCACGGATTGCCGACAGGGATGAATCAGGGACGTTGATTCTCACCACCAATTCTCGATTTAAAGCCCGCCTTGCCGGCGGGTTTTTCTTTTCAGGGATGTGCCAATCTGGTGTTTATTTAGCGTATTCAACGCAGCGAGTTTCACGCACAACAGTCACCCGAATCTGTCCGGGATATTGAAGTTCTTCCTCGATCTTGCGGACTATTTCCTTCGCGAGCCCAAAGGCTGCATCATCCGTTAGGACGGAGGGTTGCACCATCACCCGAAGCTCGCGCCCCGCTTGCACGGCGAAGCTCTTCTCGACGCCTGCGAACGAATTACCGATTTGCTCCAGACGCTCCAACCGTTTCAGATAGGTAGTTGCAGCCTCCGACCGTGCTCCCGGGCGCGAGGCACTCATGGCGTCTGCAGCACTGACAAGGATTCCTAACACGGTCGTGTGGGGTATTTCATCATGGTGTGAGCCGACAGCGTTCACGATCGGGTCAGATTCACCATGACGTTGGATAAAGTCCGCTCCAACCGCAGCATGAGGGCCTTCAATCTCGTGGCTTAACGCTTTGCCGATATCATGAAGGAGCCCAGAACGCTTGGCTGCCGCGATATCCACCCCGAGTTCAGCGGCTAGAAGTCCGGTCAAGTGACCGACTTCTACCGAGTGGGCGAGGATGTTTTGCGTAAAGCTATGGCGGAATTTGAGACTGCCTAATACCTGAACAATTTCTGGGTTTAATGGGGGTAGATTCAAGGCAAAAACTGCGTCTTCACCCGCTTTTACAATGCTTTCCTGAACTTCCTGAGTGGCCTGAGCAACCACTTCCTCGATACGCGCCGGATGGATGCGGCCATCTTTAATGAGGCGATCCATAGATTCCCGCGCGATTTCGCGGCGCACGGGATCAAACCCTGAGAGAACTACCGCGTTAGGAGTATCGTCAATCAGTACGGTGACACCAGTCGCGGATTCAAAAGCTCGAATATTGCGCCCCTCTCGCCCGATAATTCGCCCTTTCATGTCCTCACCGCTCAAGCTCACCGTTGAGGTGGTGCTCTCAAAGGTGTGAGCACCGGCGTAGCGCTGTATGGCGATCGAAAGAATCCGCCTAGACTCCTGTTCCGCATGGTTTTTGGCATCGTCAACGATTCGCCGGTTAATTTCGGCGGCATCCTTGAGCGCTGACTGTTCGGCATTACGGAGGATTTGTGCTCGTGCTTCCTTCTCACTCAACTTTCCATACTCCTCGAGCAACGATCGATGTTGTTCGGCGAGCAGACCTACCTGTTCCCTCTGGAGTCGGACCTCTTCAATGCGGGTTTGCAACGAGGTTTCCTTGTCTTGAAAAGTGGCAACATCACGGTTGAGTGATTCAGCTTTGGACTGAATCTGAGTTTCGCGTTGAACAAGTTTTTGCTCGGCATCCTGTATGGCCTCGTTTCGTTTGGTGAACGAATGCTCGGTTTGTTGCCGGAGTTTGAGTGCTTCTTCGTTCGCTGCAAGCCATGCTTCCCGAAGGATTGTCTCAGATTCTCGACGGGCTTGAGTGAGGAGATTCGCTTGGTCGCGAGCGGAGGCTTCGCGCTGACGCCGAGTTTGGCGATGGGTCCAAAGGGTTCCACCAGCGATCCCCAACGCCAGCACCACAAGGTCTTGTAACGTGATTGGTTCGAATTGCATCAACAATGGGCCCCAAACTAAGTGAACTCTACCCTCTTCGCGGGGGTAATTAACAGATTCAAACGGATGTCATGTGCCTCAACGGGCACCCGCATCACGAGTTGGTGATCAAACCCTACCCCACACTTTAGTCCGGGAGTCTGGGCCAACAATAGATCATAAAACCCTTTCCCCCGGCCAAGCCGATGTCCTTGACAGTCAAATGCTAACCCGGGGACGACAATGAAGTCCAGTTGGTTCAGCGCAAGATCGGGAGCTTTTGCGGAGGGTTCGCGGATACCAAAGGTTGCTGGGACAAGATCCTCCCAGTGCTCGGCGAATCGCGCAGCGCAATAATCTGACGAAACGGGCCGGAATCGAGGTAGATAGAATTCTTTCTCGGGTTGGTTGGCAGGACTGAGATAGGGAACCAAGTTGGGCTCGTCGGCGAGCGGTGAGTAAAGCAAGATCCGCTTCGCAGCTCGCCATGCAGGATCATCCAGAAGTTGTTGAAACACGATTTTGGATTCGTCGCTCCGCTGCGCCTGTGTCAATTGGCGCGTGAGTTCGCGATGCCGGATTCTCAGTTCTGACTTTGTCTGTGACAACCCCTCTGTCATGGCGTTGATTGTCTGGTGGATTCCAATTCAGCCCGCCATTTTTCGACCCGTTCCTTAATCTTTCGTTCGGCTCCTTGCTCGGTGGGTTTGTAGTAACGGCGGGTTGCTCCAAGATAATCCTGCGCGACAAAATGGCCGACATGGTCATGGGAATAGTCGTAGCCCTCACCATGACCTAGACGATCAGCACCCTTGTAGTTGCTGGCTCGGAGGCGAGTCGGAATTGGGAGTGTTCTACCCGCTTTGACGTCTTCAAGAGCCGCGTCGATTGCTTTGTAAGCACTGTTGCTTTTCCAAGCGGACGCAATGTAGACCGTAGCTTCTGCAAGGGGGATTCTTGCCTCCGGCCAACCAACAAACTCGGAGGCATCTTGGGCAGCAACTGCTAAGACGAGTGCCATCGGATCCGCCAACCCCACATCTTCAGCAGCACATATCACGATTCGACGGGCGATAAACCTTGGATCCTCTCCCGCATGAATCATCCTCGCCAACCAATAGAGAGAGGCGTCCACATCGCTCCCTCGCATCGATTTGATAAAAGCAGAAATGGTATCGTAATGAGCATCTCCATCTCCGTCGTAAACGATCGCCTTTTTTTGAACGCTCTGCTCAGCCACGGCGAGAGTGATCTGGATAAATCCGTCTGCACTAGGAGGTGTCGTTAGAGCGGCAATCTCGAGTGCGTTCAAAGCCTTTCGTGCATCCCCTTCACACATACGAGCAAAATGCTCGAACGCCGATTCGTCTGTTCGGATTCTCAAATGGCCAAGACCTCTAACGGTATCCAATAGTGCTCGGCGAAGCAACTCTATGATATCCCCTTCCCCGAGTGGAAGGAGTTCGAAGATTTGGGATCGTGAAACCAACGGAGAATTGACGAAAAAAAACGGATTGTGTGTTGTCGCTCCGATTAACCGAATTATCCCACTCTCGACATCCGGCAATAGAACATCCTGTTGGTTTTTGTTAAATCGATGAATTTCGTCGATGAAAAGGATGGTAGATTGGCCTGAATATTGAAGGCGATTCTGCGCACCCTGCAGCACTCGACGCATATCGGCCACATTCGATTCAACGCCGCTGAGTCTTTCGAACCGTGACTTGGTTTGCCGGGCGATAATCTGAGCAAGCGAAGTTTTTCCAGTCCCGGGTGGGCCGTAGAGAATAAGCGATTGAATGCGGTCGGCCTCGATAGCGCGTCGCAAAAGCATTCCCGCAGACAGGATGTGAGATTGGCCAATGTATTCCTCCAGCGTTTGCGGTCGCATCCTTGCCGCTAGCGGAGCGGGTTGAAGATTGTTTCGAATGGAATTAACCGCTGGTTTTTCGTCAGCGGTGTCGGCAGGTTCGAACAGTTCTTCCTGAGCCACAGAACCACCTTAACACGTTGGATGACGGGAGCGAAATTCCAAAAAAAGAAAACCCCACCGTAATGCCGTGAATAACAGTTCCTTTGAACTTTTTACAGAAACAGATGGGACCATCCTCAAGGCGTCGGATTTCCAGTTAAGGCGTATCCTCAACCTCTCATAGAGCGGCCCCTTTGATTATTTAAATACGACCAAAGGACTTTTGCTTCTTACCACGAACATGGCAGGGTAAATCGAAATTTGAATTCTCTCAAAGAGCAGAGTGACTTCTAAATCCTTAGGCTTGGATCGCGGCTCACGCAAGTGAAAACTGCCGTGGTTTTCGAATGTTCGAATGTCTAGTGATCGTCCTAATGGTTTCTCGATGGATTTATCAATCAATGATCTTTAAATAACGTGCCATCCAGTAAGGAAGCAAATACTCATCACCTGCGAGTTCTGAATGTCCTCCCGATCCTCCATCAAGAACAAAGGGATGCCCGTTCCAACGCATGATAATGCGTTCGCTTGGCGGGAGTAATTCTTTCAATTCACGCCGCCGAAAATTGGGGGTCAATTTAGTTACATCGAGGCGATGACTATTTTGAACCCTCCAATCTATCAGGTCTAACGGGAAACGACGAAGGGTCCACAGTGCATTTTGGACGTCTGGGTTTTTCCCTCCGTTCGCAACGTAGAAACCAGTCCACAAAGGGTTCCGCTCTTCAATCTCGATCTCCCAGTGATCCTTTGCTGCAAACTGGGCAACATTTCGGATGTCACGATTGAGTGCGTAACGGTAAAGGTTCCAATAGGAATCAAAACCCAATAAATCATCAGAATGATTCCACACATCTCCCATTTGGATGCCTTGATGGATCGCGTTTGTATCAGCGGCGATCAGTTTAAGACTGTTACGGATACTGTCCAGATAGCCGTTTTTCTCAATCAATTCGAAGGCTTTTGTGCGGTAAAGTTCCTTCCCTGTTACATGAAAAGCAAATTGGAGAAATCCTATCATTTGCGAACTATTGAGACGCCGATCTCCAACGCCCGGAGGATAAGAATTCACGTATTCCGGGTGCCAACGGCCCCAAAGAGTCGGTTTTCCATCAATATCAATTAAGTAATAATTGTTTCTAACGATGTGCCCAATGACGCGGTCAACCCAGCGACGAATGCGATTTTTTTCCGTCTCTGTTTTTGCGCATGTCTCCCAAAGTACAGACAAGCCAAACAGATGTGCGTCAATTTCGTCGCTACTGGTTGTTCCCTTCCATTCCCAGACGCCGTCACCACGCTCATGCCAACGATCTGGATCAGAGAATCTGAACCCCAAACGCTCATATGTCCGGGAGGGGAATCCGTCTAACCCATTGATGGATTCGAGACGTTCCATAGCAGCAAACGTTTCCCACGCGTTTCGGCGAGCTGTTTCGTCACCGGTCGCACCAAAGTGGAATGCTTGGCTGGCAAGATAGTACTCGGTCCAAGTTCCATCATTGTCGGTATCAATCATCTGCGCGGATGTGATATCCCCGGGAACGGACAATGATAACTCCGAGCAAAACCCGAAACGGATATGACGTTCCCGAATCTTTTTCTCATAAAACGCAGCCTTCTCCGCGAGTGTTGTGCGATAATATTCTATTTTGCAAAGCCCCTTCGCAGTTAGGACAAAAACACCCCCATTCTCGGCGGCACACATGCCGATGACTCGGTCATCCGATAACCAGCGACCTGAGGCGTAATAATCCGTGCCATCTGGTCGCAATCGGAACGCCCCTCTAGGTGACCCCATCCATAACCCCTCCGCAGCAGGTAATATTTGGGTGATATGAGGGGAGGGCAACCGATTGAACAATGGTGCCACGGTTTGGCCGTTCTTTCGATTGACTCGTGAGTAGCCATTGGTGGTTCCAATGATGGCTACGTCCCCGTCCAATGAAATCGTGGTGATCTCGCTAGGTTGATCGCTGCCGAGTTTTGCTAAGCTCCGACCGTCCCAACGCCAGAGGGTTTTCCC
>SXGS01129090.1_pt1 | contig 13052 bp, 12 predicted proteins | sample 3174681 | NCBI WGS metagenome assembly SXGS01 (sample SAMN11356861, study PRJNA531348) | freshwater metagenome | isolation source: freshwater sample F1-80 | place: China: Fuxian Lake, Yuxi | collected 2017-12-25
CAGCGGAAGGTCTGGCGAGTTCTCCAGCAGATCTCCTACGGCCAGCTGCGGTCCTATCAATGGGTGGCTCTCCGAGTGGGGGGCAGGCAGTATGCCCGCGCCGTCGGCAATGCCGTGGGGGCGAATCCGATGCCGATCCTGGTCCCGTGCCATCGGATCGTGGCGCAGGATCAGTCGCTTGGAGGGTTCTCGGGCGGCTTGCCCGTGAAACGAAAAATGCTCACGCTCGAAAGAACCTTGGCGCAGGTAAGACCGGGAAAAACGGCACGCCGCTCAAGTCTGTCTCGCGGAGACCGATAGAAGGATCAGAGGAGCAGATATCGTCAGATAGATCCACATCTGCTATATTGAGGTGAAACGTTTTCGAAGATGCGAGAGGTGGGAATGGGAACGCAAGTTTCGCCACGGCATCCGCTTCGTCAGTTGTTTGGCGCCCTCACTGAGAAGAGCTTTGCGGAACATCTCGGGTGGCCAGACCCCAACGTCACCGGCTACGTCTCCAACCTGCTTGTCGACTTTACTCATACCGATCAGCTCTATAAAATCAGAAACCAGGAAGACCGGCCGGTCGATACGGTGGTGGACCTCTTGTTTGAATCGGAAGTCTTGCTGGGAGCCCAGTCGATGGAGCGCGAGCGGGATGTGCATCAGCATATCGGCGACTTCACGCTCTTCATGGCGGGACTGTTCCCGGAATATCTGCGCCGCCTCAAGACGAGCGGGTTGATTTACCATAAGGATTTTCTCGTGGACTATATGAAGACGGGCAAGCGCTCCTATGGGATTATCGCGCAAATGGCGGACAGCCCGTCAGGGGAAGATATACCTCTGTTCCGGACACTCTCGGAGAACTTCGAGCTCTGTGTCACAGGGCTGGGGTTTGTGCGGTCCGATCTGGACCGGATGAGAGATCCGGCGTACCGGCAGGTTCGGGACCTTCTCCTCAATTGACCAAGCCCTCTCCTCTCATTCTTGCCCACGGAGGCGCCGGCCGCAAACGGATGACGCCGGCTCAGGCTACCTGTTTGTCCGATGCCCTCGTCATTGGCTATGCCATTCTTGAGCAGGGAGCCCCTGCCGCCATTGCCGTCGAATGCACGATCGGCCTCCTGGAGCAATCCGGGCTGTTCAATGCGGGGCGGGGCGCGCATCGCCAGTTGGACGGGGTGCAACGGATGGATGCCTCGATCATGGAAGGAGCCCGCCTCAAAGCCGGAGCCGTCGCGTCAATCGAAGGAATCCTGCATCCGATTACGGCGGCCCGCCTGGTCATGGAAGACACGAACCATGTCCTGCTCGTAGGCCCACCAGCCACGGCATTCGCACATCATTGCAAGCTTGAGCCCCTGTCGAAGGGGCCCTTGCTGAGCCGGAGTGCCGGTCGGTCCCCTGTGTCACCGGCTGCCGCGCGGACGAGGGAGCTCTATCGCGCAATGGTGAAATCGCAGCGGGCGGAGAAGGACCAGCATGGGACCGTGGGGGCGGTCGCGTTGGATCGGGCCGGGACAGTGGCGGCAGGGGCCTCGACCGGGGGCGTCGATTCGATGCTGCCGGGGCGGGTGGGGGACAGCCCGCTTATCGGCTGCGGCGTCTATGCCGACAATCAGAGCGGCGCTGTGTCGATGACCGGCATCGGCGAAGGCATCATCCGCCTTGTGCTCGCCAAGACCATATGCGATCGTCTGGCGACAGGGGCGAGCCCAACGGTTGCCGCCCGACAGGCGTTGCGCCTGCTGGTGTCTCGGATCAAGGGGTCTGCCGGAGCGTTAGTCCTCGCGCCGGACGGGCGATTTGCCATCAGGCATGTGACGCCTCACATGGCAGCCGGTTGGTGGAACGGGATCGGCTCGCCAAAAGTTCGAGGACAATTCCCATAAAATATTCCCGCGGACCGGACAGTTTCCATGCGGTCGCAGCAGGCAGGGCTTCGGGGATTTTACGGCGCTGGATGGACGCGCTTCCCAGTAATCAGGCTCAGGATGCGATCGTGCCTGCGAGTCAGGGCCATGGTTTTTCGGATCGGATCGTACCGGCGCGGCGAGGGTAAAATGGCGGCCAGCCAGGCTGCCTCATCAGCCGTCAGGTCCTGCGAGGACTTCTGGAAGTGATGGCGGGCCGCCGCTTCAGCGCCGTAGACGCCCTGTCCCCATTCGGCGACGTTGAGATAGAGCTCGAGGATCCGCGCTTTCGTGAGTTGATGTTCGAGCGAGCGGGTGATCAGGGCTTCCCGCGCTTTTCGAAACAGGGACCGCTCAGACGAGAGATAGAGATTTTTGGCCAGCTGCTGAGTAATGGTGCTTCCGCCCCGCTTCAGTTCGCCCGCTTCGAGGTTGTACTTAGCGGCCTCCTTGATGCCTTCCCAGTCGAATCCTTCATGCGTGAAGAACGACGCATCTTCCGCCGCGACGACCGCCTGCCGGAGGTGCGGGGAGATCCGCGCGAGGGGCACCCAGATCCAATGGCGCCCGATCGTGAGGCCCTCCGCCTGGGCCTGGGCCTGGCGCGCGGTCATCAGGGCCGTCACGGACGGATTGGTCGCGCGCAAGGACGAGACGTCCGGCATGGTGAGCAGCCACACGAAGAGGAGCGCGCCGATCGGGAGGCCGAGACCGATGATCAGGAAGGCCTTCACGCGGGAGCGGGTGGTTGACTTCCGCATTAGAGGCTGCGTATCACAGAGATCATGTGTCGTCGTGTCAATAACATGGTGTCTGATTGGTGAATGGGTAAGGCATGAAAATTCTCACGGCAGAGTTTATCAGAAGTTGCGCGGGGCCAGAACAGTTTCTGCAGGGCGACCTTCCGGAAGTTGCCTTCATCGGGCGGTCGAACGTCGGCAAGTCCTCGCTCATCAACTCTCTCTTGCAGCGCAGGGGGCTGGCCAAGGTGAGCCGCACGCCTGGTAAGACCCGGCTGGTCAATCTTTTTCGTGTCACCAGCGACGATCTCGGATTGGCGCGATTCGTGCTGGTGGATTTGCCGGGCTATGGCTATGCGAGGGTCTCGAAATCGCTGCGGGCGGAATGGGCGCCGCTGATCGAACAGTATCTTGACGGCAGCGAACAGTTGTGCGCGGTGGTGGTCCTGGTGGAAAGCCGGGTGGTGAGCGAGCAGGACCGGGAGACGATCGCCTGGCTGTTGTCCATCGGACGTCCGCCCATCGTGGTGGCGACGAAAGTCGATAAGTTGAAAATGAGCGAACGCATCAAGGCGCTGCGCCGGCTGCACGAAGGGCTAGGATTGACGGAGGAGGCTATTCCTTACTCGTCGACGACGGGCGAGGGGCGGGACCGGTTATGGGCGGCCCTGAAGGAGCGGATTCGAACTTGATCTCGATATAGGCTTTATTCTTGAGCTCTGCCAGCCACGCCTGAAAGACGTCCTCGCTTTTCTGCTGAAAGACGAGTCCCTGGATTTCAGCGCGAACTTCCTCGTACGGCCGAAATTGTTTGGGCTGTTTGTCCTCCAGCCGCACGATATGGAATCCCTCTGAGGTTTCGATTGTGTCCGAGATGCCGCCTGGCACGAGTTTCGCGATGGCTCGCTCGATGCCGGGCAAGAGCTCTCCCTGCCGCACCAAACCCAAGCGTCCCCCCCGTGAGGCGTTGGGCCCGTCGGAAAAATGCAACGCCAGATCTTCGAAGGGCTCCCCCCGTTTGAGCAGGGCCGTGATCTCGGCCGCTTTGGCTTTCGCATCGGCCGTATCGTCAGGCGACCGGGGCTTGATGAGAATCTGGCTGAGGGTATATTCTTCCGGGAGCGCAAATCGGTCATGGTGTTCCTGGAAGTAGCGTTTCATGTCGGAGTCCGCGACCATCACCCCGCTTCGCACTTCTCGGTCGACGACTTTGAGCAGGATCAGCTGTTCCCGGACATTTTTGAGGTTGGCCGGATTCGTTTCGTCGATCGTTTCCCCCTGCTGCTTCATCTGCTGAAGCGCCTGCCGGACCTCCTGATCGGAGACCTCGATTCCTTTAGCCTTGGCTTCCTGGAGCTGGAGTTTGCGCTCGATCATCGAGGTCAGTGCCATATATTCCACCGTCCTGAGCCGGTGCGTGCGGGCCTCGCCGCGATATTCCTTCTGGATCTGTTCCCGCTCCGGGGCCAGTTCTCGCTTCATATCGGACTGCATGATGAGGTCCGAATTGACGATGGCGACGATTCGGTCTTGTAGCTGCGCGGCTGAGAGGAGGGAGACCGGCGCGAGCAGCACCAGCGCGACGAGGATTGCTTGGTGCAGTCTGGATAGGGGCCTCGCGATGAAGGGACGGTGCATGATCATGGCTTTGAGTCTCGTGTCAGGCTGCTGATGAGGGTTCGAGGGATTGTACACGAATTGTGGATGGCTTGAGGAGTGTGAGCCTGGGGAATGTCCGTTGTCGGATCAGTGGGTGCCGACGTCGTCGGCGACATAGCGTGAGGCGTTGGCCAGACGGATGATGGCTTTCGCGCGGATATCCACGAGCGCGTCGTCAAACTGCTTTCGGCGTTTTTTGTTGAGCAGTTCCTGCCGGAGGCGTTCCCGAATGGCCAAGTCCGCCTGGATCATTTCTTTGTCGAGGGCCGTAATCATGACGAGGTAATAGCCGGCATCCGTCTTGATCGGCGCACTGACCGTTCCCAGCTTGAGGGTCTGCAAGACCTCGTCGACTTCGGGAAGGACTAAATTCTTATGGTAGGGGCCGAGATTGCCCCCGTTAGATTTCGTTTTGTTGTCAAGGGAATAACGCTGCGCAAGTTTAGCGAAGTCGTTGCCCCGGTTGATCTGCACTTCGACATCCTTCGCGGCAGAATGGCTGGGGAGCAGCATTTGGGACACTTGCACCTTCAAGGGAGGCAGGAGTTCGTGGGCATGTTTTGCGTAAAAGGCTTCTAATTCTTCATCCGAGAGGTCGATCTTGGTTTTGACCAGGCTCTTGAGGAGCTCGTCGAGAATCAGTTGTTCCCGGTAACGCTGGGTCCGATCCCGAACGACGTCGGTTTGATCGATTCCTTGCTTGCGGGCTTCCTGCATCAGCAGTTCGCGGGTGATGAGTTCGTCGAGGAATCGGCGCTTCCCCCCTTCTTTCTCATACCGAGACCTGGTGGCGTTGGACAATTCTTCCCAGCGGGCTTCGAATTCATTTTGCGTGATCTGCCGGCCGTTGACAAGGGCGACCGTGCCTTCTTCCGGTGGCGGCGTACAACCGGTAAGCGACAGGAGACTGCCGCCGATAGCCCAGGATAGCAAGGTGAGAAAATGGAAGATTGCAAAGTTTCCGGAAATGTTGGATGGTCGAGTCATAAGTCAATGAAACTTTGTTAGCGAGATGATTGCGGAGACATCGTTGTGTTGGTATCACAGACTCCCAGGCTTTGCAAGGTTGCGATGAGTTCTTGAAAGATGGAAGGCCAGTCCTGATGCGGCATTTGGAGCTCAAATGAGAGGGGAGAGAGGAAGTAAATCCGCTTTTTGTACCGGTCCATTAGCTTGTGAATGGCTTGGCTGGCGACTCGGCTCTTGGTGTCGAGGGTGACGACGACGGAGCGGGCCTTGAGCTCGATAGCGGCCAAGCGCAAGGCTTTGGCCTGTATCCTCACCTGCATGACTTCGAACAGCCGTTCAACGGAGTCCGAGGCCTGCCCATATCGATCTTGCATTTCCCCATGCAGCAAGGCAAGCTCGCCAACCTGGGCGCAGGAGGAGAGGCGTTTATAAAACGAGAGGCGCTGGTGGGGATCGGCGATGTATTCATCCGGGATGAAAGCGGAGATATTGAGTCGGAGCACTGGCTCCGGCTCTTCTTCCACTATCTGGCCTTTGAGGTGCTGGACGGCTTGCTCCACCATCTGCATGTAGAGGTCGAGTCCGATGGCGGCGATATGGCCCGATTGCTGTTTTCCCAGGAGGTTGCCAGCGCCCCGGATTTCCATGTCCGCCGCAGCAATGCGGAAGCCGGCGCCCAGTTCGGTGAATTGCTGAATGGCGGTGAGGCGCTTCTGGGCATCTTCGCTCAGTTGTCCCTCGTCCGGCACCAGGAAGTAGGCATAGGCTTGATTGCCACCCCGGCCCACGCGCCCACGTAGCTGATACAACTGTGCGAGGCCGAACATGTCAGCGCGATTGATGATGATCGTGTTGGCCGTGGGGACATCGATGCCCGACTGGATAATGGCCGAGGCGATGAGAATATCCGCCTCCTGGCGAAAGAATTTCAGCATGACCGCTTCGAGCGGTTTGGCGTTCATCTGCCCATGGGCCATCACGATGCGTGCGTCCGGCACCAGTTGGTGGAGCCAGGCGCCCGTCTTCTCCATCGTTTCAACCCGGTTATGGACGAAGTAGACCTGCCCGCCCCGCCCAAGCTCGCGCAGGATCGCTTCCCGGACCAGCTTGTCGCTGGATCGGACGACCTGGGTGCGAATGGCCAGGCGGCCGGCAGGAGGGGTCTCGATGATCGAGAGGTCTCGCACGCTGGCCATGGCCATTTGCAAGGTGCGAGGAATGGGGGTGGCGGTGAGGGTTAAGACGTCGACATGGGTGCGAAGCTGTTTCAATCGTTCCTTATGCTTGACGCCGAACCATTGCTCCTCGTCGATGATGACGAGTCCCAGGTCGCGGAACACCACATCCTTCTGGATGAGCCGGTGGGTGCCGATGATGACGTCGACCTCGCCACTGGCCACATCTTTGAGAATGGCCTTGGCCTCTTTGGACGATTGGAAGCGGGAGAGGAGGGCCACGCGAGCCGGGAAGGGCGCGAACCGTTCCGAAAAGTTGTCGTAATGTTGGTGGGCCAAGAGGGTTGTGGGGACGAGCACCGCCACCTGGCGATTGGCTTCCACCGCCTTGAACGCGGCTCGCATGGCTACTTCTGTTTTGCCATATCCCACGTCTCCGCAGACCAGGCGGTCCATCGGCTTGCTGGACTCCATGTCGCGGGTAATGTCTTCGATCGCCTTGAGTTGATCCGCCGTTTCTTCGTATTCGAACGCGGCTTCGAACTCGTGGTACATCGTACTATCGAATCCATAGGCATGGCGCGTCACGAGTTCGCGGTTGGCATAGAGATCGACCAGCTCGTGGGCCATCTCCTCGATGTCTTTTTTGACGCGCGCGGTCGTTTTGGCCCAGTTGGTGCCGCCCAACCGTTCTAATCGAGGCCCATGGTCCTCCGCGCCGCTATAGCGCTGCACATGGCTGAGCTTCTCCAGCGGCACGTAGAGCTTGTCGCCGCCGGCGAATTCCAGGATCAAGTAATCGCTCTCGAAATCCTGCACGGAGAGGCGCTTCAGCCCTTGATAGCGGGCGATGCCATGCTGGACGTGGACGACATAGTCGCCCACATTGAGATCTTCCAATGAGGAGAGGAAGGTCGCGGCTTTACTCTTGGCCTGCGGTTTGTGGCGCGCGCCTTTGGCGAACAGCTCTTCTTCTGTCAGCACCGCCAGGCGTAAGTCCTGGGCGAGGAACCCCGATGAGAGATCGCCATGCAAGACGTAAAAGGGCGCTTTGGTTTTACTCGAGGCGGTCCAGGTTCCCGTGGCCCATTCCATCGCCGGCATATCGTGCTCGCGTAAGAGTGCCAGCAAGCGAGCCACTTGGCCCTGACTTCTCGCGACGAGGACGACGCGGCAGTCTTCACGCAAGCGATCCATGATGGTCAGGGTCTGGCTGAAGGGCATCCCGCGGGCTCCGAGACCGGCGCTGGCCGGGGCCTGGGCCGGAAAGGCTTGAGCCGGATTCCAGGAGGCATCGCTTTCGGTGAGCGGTTCCAGCGCGAGGGCCGACCAGCCCTGCGTATGCTCCATCAGTTCCGGCCAGGTGAGAAACAGCCGCTCCGGTGACGGGTAGGGGACGATGGTTTCCCGATCGGCATGGCGGAGGTAGCCGTCGTCGATTTTTCTCCAGAGGTCTTCGCAGGCTCCGGTCAAGGCAGAAGGCTGATCCAGGACCAAGAGGGGTTGTTCCGTAAAATAATCGAAGAGGGTCTCCATGCCAGGATAGAGATCCGGCGCGCGCCATTCGGCGTCAACCGGAATGGGCGCGAGGGCATCCGGCGAATCCTCCGCCCGTAGATATTCCCGGGCTGGCAGGACCACCGCCTGACCCAGCTTCGCGGTGGACTTTTGCGTGGCGGGATCAAAGAGGCGGAGCGAGTCGATCGTTTCGCCCAGAAATTCGACACGCAGCGGCTCGGCATAGGCCGTTGAGAAAATATCCACGATGCCGCCTCGAATACTGAACTCGCCGGGGATCTCCACCACCGAGACCTGGCGGTAGCCGAGACGCAAGAGTCTGCTGGTGAGGACTTCCCGTTCGACCGTGCCGCCCCGTTTAAATTGCAATGTTGTGCCGGTGAAGGCTGCGACAGGCAGCAGCCTTTGCATCAGGGCCACGATGGAGGTGACCAGGCAGGTCTGTGGAGCGGTGCGGATATGATGCAGGGTATTCATCCGGCGCGCGATCAGGCTGACAAGGGGGGCGCTGTCCTCGTAAGGCAGGGTTTCCCATCTCGGGAAGAGGGCGAGGGGCGCAGTCGACAGGCCGACGAGGTCATGGAAAAAATGCAGATCGTCGAAGAGCCGTTCGGCCGCCTCATCCGATCCCGTGACGATCAGCCAGGAACGGTTGCCCAGTTTGCCTGACTGAGGCTGCATGAGCGTGGTGAGGGCGAGGCCGGAAGTGGAGCCGTGCAAGCCGGTGATAGAGGGCCGGCTTGTCTTGGCGGTCAATGCCGCAGTGACAGGCACGAACCATTGAGAGGCTGTAGGGGGATGGATAGTATCGGCCACTGCGACGGCTTATGTGGTGGTTGAGCGAATACGTTGGATTAATGATGTAGTGGACATGCCTGGGACTAAGGGAATGGTCCGGACAATTCCGCCTCTCGCTTCGACGATTTCGCGGCCGACGATTTGTTCCACCGCCCAATCTCCGCCTTTGACGAGGATATCCGGCTGCAGAGCGGCGATCAGGTCCCGGGGGTCCGGTTCGTTGAACAGGATAACATAATCGACAGAGCTGAGCGATGCGACCACTTCCGCCCGCTGAGTGTCCGGGACGATCGGACGATCCGGCGCCTTATTCAAACACCTGACAGACTCGTCGCTGTTGATGGCCACGACCAGGAGATCTCCCAGGTCTTTCGCGGCCTGGAGGTAGCGTGTATGGCCTACATGCATGAGATCGAAACAGCCGTTCGTGAACACAATGCGTTTGCCTTGGGCTCGCGCCTGTTGGAGCAGCGGAGCGAGCCGGTCTTTGACCATCACCTTCGTCATCATAGCTGCATCATACTGACTGTGCACGCGGATGGAAAGAGACTCGCTGCCGGATGCTGAAACCATTCGTCAGCTGGGAAGCGATGAGCTGTGAGTGATAAACGATGGAATATCCGCATTTTATTTATTCAGCGTTCATCGGGTAGCTGTTCACGTCGCGCATCCCGGTCCGTACTCTTGTTTACCGATGAGCGATTGACTAGACTGCTGGTCTATGCCGATGATGTGAAAGGACGCGAATCATGGCCGACAGTCCGGACGAGCGCAACGGGAAAGCCTATAGTCTCTATACTTCCATCAGGCACTATTTCGAACCGCTCCGGCAACATTGGGAGAAGTTGTCTGCGGAGGAGCAGGGAGTCGTCATTCAGGAAGTGGAAGCCTTTTTGAATTCAGTTCGCCCGTCTGACAATTCACGTCCGCATTGATCCGATCTATTCTTCCGGAATCCCGCCAAGCCGGACCATTCGACTGCCATATCGCTCGATCAGTCCGTCCAAGGCTGCAACCGCCTGAGTCTGGCGTTGTGTAAAGAGGGATTCGGTCGCGGGCAGAAGGCCTGACAGTGACAGGCCTACCAGCCGGTAGTCTGTGCGGGGAAGGGCCAGGCTGTGGAGCGCCGATCGGATGGTCGGCCACATGGCTGGATCGTAATTGAGCGGTTGCCGGAACTGCTGCTGCCGAGTGGTAATCCGGAACGTGGTGTCTTTGAGTTTGACGGTGAAGGATCCAGCCGCCAGGCCCTGCAGGCGTAGATTATGCGTCAAGGTTCCGAGAAACCCTTTAATCGTCTGTTCCAGGACCGCCAGGTCGCGGCTGTCCTGCTCGAATGTCGTTTCATGACCGAGGCTTTTGGCCTCCCGATCGAGCACGACCGGATCATGGTCGATGCCCCGCGCCACCTCCTGCCAGGCGAGTAGACGGTTGCCCCATTGCTGCCGAAGAAACGGCTCATGCTGCGGATTGAGCAGGTCGACGACGCAATGGATGCCGAGCCTTTGTAACAGGGCTGCGGATTTCGGTCCGATGCCAGGCAGGTCGCGCACCGAACGGACTGCGAGAAAGGCTGCTTCGGTTCCCGGCTCGATCACCGCCAGCCCGTCCGGCTTGTGGGCATCGGCTGCGACCTTCGCCACAGTTTTTCCGCTGGCGAGCGCGATCGTGCAATGGAGTCCCGTGGCGTCGAAGATCGCGTCCTTCACGCATCGGCCCAGGCGTGACGGATCGGGATAGAGAGACTGCATGTCCGTGGTCTCCGCATAGAACTCGTCGATGCTGGTCCATTCGACGACAGGGAGCAGTTGGCCGATAACGGCCTGCATCTCTTCATGCAGCCGGTTATAGAGAGGCCGGTCCGGAGGAACGAGGATGAGATGGGGGCAGAGCCGCTTGGCTTCGCCGGAGGGCATGGCGGAGCGGACGCCGAACGCACGGGCCTCGTAACTGGCTGCTGCGATAATGCCGCGCGGAGACGAGCCTCCGACCGCCACCGGTTTGTCCGCAAGGCGTGGGTCCGCCAGGATCGCCGCTGAGGCGAACATGGCGTCGATGTCTCCGAACAGGATCTGGCGGGACCAGCGCATGGATGGCTTCTCCAGTCGGCGCTTATGCCGGAAAGGATAATCGGCCTGGCGGCAAGGATGTCGGAGACGGTTCGTGCTGGAGCTGGCCGACTGATTCCAATTCCTGCAGGGAGCCCCGACAGATGCCGCAATGGTGCCGGCGCGGCTGAATCGTCCGTCGCTGACGCCGGTATAGTTGGCCGCATTGCCGGCAGCGCCAGGCGAATCGCGCGAGCGCGAGCACTTCCTTCTGCAGCGAATGATAGATGGTGATCGCGAGGGCCCCATCCCGATTCATCTCGGTCATCTTGCGGAGAAAATCAGGCCCGTGATTCGGCCGCCGCTTCAGACTGTCGTATTGCCATTGATGAATCATTTCGTGCCCCAGGGCATTCAGGATTTCCTGCTCGTCATATTCGCTTGCGGGGGTGGCTTGGTGGAGCAAGGGCAGGGAGAGGCGAATCTCACGTGTGGTCGGCGGGCGAAGACCCTCCTGATCCAGCCGGGGTCTTGGTCCTCGACAGCTGATGAATATGCCGACGGAGGAAGTCAGGCGGCGGCTCCAGACGAGATCGATCGGGGGCAGCAGGCCTGCGAAGTAGCGGCTGTTCAGCTCGCTCCACATCCTGGTCAGATGCGGCATGGTGACGGGAGGGGCTTGGTGTGGAGCCATAGGGGGTTACCCCAATTCTTCGTGGATGGCCGCGGCCAGCAAGGGTACCATGATTTCGTGGTGGCCGATTAAGGAGTAGCCCTTTCCGCCTTTTTGGGTCGGCCGCCGCACCACGTTGGTGAGGGGGCGGTAGTGGGCCATGAAGTCCATGTTCACGGTCGTAATGTTGGTCAGCTCATGACCGAGGTTGCGCCCCAGCGACACGGCTTTGAGAAAGACCTCCGGCAAAATGACGGCGGAGCCGAGGTTGAGGTAAACGCCTCCCTCCATCCCGGAGACGACGGCTGCCAGCCGCCGAAAATCCAGCAGTGAGGTCGCGCCGATGGAGGCCCCGTCCGCGGCAGGATGCATATGGATGATGTCGGTGCCGATGGCGACATGCACGGTCACGGGAATGCCGAGTCTCGCGCCAGTCGCCAGGATGCTCGTTTCTCGATGGGGGAACTGCCCCTGGCGCCGATTGATGTAGTGGCCGACGGATTCGCCGAGCCCCTCGCGATCGTGAGCTCCGCGGACGATCGCCTCGTTCAGCATGCGGCCGGTTTCTTCCGCCATCCCGAAACGGCCTTCGTCGATTTCCGCATCGACTTCTTCGGATGTATGGCCCATAAGTGCCAGTTCGAAATCGTGAATGATCCCGGCGCCGTTCATGGCTACAGCCGAGACAATGCCTTGTTGCATGAGGTCTACGAGAATCGGACTCAATCCGACCTTGATGACGTGGGCGCCGATGCCGACGATGACCGGCTTGCCTTTGCGATGAGATTTCGCGATGGCTTTGGCGACCGCGCGCAGGGTTTTGACGCCGAGGAGATCCGGTAGGGACCGATAGAACTGGCTGAAGCTGCCCTCTCGTTTCCAGGGTTTAGCAAAGTCGGAGACGCGGACTTTGCTCTGCCGTTTTCTGAGCGGGTAAGTCGTGAGATCCGTCACGTTGATCGGGGCGATCAGGCGCGGGGCTGTGACAGGGGGCCGCTGCCGGTCAGGAGACTTTGCCAAGGAGTTGCTCCTCGATGAGTTCGCAGAGAACGTGGCCGAGCGTGATGTGACTTTCTTGAATGCGGGCTGTGACAGTCGAGGGCACGACAAAGGGATGGTCCACCAGGCCGGCCAGCTTCCCGCCGGTCCCGCCGGTCCATCCGACGGTGATGAGGCCGCACGCTTTCGCCGCTTCCACGCCTTTCAAGACGTTGGGAGAATTCCCGCTGGTGCTGATGGCGATGGCGACGTCGCCCTTCTGGCCATGGGCGCGGATCTGACGGGCGAAGAGTTCGTCGTACCCGTAATCGTTAGCGATGCAGGTGATGGCGGCAATGTCGGTGGCCAGGGCGATGGCCGGGAGCGGCGCCCGCTCGCGTTTATAGCGGCCCACGAATTCGGCGGCAAGATGGGCCGCATCCGTGGCGCTGCCACCGTTGCCGAACAATAATACTTTGCGCCCTTCGCGAAAGGCCGTGACCATCAATGTTGCGACCTGCACAATGCGAGCGGCATGGTCGCGCGCGAACTGTTGCTTGACGGTCGCGCTTTCGGCAAAGGCACCAAGGACAAAA
>SXGS01215118.1_pt1 | contig 13051 bp, 13 predicted proteins | sample 3174681 | NCBI WGS metagenome assembly SXGS01 (sample SAMN11356861, study PRJNA531348) | freshwater metagenome | isolation source: freshwater sample F1-80 | place: China: Fuxian Lake, Yuxi | collected 2017-12-25
AAAAAGCCCGATGTCTGTGTGACACCGGGCTTTGAAAGCTCCCGTCGGAAAATCAATCCGGTGTCACTGCCTGAGGCGATACGGGTGCGAATTCGTGTTGGAAATGGTTTCCATCTTCTGTGATGGACAACCCACGACGGCAAAGGGCACCTCGACCGCGGCTGTAAATAGACTGCGCAACCCTAACCGGGCTTGCAGACTTTTCAGTCCTGTCGCATCGAGTTTTTGCCAATCCCGTCTCACGATTTTCGCTCCCGAATCCCAAGGCTGACACCTGGGCAATCCGTATTCAGTATCGGCTACGCTGCCGACCAAGCGTTTGTAATTCTCAACAAAAAACGCGCTCATCGAGCGTGTTCGAGGACAATATGCCAGACAGCGGCAGCATGTCAACACGGCATCATGTCATTTTCTGAAAAACCTCAAAAATACATACTCGCACAAATCGCCGCACAGCATCGAGATCATGTGGCTGTCTTATACGTCGTTTAGCCACCTTCCGCCACAGCCCGTATCTTTTCTAAGCCCAGCTTGGCGACCTCGCGTGGGTCGCGTGCCCACAGGTCTTCGCGGAACAGTTCCAATGATAGCCAGCGGCGATAGCCGACTTGCTTGAGGAGATCGAGGTAGCGTCGAAGATCCATGTGGCCGTCGCCTGGCATGACTCGGCTGTGATCGTGCTGCTGTTCGCGCGGCGGCGATGATGGGGTGTCGTTGAAGTGCGAGATCGCGATGCTCGATCCCTTGAGCTTGGCGATTGACTCGAAGCCTTTGCCGCCACGGAAGCAGTGGAAAGGGTCGAGCACGATCGTGGCTTGCGGATGCTTCGAATAATCGACGACTTCGATCGCCGCGTCGATGCTGTTGATGTCATCGACGAAGCCGAGGTACTCGAACGCCGGTTTCACTCCCATTGAGATTCCGAGATCGAGCAACTCGGCATACTTCGCACCGACGAAAGCGTGATCACAGGCTCCCGAAGGCGGGCCGGAGATGATGTAGTGCGCGCCGACGGCGACCGATTGGTCCATCCGGCGTTTGCATTCGTCGAGCTCGCTTTTGCGCACCGAGTCATCCGGTTCTGCCCAGCCTTTGAGATAGATCGTCGTCGGGACTTCGAGCCCCTGATCGTTGACCGCTTTTCGGATGTCGGCCAGTTGGCCTCCTTTCGACATATGCAGGTCGATATCGTCGTGCCACAGTTCGATGGCGGAGTAACCGACTTCGCCCGCGATCCGAATTTTGTCGAGGATTGGCGTCGGCCGAATCGTGCTGGAGTTCAGGCAGTAAATGAAGTCAGACATGGTGATGAGCCAATTGCGTGATGAGTTGAGCGCGGCCAATGACAAACAACCGCGACGTGACAGACACGCTATCGTGGTTGTTGTGAGTCGGCAAACGCGAGGAGGCTGGTTGGCAGAACGATGGGGGGCAGGACGATGAAACTTACAGCGGCAATTTGCTCGTGGATGATCCTGCTGCCTTTCGCAGCAACAGCCAGCGAGCCGACAAAGAAGACGGATGCTGATGAACTCTTTCGCGCGCGGGATGATCGACCGGTGCTGTCGGTGACCGCCGAGCAATTAAGGAAAATTGGGATTGAGGTTTTCGAGTCAAAACGACTGAAGCTGTTTAGTGACATCGATCCCAAGATTGCGAAATCATTGCCTCCGTTGGTGGACCAGGCTTACGTCGCCTGGGAGGAGTACTTTGGCAAGTTGCCGCCGGCTCGTGATGACTCCGAATTTCAGATCAACGGCTTTCTGATCAAGGACAAATCGAAGTTTGAGAAGACCGGTCTGTTGCCCGTGAACCTGCTTGATGAGTTTCACGGGCGGCAGGTGGGTTATCAGTTTTGGATGATGGACCAGGCCACGGAGTACTATCGCCGGCACTTGCTGCTGCACGAGGCGACGCACGCTTTTATGTGGGCCATTCCGAATCTCAAAGTGCCGTATGCCTACCTGGAGGGAATGGCAGAGCACTTCGGCACGCATCAATTGGTCGGTGGTAAGTTGCAGGTGCGGTTGATGCCGATTAATCGGTCGGACTTTCATGGCCACGACCGGCTGTTCCTGATGAGGCGGGACGTGAAGCAGCGTGGCAGTCCAGATTTGTTCGACATCATTGATTGGAAGCCGGCGAACTTTCAGGCCCTCAACGAGTCCTACGCCTGGGCTTGGGGCCAGAGCATTTTCTTTGAGGAAAACCCGCGCACGCGAAAACGGTTTCGCAAGCTGGCGACATCGCTGGCCAATCCGATCGCGTGGCGCACGTTTGAACTGGAACTAAAGCCCGATCTGTCCGAGATCGTTACGGAGTGGAATCTGTTCGCAGCAGACTCGTGGGAGGGCTTCGACTTCCAACGGTCAGCAATCGAATTCCACGAAGGCCAGCGGCTGACGAAGCCTGAGCGAATGGAAATCCGCGCGGATCGAAGTTGGCAATCGTGCCGCGTGCTGGTTGAAAAAGGAGTGCGGTATAAGCTTGCCGCGACTGGCCAATTCACGCTGGCCGAAAAACCAAAGCCGTGGGTCAGTGAAGCGGATGGAGTCACGTATCGCTATCACAACAGTCGACCGCTAGGGCAATTGCTGGCGACGATTCGGCCGGCGATGAAAGCCGACGACGAACGTGAGCCGATGCTCGATGTGAAGCTGCTCGGCAACAAGTCGGTGTTCGAGACACCGCGATCCGGCACGCTTTATTTGCGGCTCAACGATCACCCTGGAGAGCTGGCTGATAATCGCGGCGGTGTAACGATCGAGATTCGCGAAGCGAAGTAACGGTCACTTCTTCGGCGGCAAAGCCTCGAAAACTTTTGGCACTTCGGTCTCGTTGATCGAGAGATAGCCTTTGCTGAACTTTGCTTTCGCTCCATCGGAGACGACGACCGTGATGTCCGCATCGGGGTTGATGCCCCAGTTGTTGGGGCCGGTTTTCTCGCCGGGGAAGACGGACCACGCGGTGCGTTCGGTTTTCAGCGATCCGAATGCCTTCGGCAAATAGTCCTTCGATTTGGTGACGTCGTCGGTCAGCCAGACGGCGACGATGTCCACGTCGGTTCGTTCGGCTTTGAGTTTGTCGTCGAGGACTTTGATGAACCGCGCCATCGGGCGAGAGAACTTGTCGGCCAGAACGAACACGAAGACGGTTGGCTTGTCTTTGCGTTCGGTGACGAAATCCAGTTCTTTGCCGGACGACTCGCCCGCGACGACCGCGACTTTGAACTTCTCGACAACGTTGCCTTCGCCGGGTCCAGAGGCAACGTCCGCTCGCGCGGTGAGTGAACTCAATACGAATGCAGCAACGATCACGGATACGAGCATTTGACGCATTGGGAGTCTCCTAAAAAGGGTTCGGGGCGATCTGCCGGAGCGTATGAATGGAGGACAGTATAACCGTCACAACCAGATGTCTCGACTTTCAACCGGATCGCGACCTCGCACGAACAGGCCGAATCGGGATCAGGCTTGAGGCAGACTGACTGAGGGCCAATAATGCCAAACATCGAACCCAGCCGATATGTACTTGGCTGACTATTGTCATCCCAAACTGCCTCGCGACGAACTTCCCAGTTCGTTCAACACTGCCAACCTACTCCGGAGAGCGATCATGCTGAAGATTGATGCCGGCTCTGCTCCGAACCCGTATTGCGATGGGATGACTCGTCGCAGCTTCGTCCAACTGGGAGTTGCCGGCATGGCGAGCGCCGGCTTGGCCGATGTCATGCGAGCCAAGGCGATGTCCGCCGAGACGCGCAGCAAGAAGGACATATCGGCCATCCTCATCTGGCTTGATGGTGGGCCGGGTCACTTGGACCTGTATGACATGAAGCCGGACGCACCGTCCGAGGTGCGTGGCTTGTGGCGACCGATCCCGACGAACGTTTCCGGCATCGAGATCACCGAGTTGTTCCCGAAGCAGGCGAAGGTTGCCGATAAGTTTTCGATCGTCCGTTCGCTGCATCACGACACCGGCGACCACTTCGCGGGGGGGCATCGGATGCTGACGACGAAGGACATGAACGTCTCCGGCGCGCAAAACGCCGGCAAGTTTCCAGGGCTGGGTTCGATCATCGCTCGCGAGCGTGGTTCGCGGCATCCGTCGATGCCGAGCTATGTCGCGGTGCCTTATGCCGCGAGCATCGGGCTTGTCCCCGGTTACTTCGGAGCGAACTTTCTCGGAGTGCAGTACGACCCGTTCCAACCGGGCGGCGATCCTAATCAGGCGAACTACTCGGTGCAGAATCTGAATCTCGCACCGGGCATGAACATCAACCGGTTGGAGAGTCGTCGCGAACTCAATCGAGTGCTCGATCAAATTCCTCGCACGGTCGAACGCAATGGCTTGTTCACCGCGATGGACCGGTTTGATCAGGACGCCTTCGATTTCGTCTCTGGCGCGCGTGCTCGCCGAGCGTTCGACATCGGCCAAGAAGATCCGCGGCTTCGGGACAAATACGGCCGGCAGAATTGGGGGCAGAGCACACTGCTGGCCCGCCGACTGGTCGAAGCGGGTTCGACGTTCGTGACAGTTCATTACGGCGGCTGGGATCATCACTGGAATCTGAAAGAGGGAATGGACAACTACCTGCCGATGGTCGATGCGGCGGTCTCGTCACTGCTGACCGATCTCGATGAACGCGGGATGCTCGATACGACGCTGGTCATTTTGTGTGGTGAGTTCAGCCGGACCCCGAAGATGAATGACGGCGGCAACGGCGGGCCTCCGGGTAGCATGGGGACGCCGGGACGCGATCACTGGGGCAACTCGATGTTCTGTTTGCTCGCGGGAGGCGGAATCAAGAACGGTCAGATCGTGGGATCGACCGACAAGCACGGAACTCGTCCGGCAACGCGCGCGGTGCAGCCGACTCACATTCACGCGACGATTTACAACTGCCTTGGCATCGACCCACATCTGTCGGTCCTCGATCACGCGGGCCGACCGAATCCGGTGCTCGACGATCCGACGCCGATTCACGAGCTGCTGTCGTAGAGCACTCGTAGTGACCGCTTTCATTCGGTCGAGAGACAACGCTTGGATGTTCGTGATATGACCCGATGAATCGGGTCACTACGAGCGATGAGCGTCGTCACCACGCGATGACTTCGATGATACTGCCCGCCGCATAGGTTTGATCGCCGATGGGAAACAGCGCCATCGAATTCGCGGCCACAGTTGCTCGCAGGTCGCTGGAGCCAACCCACGGGACAGCGGTGACGATCGGGCCGTCCTCGCGCCACTCCAGCCCAGCGGGCTGATAGGTTGGCCGATCCCCTTTTGTTGTGTGAGGCTGTGTGAGTCGCGCCTTCACGCTCGTGAATTCAGCGGGTGAAACCCCCATCAGGCGGCGAAGTGCGGGACGCACGAAGAGTTCAAAGCAGACCATGCTGCTGACGGGATTGCCGGGAAGACCAAAGACCAGCGTGCGACTTGTTGGCGAAGTGTCGCGGATTCCGAACCACACTGGCTTGCCCGGTTTGACGTTGACCTTGTGAAAGACCTGTCGCACTCCGGCGGCGGACAACTCGGATGGGACAAAATCTTTGTCGCCCATCGACACTCCGCCGGAGAGCACCAGCACATCGGCTTGCAGTCCGGCGTCGATCCGCTGACGCAGGTGAGCGCGTTCATCGCGAGCGATTCCCAGCGGGATCGGATCCGCACCGGCGCGGCGGATCTGTGCGCAGAGCATCGTCTCATTCGAGTTCCGAATCTTTCCCGGTCCGGGTGTCTGTTCGATCGGGACCAGTTCATCGCCGGTCGCCAGAACGGCAACTCGTGGCCGTCGCCGCGCGAGGACGAGTGCGCGGCCCCATTCGGCGAGCGCCCCCAATTCTTGTGGTCGCAACTCCGATCCAGATGCGACGACCAAGTCACCACGTCGCGTCGATACTCCTTGACGCAGGATGTTCGTTCCTGGTTTCCAACTCGCGACTTTGTTCGGGAGCGAAACGAGTGTCTGTCCTGCTGCGTCAGTGAGTGACGATGTGAACTCGATCTGCACGACAGCGTCCGCCCCAATTGGCAGCGGTGCGCCGGTCATGATTTGAATCGCGGCCGGCTGATCAAGCACTTGCGTTGGGATCTGCCCTGCCGAGACCACCTCGATCACGGAAAGCGTTGCTGCACCGTCGGTCAGTCGCACCGCGAAGCCATCGACGAGCGACTTGTCGAACGGCGGCGAATCCGCATCGGCGTGAATGTCTTCCGCCAGCACCAAGCCGAGCGCTTCCTGGAGCACAATGGAACTGGGGACCAACGGCGAGGCTTCATGGAGCACTGCGGCCACGGCTTCAGGAACTTCGAGCATCTTGGGCAACGCTTCGGGAAGAAGTGATTTCAGGAACTCCGGCGAAGCAACCCGCCACGCCACTGGCTGACATCAGAGCAAATGAGGTAAGCCACGCCAATTCGACGGGGCTCCAAACTGGCAAGAGCTCATCTGCCCCCGGTGGGTGAAGGCAAATGATCGCGGCGAAGAACGTGCTGATGCCGGCGCTCAATGAGACCAGCAACGGTCGCTCGGCAAATTCATTGCGAACGAACGGCGCGAAGACAAAAACACAATTCATCGTGGTCACGACCGTGAGCAAAACCGCCATCAACAGCGATGTCAGATCGTATCCTTCAAACAGAAACGTCACCCAGTATCCCAGCGCCACGAAGGGAGCCGTCAGGAACACCCACGCACCGGGAATCAGGAATCCCTCTCGGCTCGGAAACACGGGCAGCATCCAGGCCAGGCCAAAACTGGTCAGAGACAACCGGAACAGCCACTTCGAGAGTCCATGCCAATTCATGTTCTGTTTTGCTTCCGCTTTTCGAGCACCGGCTAATGCCCGAACACACGACTTCGCCTTGCGCCAAGAACGGTAAGCCCCCAGGCGATCGGCACCCAGACTCCGAGCGAAAAAAGATCGACACCCGCATGAGTCACCTGTGCTGCCGCAAATCCGATGAGGACGCTCAGCAGCAACAGTCCTTGCGCGATCCACCATGCCGTGCGGTCGCGACTGCTCAATCCGCCAGCGATGCCCAGAACGAACAGCACAGCCGCGAAGTCCCACAGAGGTCGCCAGGTCGCCAGTTCAGCTTGCAAGGTCGGTCTCCGGTTCAGCGATCCTGAGATTTGATTTGTGCCATGCGGATGCGGCCACGACGAGCAGCAAGACTCCCGAACCTAGTGCGACACGTTGCTCGTGCGACGCAGACTTGGCCACGCGGATGCTGGAGTCATCAGCCCCCTGCTTCGCGGTCCAGTCAGTGCGTTCCCAGGCATCGCGGAGTGCGGTGGGTCGCGGCCAGGCGGAGTAACGTGGACTGCGCGTCTGGCGCTGGGTTTCGTGTTCGACGACATGCTGCCAAGTCCCCATCAACAGCAGCAGCAATGCCGCGGAGATGCAGACGGCCAACACGGGTTCGCGAGGCTGGTCGACCGCCTCGCCATCCGGAATTGGAGCGTTGGCCGCTCGCTTTGAGAGCCAAATCGCCAGAGCGAGACCGCTCATTACCAGCGCCAGCAATGCCCAGTCCCACGCACCCGCGATGCCGAGCGCGACGACACCGCAAGCGGCCGTAATGGCGAAGTGACAAGCTCGCTGGGTGCCTGCTCCGCCGATCACGGCTTTCACGGCAGCAACCACCCCGATGCCGCACATCACCGTGAGTGCACCGCTGCTCCACAGGTTCGGGCGCGAACCGTTGGGCAAGGAAGTCACCGCATCAATCCAGCGATAGAGCAGCAGGCTCACGGCAACGCCCAGCCACAAATGGCCGATGACGCTCAGTCGCCGGGCGCGATCAACAGTTGTGGTCTCGGCGAGAGCCAATCGCAGCAGCCAGATCGCCACGGCACCGCTGCCGACAATGGCCGCCGAGACTCCATCGAACAACGGCTCGCCCATCGCCACCACCTCTGAGTTTGCTTCGGAACCATCCGAAGTCAGAGGCCGGTCTACAGGAGCCAGTTCGGAATCTCAACCCCTCGCACGGCCAACCATGAAACAGGCGAGCGAATAAGTTTACGACAGCACGGCCGTCGTCTCCGCTTCGCTCCATTGGTCGAGTTCGTCTTGGAGCTGAGGCAGTTCCTCGCACAGCGATTGGCAAATGGGATCGGCATCGGCCAGGTCGCCCGTGCGACCGAGAACCTCCAGTCGCATCGCGGTCTTGACGGTTGCGTTCATTCCGAATTTTCCGGCCGAGCCCTTCAGCCGATGCGCGGTCCGCTCGATTGCTTTGGCGTCGCGGCGTTGCACAGCGATTTGCACATCGACGAGCAGCTTTGGAGATTCCTCTAGGAACAATTCGATCAGCTCGGTGACAAGCTCCAAGTCGTCACCCAAACGGTTCCAAATTTCGCCGTGGTCGAAGACATCCATGCGGCGCGTTTTTGAAACGACCAGTTTGGAGGTGGAGGACATTCCCAACCTGTGCTCCTTTCGAAGATCGTTGCTCATGGTGTTGTCTCCGACGATCAAGACCGGGCGTTCGCACAGCGACGCCGAAGGTTGGTGAGCGACTCGCGCGGACGGCTTGGCCGACAGCCGGAACCGCAAAGTGAAGTGGAACGTGCTGCCGCGCCCCGGTTCGCTTTCGACCCAGAGGCGTCCGCCCAACTGCGACGAGATCGTCAGCCCCATCCCGGTGCCGTCGAACTCGCACGTGGTCGAGCCTTCCGCCTGCTCAAACGGATGGAAGATGAACTGCAACTTGTCGGCAGGAATGCCGACTCCGGCGTCGGTCACGGTGAAGTGCAGCAGCACGTCCTCGGTGCCGCGCGATTCGGTTCGCACGCGCACCACCACTTTTCCCTCATCGGTAAACTTGATCGTATTGCCGGCAAGGTTCATCACGACCTGCCGCAACCGATCTGGTTCACCGATCAACATGTCGGGCACCTCAGGAGAAATGTGCCCGACCAATTCGAGTCCCTTTTGATGCGCCCGCAGTCCGAGCGTCTCAATCGCATCCCCCAGACAGTCGATGACGCTGAAGTCGAGCGACTCCAGCGGCAGCTTGCCTGATTCGATTTTCGAGAAGTCGAGCATGTCATTGAAGTCCGACGACATTGCGTTGACGGATGAGTTAACAAGTTCGAGCCAAACCACTCAGCGCCGTGAATTGGCCCTCCCTGAAAGAGATACCTCACCTTTTTGCCACCTGTGGTGTTAGAAGCACAACTTGCGGTGGAGCTCAGGGATTTCCTGAGTCCGGCCGCACCGATAATTCTTGCTGGCCCAGCACGGATCATCGCCGCCAGATGCGCCCAGCCATCCTGTGCGGTTCACCGCGAGCAGGTTGGGAAAGCCGCTCAGTCGCCATTCGACTTGGTCTCGAAGCGGTAGGACTCCAGCCGCGAATTGCCCTTCTCCAGAACCGCGGAACGATCGACCCCCAGCAGGTATTGATCGAAGAAGTCGATGGTGTATTTCGTCATGAGTTCCGCGTTGCCATCGGCCACACATTCCTTGGTCGTCTTGCCGAGGCTGAGAAGATTCGTCCAACCGAAGTGCGTTTCGTTCTTCAAGACAAGCAGCACCTTGGGGCCGCTCAGCTTGCGATAGACCGGCGTGAGAAACGGCGCGATGCCAACGTCGAGCGTGCCGGATTGCAGCATCACCGGAATGCTGACATTGCCGGCGTCACCCTGGCTGATAAACGGATGCGCGTAAGGAGACAGCAGCACGGCCGCTCTGAGTCGCGGTTCCTTCCACGATTTCCAACCGCCGGCCAGTCCCATCATGGTGTAGCCGCCGAGCGAATGCCCAAAGCCACCGATTTGCGACTCATCGATCCGGCCCGACCACGGTGCATCAGCGGCCTTGTTCCATTCCAGCATTTGGTTCAGCAGCGCGGTAACGTCGACTTGGCGGTCGCGGAATTTTTCGTCCATCCAATTCGCGTAGTCGCCGAATTTGGGTACTTCTCGTTTCCCTTGGCCTCGCGTCCCCAGCGAGTCCGCATGATTCATGGCCGCCACGATGTAACCGGCTCGCGCGCACGCCTCCGTCAGAAAGATGGTCTGGTCCGAAGTTCCCAGAAACCCGTGCGAGAACAGCAACAGCGGATGTTCGCCCGAAGCCACCGCCGCTCCTTCCTTCGCGAAGCCAACTTGGCCGTTGAGACTCAACGGACCTTTGTATTCATAGCGTTGCTCTGGTTCCTTTGTCGGATACCACAGATCCAGTTGCCGAGTTTGCTGCTCACCCGCCGCATTCGCAAACTTGAAATCCTGCCGCCGATATCCGACCTGATGCGGCCGATCGGCGACGAGAACCGAAACCGTCTCACGCTTCTTCGTTTCGGCCTCAGCCCCGTTTTGTGCCTGTGCCGTGCTGACGCTTCCGCAGAGCAACAAAACGCCACCGATCACTAGCCAGTGAAGTCTCGGTGCGCTGCGTGTGAGTTGTGCTGCCTCAAATGGTCGAAGTGTATTGCTCATGAATGAACTCCCAACGGAGCTGTCATCGCTCCGCGTGACGAGCCGATCGCTCAACAGGCGCGGTCAGGCCGTTCGGCACATTGTGCGGAGTGTGCCAGCTACTCTTTTCCAAATCGAGCGGTAAGCTGATCGTCCCGCCGCCCAAGTAAATGGAAACCCGCAGAGACCACAGAGACGCCGGCCAATCAAATCCTCAGCGACGAGCGTTCCCGCGCTCTGGCCCGCGAAAACAGCGTGCTCTGGACACTGTGGCTGACGTATGGGGCGTTCTATTTCTGCCGCACGAATCTGTCGGCAGCGGTGCCCGGCATGAATTCGCCGGTGAGCGGAGGCGGCATGGGACTCACCGGCGAACAAACCGGTTGGATTCTGGCGTCCTTGAAGATCGCCTACGGATTGGGGCAGGTGCTTAACGGACAATTGTCCGAACGGATCTCGCCGCGCGTGTTGTTGGCAATCGGGATGTTCTGCTCGGCCGGCCTGAACGTGTTGTTTGGGTTTAGCGAGGGATTCTTCTTCCGGGTGTTCGTGTGGGCGACGAACGGCTTCTGCCAGTCGCTCGGCTGGACGCCGTGCGTGCGCGTGATGGCGAACTGGGTGCCGGTCCCGCGCCGCGGGCACGCGGTCGGCTTGATTGGCACCGGCTATCAAATCACGCAGGGCCTCACCTATTTGATCGCCGGGCAGGCGGCCGAGCATCTCGGTTCGCGCGGTGCGCTGTACGCGCCAGCCATTCCGCTGACGCTGACAAGCATTTTCATGTTGGTCTTTCTGCGTGAAGCTCCTGAGCACGATCAGCCGAACTCGCAGGGGGATTCGCTTGCAAAGACTCAAGCGTCAAGACCCCAAATGTCGCTGACCGAGAGTCTGTATTGGACACTCTACAACCCGGCGCTGTGGCTATTGGGTTTGTCGTTAGGATTGCTCAACGCTTGCCGCTACGGGTTCACCGACTGGGGCGTGAAGCATCTCGTGGATACGCAAGAGATCGGCGTCGGCAAAGCGACTTTGCAGTTCTTCGTGATCGCGATCGGCGCGACGGCCGGATCGTACCTGGCCGGTTGGGCCACCGACCGTTTCTTCGGCAGCCGCCGCGCGCCGGTGGTTTGTCTGTTGATGGTGCTGCTGGATGCCTTGTCGCCGGTTTACGGATACGTCGCCGGGCAAAGCGCGATTGGCACGATGATTGTGTTGGTCGTCATCGGCTTTTGCATCTTTGGCCCGCAGGTGTTGCTGGTCGGCACCGCCCCCGCTGACTTGGCTCATCGAGGCACGTCGGCGGCAGCGGCAGGGTTCGTGAATTTTCTCGGCTACATGGGAGCCGCCACTGGCGATGTCGTGACAGGACATTACTCGTCCGCGTCACAAGGAGGCTGGCGGATCGTCATCTTCATTTGGGCCGGCTGGGCGATTCTCGGAGCGGCCATCATCGGCCTGCTGTGGAACACGACCTCTCGCCGAGTGGTCGTGATGCCCGGCATTGCTCCGAAACTCGCCGCACTGGCAACGCTAGCCGGCCGTGGACCGTTGTCATGGACAAGCTCAGCCCAAAGCAGCCCGGATTCATTGCGCAGGAGATTCGGTTCCTAAAGCAACTGACCAACAAGCGAATCAAAGCCACGTTGCCGGCTCCCGCGCTGCTAGGCGAACGGATGTGGGATCCGGTGAAGTCCGCGAAGGCATACCCGACGCGCGATGCCTTCGTGCAGGATTGCGTGCCGATCCTGCGGCGTGAAGCGGAACTGTTACGCGACGAGGGGGTGTCGATTCTGCAAATCGACGACCCGCACTTGTGCCTGTTCGTCGATCCCGACGTCCGCAAGCAATACGACGACGCCGATCGCGCCGCCGACTTCGCCGTGGACATGGACAACCAAGTCATCGACGGCCTCAAGCTGGCCGTGCATCTCTGCCGCCGAGCCGGCGCGCGAGCACGCGGCGAGGCCGAGCATCGCGGTGGATACGATCCGATCCTCAAGCAACTCGGCCGCCTGAAAGTCGGTCACATCACGATGGAGTTCACAACCCCCGGCGCGGGAGACACGTCGGTCTTCCAACGCCTGCCAGAGCACATCGAAATCGGCCTCGGCTGCGTGAACTGTCAGCCCGGCCAAATCGACTCGGCCGAAACGATCGTGGCGCGTGTCGAGATGGCGCTGAAGTATCTCGCTCCCGAACAGATCACACTCAACCCCGACTGCGGCTTCGCCCCCGGCTCCGCCGCCGACGTGAGCATCGACGAGGCCTACGCCAAACTCCAAAACGAAGTCGCCGCCGCACGCCATCTCCGCGACAAGCACGGATGACTTCATCCAAAGATCGAGAGAGTCTGGCCACAGATGAAACACGGATCAAACAAAACCAGAAGTGCGAGAGCCGAGCAACGCCATCACGATCCCTTCCGAAAGTCTTCGCAAATCCGTGTTCAATCTGTGTTTCATCCGTGGCTGAAGATTCGGTTCAAGGGGACTCTTGGGGGCTGGTGATATAGCGGCTCATCCAGCGAGTTTGAACTTGGCGTGGTGGAGCGTGAGGAGTCGGAGTTTGAAGTGGTCGTAGCGGCGATATCCGTAGGCTCGACGCTGGAGCAGGCCGATC
>SXGS01104060.1_pt1 | contig 13050 bp, 10 predicted proteins | sample 3174681 | NCBI WGS metagenome assembly SXGS01 (sample SAMN11356861, study PRJNA531348) | freshwater metagenome | isolation source: freshwater sample F1-80 | place: China: Fuxian Lake, Yuxi | collected 2017-12-25
ATGATGGAGAAATTGCGGATGAAGGCGGGATCCATGGAGTAGAATGAGGGGGGAACCCCAATTATCCCATACGGCCTCCGGAAACCTGCGCTTTTCGAGCCTCCGGCGGCCACTCTCTCATCAATGCAGCACCGAATTCACGAAGGCTCCTTGGACGCCAAGGGCCTGAAGATCGCCATCCTGGTGGCTCGCTTCAACAGCTTCGTCACCGACCGTCTGCTCGCGGGGGCGCTCGACGGGTTGCGGCGCAACGGTTGCGCGGACGGCGATATCGACATCGTCAAGGTGCCCGGTTCGTGGGAGATGCCCGTGGTGGCGGCCGAACTGGCGCGCCAGAAGCGCCACGACGCGCTGATCGCGCTGGGAGCGGTAATCCGCGGAGACACGCCGCACTTCGACTACGTGGCGGGAGAAGCGGCCAAGGGGCTAGGGCAGGTGGCGTCGCAGCACGGCATCCCCGTCGCGTTCGGCGTGTTGACCACGAACACGCTGGAGCAGGCGATCGACCGCGCGGGCGCCAAGAGCGGCAATAAGGGGTTCGACGCGGCGATGACGGCGATCGAGATGGCGAACCTGATGCGGCGGCTCCGCGCTCGCGAAGACGCCTGACCGAATGCCTTCGCGTTTTCGCTCGCGGCAGCAGGCGCTGCAGACCCTGTTTCTCTGGGACATCCGCAAGATGCCGATGCACGAGGCGATCGCCTCCTTCTACGGCTCCCTCGCTTCCGAAGCCGCCGAGCCAGTTTCCGAGGCCGATCCCTTCGGCGAGGAACTGGCGTATGGAGCGTCGGGCCAAGTGGAGGAGATCGACGCAACCATCGGCCGCCATTCGGCGCACTGGCGCATCGATCGCATGCCCCTGGTGGATCGCAACATCCTGCGCCTGGCGGCGTGGGAGATGAAGAACATGGCCACGCCAGCCGCGGTGGTGATCGATCAGGCCCTGGAACTGGCCAAGCGGTTCGCGGGCGAGGAGTCGATCCCGTTCCTGAACGGCGTGCTCGACGCGATCAACCTCGAAGTCCAAAAGGCGCGCGGGTCAAGGGCAGCCGGGTCGTGAGGCGTCGCGCGTTCCTGAGCGCGGCCGCCGGGGCCGCCATGGGATGCGGCCGGAAGAAGGCGATCGGATTCCGGGGATTCGCCTTCGTCGCCAACCAAGAGGGACAGGCGGTGGCCGTGGTGGACCTGACCGCATTGGCGCTGACGCGCCACATCCCGCTCGGCGCCAATCCCGCCCAGGTGCTCGCGCATCCTTCGATCCCTTCCGTATACGCGCTGACGCCCGGCGACGCGTCGATTCACGAGATCCGCGCCGGCGAGTTGAAGCCTGGGCGCAAGGCGGTGCTGCCCTTCGAGCCGTCGCTGATGAAGCTCTCGCCGGCGGGGGACGCGATCTGGGCAATGTGTCCCAAGGGGAAGGCGCTGATTCGCGTGCCCGTGGATACGCTACGCCCCGGCGTACGGATCTCGCTCCCGGCCGAGCCCTCGGCGTTCGATTTCGCCCCCGAGGATCGCTCGACGCGGGGCGCGATCGCGATTTCGCTGGGCGCCGAGGGCGCGCTTGCCTTGGCGCGCGGAGGCAAGGTGGAAACCCACGCGTTGGGCGGCGAGACCGGCGACGTGCTGTTCCGCTCCGACGGGCGGCAGGCGATCGTGGCCGGCCTTTCCGATCGCCAGTTGATTTTCCACGACATCGAGAGCGGCCGCGTGGCGGTGCGCCTTCCGCTGGCCGTGCGGCCGTCGAAATTGTGCATGAAACCGGACGGCGGGCAGTTGTTCGTGACCGGCGAAGGGTCCGACGCCGTGGTGAACGTGTTCCCGTTCTGGACCGAGGTCGGCCTGTTCATGCTGGCCGGCAGGGCTCCGGGCGCGATGGCCGTGTCGCGCTCGCCGGAATACCTTTTCGTGGCGAACCCGCGGTCGGGCAACGTCTCGATCGTCAACATCGGCTCCGGGCAGAGCCAGAAGATGGTGGCGCAGGCCAACGTCGGCCGCGGTCCCTGCTTCATCGCGGTGACGCCGAACGACGAGTATGCGTGCGTGCTGAATCGCGACTCCGGCGACATGGCGGTGCTGCACATTCCGAGCATCACGGCCAAGCGCAGCAAGTCCGCGACGCTGTTGACGATGATTCCGGTGGGATCGGCGCCGGTGAGCGCCGTTGTTAAAGCCGCGGGCTGAGCGAGTGCCAGAGCGGTTGGCGGGGTTTGAATCGACATGTCCCCCGCAAGATTCGTTTGCATGGCGCTGTCGATCTCTATCGCGGCCGCGCAGATCCCCTCGCTCCGCACCGTTCCGGTCCCTCAACCTACGGGGCTCGACCGCTACGTTCGCGACAATGCCGCGCTGACCGCCTTGGGCAAGGCGCTTTTCTGGGACGTCCAGGTGGGAAGCGACGGGCAAACCGCTTGCGCCACCTGCCATTTCCACGCCGGGGCCGATCACCGCGTGCGCAACATGATCGCCAACCCTCACTCGGTGGCGCAAACGGCGGTTCCCAATCGCGCCCTGACGCTGGCGGACTTTCCCTTCCGCAAGCTGGTGAACCCGAACGACAACCGCTCGGCGGTGGAGCGTGACACGCGGATGGTGATGGGATCGGCCGGGGTGATTCAGCGCAAGTTCATGGACATCGTGGCGGGGAATGGGTTCGACGACGGTTCCGAGGAGCCGGGCCTGACGGCGTTCGCGATCGGAGGCGTGAAGGCGCGGCAGGTGACGGCGCGCAACACTCCCTCCGTGATCAACTCGGTCTTCTGGGTGGTGAACTTCTGGGACGGGCGGGCGAGCAGCGTCTTCACGGGCGGAACGCCCTTCGGTCCGGCCGATTCCGAGTGGCGCGCCGCGGTATTGCGCGACGGCAAACTGGAGCGGGAAGCCGTGCGAATGGACAACGCCAGCCTGGCGTCGCAGGCCGTGGGCCCGGCGTTGAACGACGTCGAGATGTCGTATTCGGGCCGGTCGTGGCCGAAATTGGCGCGCAAGATGTTCGCCGTGGCTCCGCTCGCCCACCAGCGCGTCTCGCCGGCCGATAGCGTACTCGGAGAGTTCGCCAATGCCGAAGGCAATGGGTTGGCTCCGGAGCGGTCTTACGAGGCGCTGGTTCGGGCCGCATTCCGGCCGGAGTACTGGGAATCCGGCGAATTGGACGCCGATGGCTACTCGCAGCGGGAGCTCAATTTCCCGCTGTTCTTCGGGCTGGCCGTCCAGGCGTACGAGTCGGCGCTGATCTCGGCGGATTCGCCCTTCGACCGGTTCCAGGAGGGCGACGCGTCGGCTCTGACGGCCCAGGAACGCGACGGGATCCGCGTGTTTCAAGGTGGTTCCGAGTGCCACGAATGCCATCAGGGGCCGGAGTTCACCGCCGCGTCGTTCACCAACGTTAGAGGGCGCGGCGGCCGGGAAACGGCCACCCCCGCCACGCTGGGCTTCTTCCGCACCGGCGTGAGCCCAGTGGCCGAGGATTTGGGCGGCGGAGGGAAGGACGAGTTCGGCAACGCGCTGTTTCCTCGCGCCGCCGGCAACAACGCGCGCGGCGTCTTCAAGTCGCCGGCCTTACGCAACGTGGAGCTGACCGGACCGTACTTTCACGATGGCAGCCAGGCGACGCTCGAGCAAGTAGTGGCGTTCTATGGCCGCGGTGGCGATTTCCCCGGCGACGGCAATCTGGGACCGGGCATGAACCGGATCAACATGAACGCGAACGACCGTCTGGCGATCGTGGCGCTGATGAAGGCGCTTACCGGCGAAAGCGTCAAGTTCGAACGCGCACCGTTCGACCACCCATCGCTTTGCGTGCCGGTGGGGCACGCCGAGTCCGCTCCGGGAGTGCTGATGGTGGACGACTCGTCGAGCGCGACGCGGTTCAGCGCGGTGGACCGCTGGGCGCTGGTGCCGGCGGTTGGCCGCGAGGGCAACTCCGCGCCACTACAAACCTTCGAGGAGTTGCTGAGCGGAATCGGCTCGGATGGATCGCGGGCGCACGCGATGACCGAGTCGTGCGAGCCGCCACCCGCGAGCCGGCCGTAGTGCCCGCCCCTCCGGCGGGAGGATAATCGAGGTATGTACGTTCCCAGAGCGTTCGTGCGACGGGCGGAGTTCGAGGCGGCGGTGGACGAGGCCGCGCGAAAGCTCGCGCCGCAGGTGGTGAGCATTGTACCCAGTTACGATTACGACTGGACCGGCGAGCCGTCGGTGTTCTTCAAGGTGACTCTGGCGGAGCCGCCCCTACCGGGCGGCGGGGCTCCACTGACGACGAGCCGGATCTCGTGGGAGATCGTACAGCACGTGGCTCCGGTGGAGGAGTGGGGCGTGCTTCCCTACTTCAGCTACCGCCGCGAGCCCGCGCGATCGAAGCTGGAACGAATTCCGGCGTGACATGGCCTACCACGACGACCTGCGAGCCTTGGCGCGGGAACTTGCAGCCGGCACGGATCAGGCCCGGTTGCGACGCGCCGCGTCGACCGCCTACTACGCGCTCTTTCACCTGTTGATCGCGGAGGCCGCCGGCAACTGGACAAGGTCGCGGTTCAGGGCGCGGATTGGCCGCTGTTTCGACCATGGCCCGATGAAGGCGGCGTCGGAAGCCAAGATGGCTCAAATCAGATCCACGTTCCAGCGCCCGCGGCCGGTCGGCGAAGAGAGAGTGGATCTCCACCTGTGGACCGTCGCGAATACCTTCGTGCAAGCACAGCAGCTCCGAAATCAGGCCGACTACAACCTGGAAGCGGATTTGGACCCCGTTGCGGTCAATGAGCTTGTTGACGAAGTCGAACAGGCCTTCGAAGCGTGGTACGAGATCCGGGAGGAAGACTCGGCCCAGGAATACCTGGTCTCGCTGTTCGGAGCACGGGAGAAGCGGCCCAACGACCAGAAGCAGCCGCCAGGCAGGCCCGCGCCCGGAGCTACTCAACCGTGATCGTCTTCCCGTCGCGTCCCGTGACGACGATCCTGGAGCCCTCCATCTTCACATCGGCCGCGCCGGTGAAGCTCGCGGGTATGCGGGCCAGAAACATCCAGTACGTCTTCGTCGCGCTTTGGCCGGCATCCAGGAAATCGTAGAGCGGGCGGCCGAAGATCTTGCCCTTCTTGACCAGCACCGGATAGGGCTGGTGCAGGCCGGTGGTGCCGAATTCCAATCCTCGCGCGGCGGGCTTTCCGTCCGTGACGTGACGCCAGGCGTTGAACCACGGGTAGTCCGCCGTCTTCCACACGTAGCCGATGAGCAGGCCTTTCGCGGGATTGGCGGCCGTGGTCCATCCGCGATCCTCGTCGATCACGTAACTGACCACATTCGGATCGGGGTCGCTGGTCAGGAATCGGAGGTTGACCGGCGAGCCGTCCTTCAGCGCTTGCGGCCAGGTCACGGCGGGATGCTCCGGATTCGGCATCGGGCTCGACTGCATGAAGCCCTGCCGCGCGTTGGCGTCCACGATCACGCCTTCGTCCAGGAACGGCGGCGCGATCGACGGATGTTGCACCCAGTTGTAGATCCGCCCCATCTTGTTCTCGTTGGTGACGGTCTCTTCGATCGTGGCGATCGCGCCGTGGAGGGATGCCTTGCGACCCACGCGCAAGCCCGCCATCGGCAGACGGGCGCCCATCGATACGGACGATTCACCGGTGGCCGACGTTTGCCACCGCACGCGCGGCGCCTCGCCGTGAAACGGCACGCCGTTGGCTTTCTCGGCATCGGAGGGCGCGCCCCAACGGTCGAGACAGAGGAAATGGCCGCGCAGTTGACCCGCCGGACCGTCTTCGCCCCACGTCAGCGGATTCAGGGCCAAGCCCTGTAACTGGAAGTCGACGATGGCTCCCCCTTGCAGGTCGATGCCGAGCCGCGCCGGCTGGCTCCTGATGGTCACGGTCTGGGCGGAAAGAGCCGCCACGCTGAGGAGAACGACGATGGAACGCATTTTCGCTCAGCCATTATAGTGGTATCCTCGGGCAAAGAAAAGGCGAACATGAACCTCTCCCTCTTCGAGTCCGAACCGATTCCGCGCCGCGACGTGGAATCCGCCGTGACGCGGTTCCGCGATCTGATGCAACGGCCCGATTCGCCGATCCGGCACATCCGCCACCAGCCCGCCCGCGCGGCGGAGTTCGCCCCACTACCGGCCGAGGTGCATCCTCAGTTGATCCAGGCGCTGCAAACGGAAGGGATTCGGCAGCTCTATTCGCATCAGGCGCGAACGTTCGAAGCGGCGCGAGAGGGAAAGAACACGGTCGTCGTGACGCCGACCGCCAGCGGCAAGACGCTTTGCTACAACCTGCCGGTGTGGGATCGCATGTTGCGCGATCCCCAGGCTCGCGCGTTCTACCTGTTCCCCACCAAGGCGCTCTCCGAGGATCAACTGGCCGGATTCAACGGCGCTGTGAACGCGATGAACTCGAACATACGCGCCTTCACCTACGATGGCGACACTCCGCAGGACGCGCGCAAAGCGATCCGGGAGCGGGCCAACGTGGTGCTCACCAACCCCGACATGCTGCATGCCGGGATACTGCCGCACCACACCAAGTGGGCGAAAGCGTTCGAGAATCTGCGCTTCATCGTGCTCGACGAGTTGCACTACTATCGCGGCGTCTACGGCTCGCACCTGGCCAACGTACTGCGCCGGATGAAGCGGATCTGCGAGTTTTACGGGTCCAGTCCCCAGTTCATCTGCTCGTCGGCGACCATCGCCAATCCGCGCGAACTCGCCGAAGCGCTCACCGGGAGCCCGTTCGAACTGGTGGATCGCAACGGCTCGCCGTCGGGCGAGAAGTACTTCGTCTTCTACAATCCTCCGGTGATCAACCGCCAACTCGGCATCCGGCGGAGCTATCTGCACGAGGCGCGCCGCATCGCCACCGACTTCATCGAGCGCGGCCAGCAGACGCTGGTGTTCGCCAACAACCGTCTGGCCACCGAGATCCTGGTGACGTACTTGAAGGACGCCTGCGCGAAGATGCCGATGGGAGCGGACGGCGTGCGCGGATACCGGGGCGGCTATCTGCCGCGCGAACGCCGGGAGATCGAGAAGAAGCTGCGCGATGGCGAGATCCGCGCGGTGGTGGCGACAAACGCGCTCGAACTCGGCATCGACATCGGCTCGCTGGACGGCGTGGTGATGGCCGGATATCCGGGCGCCATCGCGTCCACCTGGCAGCGCGCGGGCCGCGCCGGACGGCGGCAATCGACGTCGCTCGCGGTGATGGTGGCGTCGTCGAATCCGCTGGATCAATTCATCGTCGAACATCCGGATTATTTCTTCGGCCAGACGCCCGAACACGCGCAGATCAACCCCGACAATCTGGAGATTCTGATCAATCACGTGAAGTGCGCCGCGTTCGAACTGCCCATCAAGGACAGCGAGAAGTTCGGGAACGTGCCGCTGAAACCGCTCTGCGAATTCCTGGTGGAACAGCGCTTGCTGCACAAGTCCGGCGATACGTGGCACTGGACGTCGGACACCTACCCGGCGGACGCGATCGGCCTGCGCAGCGTCTCGAGCGACAACTTCGTGGTGATCGACGAGACGGGCGAGCCGAAGGTGATCGCCGAGGTCGCGTTCACGGCGGCGCCCTCGGAACTGCACGAGAAGGCGATCTATTTGCACGAGGCGCGCCAGTATCAAGTGGAACGGCTGGACTTCGAGAATCGGAAGGCGTACGTACGCCGCGTGGAGTGCGACTACTTCACCGACGCCATCGACTACACGCAGGTGAAAGAGCTGGATCAGTTCGCTTCGGCGGATGTGAACGGCGCATCCGCGCGGCACGGCGAGGTGCGCGTGAACCGCCAGATCGTGGGGTTCAAGAAAGTCAAGTTCTACACGAACGAGAACGTGGGCGCGGGCAATCTGCAAATGCCGGAGCAGGAGATGCACACCACGTCGTACTGGATCCACTTCCCCTCGGCGTTCCTAGGGCGGTTCCCGGAGTTCGGCCCCACGGAGAAGCAGGCGGGCCTCCTCGGGCTGGCGAACGCGTTCCGCGCCGTGGCGGCGCTGCTGCTGATGTCCGACCCACGCGATCTCGGCGTGGCCATCACCGAGGATGTGACGGGCAGCCTCGCCGTCTGGGAGCCCGATCTGTTCCTCTACGACAACTATCCGGGCGGAGCGGGTCTGAGCGCGCCGCTCCACAAGCTGACGCCGAAGCTGCTCGAGTACTCGGCGCGGTTGATCCGCGATTGCAAGTGCGGCGAGGGTTGCCCGTCGTGCGTGGGGCCGCTCGGCGAAACGGGAGAGCGGGGCAAGGAAGCCGCGCTGCGGATTCTGGCGGAGCTGACAGCGGCGAGTTGACGAATCGCCGCGCCGGAACCGTGCTACTTCGACGCGGTAGCGAACTTGACCACCACGCCGCCCACGTAGGTGACGTCGGTCACCGAGTCGCCGGAGTCGAAGCGCTCGGTGACGGTGGCGAGGTCGCCTTGCCTGGCCTCTTTACGCGACACCGGCCGGCCGAGCGCGGCATGCACTTCCCGCTCGGACATGCCGCGGCGGATCTGGCCGCCGGACGGCTGCGGGAGTTCCTGCCGCGACGCCAACGATTTCGCCGCCGGGCGGCGGCCCACTTCCGAGAAATCCGCCTGTTCGGCCAGCGCCGTCATGATGGCCTCCGGGCTCGGAACGGCCTCCAGCAGGCGGCCTTCCGGGAACCAGATGTTGAACCGGGATCCGCCGGTGCGGCGCTTTTCGAACTCGAGCCTCTGGCGGTCTGCCCTTATGGACTCCGACCGCGCGCGCAGAACGCGCTCGTCCGATTGCCGGTTGCGGCGCTCACGATCCAGATCCTCGCGGATGCGTCTTTTCTCGGCCTCCGGAGCCGGCCCCAGATCCTTCTCGAGGCGTCTCTCCCGATCCGATTTCGAGACCGTGGTGGATGGGACGGAGGGCAGTCCGGACATATCGCCCATGGCGCCGAAGCCGCCGCCGGCCAGTTGGAACTCGATGTTCTTCTTGTTCACCTTGATCAGCGTAATCATCACCCGGTCGCCCTCGCGAATCGAGACGCCGAACTGCTTGAGGCGGCTCGAATAGCTGGACATGTCGACGCGCCCGTCGCGTTCCAGGTGCACGTCGACGCCATGATGGGTGCCGGGCATGTCCATTTTCACCGTCACGTGTTTGCCTTCAAAGTACCGCTTGAGACTGTCCGCGTTCTGTGCGTGGCAAACCGCGGCGAGACCCACCGCGAGGGCTCCGATCCAGAGCATCTCTACATTCTACCTGGAGCCGCGCGGCCCAGCTACCACAGGAATTTCAAGCCGAACTGCACCTGCCGGGGGGAATTCGACTGGCTGGTGATGACGCCCACCTGATTCGACGTGACCGAAGTGTTCGGCGTCCCGAACACCGGAGTGTTGAGCGCGTTGAAGAACTCCGCGCGGAACTGTGTCAGCACGCGCTCCTTGACGCGGAACTCCTTGAACACCGACACGTCCCAGTTGCGGGTCTTATCGGTGCGGACATCGGGCAGAAAGCGGGAGAGATTGCCGAAGGCGAACGGAGACGGCTGGGTGTAGGCGGCGCCATCGAAGTAGCGGTCCAGCCGGTCTTGGACGCGGCCCGTGAGGCGGCCGCTCCGTCCGGCGCTGTCGGGTTGGGTCCGCGCCGCGAAAATGCCGGACGTGTTGCTGGCCGACATCGCCAGCGGCAGGCCGGATTGGTAGGTGACGATGCCGTTCACCTGCCAGCCTCCCAGCACGGCGTTGGCGATTCGGGAACCGCCCGTATCCACCGCTTTGCCGCGGCCCACCGGGACGTCGTGCAGCACGCTGAGCACGAACCGGTGGGCGATGTCCTGCGCGGCGAGCGCGCGGCTGGCGCCGACGTCGTACGTGTTCTGGTGGCTGTCGCCGGTATCGATCAGTTTCGCCCAGGTGTAGCTGCCCTCGAACAGGAATCCGTTGGCGAAGCGGCGCTTGAACGTGTTCTGCCAGGCATGGTAGATCGAGTTGGACCCGGCGTCGTAGAGCGGCTGCACGTCGGTGAACTGCGGATAGGGCCGCAGAAGCTGGCCTCGGGAGATCGTGTTCGAAAGATGAACGCCGTTGTTCACGATGCCGAAGAAAGGATTCGCCACGCGCTGGTTGAGTTGCGAGCCCAGCGCCAGGTTTTTGGGATCGAGCTGATTGATCTCCATGCCGCCCTCTCCGCTGCGGCTCAGATAGAGGCCGCGGTTGCCCACGTACGCCGATTCCAGCAGGATGCCGTTGGGCAGTTCGCGCTGGACGGTGAAGTTCCACATCATGTTCCAAGGCGACGGCGAATCCTGCAGGAACGCCTGCAGGTTCGCGCCGGCTTGCGTCAGCAGGCCATCGGAAGAGCCGGGCACGCCGCGGAAGCCCTCGGGATAGGGGTTCTTCAGCAGGTTGAACGGGGTGATTCCGTCCACGGTGGAAACCCACGGATATTCGACGCGGAACCCGAAAGGTCCGACGGTGCCCGCGGCGCCTTGACGCGAAGGTCCGAAGAAGTGGCCGTAGCCGCCTCGAACCACGGTCTTGGAATTCACCTGATAGGCGAAGCCGAAGCGCGGCCCGAGATTATTGAGGTCCTTGTTGAACTGCGTGCGGGGATTGCCGCCCACTCCCACGAACTTGACGCCGCCGCGAATTTCGCCCAGTCCGGGAACCTTGCCGGAAAGCGGCGAAAGCGCTTGCGGATCGAACCAATTGATTCGGTCGTATCGTTCGGTGCGCGGCAGGTCGATCTCGTAGCGCAGGCCGAGGTTCAAGGTCAGCTTGGTGGTGACGCGCCAGTCGTCCTGCAGGTAGAACCCGTGATAGAAGCTCTGCGAGGCGACGTTCTTCCAGTTCCGGATGAGCACGTTGCCCGTGGTTCCGGTGCCCAGCAGCAGGGACGCGATCGATTGACCGGCGGTGGCGCTCGCCTGGTTCGGGTTGGGACCTTGGGTGAAGCCTGACGAAAAATTGAACGTGCCGGCGGAGCGCGCCTCCCAGACGTTGGCCCGGATGAGGCGTCCCTCCCAGCCCGCCTTCAGCGTGTGATTGCCCCGGATCTTCGACAGATTCGAGAGCAGCGTGAACGTGTTGAACGTGCTGTAGCGATGGTCGCTGCCGCCGAGGGAGGCGAAACCGGACGCACCGATGCGTGGAAACATCTGGCGGTCCACCACGCCGTCGATCGACGATGGTAGTCCGAGCGTCGACGGCTTGAATCCGAGGCCCTGATTGTCGAAGTTGAAGATCGAGCGGGACACGCCGAAGCGCGTGGTCAGCACCGTGGTGGGCGACAGGGTGTTCGAATAGTCGATCGACGCCGAAGGTTGCTTCACGCCCTGATTGACGCGGCCCTCGGCGATGGCGAGTTCGCCGGGGAAGAAGATGGGCGGCGAATCGAGGTTCTTGCGCCACGAAACGCGCCCGAACACGCGCTGGCGGTCCGAAAGGTTGTGATCCACGCGTCCGTCGATCTGGTTTTGGTTGAACGACCGGGAGCCCGTGTTGAAGAAGTTGTTCAGGTTGGTGACCGCGTTGGAGACGGTGTTCGCTTCGGGGTAGAAGCGCATCGCGTTGCGCGCCACGGGGTCGAACATCGCGGCGGGAACCACGTTGCCAGGGAAGGGATCGCGCACGAAGCCGGTTCCCTGGGCGCGCGTGGTGAACGGATTGAACACCAGCACCGGGGCTCCGTTGGCGGCGCGCGTCCCGGTGAAATCGCCCTGGCGCTGCTGCGCGGTGGGCACTGAAGTCAAGGTGTTGGAAAGGGCGCGTTCGCGGAGACCCTCGAAACTGCCGAGGAAGAACGTCTTGTTCTTGCGGATGGGTCCGTTCACCATGGCGCCGAACTGGTTCCGCTTGAAGCTGCCCAGACCGCGGCCCTGGCGGTTGTTGAAGAAGTCGTTCGCGTCGAACCTGGAGTTGCGCAGGAATTCGAAGACGCTGCCGTGCAAGTCGTTCGAGCCCGACTTGTAGACTACATTCACGATTCCGCCGTTGCTGCGGCCGTATTCGGCGGAGTAGTTGGCGCCGAGCACCTTGAATTCGGCGATGGCCTCAACGGGAGGGAACGTCGAATTGCCGGAGAACCCGTTGACCGTTGGATGCGCCGTGCTGACGCCGTCCACCAGGATGTCGAGCATTGAGTTGCGCGCGCCGTTGATGCCGTATCCGGTGCTATAGGTGTTGCTCACGCTGCCCGTGACGCCCGGCGTCAGGAAAAGCAGCGAGAACACGTTTCGCGTGTTCAGCGGCAGTTCGGTGATTCGCTTGTTGTCCACGACCTTGCCGAGCACGGAGTCGACGGTCTCGAGCAGCGACGCGTCGGCGATCACCTCCACCGTTTCGGTGACCGCGCCGATCTCCAGTCTGATGTCGACGCGCGCCTGTTGGCCGATGGCGAGGGCGATACCCTTCCTGGAAAAATGCTTGAATCCGCGCGCCGACACCTCGATCGTGTAGTCGCCACGCGGAACCTCGTTGAGCGCGTAGTTGCCATCCGCGCCGGCGGCCGCGACGAGAGCGCGGTTGGTGCCGATGTCGATCGCCTTGACCTCGGCCCCGGCGACCGCCGCGCCTTGTGGATCGGTGACCGTCCCGACAATGCGGGCGGTGAATGATTGCGCCGCCGCCAATCCGGCGGCAAGGCAAAATGAAATCAGACGCTTGGTTTGCATCGTGGCACCCCTGACCGGTTGCGAACTCCCGTGTTCGAACCTCGACGGCGAGATTGTAGCAGTTCTTGCCGGCCAGGGCGAATTTGTGCCGTACGCGAGTCTGGGGCTATAATTCTCGGGTTAGAGTCTATTCATCGTTCGAGGCATGCATGCGAAAAAAAGTGACAGTGGTCGGCGCGGGCAACGTGGGGGCGAACTGCGCGCTCCGCATCGCCGACAAAGAGTTGGCCGACGTCGTTCTGGTCGACGTGGTGGAAGGTGTTCCGCAGGGCAAGGGGCTCGATATCGCGCAGTCCGGTCCGGTTCAGGGCTATGACGTGACGGTCACCGGCGCCAACGATTACGAGCCGACCGCGAAGTCCGACATCGTGGTCATCACAGCCGGCCTGGCTCGAACGCCGGGCAGGAGCCGCTACGATCTGC
>SXGS01322674.1_pt1 | contig 13046 bp, 8 predicted proteins | sample 3174681 | NCBI WGS metagenome assembly SXGS01 (sample SAMN11356861, study PRJNA531348) | freshwater metagenome | isolation source: freshwater sample F1-80 | place: China: Fuxian Lake, Yuxi | collected 2017-12-25
CGCGCGGCGCCTCGACACCCTCCGCCAGGAGGTGCAGGCGCGTATCTGTGTGGTGCTGCGCGTCTACTTCGAAAAACCCCGCACAACTGTGGGCTGGAAAGGGCTGATCTCCGATCCCCACCTCGATGGGTCCGACGACATGGGCACCGGCTTGCGCCTGGCCCGCAGGCTGCTCCTGGACATCAACGAGCTGGGATTGCCGGCGGGCACCGAGATGCTCGACCCGATCACCCCCCAGTACAACGCCGACCTCATCTCGTGGGCCTCCATCGGCGCCCGCACCACCGAGAGCCAGACCCACCGGGAGATGGCCAGCGGCCTGTCCATGCCCGTGGGTTTTAAGAACAGCACCGCCGGCGACCTGCAGGTGGCGCTCAACGCGATGGAATCGGCGCGCCATCCCCACAGTTTCCTGGGCATCGACCAGGAGGGCCGGACCTGCCTGGTACGCACCAAGGGCAACCCCCTGGGCCACCTGGTCCTGCGCGGGGGCAGCGCCAAACCCAACTACGACGCCGAGAGCCTGGCCCAGGCCGCTGCGCAGCTGCGCAAGGCCGGGTTGGATCCGGTCGTGCTGGTGGACTGCAGCCACGCCAACTCCAGCAAAAAACACGAGCGCCAGGAAGAGGTGTGGTCAGACCTGGTCCAGCAGCGGGTGGCCGGCAACCGCGACTTGATCGGCATGATGGTGGAGAGCAATCTGGAGGAGGGGAACCAGAAGGTGCCCGAGGACCGGACACAGCTCAGATACGGGGTGTCGATCACCGATGCCTGCATCAACTGGCAGACCACCGAGCGTATGGTGCGGCAGGCGTACGGGCTGTTGGGCGGCTGAACGCGCTTTAGCGGTTGGCGATCAGCCGGTCCACTTCCTCGCGCAGGCGATCCAGCACCTGGTCGTAGGGGAAATGACCCAGGTGCTCGGTGCCGCGTTTGAGGTTGACGAAGTTGGGGGCGCACCACAGTCCCAGATCCGCGTCGTCGGTCTCGCCAGGGCCGTTCACCCGGCAGCCCATCACCGCAATGGTGATGCGGTGCTCCTTGGCGTACTGGGTCACCTCGCGCACCTTCAGGGCCAGGTCGACGAAGGCGTTGTTCTCCACTCGGGAGCAGGAGGGGCAGGAGATGATGTTGAGGCCCTTGCCTAGAACCTTGGGGACTGAGCGGAAGCGCCCAGTGCGGATGTCGTCGAGGATCTGCCGGCCGACGCGAATCTCCTCTCCCTTGTCGTCGAAGGGCACGGTGAGGGAGACGCGCAGGGTGTCGCCGATGCCCTGAGTGAGGAGCTGTTCAAAGGCGATGCGGGTCTTGATGATGCCCTCAGGAGGCATGCCGGCCTCAGTGACCCCCAGGTGGATGGGCACGTCCGGGCGCTGGGCAGCAAAGCGGGTATTGGCGGCGATCACCTTGTCGGGATCAGAGTCCTTCAGCGAGACGCAGTAGCGGGTGAATCCCAGGCCGTCGAGAATCGCGCAGTGCTGCAGCGCAGACTCGACCATGGGCGAGATGGAGTCGTCAGGGGAGAAGCGTTCGGCCAGGGCGGGGTCCACTGAGCCGCAGTTGACCCCCACTCGCAGCGCACAGTCGTTTTTCGCTGCCTGCTCGGCGATGAAGGCCACCTTATCGGGCACTGGTTTGTCGCGCTCGTGGTGGTGGAGGTGGCCCGGATTGTAGCGGATTTTCTGCACATGTGGAGCCACCTGGGCCGCCAGCCGGTAGTTTTCTTGCAGATCCACACTGAGGGGCACCTCGGCCTGGGGGCTGAGCTGGGCCAGGGCCTCGACATCCTGGCGGCTGTCGACGGCGATGCGCACCAGGTCGGCCCCGGCCAGTTTGAGCAACTGCAGCTGCCTGGCGGTGGCGGCCAGGTCCTGGGTGCGGGTTGCTGCCATGCTCTGGACGGCGATGGGCGCACCGCCGCCGATGGTGATGCGGCCGATGGCCACGGACCGGGTTGGATTTCGGGAGATCTGGGTCATAACCTCTCAATAAATGGATGGCGGATGGGCTGTCAAAGGGCCTTGAGCATGGCCCCGAGGACCTCTGCAGTGCGATCGATCTGGGCCTCGTCGTTGTAGATATGGGTGGAGAAGCGGAGGGCGTTGTACTGCTCGACGGGCAGGCCGCCCTCGATGCCATAGGTACCAGCCGCCGCCTTGACCCAGATATTGTGCTCGTCGTGTAGCTGGGTGACGATATCGCCGTTTTTGCCCCGGCCAAGCGCATAGGTGACGATGCCGGGGGAGGAGATCTCGGGGTCCTCTGGAGTGAGGCAGCGCAGGTGTGGCAAGGCGTCGAGGCGTTGGCGGAGGTAGTTGTTCAGCTGTCGACAACGGGCCTCGATCTGGGCGCGACCTATGGCCTGGTGGAAGTCCATGGTCAGGCCGTGGGCGATGAGCAAGGGCCAGCCGCGGGTGCCCACCGAGCCGGAGTAGGCGCCGTACCCGCCGTGCAGGGAGACAGGGTGGATCACGTCCTGAACCTCTTTGCGGATGAAGAGCAGACCACTGCCTTTGGGCGCCAGCATCCATTTGTGGCTGCTCGAGGCATAGGCATCGACACCCAGGGCCTTGAGGTCCACCTGCACCATACCCGGGGCCTGAGCCCCGTCGCAGACCAGCAGTATGCCTCTGGGGCGGGTAAGGGCCGAGATCTCGGCCAGGGGCATCAGGGTGCCGGTGATGGTCTCGACATGGCTGAGGAAGCAGACCCGGGTGCGCGGGCTGATCTTGGCGGCGATCAACTCGACGATCTGCGCTTTGGAGGCAGCGGGAGGTGGTATCTTCAACTGGACGATCCGGACGCCGCGGTGTTTGGCCAGGTATTGCCAGCCCGTCATCCCACCGCCGTGCTCGTGGTTGGTCGTGAGCACTTCGTCGCCTTCCTTCAGGTCGATCCCGGTCGCCACCCCGTTCATGCCCTCGGTGGTGTTGCTGGTCAGGGCGACCTCGTCCCTGGAGGCGCCGAGAAAGCGCGCCGCCTTGTCGCGCACCCCCTCGATCTGGCCATAGAGCCCCGAACCCTCGAAGGTGTGGTGGTACGGGCTGCTCTCCAATTCGTGCAGCAGATTGCATAGCGCCTCGATGATGGGGCGCGGCGTGGCGCCGATGGTACCGCAGTTGAGGTGAATCAAATCTGGGGTGTAGCTGAATTCGGAGCGGACCCGGCGCCAGCGCCCGGGCCCATGGCTCAGGCCGGCAAGTTCAGCGGCCAGGATCTGGATCTGCTCGTTGGCGGCAGCGCTCAGATTCGGCAGGAGCGGGAGACCAGCCAAGCCAGCGGCCACACTTTTTACAAAGGTCCGGCGTTCCATGGTGCCATCTCCTGATGGAGGTCCTGGTGAGTGGAACCCACGGGTACATTCGGGTTTGTGGGCTTGCCCGTCAACTCTGCATTGCCTATAGTGGAGACAGCAGCCCGACCCGATGGCCCCCAAACGAGGAAGCGCGATGAAAAACGCCCTGATCCTGGCCGCCGGCCTCCTGATTTGCACCGCACCCAGTTTGTGGGCCCAGGAGCCGGTACCCCTGAGCAAACTGCCCTTCAGCCCTGCCCGGCTTGCCGGCAACACCCTCTACGTCAGCGGCCAGGTGGCGCGCAATGCCGAGGGCAAAGACGTCAAGGAATCGGTGGAGGCGGAGACCCGGCAGGTGATGGAGAATCTGGGACGGATCCTCAAGGAGCATGGGTACGGTTTCGGGGACGTGGTGAGCGCTACCGTGTACCTGACCGATATCAAGGACTATCACACGATGAACAAGGTCTACGCCTCGTACTTCAGGGAGGCCTTCCCCTCCCGGGCCTGCGTGGGTGGCGTGGAGTTGGTCTTCGGTTTTAAGGTGGAGATCAGCTGTATCGCCTACAAGGACCCTAAATAGAGTCGCGGGATCAGCGGTCCTCGAAGAGCCCGATTCCGGGCGTGCGCAGCTCCATGTGGTCGGCGCGTCCGCCCAGGTTGTAACCGTCCGCGCCGGCCCAGTCCATGAGTATGCCAAGGTTAGGCGCCTGGCGGCCACCCCAATATGCCAGGCTGCCGGCCGCCCCCTGGCCACTGGTGGCGTGGTAGAGGTCGCGACCGTTCAGATCTGCCAATAGCGCCAAGCCGTTCATGGCGGCCGCACCCTGCGACAGCTCGCCCGCGCGGTACACGTCGTCCCCAGCAGCGTCCAGCAGCAGGCCGACCGCCGCATCCCAGGCGCTGCCCTGGCCCGCTGCCACCCGGGTGTGGTAGGTGTCGTCGCCAGCCAGGTCGAGCAGCAGGCCCACTGCCTGGTGGGCTGCCGAACCCTGGGCATAACGGCTGCCCAGGTACTGGTCGTCGCCACGGCGGTCGAGCAGCGCCCCCAGGCCAAAGAAGTAACCGATCCCCTGGGAAAAGTCACCTCCCTGGTACCAGTCGTCGCCGCCCCGGTCCAGGAGCAGGCCGATCCCGCCCTCGGCATACCCCCGCACCCCGCAGCCGGCGCCCTGGGACCAGCCCTCAAAGCTGCCCGGATCCCGGTAGCTCGAGGCAACCCTGCTGTCCACCAGGTACCGGTCATTGCCCTGGGCGTCATGCAGGAGGCCAAAGGCCCTGGGGCCGCCAAAGCCCTGGCTGTGGCGCGCGGCGGTATAGGTATCGTTCCCGGCCAGATCGAGGAGTAGGCCGGCGCCGAAAAGGGCGGCGCCCTGGGCGTATTCAGCGGCCTCGTAGGTATCGTGGCCCTGGCGGTCCAAGAGTAAACCCACCCCGCAGAAGGCAGCGCCCTGACCCAGCCAATCGGAACGGTAGCGGTCTCTACCCTGCAGGTCTACCACCAGGCTCAGGCCGGCAATGGGGGCGGCAACGGGCCCCTCGTACAGGTCGTCCCCGCCGTAGTCGATTCCGGCGAATACCGGCGCCTGGCCCGCCAAATCGTAGGTGTCGTTCCCCCCAAGGTCGATGACCAGGGCCAGGGCGCCCCGATAATGGTTGTCCCCCTGGCCGCCCACCACGATCCACCCCTCGGCGGTGGACCTGGCGAAGAGCAGGGGCCCCTCCACACCCTCCGGGCGCGTGGCGGTGGGTGGCATCGCCCGCGCGGCCTTGCTCAGCAAACGCAGATGCTGGGGGGTCTTTAAGCACACTAAGGCCTGGGCAGCTTGCAGCAGGGGTGCGAGTCGCACCCTTTTGGCCAGGCCCAGCAGGTAGCGCAACTCGGCGTCCAGGGGCACATCCCCCAGATCCGGGCTGGGGTGCGTGGCCAGGGTGCGCAGTAACGCCGGGGTGGCGCACCGAAGGGTGTCGAGTTCGGCAGGGCTCAGGCCTGCCAGTGCAGGCTGGAGCAGGCGGGTCGCCGCAAAATAGGGCGCCAGGGCCGCCATCAGTTCATCGCCCGGTCTGGCCACGGTGGGATCCTCAGCGAGCAGGGTCAGGTCTAGCGTCGCGGCCACGGTCCCGAGCAGCAACGTCAGGTCGGTCTCGGCGGCCGCGCTCCCAAGGGAACTCAACAGCGGCGGCGTGGCGAGGGGCTGGAGCAGCGCGCGCCGAACCAGGCTCAGGCGGCAGTCGGCGCCGTATGCGCGGTCCTCGGCGACTAGGGCGCCGTTGAGTCGCTCCAGTGCGGGGAGGGCGTGGTTGCGGCTCAGGAGGGCGTGCAGGGCTATTTGGAGCGCGTCGCCACCCTCGGGGTGGGAGGTCGGCACTGGCGGCAGGGCACTGACCTGGGGGCCCATGAAATCGAAGAGGTGCAGCCTATCCGTGACGGCGCAGCGCAGGTCGAAAAGCCGGCCCTGCCTCTGGACCAGCAGGCCCAAGCTGTCGCCCGGCGCCTTGCTCTGCACCAAGCGGCCGAGTTCCTCGGGGGAACCCAGGCGATAGGGCGGGGCGCCCATAATCAGGTCGTCAAGGCGCAGCCCGGCCTGGGCAGCCGGTCCGCCGGGAATCAGCCCTCGCACCACCAGGGTGTCTGGGCCGAGGACTTCGGCCCGCAGGCCGATCACGCCGTACCTGCAGCTCAGCTCGGGGGGGACTTCGGCGAGAGGGGGTTGGGCGAGCGCCAGGAAGGGCAGGAGGAGGAGGAGGACGCCCTGGCACATGGGCTCAGCCCAGGGGCAGTTGGACCCGCACGTTGCCCCGGCAGTGGGATTCGAGCATGGCCAGGGTGAGTTCGAGGGCCTTGCGCGCCTCAGGTCCTGGTGAGATCAGGGAACCGCCTTCCTCCAGCACATGGATCAGTTCGGCCAGAGCGCCCAGCTGCCGGGTCTGCAGGAAGCTTCCCGGGACCAGGTCGCGGGTCCAGAACTCGGAATGGCTGCGGCCCGTGGTCACCTTCGCCCCCAGATCGGAAACCTGCACCACGCCACCGTCGCACAGGATATTGAACCCCGAACCTGGGTGGGTGGCCTTGTAGATGTTGAGGAAACCGCGAACCCCGCCGGCGAAGCGGATATAGGCAGAGGTGTAGGGTTCGAGGTCCGGGTTGCGCCCGCCATCCCCTTTGTACTCGCGGTAGTCCTCGAAGCCGTCCTCCAGGTCCGCTACCACCCACAGGGGATCGGCCTCGCCAAAGAAGCTGAAGAGGTCGATGAAGTGGGTGCCGTTGCGGAAGAGCATCGCCCGGGGACTGAACAACTCGGCGGTCATGGTCCGCACCGGGCCTAACTCGCCGCTGCGGAGCAACTGCCTGACCCGCAGGTAGAGCGGGTCCCAGCGGCGGGTGTGCTCGATGGAGAGCAACACCCCGCGCTCGGCAGCGGCTGCGATCATCCGGTCGGCGTCGGCCAGGGTGGTGGCGATGGGTTTCTCGCAGAGGATGGCCCGGGCCCCGCTCTCGGCTGCGGCGACACAGAGGTCGGCGTGGGCATGGTCCGAAGTGGCGATGCTGATCAGCTCGGGCTGCTGCTCGCGCAACATCAAGGCATAGTCGGTGTAGTAACGGAGATCCGGCCACACGTCCTGCCAGGTGCGGCGGAAACTCTCGAGGGCATCGGCCCGCAGGTCGCAGACGGCCACCAACTGGGTGCGGGGGTGGCGCTGGTATGCCGCGGCGTGGGAGGGTGGGGTCGGGTGGAAGATGGGCTGGGCGGGGTCCGACGTGGGCCGGGCGGCGCCGATGCCGGTCAGCCCGACGATCACCGCGCGGAGGGGACGCTGGGCCATCGGCTTCTGCTCCTGGTTTGGCAATGCCCCTTCCCCGACGCCGCCCGGGGTCTTGGGCAGCTGGGCCTAGGCGGCTGGTTCAGGGAACCATTCGTGGATCTTCTTGCAGATCTCCTTGGCCTGGGTGCCGCTGGAGATCTCGAACTTGCTGCGCTGGACGTACGACCCCTCCCGCTTCTGGTAGCGGCGGATCGATACCTTGTGGGGCCCGTACTCCGCGGTCTCGCGGTCGAGATCCTGGTAGAGGAACATAATGGTGGTCCACGACCCGCGGGTCAGGATTTCCTTGGCCAGTTCGCGGCGGAGCACCTGGCCTTCTTCCTCGTAATGGATGGTGAGTTCCTCGACGGTTTCTGCCATGATCCTCCAGCCTCTGAATAGATGGGATACCCTTGTGCCAGATAATAACGGGCACGGAACAGGGTTGGGCAATAGGGGTTCCCAAGCGCTGAGGGGACCTAGCGCGGGGCCACACGGGAACCAGGGCCGGCGGAGGCCAGCAGGGCTTGGAGGTGTGCCGTTGGCGGAGCGAGATTATCTTTGATGCGGTACCTTACCCGATCGTCGAGACACTGACACTGGCTGAGGAGGAAAGATGAGCAACTATCTCAAGGTCGCCTGCATCTCTTATATGCCGCCCTGGGAAGGTGAGGATGAAGAGGCGGTACCGCGCATTCACAAGGAACTGCGCGACCTGATCGGCCGCTGTGCCACGGCGACAAGGCCGGATCTGATTGTTGTGCCCGAGACGATCTGCCGAAATTTCGCCGAAGCGGTGCCCGGAGGGCCAACTACGCGCCTGCTGGCTGGTCTGGCCAGGAAATACAACACGCTGATCACCGTGCCGGTGCGGCAGCGGGTGAAGGGCAAGATCTACAACGTGCTGGCCCTGCTCGACCGCCGCGGCAAATTGGCGGGGGTTTACCGCAAGTTTATACCCGTATTTCCCGAGTTCGACCACGGCACCTGCGCCGGCGACGGGGCGACGCTGATCCCCACCGAGTTCGGGCCGGTGGCCTGCGCGATCTGCTTCGATTTGAATTTCTCCGAGTTGCGCGAGGAATACAAGGCCCTCGGACCCAAACTGTTGCTTTTCAGCTCCATGTACCACGGCGGTCTGGTGCAGAACTGGTGGGCATTGGACCTGCGCGCCTATTTCGCCGGGGCGGTCTACCGCGGCACACCATGCACCATCATCGATCCGCAGGGCACAACGCTAGCGGAGAGCAACAACTACGAGCCTTGGGCGGCAGCGCGGCTCAATCTGGATTTCGAGGTCATCCACCTCGACCGCAACCAGGCGCGCTACGGGGAGATCCACCGCAAATACGGAGACGCCGTACGCATCGTCACCGCCGGCAAGGTGGGCACCTCGGTGCTCTACAGCGAAACTGCGGAGCGCACTGCAGCCGAGATTGTCGCCGAATTCGAATTGATGCGCCTGGACGATTACTTTGCCTGGTCGCGTCAGCTCCGCCTGGAACACCGCTGAAAGGCGCTACTCCCGGGTCAGCACCGGCGAAATAGCCGCGACGGCGTATAATTTGGCAAAATCGGCGCTGCCGTCGTCGTCGAGTAGTTCGGTGTGGTTGCCCCACTCGTTCACCGGCTGGTTGACCTGGCCAAAGTAGGCCCACTTCTGCGCCGTACTGGCGAAGTAGACCCTGACTCCGCAGGCCCGCGAAACCCTGATGAGTCGGCGGGGCAGGGTGTGGTCGGCGCGATCCACCCGGTATTGCTGCAGCGCGTCCTCGTCCATCTCCACCCCCAGTCCTGGGGCCTCGGGCACGCGGGCGTGCCCGCCCAGCACCTCGATGGGGTGGCGCAGCAGGGAATGCTCATAGAGCTCATGGCAGGTGATGGACGGCCATTGGGAGTGGGTCAGGACCGCGCTCAGGTGCAGGGCCATGATGGTCGTCAGGCCGGTCCCCACCATCTGCAGAAAGAAGGGCATGTTGAGCTGGCCGGCAGTGTGGCCCTGGGCCATGGTGGCGGCAACCCCGCCGCCAACCACAAAGCCGTCGCAAACCCCTCCCAACTCCAAACCAGTGCGAGCGGGGATGACGCCGTAGTGGTGGGCGATGGGGGTTTTTATCTGTTGGCGCAGAAGGCGGTTGCCGCTGGCGTCGTCGCGGGGGATGGGGTCCTCGAAGATCTTGATCTTGGGAAAGTTGTCCTCCAGTTCGCGCAACAGGGGCAACGCGGTTCCCGCGTTGACCAGGAAGGCGTTCCAGTCGGCGTCGATGGCGAAATGCGGCGGGGTGGCTTCGCTGATCAACTGCATGGTCCGCCGCACGTCGTACCAGGGCCGCGGTTTGGTTTTCATGCAGGTATAACCCAGACCCACAGCAACGCGGGCTTCCTCGGCGTACTGCTCTGGCGAAGTGTCGTGCATCCAGTAGGAGATGGGGCACCAGTCGCGGCACTTAGGCCCGAGCAACTTGTACACCGGCACCCCGGCCAACTTGCCGGCCGCATCGAAAAGAGCCATCTGCAGGCCCGCGCCCAGGCTGTCGTCCCACATGGCCGCAAAGGGGGTCTGCCCCAGGACCCGCTCCTCGATATTGACGCGGCCCCAGGTGTAGTTTTGGATGGTTTCGCCGTAGCCCACCACTCCGGCGTCAGTGTGGACCTTGATCACCTCAATCTCGGACCAGGTGTGGATGCCGGCCCGCTCCATCTCGCGCCGAACGCGTTTGACGAAAGGGACGAGGGCGATGAGGCGTTCTACCTTGGTGACTTTGGCGGCCATGGCTGGTTCCTTTCGGGATTGCAGGTTGGTGCGTAAACTATCCCCCTTGTTGTGGGGCGTCAAGGCACTGCGGTTGCCGGCCGGGCAGCGGAGGTCTATACTCTGAAACAGCCGGGCCGGAAGACAGGCAGCGGCCAAGGGGCACGACCTACATTTTTGTTCGGGTGGCGATGGACATCTCCCTGGATGACAAGTTTCTGCAGCGCGAAGGCACGGTTTTTCTCACCGGGGTCGAGGCCCTGGTCCGCCTGTTGTTGGACAAACAGCGCGCCGACCAGGAGGCAGGAGGCCCGGTCAACCAGACCTTTCTCTCCGGCTATGAGGGCTCGCCATTGGGAGGGCTGGATCTGGAGATTGTCCAGAATCTAGAACTGCTCAACCGCGCCGGCCGCACGGTACACCAGTTCGGCATCAACGAAAAAACCGCGGCCTCCGCCATGTTGGGCACCCAGTACGCGGCCGGTGTCGATGTCGATGCGTTTTGGTACGGCAAGGCCCATGGGACCATGTGGATCCCCGACGAGGCCTGGCTGGCCAACCTGGCCGGCAGCCGGGGCCGCGGTTCCATGGTCCTGCTCTGCGGCGAGGACCACCGCTCCAAGAGTTCGGTGTCTCCGGGCAGCAGCGATTGGGCGTTGCGCAGCAGCATGGTGCCCACCTTCTATCCTGGCAGTGTCGCGGAGATCCTCGAGCTGGGCAGGCATGCCATCGCCATGTCGCGGTACCTGGGTCTGGTGACCTCGCTGAAACTGGTGACCCCGGTGTGTGATGGTGCGGGTACGGTGCAGCTGCAATCCGCGCCGGCCGCTGTTTTTCCGCAGGTCGATGGCCGCCCCTACACCAAGCGTTTCAACGAGATCGTCATGGCCACCGGGGCGCTGCCCATGCAGCGGGAGCTGATCGAGCGAAAGCTGCCCCTGGCCGAGGAATACCTGCGGCTGAACCAGGTCAGCACCGCACACCCGGGGAGAGGGGAGGTGGGGATCATCGCCACCGGCAAGAGTCATACCGACCTGCGCCAGGCCCTGGAGTTCCTCGGTGTTGAGGTGCCGGTGCTGCACCTGCGCGCCATCTATCCGCTGGACCGCCAGTTGGTCCGCAGCTTTGCCCGCGGCCTGCGTCGAATATACCTGGTGGAGGAACCCGGCCCCTATGTAGAGGAGGGGGTGAAGGCAGCGCTTTGGGGGAGCGGCATAGAAGGGGTGTACGGCAAAGAGGATGAGGCAGGCCAGACCTGGTTGCCGGCCTGGGGGGAGATCGACCCGGAGGTCCTGGCCGAGCGGCTGGCGCCTAAGCTGGCGGCGGGCAGGACCAGTGTCCCGGTTGCCGGCCTGCAGGAGGTGCTCAACCGCGTGTATCCACAGGTGCCAAGCGTGTCGCCGATGTCCTGCGGCGGCTGTCCGTACAATACCTTCAGGGACCTGCAGGAAAAGCCGGGCGGGGAGATCGGCTGCAGCTCCATACGCGCCATCGAGGCCTACGACTACGGCGTGCTCTACATCCCCACCATGGGCGCCGGCGGTTCGATCTACAGCGGCGCCGCACTCTTCAACGGCAACCGCCACATCTTCCAGTACCTGGGGGACGGCAGCTACTTCCACAGCGGCCGGGGTGCCATCCAGACCTGTGTGCAAGCGCAGGTAAATATCACCTTCCTCTTGCTCTACAATGGCACCGTGGCTCTCACCGGGGGGCAGAAACCTGGGGGACAGCAGCCGGTGCCCAAGGTCGTTCAGGAACTGCTCGCCCAGGGGGTGAGCCGGGTCGGGGTAGTGAGTGAGTTCCCGGACCAGCACCGCGGCCTCAGTCACCCACAACTTCGGAGTTTTGGCCTCGGAGAACACGCCGCAGCCCTGGCGGAGTTCAAAAAGGTGCCCGGCACCTCGGTGCTCATCCTCGACAAAGAGTGCGCCACAGAGAAAATGCGCCGGCGCCGGCGCCAGAACCTGCGCCCCCCAGAATCCGTGTATATCGACGAGGAGCTCTGCGAGGGGTGTGGGGACTGTATGCACCAGTCGGAAGGGTGTGCCGCGTTGTACACGGTGCAGACCGAGTTCGGCGACAAAACCCAGGTGCGCCAGGGGGGATGCACCCAGGATCAGCTGTGCACCGACGGGGAATGCCCGGCCTTTGTCCGGGTCGCCGCCACGGGCCTGCGCCGCCGCCAACCCGAAGCCCTGGGCGATTTGCCCGAACCCCCAAAACCGCGCGTGGGCAATGGCTACACGGTTTTTGCTGCTGGTCGCGGGGGGACCGGGGTGGTGACCATTTCCCATCTGCTGGCGTATGCGGGCATGATGGAGGGCAAAAAAGTCTACCTGTCCAACAATACCGGGCTGGCCCAGAAAGGCGGGCCAGTGGAGGCACCCATGGTGTTCAGCGAGGGCTGCCAGCCGGTGTTCAACCGCATTTTTCCGGGTGCCTCGGATCTGTACCTGGGCTTCGACCTGTTGCGGGCGGCCGAGCCAGGCAATCTCAAATACGCCGGAGCGGGCCGGACCGTGGCCATCGTCAGCACCGCTGCGGTGCCCACCGCCCAGATGAACCGGCACCCCGAGGAACGCTTCCCGGCGGCCGATAAGCTCAAAAATGTCATCGACACCTGCACCCGCAAGCACACCAACGTGTACTTGGACAGCTACTGGCTGGCGGAACGGCTCTTCGCCGATACACTCTATGCCAATATGCTGTTGGTGGGAGCGGCGTACCAGGCCGGAGCGCTGCCCCTGGAGTCCGCATCCATCGAAGCCGCCATCCGGCTGAATGGCAAGGCGGTGGAACAGAACATCCAGGCCTTCCGCTGGGGCCGGCTCACCGTCGCGGACCCGGGGCGCATGCAGCGGGAACTCGAGGTCGACCAGCAGGGCGCAGCAGGGGCCACCCAGAGCCAGCGCCGGCTGACCGGGGAGGGCCTGGCCCTACACGACCAGAGTCTACGGGAGTTGGACCTTGGGGAGGAGGGCAGCGGTCAGTTGGGCCTGCGCATCGCCGAGTTGTGCGCCTACCAGGATGTTGCCTATGCCCGGCGTTTTGTCGACCAGATCCGTGTGGTGCGGCGGGCCGATGTCTTCTTCCCGGACCGGCGTCTCGCTCTCACCCAGGCCGTGGTGTCGAGTCTGTACAAACTGAGGGCGTACAAGGACGAGTACGAGGTGGCCCGACTGGCGACCCGGC
>SXGS01434459.1_pt1 | contig 13045 bp, 8 predicted proteins | sample 3174681 | NCBI WGS metagenome assembly SXGS01 (sample SAMN11356861, study PRJNA531348) | freshwater metagenome | isolation source: freshwater sample F1-80 | place: China: Fuxian Lake, Yuxi | collected 2017-12-25
GAGGGCGCGCAGCGCCGACAGCTCCCAGTTGTCTTCGAACTTGCGCTGCTTGTCTTTGGGGTTGCTGCGCACGGCGCGGTCGTCGGTGAAGCCGCTGACCATCAGCACTTCGTCGCGCTGCGCCAGGTAGGTCTTCAGGGGGGCGGCCAGGCTTTGCAAGAGGGCGGCGCCATCAGGGTGGAGCTGGTCAGAGCCGGGCGCGAAGAGCACGCTGCCCTGGATGCCAATGCGGCCGTTGTTCAGGGTCACGCGGCCAGCGGCAAGCGGGCCGGCCAGCGCGCGCTCCAAGGCCTCGCGGCGCTGCGTCTCGGCTTCGCGCTGCTGCACCTCGGCGCGCAGGCGCTCGGCCAGGTCCATTTGCGTGACGAGGGCCACGGCGAGGATGAGCACGAAGGCGCCGAGCACGCCGCTCATCAGGTCGCCAAAGGCGGCCCAGACCGAGGTTTCGGTGTGGGCTTCGTCGAGGTCGATGTCGGCCTCAGCCATGGGCGGCTTCCGGGGCAGCCAGGCGCAGGGCGTCCAGCGCCTGCTTTTGCGCCATCAGGCACAGGTCAATCAGTTCGCGGGCCTGGGCCACGGTGTAGGCCATTTGCTCGTCGCTGCGGGTGCTGGCGCGGCTCAGTGCGGTGTCGAGCTGGGCTAGGTGCGCCATCAGCTTCTCGTTGCTGCCGTGGAACTGCTCCACCGCCGTGCTGAAGCCTTCGCCCAGCGCGCCCATCTCGGCGCTGCTGGCGGCCAGCAGCGTGGCGGCTTCGCGCAGTTGCGCGCCGCTGGCTTCGGTGCTGTGGGCGAACTGCTCGGCCAGTTGCTGCACTTGGGCGCCGAACTGGGTGCCGGTGGCGTCAAGCTGCTGCACCGCGCTGGCCTGCAAGGCCTCAATGGCCTGGCGCTGCTCTTGGGCCGACTGCTGCGCGGTGTTCAAAAGCTGCTGCAGGCCAGCGGCCAGCTCGTTGCGCTCGGCCAGCAGGCGGTTGTCTTGCGCCAAGCTTTGCGTGAGCTGCTCGCGTAAAGCAGCCGCCATCTCGGCAGCGGCGCGGGGGGTTTCAGAGGCGGCGCGCAGCAAGCTGCTGACCTCGGTGAGCAAGCTGTGCGACTGCGCCTCGGCCTGCGCCACCACGCTGCGCGCGGTGTCGGCCAGGGCATCGGCCAGGCGCTGCTGCTCGGCCAGGCTGTGCTGGCTGCTTTGCGCCAGTTGCTGCTGCAAAGCGCCCGCGCCTTGCAGCATGGCCTCGCGCCAGGCGCTCAGGCGCTCGCCATCGCTCTGGGCCAGTTGCGCTTGCTGGGCTTGCTGCACCTCGGCCACGCTTTGCACCAGGGCCTGCGCTTGCGCGGCGAACTGCTGGCTCAAGTGCTGTTGCAGCTCGGCGGCCTGCTGCACCGCTTGGGCTTGCTGCTCTTGGGCTTGGGCTTGCAAGGCCTGCAAGGCGGCTTGGCTTTGTGCGGCTGCCTGCTGCAGGGTGGCTTGGGCGGCTTGCAAGCTGGTTTGCAGCTGCTCGCGGTGTTGCGCGCTGGCCTGCTGCTGGCTGGCGCTGCTGTGCTGCAGGCCCTCCAGCCACGCGCTTTGCGCGGCCTCGGCAGCCTTGGCGTGCGCCGCAAGCTGGGCGCTGAGCTCCGCCTGCCAACGGCTGCCCAACTGCTCGGCCCCGGCATGGAACTGCGTGCCCACGGCCTGCAATTGAGCGGCGCTGCTGCTGGCCACCTGCTGGTGCAAGGCAGCCGCTTCGCGGGCGATGCCGGCCATGGTGGCTTCCACCACCGGCTGCAGCGTGGCACCGGCGCGGGCGGCGCCCTCCACCAAAGAGCTTTGCAGGCTGTTTTGCACGGCAGTGGCGAGGTCGCCAAACACGGCGCGGGTTTCGGCATGAAAGCGCGCTTGCTCGGCCAGCCAGCCGGCTTGGAACTGCTGCTGGAACTGGCTTTGCTGGGCATTGATTTGTGCGGCGAACTGCTTCAGTTCCGCCACCAAGGCCGGCAGCGCCTGGGCCTGCACCTGCTCCGCTTGCTCCCGCTGGTAGGCCGTGCTGAAAGGCCGCAGCTCGGTGGCCAAGAGCCGCTCCAACTGCTGCGCCACGCCGGTCCGCTCGCGCCGTGCCAGGGCCACCATCAGGCCCAGCATGGCCGAAGCGGCCACGCCCGCCACCGAGGTGCCAAAGGCCAAACCCAGGCCCTTCACCGGCGCGGTGAGCGCGGCGCGCATGGCGGCGAGGTCGGCCGTGGCCCCGAGAGCGGCGGCGGTGCCGCCCAAAGTCAGCACCAAGCCGATGAAGGTGCCCAACATGCCCAGCAGCACCAAGAGCGCCGCCAGCGCGGGCGCCAGGCTCAGAGCCGGCAGCGCCACCCGCAAGCCCTGCAGGCGCTGCTGCACCCAAGCCGCCAGCGGTGCAGGCACGGGCTGCAGCCAAGCTTCCAGCGCACCCGCTGCAGGAGCAGGCTGCGCCAACAGGCTGGAGAGTTGCTGACTGGTCTGCCGAAAACGATGCAGCTCCCAAGCGGCGAGCAAATAGAAGCCCGCAATCAGGCCCGTCATGCCCAGCGCAATGGGGTGGTGCGCCAAGGCGTTGGCGCCCGCCCAGCCAATGGCGGCCAAGCCGGCCACGAAGCCGGCCGGGTAAAGGGCGTTGAGGGGGTTGAGCTGTCGTTTCATTGCAAGGGCCATGGCGCGAGCGAAAGGGGCGCCACATTCAAAAGGGGGGGCGGGGGTGGGCGGGGTGCCACTGGGTGTAGCGGGCGCCGTACGCCGGGGTCTCGGTCCAGCCGGCCATTGCCCCTTGGACCACGCCGGCTTGGCCGCCGAAAAGCCGCGTAGTTTAGGTGGGGGGGCTTGGGCGGCTCAGGTGCGGTGCGAGGGCAAGGCGGGCTTCAGACCGCCATCCGGTCCATCTGCCGTGGCGCCCGGGCCAATGGCCAGCGCAGGGCGTCGAACCTTCAGCCCGAACGCAAGACCCGCCAGCGCGTACAGGGCTGGATCCATCGTTTCAAGCGGAAAGGCGGCGGTAAGTCCACTGCCGTGACAGTGCGGGCCAGGCGCCGTGTCAGGGCGGCCTCCTGAGGCGTCCTGACGTTCGATCCGCCTTCCCGCCACACCCCGAGAGCCTGCTGCCTCGGGCGCAATTCCCTGGAGTCCCTCATGCTTTTTTCCATGTATCGACCGATCAAGGTCTTGAACGTTCTTCTGCTGCTCCTGACAGCACTCTTGACGGCCTGCGGAGGCGGTGGTGACAAGGCCGACCCCGTCGCTCCGGTCACACCCGTGGTCGCCTTGAGCGACTTCCGCAAGGCAGTGGCCGGTCACCGAGTCGTCGAGGTCGCTGTGCCCGGCGCAGATGGAACGAAACTGGCCACCTACGTGTACCTCCCCGCACAGGGCGTCGGGCCGTTCCCGACCTTGGTCATGCGGACACCCTACGAGCTGCCGATCACGCCGGTCAGCGGTTATCCCGAAGACCATGCCAATGCGGAGATCGAAGCCCGCGCAGAGGACGTGGGCTGGACCGAAGCCACCGATCGTGGCTACGCGCTGGTGGTGCAAGTCGTCCGCGGTCGCCACCGGTCCGACGGGGTCTTCGGCCTGTTCCTCAAGGAAGAACTGGCCGATGGTGACGCGCTGATCCGTTGGGTCGAGGGGCAACCCTGGTCCAACGGGCGCATCGGCATCTTTGGCGACTCGGCCAGCGGCGTGGCTTCGCTGCAAGCGGCCGCCTCTGGGCGGCCGTCGATCAAGGCCGTGTACGCACAGGCCACCTCCCCCGACTTCCTCGGCGGCGTGATCTTCCCCGAGGGTCGCGTCAAGTGGGAAGCGCTGCTGCCATTCGTGCTGAACCAGGCCCCCGAAAACAGCAAAGACCACGACGCCAAGCTGGGCCTGACATCCGCGCAGGTCGCGGCGCTGAAGAGCCAAGCCGGCGATGCGCTGCAGGATATGTTCGGCGCCGTCGAAGCGGGTGACCCATCGCAATCGAACTGGTGGACACGCCCCATCACGCCCGACTTTCCGATCGTCAGCCAGTTGTACCCGCGCTGGGGAGAATTCCTAGCCACCGGGCGCAACCCCAGTGCGTTGGCCGCGCTGGACGTGACCGACCGCATCCGTGCGCCGGTGCTGCACGTGTCGCTGTGGCACGACTTCTTTCAAGCCAGCGCCTTCAAGGCCTTCGGTCGCCTGCAAGGCACGCGTGGCGATCAAAAACTGATCGTGCTGGACGGCACGCATTACGACGTCGACGACCCCGAGTTGTGGCCGTCGCGACCCATGTTCGCTTGGTTCGACCACTGGCTCAAGGGCGAGGCCAACGGCGCACGCGACTGGCCGACCGTTCAGTACGTCTTGGCAGGCCAGCCCGAGGGCCCGCTGCGCAGTTCGTCCGTGTGGCCGCCGGCGGGAACGGCGTCGGCAGCTTCAGCGTTGCTGGCACCGTCGCGTGCCCTGACCCTCAACCCCGCAGCACCGACCCCCACCTTGGGTGGCAGTCACCTGACGGTCAGCTCCGGCATGCTGGATCAGCGCCCTCTGTTGGAGCGCGATGACGCGGTGGAACTGAAAGGCGCCACCCTGCCCACGCGCAGTTTGCTGCTGGGCACCGCCGAAGCGGAGCTGACCGTGCTGCAGGCCGGGGCGGGCGACATCGTGGTCAAGCTGGTTGACCGCCGGCCCGACGGCGAAGTGCGTCTGCTGCGCGAATCGGTGGTCGCCCTGAAGGGTGCAGGAACGCAGCGGGTGAGCTTCGCGCCGTTGGCCTACGCCTTCGACGCCGGCAGCGCACCCGGGCTGGTGGTGACCGGAGCCTCTGTGCCAGCGTACCGCTCCACGCTGCCCCCACTGGCGGGCACCGTGCGGCTGGGCAGCGCCAAGCTGCAACTGCCCATGACTCCCGGCTGAGCCCCGCGCCACGGGCCCCCTCAGACCAAGGCGGGCTGTGCAGCGGCCCGCCCCCCGGTGCAAGGCGGCCCAGCCGCCTCGTCGCGCCCCAGCCCACTCGCAGCTACGGGGTCTCTTCGCGGCGACAGCACACAAGGCCACGGCGTGGGCTTGGCCGTGGGTGTCGTGGTGCAAGAGTAGGCCGACACCTTCGCCTTCTTGGAGGCGGTGCTCGGCACCCAGCCCTGATACGGCGCTGAGGGCGGGTTTTGGGGAGCGGCGCACGGGCGGTGCTGCAGCCTGCGCAAATGGAGTGTGGGGCGTCTTGGGGCAGATGCAGATGAAACCTGGGGCCTGAACCCAGTTCCCGCAGCCGACCGATTGCTTGCGCTGGAATCACTTGGCCGATCAACGATTTGCGCGCACGACGAGCCTCTCCATGCCGGGGCGAGACGCCCCGGCCTTCGGCAGGCACAAAGCGCCCCCAGGGTCCTTTGTGTCCGGCCTCAGCCCCTCGGCTGCGATCAACTGCCGGATCTAGCTTGAACGAATGGCGCCACAACCTGCACACGCGGCTTGCGCGGCGCGTGCTTGTCGCTTAGCCTGATAGCCTCACCCTTCGCTCCGGCGCTTCGGAGCACGCGGCTTCGCCGTCCCGAGGGAAGCTTCATTCGAGCCACTCCACCCAGCCAACTGGGAATGACGCCAATGTGCCGCCAAGCTGCCTTATGAAACTCCTCTTCTCGCTCGCTCTTTTTTTCGGCTCAGTCGCCTCGATGGCTGAGGGAGAGATCCGCTTTGCCCCGGAAAAAGACTACGGGCCTTTCGTCTACCAGACCGCGGACGGCAAAGTGGTGGGGCTGTCCATCGACATCCTTGAAGCGCTCAAGCCCGGCCTGGATTCGCCTGTGCAGGTGCTACCGCCGCAGTCGCTGGCCGTCATTCTGGAGGCGGCCAAGCGCGGCGAGGTGGACCTGATTTCATCTCTGCGTCCAACCCCCGAGCGGTCGGCCTATTTGGCTTTTACATCTCCCTATGTGCAGGTGCCGGCCGTGCTGGTGGTGCGCAAAAGCGTCAGCCCCTCCAAGCTCAGTGATCTGAGTGGCCAGCGTGTGGCGGTGGGCAAGGGCTATGCGGTGGAGGCCTTCGTGCGGCAAGCCTATCCGCAACTGGATTGGCAGGCAGTGCCTGATGACCTGACTGCACTGCAGGGTCTGATGGCGGGGAAGTACCAAGCTGCGGTGGCCGACATTGCGAGCGTGAGCCACTTGCTGCGAGAAAAGCAGGTCAAGGGCATAACGGTCTCGCAAGCTGTGGGCTTTGACTACCCCCTGAGTTTTGCGTTTCGAAAGTCCCTGCCGCAACTGGGCCGACAGTTGGAAGCCGGGCTGCAACGACTGGATGTCAGCACCCGCCAGGGGATCATCAACCGCTGGATCGACGCTTCGGCCCTTGAATACGAGGACCAGCGCCGCCGGGTGCTGCGCTGGGCTGGGCTGCTGCTCTCCGCATTGGCCGCCATCGTGCTGACCGTTTCATACCTGCGCCGCCGTGAAAAGGGCTCCGCGTGACGCCCACAGCCGCAGGCACCTGCCCGAGATCAGGCGCGTGGATTGCGGGGTTGGCCCTGCTGTACGGCCTGCTGGCTGTGCTGTCTTTGCTGCTGGCGGGGAGCCCGGGCCAGATCGCCACCTTATGGTTTGCCAACCCGGTGGGCGTGGTGGCCTTGCTGGCACTGCAGCGGCGCCAATGGCCGGCGATGCTGGGGGCGCTGGGGCTGGCGAACCTGCTGGCCAATGTGGTGTTCAAGCTACCGACTCAGGGCCTGGACGCCGCCACTTGGCAGGCTGCCGCCGCCTTTGCGCCAGGAAACTGTGCCGAGATGCTGCTGGGCGCGCTGGCTTTGACGGCGGCCGGTACCAAGCCTGCGGATCTGCAAAACCCTTTGCGCCTGACTCTGCTCTACGGGCTGGGTGCTTTGCTGCCAGCGCTGCTGAGTGCTTTGGCCGGCGCGGCGCTGGTTGCTGGCCCCGAAGATTTCGGCCGCGCCTGGGCCACTTGGCTGGCCGGCAGCCTGATCGGCAACGTTGCCATGCTGCCGCTGGCGCTGCTGGTGTGGCTGCAAGGCCCGAAGACTTTGCTGGCGGGGCTGACCGAGCCCGGGCACCAAGGGCTGCTTCTCCTGGCGGTTGGCGCCACCCTGGTTGCGGCAAGCACGTTTCCCCATCCCTTCGCGGTCACTTCCATGGTGCTGGTGGTGCTCGCAGCCGTCGGTGGGCTGGTGCTGGCCAGCGTGGGCACGCTTCTGGTGGCCGTAGCGGTCGGACTGCTCATCGGCACAGGCATCCTGCTGCTGCCGCCCTCTGCCAGCTGGTGGGCCGACAGCCTCTATTACGGCGCGGTGCTGGCCACGCTGTTGCCCGGCATCTTCCTGGCCGCGACGGTGGACAGCCGCCGCGAGACGCTGGCTCGGCTCAGCGCGAGCGAGGAGCGTCTGCGCACCCTCTACACGCAGACGCCTGCGATGCTGCATTCGCTGAGCGATGAGGGCCGCGTCATCGAAGCCAGCCAGCAGTGGCTCAGCAGGCTGGGCTTCTCCAAGGACGAAGTGCAAGGCCGCCCGATCACCGACTTCCTCACACCCGAGTCCGGTCGGGAGTTTTCACACTGGGCGGACCCTCGGCGGCCCTGGACGGGCAGCTCGACACTGCGGGACCTGCAAATGGTCAGGGCCGATGGCGGCGTGATCGACGTCGTGGTCTCGGCCATCTGGGAGCTGGACCAACAGGGCCGGGCGGTGCGCCAGCTTGCCGTTGTGGAAGACGTCACCGAGAAGAAGCTGCTCGCCGAGCGCAGCCACTTCGCGGAACATGATCCGCTCACCGGCCTACCCACTAGGGTGCTTTTGAGCGACCGGCTGGAGCGTCTGTGTGCCCAACACCAGCGCGACGGCGGACAGTTTGCCGTGGCCTTCATGGACCTGGATCACTTCAAGCAAATCAACGATACGCAGGGCCATGACGCCGGTGACCTGCTTCTGAAGGCCGTGGCGGCGCGCCTGCTGGCGGCACTGCGAACATCGGACACCGTCGCGCGCTTCGGGGGCGACGAGTTCGTGTTGGTGTTTTCGGCTCTGGAAGATCGCGGCGCCGTGGATGGGCTGGCTGACAAGGTTTTGGAGCAAGTCGCTCAGCCCTGCAAATTGGGCCACGCGCCCGACGCGCCGGTGGTTCCGGTCGGCTGCAGCTTGGGCCTTGCCCTCTACCCCGATCATGGCCAGAACGTTACGGCGCTGCTCTTGCGTGCTGACCAGGCCATGTACGCCGCCAAGCGCAGTGGTCGCAACCGATGGGTCCTGTTCAAGCCAGAGAAGGGCTTGGGTTGAAGGCCAGCAGCCCGATAGGCGACACGGCCGGTCTCAAGTCTTGGCTTGGCGCTTGGGGCAGCCGGAGGCAGGAGACGCAAACGGCCGGGCGCACGGGCCAGGGTTCCGGCCAAGGCCTCGGCCAGCGCGCCCCAGCACCGGCGTGGGCGTGACCAAGGTCGCGAGAGCGCTGGAGAACCCGAGTGACACGGCCGCCAAGGCGGCCTATGGTTGGGACTGGCGCAGACTTTGTAGGAAAACCCATGTCCGATCACCCCGCCCTCACTCGTTGGCACGCGTGGCAGCAATTGGCTAACGAGCTTGAACGCTTGTTGCTGTTCCCTCAAACCGTCGCCGATTTCCCACAGGCGCTGATCAACACAGCCAAACAAATCGACGACATGATGAGCCAGGACACGGACCTGGGCGTGTTCGAGGTGGTGCGCATCAGCCCCGACAAGCTGGCCCGCTACGGCGCACTGCACTCCCTGCACACCGCCTGCGTGGTGTGGCTGGTGGTCAATCGCAAGGAGTGGGTGCTGGCCAAGCGGCTGATCGCCCTGCAAGCCGCCTTGACCATGAATATCGCGGTGACCGACCTGCAAACCACCCTGGCGCAGCAGGCTGGCCCCATGGACGCCGACCAGCAGATGCGCATCCGCAACCACCCCATTGACAGCGCGAACCTGCTGCGCAGCCTGGGAGTGGGCGACGAAACCTGGTTGACCGCCGTGGCCGAGCACCACGAGCAACCGGGCGGCAAAGGTTACCCGCGGGGGCTGGACAGCACCGGCGAAATGGCCGACCTGCTGCGCACCTGCGATGTCTTCTGCGCCAAGATGAGCCCACGCGCCGGACGCACCGCCATGCTCAGCCCCAAGGCCGCCGAGGCCATCTTCCGGCACCGCAGTGCCAACTACTTCGGCGCCACCGTGGTGACTACCATGGGCCTCTACCCGCCTGGGAGCTTGGTGTCCTTGGGCAGCGGCGAGCAAGCCATAGTGACCGAGCGCACGCGCGACCCGATGCGCCCCATCATTGCGCTGCTGACCGACCCCGAAGGCCAGGCCCTGGATGCCCCCATGGCCAGCGGCACTGACAGCAGCGGAGCGCGCAAAGTCGTGGGCCCAGCCGCCAGTGCCGAGCCCGGCAAACTCTTCGCTCCCACCGACGTTCTCAAAACCCGCTGACCCTCGCCCGACCGGGGCGGTTCACAGCGAACAAGGGAGAAGGGCAAGACGGTATCGGACCCTACTCGTTCGCTGCGCTGCGGCCTCTCACTGCCGGGTCAACACCCCATCAACCACCCACCAGCGGCGCTGCAGCCCACCGGTGCCGCGCCACGCGCTGAGGTCAAAGGTGTTGACACCATTGGCTGTGCCCGCCACCTCGCTCACGCTCAAGGCCTGGCCGGCTGCGTTCCAGGTCAGGGGGCTGCCGGCGAGCAAGCGCTCGGGCGCGGCAGTGGGCCGGATGAACAAGGCGTTGCCGCTGCGACCCGGGAAGCTGAACACCTGGGCCACGCCGTTGTCGGAGATGGCGACGGCGGTGTCGTCGTCCACTGCAATGGCGCGGGCCTCGGGCCAGCTCACACCTTGGCTGAGCAGCATCTGCGCCAGGAACGCCGTGACACGGCCCGGCCGCTTGGGGTTGCTCACCGTGCCCACCGCGCCGCTGGTGCCCGCCGTGAAATGCGGCTCGGTGATGGTGTTGCGCAGCCAGGCTGCGGTGATGAAGTTCTGGCCGACCTCGGTGCGTGAAGGGTCGAGCAGGCCGGTGCTGTCTTCGGGGGCGCCACCGGGGTGGTAGTGCTGACCCAAGATGGCCATGCCCGCGCTGGTGCCGCCCACGGGTGCGCGCTTGACAGCGACCAAGTGGTTGATGGCCGCGCCCACTGCAGCGCCCTTGAAGTAGCGCACGTAATCGGCCTGGTTGCCGCCGGCGATGAACAAGGCGCCGGCTTCGCGGATGGTTTGCGCCACGCAGGCGTCGTTGCCCTCGGCGGCGGTATCCACCAGCAAGGTCTGCACCGAATTGAGCCCGCCCAGACCGAACAGGTAGCTGTTGTAGCCAGCGCCACCCGTGCTGCGCAGCACCACCATGTCGCCCCCGCCTGAGCGCGCGATGAGCCAGCGCATGGCTTCGTCCACGTCCACACCGCCGCCCATCAGCACCAGCCCGGGTGTCGTGCTGCTCGGCTTGGGGCTGGCGCTGCCGATGCGACCCAAGTCCACGCCGGGGGGTAGGGTGCAGTTGGCCGGGCTCACCGGGGGCGCAGGGCTCACAGGCGGAGCAGGCGGTGCAGGGGGCGGCGCCGCTGGTGCGCCCGCCCCGCCACCACCACCACAAGCGGCCAACAAGGCGGTCAGCAGCACGACCGCCCAGGGCAGGCTGCGGGCGGCAAGGCGTTCGGGGCGCGGGACGGTCATGGCAAAGGCACAGTGCAAGGCGGGCCAACAGCGGCGTGCCGCAGGCTAGCGAGGAGCGCCCGCCCAAGCGAGCCCGAGCGAGCCCCGTGTCGCAGTTCGGCACCGGGGCGCCGCTTTGCCGACAAAGGCGCGGCACCAGGGTGCGCGGCGCCAGGTTCAGCCTAGATCCCGCAGCCGAGGGGCTGAGGCCTGACACAAAGGACCCTGGGGGCGCTTTGTGCCTGCCGAAGGCCGGGGCGTCTCGCCCCGGCATGGCGAGGCGGGTCGTTGGCAAGGCGCGGGGGCGCTGGTGGGCCGGCATGGCGCTGGCGTTCGGCGGCCTGGCGCTGGCCTTTGGGCGCTCGCCCACAGAGGGCACTTCGCTGCTGGGTGACGCTAACGCGCTGGCCGCCGGGCTGGCTTGGGGCCTGACGACGGTGGTGCTGCGCGGCAGCCGCCTGGCCGACGCAGCGGCCAGCGAGGCCTTGCTCTACCAACTGGTGGGCGCAGCCGTGCTGCTGCTGGCCGCCGCCGCGCTCACCGGGCAGCTGGCCTACCAGCCAACGCCAGTGCTGGCCGCCAGCCTAGCGTTCCAGGCGGTGGTGGTGGCCTTCATCAGCTACTTGGTGTGGTTCTGGCTGCTGACGAAGTACGTGGCCTCGGCGCTGGGGGCGTTTTCCTTCTTGACGCCGGTGCTGGGCGTGGGCCTGGGCGCGCTGCTGCTGAACGAGCCGCAGGAGCCGGTGTTTGTGGGCGGCGCGGTGCTGGTGCTGGCGGGGGTGGCTCTAGATCGGGCTTAGGGCGCAGGAGGCAAGAATCGAGACCCCGGGGGCTTTGAACCTAGATCCGGCAGTTGACCGCTTGCTTCCGCCGCAATCACCCGGCAGATCAACGGTTTGCGCGCACGACGGTCCTCACCGATGGGGTGAAAGCGCTTCGCAGCCGCTGGTCTGGCGCTTCAGGCCGCTGGCGGCATTGCTCGCGCTTGCGGGCAGAGAGCCCGCTGCGCACTCGCGCCTTACCAACGACCCGCCTCGCCAGCCCCTCGGCTGCGATCAACTGCCGGATCTAGGTTGAACTGGGCCGGCAGGGCGTGAGGTGAGTGCCATCGAGGGGAACACGGCGAGGTCGGTCGCGCAGGCGCTTGAACTCGCCGTCACTGCGGGTCAACAGGGCCAGGTGTTGGCTCGATGGCGCCCGCGCTCACGCGCCTGCGGTGTCCGGCTCGGTCAGGGCTGGCCCGCACCAGGCCAGGCAGCAGGTCCTGGTTGAGTAGTTGGTCCACGAACCAAGCGGCCGCCCGCCCGATGCCAGCAGGCCGCCAGGCCAGACAAAACGGCGCTTCGCTGCGGGACGGGTCGAGGTCGAGGGCATGGAGAGTTCCCGCCTGCAAGCCTGCCTGCGCCGCATGTGACGGCACGAAGCCTGCCCCCAGCCCGCTTTCAATCGCTTCGAGCTTGTCGCGCAGCGTGGGGACCGTCAACGTGTTCTGCCCGGGCGCCAGATGACTGGTTCGCGCCGCCAGGACGAGGGAGCTGTCGGCAATGCTCACTTGACGATAGGGCCGCAGGTCCGCCTCGCGCAGGGGCCGGTCAAGCTGCGCCGCCAGCCTGGCCAGCGGGTGACTCGGCGAGCTGACGAAGCACAGCTCGATGCTGCCCAGCGCGCACACCTTCACACCGGAGTTGGGCATGGCGCCGGTGTCCTGGGCCGCCACGATCAGGTCGGCCCGCCCCTGGATCAGCGAGTCCCAGGTCCCGTCCATCACCTCCTCGCACAGCCGGACCCGTGTCTGAGACTGCAGCGCGTCGAACGCCGGCATCAGCGCGTGAATCCAGCGCAAGCCGAACAGGGTGTCCACGGCGATGCGCACCTCGCCTTCCCAACCCTGGCGGTGCGCTTCCACACGGCATTCCAGGTCGTGCAGCCTGCCCAGGATCTCCCGCCCTTCGGCCAGCAGGCCCTCGCCGATGGGTGTCAAGCGTGAGCTGCGGCCGCTTCGGTCGAACAGGAGCACCCCGAGCGCGGACTCCGCCTGGGCGACGGTGTAGCTCAGCGCCGAGGGCACGCGGTGCAACTCCGCCGCCGCCTTGGTGAACGAACCGCGCCGGGCGATGGCGTCGAGGGCCACCAACGCGTCCAGCGATAGCTTCAGGGGCACACGCGCGCCAGGTGGTGTCATCAAAATTCCTGATCAGATGAAGCAAAGTTTTTCGATTGAGTCGGCGGTAAGGCAGCGATACATTGGACGAATAATGCCATTTTCCACAATTCAAAATGCCTGACTCATCGATCCAGATATGGGTGCCACCGACTCCGGTTCCGGTCAAGTTTCCGGCGATTCGGCTGCGGGTCAACGGCCGCGCTGCCGTGTTTCGGGGTGATCCGACTACCCCGGTACTGTGGTACCTGCGCGAC
>SXGS01102486.1_pt1 | contig 13044 bp, 12 predicted proteins | sample 3174681 | NCBI WGS metagenome assembly SXGS01 (sample SAMN11356861, study PRJNA531348) | freshwater metagenome | isolation source: freshwater sample F1-80 | place: China: Fuxian Lake, Yuxi | collected 2017-12-25
AGAGCATGTGAACTTCGTCGATGATGTAGACGTTGTATCTTCCCGAAGACGGCATGTAGCCAACCGTCTCGCGTAATTCACGAATCGCGTCGACGCCGTTGTTTGAAGCACCATCGATCTCGATGACGTCGAGCGAACGGGAATTGGCGATGTCTTCGCACTCGGAGCAAACGCCGCAAGGAACGAAGTTTTTCGCGTTCGGGCAGCGCAAGCTTTTCGCAAGAATCCGGGCCGAGGAGGTTTTGCCTGTGCCGCGAACTCCGGTGAAGAGCAAGGCTTGTGGCAATCGATCGTTCTTCAGAGCGTTCAAGAGAGTTTTCGAAACGTGCTCTTGCCCGATCAGATCGCCAAATGATTGGGGCCGCCATTTGCGGGCAATCACCTGATAAGCCAAATGGTCTCCTTAGCAGCGGGGCGTGATTCTAAGAGAGAAAAAAGGTGACCGGGTGACCGCATCACATGGGAGGTCCAACTACCGTTGCTCCCTTTCGGTCCTGGCGGGTTTTGCTAGTTCCCATTGTACGGGCCCGGTCATAAAACGCCGCATTCTAGCCGTAAGGCCAGGTCACAGCAAGGCCCGAAGGCCAATGACAGCCTGTGTTAATCGCGCAATTTCATCAAAGAGTTGCGGCGATTTTCTCGAGGCGGTTCAGCTCATCCAGCCAGTAGTTGTAAGTCGTAAAGGCCGGGAAGATCTGTTGGAAGAACGGGTCCTTCCAGCGCTGCGCGATCCAGCTCGCGTAGTTGATGATCCTTAGAGCTCTTAAGGGATCAAAGAGATGCCACTCATCAGGAATCTCCCGAAGCTCTTCGTAGCCTTCGCAGATTTCATCTTGCTCACGGTTGGCGTCATCATCGTCAAGTGAGCCGCTGAGGAGCATCCAGAAATCTTGAACGACAGGACCGTTCACGAAATCATCGAAGTCGACGAAGAAGAATTCCTTACCGTTATGAAGCAGGTTTCCTTTGTGACAGTCGCCGTGAATGCGGATGTACTCGGCTTCATCGAGCGCCTCATCGAGGTGCTCAAGAATTTCGATGCAGACGTCTTCGTAGCGCGGCCAGAGTTCCGGATATACAAAAGGTTCAAGGCGCGACAAAACATCCCAGCCGTAAGACTTTGAAGTCAGCGTTGGACGATGCACTGCTTTTTTTCGAGCACCGACGTTATGGATGCGGGCGAGCGTTCTGCCCACCTGTTTAAGTTGTCCGGTTAGGAACTCATCCGGCATTCGACCAACCACGCGGGGGAAAAGCGCAAGCTTGTAGCCTTCGAACTCCAACGTCGTGCGATTGTTGTTCATCGGCAGAGGCGCGATAGCGGGGATGCCTTCGCTTTGAAGTTCGGCGAGAAATTCATGCTCATCTGTGATCGCCTTCTCGCTCCACCGATTCGGGCGATAGAACTTGGCGATGAGTCGATCGACCGGGTCAGGCGCGGTACGGTTTGCCTCGAGGCGAACGTCGAAGACGCGGTTCTCGTATGAGTTGAGTTGCGTGTATTCGCCCGTCGTCCGGTAGCCGGCGGACTCGATAGCTTGCAAAATCACCTGCGGTTGAAGACGGTCGAAGTCCGAACTCATGATCGCCACCCTAGCGAAAACGATTGCTTTGAGCACGGAAAAAATCGACACTCTTTTGCGATGTTCCCGTTCTTGCGTCGACGTCCAAAACAGGACGAACAACCTTCAGAAAATCAACTGAGCTCTCAGCGTGCGACGAATTCTGCGCAAGCGAAAGCATCGTCGTGCGAGCGCGTGGTTGAGCCGTCGCGCGAGCGCGTCGTTGAAGCTGAAACGATTTTTGCCGGTGATCGAGAAGTGCGAATCGTTCGTCGCGCTTACAAAAGATCGTTGAGTCTGACTCTGCAGGTGAACGGAAAAATTCGAGTGACGGCTCCGAAGGGAGTTTCGGGCGTCGACATCCGCAAGTTTGTTCTCTCGCACGAGCGTTGGATTGCTAATCACTTGAGCAAGTATCAGGCGATCCGCGAAACTTATCCGCCTAAGAAGTACGTTGAGGGGGAGCTTTTTCCACTTTTAGGCCAAGACCTGAAGCTTCACTTCGTTCCGACATTCGGCGCGATGGTTCGGGTTGAAGCCCGCCAGCACGAGGGAGCTTTGGTTGTGTCAATTCCCTCGACTCAATGGGCGCGGTTCCGACCGAATGAAGAACACCCGGAGTTAAAGGCTGCCGTCCGGGATTTCTACAAGCGCTTCGCGAAAGAGTATCTCTCAATGCGGCTCAAGCACTACGCGCAGCTCATGCAGCTTTACCCATCGTCAGTTTCTTTCAGATCGCAGAAGACTCGTTGGGGAAGCTGCTCTTCGCGCGGGCGCATCAGCTTGAATTGGCGTTTGGTCATCGCGCCTTCGCGAGCGATTGATTACGTGGTAATTCACGAGCTTTCGCATTTGAAGCATTACAATCACTCCGAGGCGTTCTGGAAACTTGTCGCAACTCAAGAGCCAGGCTACCGCGAACAGCGTCGGTGGCTTCAAGAGCATCAGTATGACGGCGACTTCTTGGCGACTCGCTCCGAGCTTCACGCCTAACTCTTGTTATTTTGTTTACCCTCCCCTATGGTGACCCTTCTTGTTTCGAGGAGGGGTTGATGGATTCGACTTTGAAAGCCGAACTCAAAGGCGTTGATAAAACCGTATGGCTAGCCGTGATGGTCGCGGCATTGGGTTACTTCGTCGATATTTACGACCTTCTCCTCTTCAGCATCGTGCGCGTCTCGAGTTTGAAAGGCATTGGAGTTGCGGAGTCAGAACTACTCGATAAAGGCGTGCTTCTGATCAACACGCAAATGGCAGGGCTTTTAATCGGCGGCGTTCTGTGGGGAGTGCTCGGTGATAAGAAGGGGCGACTCTCCGTTCTCTTCGGATCGATCTTTCTTTATAGCGCCGCGAATTTACTCAACGCTTTTGTGCAAAACATTGAGCAGTACGCAGTCCTTCGTTTTATCGCGGGCATTGGGCTTGCGGGCGAGCTCGGTGCCGGTATCACGTTGATCTCAGAAATTCTTCCGAAAAGACTACGAGGCTTCGGAACTACGATCGTCGCATCGATCGGAATTCTTGGTGCGGTCTTTGGCGGAATCATTGGGGATCTATTTCACTGGCGCACGGCGTACATCATTGGTGGCTCGATGGGCTTTCTGATCCTGCTTTTACGCGTAGGCGTTCGCGAATCAGGCCTCTTCTCGAAAGTTTGCGAAGAAGATTCCGTTTCGCGTGGCGATTTCTTTTCTCTCTTCAAAACTCGCGCGACTTTGTCGAAGTACTTGGCCGTCATCCTGATCGGCGTTCCGATTTGGTACGTGGTCGGCATTCTTGTGACGTTCACGCCTGAATTCGGAAAAGCTTGGAATATGGTGGATCTTCCTACGGCAGGGCGAGCGGTGATGTTTACGTACATCGGTCTTGCGGTTGGAGACTTTGCGAGTGGGCTCATGAGTCAACTTGCGCAGAGTCGCAAGAAAGTCATTCTGCTCTACATTCTTCTGACGGCCGCGATGGTTGCCGTACATCTAGTGGTGAGTCGTCAGTCATCGACACTGTACTATGCGATGTGCGTGTTGATGGGTTTTGGCGCGGGCTATTGGGCCATGTTCGTAACGGTGGCTGCCGAGCAGTTCGGCACAAACATTCGTTCGACAGTCACGACGAGTGCGCCAAACTTTGTTCGTGGTGCGGTGATCCCTTTAGCGTTCTTGTTTCAAACGGGCGCTGCGCGTTTTGGTGTGAATACCGCAGGTATTATGGTTGGCTTTCTGTCGTTCGGAGTCGCCCTCTTCGCATTGTCGCGCCTTGAAGAGACCTTTCACAAAGATCTCGATTATCTCGAGGGAGAAGAAGAGCGTGATCAAACTCCGCGTGGGGTCAGCGAGGCGGGCTTTGCTGGTTAGTCGCTTGAGTGCGTTTGACCTGGAAGCGAATGACTAAAATTTCGAGTCCAACGTAAATCGCCATTGCGACCGGCGCCCCGATGCTTTTGAAAGTTGCCCAAAGAGCCGTCGACCAATAGTAAGCGGCGTGTACACCCACGCCCGCTAGGACGAGCATCAAAAAACCCAAACGAAGATTGAGACCCGTGAGTCTTTGAATACCGACTTCCGGCAGATTTGGGTTTTGCTTTTTTGCGAGCGCCACCATGAAAGGTGTTTTGAGCAGCGATGAACCGATCAGCAATGCGCCGAAGACGGCCAGCAAAATTGCAGGTTGGAGTTTAAAGAACCTTCCGTCGTTCTCCAAAAGCGAGAGTCCACCGAGAATCACAACAAGCGCATTGCTGAAGATCGTAATCTTTTGGACTCGCTTAAGCCGTAAGTACTCCCAAAGAGTTTCGCCCAAACCAAACGTGATACCGGCGATCAATCCACCGATGGTTCCGTAGTACGCTTCAACGATCGTGAACGCGATAACAGGGAGCAGCCCACCGAGCAGAAACGTCTGAAACGACGGCTTCTGCACGGGTTCCGCTCTGGCCTCAGGTTTTTCTATGGGCGTGTACTGAACCAAAGTTTCACCTGTTTAAGTTAAGGTTTGCTTCTGCGTTTGAGTTCTTCTTTCGGTGGACGACACGGGCTCCTGCCCTCGCCCGCATTGCGCCTTCGGCGCAAACGCTTCACGCTTGCGGGAGGTCGCCACCGAAAGAAGAACTCAAAGCAGTGACGATTCTCGGCCCTCTGTCCGCGGTTTTCGACTCTTTTTTTCAATTCCTGGTCTTCATCTCAAAGATAAGCGAATCACAGCGCGAAGGTTCGACTCGAGATTCGTGGCCTTGGCTTTGCTCTTTCAGGAGAACTGGTAGCCCCCTCATTCACTGATTTGGAGATGAGTCATGTCAACAACCCGCATTCGCGTAACAAAGCTTTCGCTCGCTTGGTTGGCGTTGACGCTGGCTCTCCTCTCAGCGGCTTGCACGAAAAAGAGCAGCCCGCCTCCGCAGGCAGGCGCCGTTCCTCCAACGGCAACAGTGAACACGAACGCTCCGCAACCCTCGGTGAAGAAGATCCCTGGCGCTCCTGGAATTCCCGGTAAAGATGTCGGGACAAGCACGAGCTCGCAAGAGGGTGAATCAATCGAAGGTGACGATGGATCACTCCGTCTTCCGCCACCTCCAGATTCAGGAATGACCGAAGTTCCAACTGATGAAATGCCACCACAAGGTAAACCGTTCCCGCCAGACAATTCACCGGCGGAAGGCGAGATCGTAACCGACCCCACGGGTTTAACGCCGGATCAAATTTTCGCAGCGTCCGAACAGCTCGGCCAAGTTGAAGTCGGTTTACCTGCCGACGTTGTTGGTGAACCCAAGCTTTATTATTCCGGCAGTGGGCAAGATTATTTGCGTGAACAACTTGCGACTCTCGCGTCTGACGGAAGCGAAGAAGATCGCAAATTCGCCGAGCGTCTCGGCTTATCGACGTTTGATGTCGATTGGAAGACACGTAATGCAAAAGCGCTCGTGAGCATCATGAAGAAAAATGGCAAACGCGAAACCATCAACTTCAAAGGAAAACTCGAGAATTCCGCGAAGCTCATGGCCGGCAGCTTGTCGAAGAAACCGGGCATTCTTCTTGAAGCAACCTGCATGGATACCGACGGTGGATGCACGACCGTTCACATGAAGCTTCAGCGCAAAACAAAAGATGATGTTTTGCAAACGGCGCACGTGATCGCACGCAAGACGAGCGCGCACATTTATACGGATGGCAATCCTCCGGGTGTCTCGCAGAATCGTGAATACGATTACTTGATGTCGATGTTCATCAATACCGCGCGCTCTCCGGGTAGCTCCGAAAGCGTTCGTTCACTTGAGTACGTCACGTCAGAAACGATCAATGGTCGCTCGGAATTTGCGGTTCTCATGAAAATGGGTTCAGCATCGCATCGCTTGGCGCTCACCGGACCTTTGGTGAAGCCCAAGGCATCAAATGATCTCAATCTTGTTCTGGATCCGCCGGGCGAAACGAAAAATTCCCTTGGTGAAATCATTCGTGAGATGCGTTTGATCCGCAACGATGGTCGAGGCAACCTGCAGTTCGACATCGTTGTTCGCAAAAATTCCGAACGCTCGTCTGAAGACACGATTCGTCTGATGGTGGCGCGTAAGCACCCTGATGGTGTTCGTTCTCCTTCGACGAAGTAAGCTTCGTTTCGCATCTAAATGACCATGACGACCCGACGTGTTCTAGTCCGTCGTCGTGGAACCGAGTTGCACTCCGGCAAAGCCTAAAGCGCTAAAAACATTTGCCATTTCATCAACATGGTGAAAGCATCTTCTCTGCAACACAACATTGATGCTCAGCAGGAGTATGCACGATGGCAATCACCACGCTCGATTCGGGCGCCGTGGCATCTCAGATCAAAGCGACCGCCGCACCGGCACCGCAAGGGCCCATCTTAGGCGAGTACACAGATTTCCGACAGTATCTCAAAGACGTTTACGATTACCGCCGTGCAAACGAGAGCACGGGTCTTCGTTCTTATTCGTACTCGACGTTCTCGGCGGCAGCTGACATCAAGTCGCCAAACTACTTGAAGCTGATCATCGAAGGCCGTCGCAATCTGTCTGATGACATGATCTCGCGCTTTGCGAAGGCGCTCCGGTTGAACCGATCGGAGACAGATGAGTTCCGGGCTTTGGTCCGGTACGGTCAAGCAAGCGAGCCGATCGAACGCAACCAGTTCCTCAAAGAACTTGCTGATCTCCGTGCCCGACGTGCGTTCGAAGCTGGACAGATCAATCAACGCTCTTGGGAGAAAGTCCCCGGTTGGATCGGCTGGGTGCTTTACGCAATGGCCGAACAAGCAAACGTTGATTTCAGTCCTGAGAATTTGAAGAAGCTCTTCCGTGTTAACGCCAGCGTCGACGACATCAAAGAATCGCTTGAAAAGTTGATCGAGTCGGGTGAGCTCGCACGGAACGCCGAAACCGGCCAAGTCTACAAAGCGCGCGATTTGATTGAATCGCCGCAGGATCTGCCGGTGGCATTGATCCGCAAGCTTCAAACAGAATTGATCTATTTAGGGATTGAATCTCTCTTCCGCGATTCGCCGAAAGATCGGGAATTCGGAGCCATGACGGTCGCGATGACGGAAGAAGAATTCCAACAAGTTCGCTTCGAACTCCGTCAGCTTCGCAAACGTCTCCAACGCGACACTTTAGTGAAACGCAAATCCACTAAGGGTGATCGTGTGTATCAGCTCAATGTTCAACTTTTCCCGGTCACCGATAAGACTTAAATTTCGGTTGGGTCTCGAGAGAAAATTTGAGGGTCTCGGCGGTAGCAGGGAGAGCTCACGATCACTCGTGAAGCTCAGGGTAAGGGGGGAGGGGACCCCCGCGTTCCGCCAAGACCTCAAAACACAGCATACGTACAACTACAGCAAACGTTCCGCAGTCAGATGCTTTAGCAATCGCAAGGCCTAGTCATGCTCAGGCTGAACGTGCGGTAAATTTGAGCTGGACCGGAGCGCGCGGGGAATCGCCGCCGTCGTTTGTCTCCGCGCTAACCCTTTTTGTCAGCGACTCGACTCCATTAAGATTTTACGTGCATGCTCAAGCTCGCGTTTTTGTTCAGCGCTTACGCTCGGGTACTTTAACGGCAGGCTTGCCAGCTCATCGCGCACAATCTCTGCCATCAAGAGGCGAGCGTTCTTTTTATCGTCCGCAGGAATCACGTACCAAGGCGCTTCAGGTCGGCTCGTGGCTTTCAGGCACTCGTCGTAGGCTTTCTGGTAGCGTGCCCACGACCCTCTGGCCTTGATGTCGCTGGGATCAAACTTCCAATTCTTTTTTGGTTCATCGATGCGGGAGAGAAGACGCTTCTTCTGCTCGCCTTTTGAGAGATGGAGAAAGAATTTTATGATCCTATAGCCCTGGCGGTACAGGTACAGCTCGTGGCCAACGATATCTTCGAGACGATCTGTCCAGATGCGATCGCCTTTGCGGTGTTCGGGCGGGAGACTCTGGCCGTCGAGGAACTCAGGGTGAACTCGGACGGTCGTTACCTCTTCGTAGTAACTGCGATTGAAGGCCGCGATCTTTCCGCGTGAGGGCATCTTCACGTGCGTGCGCCAGAGAAAGTCGTGTCTTCGTTCCTCTAAAGTCGGTGAGGAGAAAGCAGAAACCTGGACCCCCATCGGGTTGAAGCAAGACATAATGCGCTTGATGGCGCCGTCTTTTCCCGACGTATCCATGCCCTGGAAAATCAGGAGCACACCATAGCGTGCATCGGCGTAGAGCACATCTTGGAGATCGCCGAGTTCATCTTTTACAGCATCAAACTTCTCGTCGTACTCGTCATCGTTTGAGTACAGGGGAGCTATCTCCGTTTCGAAGTCGGTGAGCTTCCCGGATTTGCCAAAAGTAAACTTGTTTAGTTTTGATTTCTGTTTTGCCACTTGAGGTTCCTACCTTGACGGCTGCGTTAAAGATCGAGGCCGAAGTCTTGTTCTTCGTGATGTGAGTCCGGTGCTCGAAGTTCTCGTCTTGCGCCTGACGCGATCTCAATCGATCATATTCACATCACGCAAACAAGTTCTTCCACTGAGCTGCGGCTTGGGGAAGTTCCTTCAGGAGTCGTTATGAAAACATCTATTTTCGCCCTCATCGCTGCAACTCTGTTCGTAGGTTCGCTCGCACAAGCTGAGTGTAAGCTCTCGATCGACCGCACGGCTTGCCCGGACAAAAAAGAAGCTGCTTATAAGCCTTACGGTGGAAAGAACCCCACTGACGAAACAACAAAGGCTGCTGATGAAGCTGCATGCGTAAAAGACGCTGAAAAAGCTTCGAAGATCATCCGCAAAGGCACGCTCTCGAAGAAAACCGTTACGGCAATGTTCGGCGGTAAAGAAGTAGGTAAGAAAGAAGACTCGGCAGCCTGCAAGTAAGCTGATCTGATCAATTGAGATCTTAAAGCCGGGTGAAAGCCCGGCTTTTTTATTTTGCGCTGGTTTAGAAGACCTGTCTCGAAACGAGACGCGAATTTTACGGTAAGTGTGTAATCCGCTGTCAGTTGATACTCGTGTGAACGACGAAATTCAAATCCGGGTGGTTTAGGTAGGCCCCTCGGTTGCATTGCTATTCCGGTGGAAACGGAGGTGGGATCTATGAACCTTCAAAATGCCCTCATCATCGGACTAGCCCTTATCGCCGCAGGGGTTGCCGACGCAAAGACCAGTATCACCAACGAGATTGATGCCGAGGCAATGCCCGCGTTTACGTCTTTGGCGAGAGCGCTGCGTGCATACCAAGAGTTGCCAGCAGATGCGCGAAGGAATGCCAAAAATCCTGCCGTTTATCAAGCGCTCACGCAAGTTCGCCAAGCAGTCGCAAAGCTCGGCCCGCACGCCGAGAAGATGGGCCTGAGCGACATCCATCGCAAAGACGATAAGCAGCTCGTAGAGAAGCTCAAGATTATCAAGGTCGCGGACTTCGCAGCTTACGGAGACATTCTCTATTACGGAACGGACGCAAATGGCGGTTTGAAGACGCTGTTGCTTAAACAGGGTAATGAGTTGGATCAAAATCTCTATAACCAGACCTTTAAAGGTTGCACGGGACTCGGCAAACATTGCTTAAGCCTCAGCGGTAACGTTGCTCGCTAATTTTTTGTGATGGGGAAGCGTCGGCTTCCCTCACGTATGTCATTCCTAACTCGGCTCTGGTCGACAAAACCTCCCCTCATCATCTTTCATTTGATTACATACCATTTGGTATGTAGCTTCTTTGGTGCGGGAGGAATCCGTGCCCAAGATAAAAGCCTTACCAAGAATCGTGTCTGAAAAAGAGTGGCAGAAAGAACGCGATGCTCTCTTGAAGAAAGAGAAAAAGCTCACGCGCGAGCTCGATAAACTTGCAGCCGCAAGGAGGCGGCTCCCGATGGTAGAGATCGAAAAAAATTACGAGTTCGAGGGACCAAACGGCAAAGTCTCTCTGCTCGATCTTTTTGAAGATCGAAAACAGCTTCTCGTTTATCACTTCATGTATCATCCCGAAGAAGATCGCTTCTGCATCGGTTGCTCGTTTCTCGTAGATCAGCTCGGGCATCCTGCGCATATCAACGCGCGCGATGTTTCACTCGCCATCATTTCGCGAGCGCCATTGGCCAGTATCAAGCGTCACAAGAAAAAGCTCGGTTGGGAATGGCCCTGGTATTCGTCTGCGAAGTCGACTTTCAATCAGGATTTCGGAATGACGACAGAAGAAGGTGACCATCACGGGATGAGCGTCTTTATTCGCGATGGAAAGAAAATCTACCGCACGTATTTCACGACAGCACGTGGAGTTGAGTCGCTAGGTACAGCGTGGTCTCTTCTTGATATCACGCCCTACGGCCGCCAAGAGAAGTGGGAAGATTCACCCAAAGGATGGCCGCAGTCAGAGCCTTACTACTGGTGGCGCTTTCACGACGAGTACAAGTGATGAATTAGAAGCCGTGTCGCTCGTGCCATTCCGCGAGCGACTCTTTCGGATAACGATCAAACTTCTTATCGCCTTTCTTGATTTGCGGTTCCACCCATGGAGCTTTGAACTCCAGCATGATGTGCACGTGATCGGGCGGCGTCGGAAGAGGCGTATCAATCGCCGATGCAAACGGATGAACCAGCTCAGGCCACTCGGGACTAAACAACCACAAAGCTGATCCACACTCCTGGCAGAAATGTCGTTCACCCGCACTCGTGTGAGCGCGTTTGTCTTCGGGGTTCTTTACTTTCGCGTGATAGATTTTGACGTGTTCTTTCCCGCTGATTTTCAAGGTCTTTGCGTCGCCGCCGAGGTTGATGGAGTAGCCGCCTCCACCTTCAGTCTTCCGGCAGATGCTGCAGTAGCAGCGCATGAACGGATAAATCGTCTTCGACATCAAACTAAATTTCACAGCGCCGCAGTGACAGGAGCCTTCAAGCTTCACGGATTTGCTCATGGTGCCTCCTCATGCAGGAGAATAGAGCCGGTCCGTGCCTGGCTGATAATGGAGTCTTCTTAAAGGCCGTGCTGCCCAAAGGGGCTGTCATCAAGTGACGACAGAAAATCTCTCGGGAGGAGCGGGAAATTTTACTTCGCTTGCGGTCGCTCCTTACCATTGAGGTAAAGCAACTCACTCTCCAAAGGAGAAAAGATGAAAGCCATTTTACCCGCAGCCTCGCTTCTTGTTTTGTCGTTTGCTCAGCTGACTTTCGCTTCGAGCAAGAAAGCTCACGCAAAACCTGCGGAGCGCAAAGTTGCGGGCCTCAGCGGTTACACCACGGAAGAAGCTTTGATCATGGTCATGCAGCACGCAAAGTTTGCTGAGGCAAAAAGCCAAAACAACATGGCGACAATGATGTTGAGTAACATCACGCTCGAAGCAGGCGATGGCGCATTCACGATGTATTTTACCTTTAGGCCCTACGGTGGCGGCGCACCTTGCTCGATCCGCGCGGAAGGCAAATCGGTGAACATGGCTCCTCCCGGTGCTGCTGGTGTCGCGGTTCGCCCGGAGCTTGTGTCGCTTGAAGCTGCGTGCGCGGTGCACTGACCTTCCGTGATCTGGCGTAATTTGCGAGCCCTAAGTGGGCTCGCACGATGAATCATCATTTTTTTAAGCCTATCAGGTTCCCACTAAACGAGATTTCCTTACACCGAATCTTTGATATATCTAGCTTGTTTATAATCTAGATTGAAAACGTGTCGCCACGTTCACAATGAAGCTCAACTCACCTTCTGCATAAGATCCACTAATCTAGACCTCATCTGATATTTCCTTCAACTTTCATAAAGAGAATCAAACGAATCCCATTTTGTGGAAGGAGACTCCTTATGAGGTTGAGATCGAAGGCTCAAGCCAAAAGTTTCGCCGTAGGTGCTTGCGCGGTCACTCTGATGACGGGCTCATACCTATTTTTTGGTTACCTGGGTTATGCGCATGCCAACGGATCACGAGGAGCGCCTCCCGCAACGAGTCCGCATTCGATGAGGATTCCGACTCGAGCAGAGATGGGCACTGGCTACGAGAAGCTTATTCCGAAGATCAACGTTGAAAGTGCGAGTCTCGCTTCACCTGACTTCGTCGACCGAACCGGAAAACCAAAGCCGAATGATTTTTGGTGGCCCGAACTCTTGAGCGTTGATGCGTTAAAGCGTTACGAAGCTAGCAACCCACTTGGCGCTGACTTCGATTATTCAAAGGCCTTCGCGAAACTCAACTTAGACGAAGTCAAAGCTGATTTAAGAAAACTCATGCGCGATTCGAAAGAATTTTGGCCAGCGGATTACGGTCACTACGGCCCGCTCTTCATCCGCATGGCTTGGCACAGTGCCGGGACTTATCGTGCTCCAGATGGGCGCGGAGGAGCCGATGGTGGACAACAAAGATTTGAGCCGCTCAATAGCTGGCCCGACAACGCGAACTTAGATAAAGCTCGTCGCCTCCTCCAACCGCTCGTCGATAAGTACTATCCGAATCTTTCGTGGGCAGATGCGATGATTCTCGCAGGCGATGAAGCCATGCGCGACATGGGGTTCACTACACTCGGCTTCGCCGGTGGTCGCGTCGACGATTGGGTTCCTGATTTGGTTTACTGGGGGCCTGAAGATAAGTTTCTCGAAAGTGAGCGCTTCGATAAGAAGGGCAACTTGATGCTGCCTCTCGCAGCGTCTGTCATGGGATTGATTTACGTCAATCCTGAAGGACCTGACGGAAAACCAAATCCGAAGCTTTCAGCGGAACGAATCAAAATTACGTTCGGCCGCATGGGCATGAACGATGAAGAAACGGTCGCGCTCGTTGCCGGTGGCCACACGTTTGGTCGCGCGCACGGAGCTCACAAACCCGAGAAATGCTTAACAGGTCCGCCTCCCGCAGGCGCGCCGCCTGAAGATCAACTCATCGGTTGGAAAAACAAGTGTGGCAAAGGGAACGCAGAAGACACAGTCACGAGCGGAATAGAAGGCGCATGGACACCTGAGCCAATCAAGTGGACGCATGAGTATCTGATCAACCTTTACAAGTACAATTGGAAGCTGCATCGAGGACCAGGCGGCAAGTAC
>SXGS01350551.1_pt1 | contig 13044 bp, 11 predicted proteins | sample 3174681 | NCBI WGS metagenome assembly SXGS01 (sample SAMN11356861, study PRJNA531348) | freshwater metagenome | isolation source: freshwater sample F1-80 | place: China: Fuxian Lake, Yuxi | collected 2017-12-25
CACACCCCACACCCGAAAGATGCTGATCCTTGCTTCCGCTTCCCCCCGCCGGCGCGAGTTACTGCAGTTCCTGGGCATGGACTTCCAGGTACTTCCCTCCGCCTATGACGAGGTGGTTCCCGCACGGCATGGGGATCCTGAGGCGCTGGCGTGTCAACTCGCGCGGGAGAAGGCGCGGGACGTGGCGCGGCACCATTCGGGTGCGCTGGTGCTCGGGGCTGACACGCTGGTGGTGTTGGGCGACCGCGTGTTCGGTAAGCCGGCGGATCGGGAAGATGCGGAGCGCATGCTGCTCGCACTCTCCGGTCGGACGCACCGGGTGGTGACCGGAGTGGCACTGGTAGAGCGCGATACCGAGCGCACGTTCGCCGTCTCCACGGAAGTGCGGTTCCGTCGGCTGCATCCGGTTGAGGTGAAGGCCTATGTCGCCACCGGTGAGCCGGCGGACAAGGCAGGTGCCTATGCAATCCAGGGGCATGGTGCGTTTCTGATCGAGGAGATCCGCGGCGACTACACGAACGTGGTAGGGCTGCCGTTGACGCGCCTGGCGATGGAACTGAGGCAGTTGGGCCGGACCGTATTCGGCCTCGGCGCACTGGAGGCGACACCGTGAGCACAATTCCTGAGAAGTGGAAGTGGTTCCCCGAGGCGCGCTTCGGGCTGTTCATCCACTGGGGCCCCTACGCCGCCCTGGAACGGGGCGAGCAGGTCCTGTTCCGCGAGCACCTGGATCAGCGCGAGTACGCACAGCGCGCGTGCGCCTGGAACCCGCGCGGATTCGACGCGCGGGCCTGGGCTCGGGTGGCGCGGGAAGCGGGGATGCGCTATGCCGTGATGACCACGCGGCACCACGATGGCTACTGCCTCTGGGACACGGCCGCCACGGACTATTCGAGCGCCGCCCGGGCGCCCGGCCGGGACTTCATCGGGGAATACCTGGAGGCTTTCCGGGCCGAGGGGCTGCGGGTGGGTCTCTATTACTCTCTCGCGGACTGGCGCATCCCGGCCTATTGGGAAGGTCCCGAGCATGATCCCTCCGGTTTCGCTGCGTTCCGCGACACGGTGCATGCGCAGGTCCGCGAGTTGCTCTCCAACTACGGCAAGATTGACGTGATCTGGTTCGACGGCGCCTGGCCGCACTCCGCCGCGCAATGGCGGGCCCACGAACTGGTGGAGATGATGCGCGCGCTTCAGCCGGACATCCTCATCAATAACCGCCTCGGAAAGGTGGATGCCGCCGATCGGGTCGCGGGCGGTCCCATCGCCGAGGGGGTGGGGCACTCCGCTTCGCTGGGCGACTTCGGCACGCCGGAGCATCACATCACGGCTGAACCGGGGCGCCTCTGGGAGTCCTGCCAGGTGAGTACCTGGCGGCTCTGGGGCTACGCGCGCGGTGAGCGCTGGCGCCCGGCGGATGTGCTGCTCGACATGCTGGTCGAGGCCGCGAGCAAGGGCGGCAACCTCCTGCTGAACGTGGGACCGGATGGGGACGGGGTCCTTCCTCCCGAATTCGTCACGCGCGCCGCCGCGATCGGCGACTGGCTGCGGGTGCATGGCGAGGCGATCTACGGCTCGGAACCGGGCGAGGTCTGCGAATTCGTGACCCGTGGCCGCTCTGTCGCAAGAGGCAATTGCCTGTACCTGATCATCCGCTTCTGGGATGGGCGCGATAGCCTCACTCTGGCCGGGCTGGATACGCCGGTGCGTGCGGCCACCCTGCTCACCACCGGGCAGGCACTCGAATTCGTGCAGGAAGGCGACGATCTGACGCTGCTCGGCCTTCCTGCCGCGCCGCCGACGGATCTCTTCCCGGTCATTCGTCTGGAGTGCGCCGGCCCGCCGCGTCCGGCCGATTGGGCAGCAGACCGGCTCTGGCAGGGCGACCCGCGGCGAATGACTGCGTGGGCGCGCGCCGGGTCATAGGGAGGAGAAGTAGGCAGATGTACAGGAATCTCTCACCGGGAGCCTTGGGGATCCGGTGTTCGTGGGAAGAAGGTCTGGATCTGGCGGCCCGTGCCGGCTTCCAGGGCGCGGACGTGAATATCGGGGATGCCGCCCAGCTGGCGGAGCAGCACGGCATTGACGGCGTGCGGGCATTGCTCGCGGAGCGCGGCCTGCAACCGGGTGGGTGGGGCTTTCCGGTGCGGTGGAACGGCAGCGACGCAGAATTCGAGCGGAGCCTCGCGGAGCTACCCGCGCAGGCGGCGCTGGCGGCGGCGCTGGGGTGTTTTCGCACGATGACCTGGGTGCCACCCTCCAGCGACGACATGCCGCGCACCGCGTTTTACACCCGCTTTGTCGAACGCTTCCGCGCCTGTGCGGAGGTGCTGGACGCGCACGGGCAGCGTCTTGGCCTGGAGTTCATCGGCCCACGCACCCTCCGTGCCGGTAAGAAGCACGGGTTTGTGCATACGATGGACGGCATGCTCATGCTTTGCAGCGCCATCGGAACCGGAAACGTCGGGCTACTGTTCGACGTCTGGCACTGGTACACGTGCCGGAGCACCGTGGATGATGTACGGCAGTTGACCGTACACGATGTGGTCTACGTCCACATGAATGACGCCCCCGCTGGGGTAGACGTGCTGGATCAGGTGGACAATGTCCGCTGCCTGCCGGGTGAAACCGGCGTGATACCTAACGGGGAATTGCTGCGCATCCTGGATGGTCTCGGATATGAGGGGCCGGTGACCGTAGAGCCGTTCAACCAGCCGCTCCGCGACCTGGCGGCCCGGAACCCACTGGCAGCCGCGATCCGGACTCGCGAGAGCCTGGACCTCGTCTTCCGGCAGGCGGGGCTTGAGTAGCATCGCATGGACGCCCGGCGCAGCAGGGAGGAATGGCGGCACTCCCAGGAGTGGCCACGAAGCGGAGTCGAACCTGTGTATCCGGCCCGGAGACTCCCGCTCCTGTCGCTACTGCTGCTGACTCTTCTCTGGATAGCGACGAGAGATGCCGCCGCTGCTCCGCCTCCGGACACACACTTTGACAGGGTGGTGAAGGCGTACCGGCGCGAGTTGAACGCCGAAGAGCGCTTGCGCCTGGAAGAGGAGGATCCGGCCCCGACGCTCTACGCCGATGCCCGCCTCCCCGCCGAACATGATCTCACCCGGCTTTTCGCCTCGCTGCCGGACGCCATCCACCTCCGGCTGCGCACTGAAGGCTACCTGAAGTGGAAGGTGACGGCACTGCCCCCCGCACAGCAAGCCTGTCTGCGCGCTGCCGCAAAGCAGTGGGAGGCGCGGGGCTACGGCCCATTCCCACTGAGCGGCAATCGGGCCAGTCACACAGGCTTTGCGCGCATCCGCATCCCCGGGCTCCCGGGTGAGGTGTACTCGTGGTGGTTGGCGGCGCCGGACAAGGACGCCCGTCCGGTATGGGTCACGCTCGTCCGCGCGCTGGGGTTGGGGACGCAGGAGCAAGAAGAAGCGCACCGGCTCCAGCTACCGGTCTGGATCGCCCAACCGGAAACGGCGCCCATCGGCGCTCAGGAGTGGCGCACCCTGCCGCCGGTAGTAGAAGTACCCCGTGAGGCAGCTCCGGAGGGGATGGAAGACACGTTCGTGCGTGATCTCCTTCGGCTCTATCGCAGCGAGTTGCGGCGCGAAGTGCGCCAGAAGTGGCTGGCCGAAGATCCGCTCCTGGCCCGGCGTCTGGAAAGCCGGGACCCGGCGGATGTTGGTCTGAACCAGTTCGTGGTGCGACTGGCGGACCGGGACCGGCGGTCGTTGGAAACCCACGGCCGGGCGGTTTGGCGTATGGATCAGCTACCGCGGGAGCGCAGAAAACTGCTGGCGCCGCTGCTGGCGCGGTTGAACCGGGAGTTGGCGGCGAACGGACAGACGGGCGCACGGTTCAGCGCGGAGCCGTTCGAGGGAACCACTGTTGGGATTTCCCGCGTGGAGGTGCCGGGCGAGCCCCGCCCGGTGCTGACCTGGTGGGCGCGGGCGCCCGGCGTACCAGGCCCCACATGGATCAGCCTGAATAACCAGCACGCCATCAAGAACCCGGCCTACTACCGGGTTCACCTGGAACAACTGGGAGAAGGGTAGGGAGCCCGGGCGGAGGCGACGCCCCTCCTGCGAGGAGAGTAAAGAAAACAGAGGAGTGGGTCCGAGCCTCCACTCTTTTCTCACTTCTCTCCACTCTCTCCTGATTGCGGATGTTCCACTACCCCGGACGGGTCGTGTACCCAAGTGTCCGGAGCAAGTCTTGCAGGCGCCGTGTCTCGGCCTCCGCTGCAGCGGCGCGGGACTGGTCCTGCCTGGCCCGTTCCTCGGCGGAGGCAGCGCGGGCTCGCTCTTCTACGACTTGCGCCTCCGCCGAGACCAATCGGGTCTCCGCCGTCACCGCCCGGGTCTCCGCCGTCACCGCCCGGGTCTCCGCCGTCACCGCCCGGGTCTCCGCCGTGACGGCGCGCTGTTCGGCGGCGTCCGCCGCTTCTTCCGGAATGGGAATCAACTCGCCGTCCTGAGTGGCCCACCGCAACCACGTCTGGCGGACATTGACAAACTCCCCCTCCCACAAGACCAGTTTCAGCCCAAGTTCCTGGCTGAACCAGCCCCCACCCGACTCAGGTGCGATCTGCTGATAACGCGTCCCCGCAAGGCGGTACGCCACCATTACGTGCGTTTCGTCGTCGTAGCAAAAGTACTCCCGCACCCCCAGGCGCTCATACAGATCGCGCTTGTCGGTGCGATCGTTGACGCCGGTGGTGGGGGAGACCAACTCCAAAATCACCGCCGGCGGCCGCCCCATTTGGGACCATTCCCACGTTTTACCCGGATAGTGGTCCACATCCACATCAGCCCAGAAGTCCGGGCCGATGTGCCGGCGCCGGTTGGTGGGGTCGTAGAAGAGAAACCCGTGCCCTCCGAGGGCCCACCGCTGCAGCCCCCGCATATGGCCGAGATACCACGCCAGGATGGAGAGCAAGAGGGACGTCTGCAGGCCGTGCAAGAACGATTCCAAGAGTTCTTCCTCCGGCTGATAGTCCCCATCGCAGGGCAGGACCCCTACGGGTGACGTCGGGTCGCTGGGCCGCGGTAACTCGGATGGCCGGATCGCCGGCGGAAGCAGAGCGGTAGGCACAGGGTTTCTCTCTCTGGCGCGGACACCGCGGTGGGCCTACCGAACGCGATTCTCGGGGGCCTGATCCGGCGCGAGCTGGTAGTAGAGGCGCAGCACCTTCTTCACATAGGCCTGCGTCTCGCGATACGGCGGAATGCCTTTGAACTTGCGCACCGCACCCGCGCCTGCGTTGTAGCAGGCCAGCGCGAGTTTCACCGCTTCCTCTGGCGCCATGTTGCGGGCCCGCATATCATCAATATGCCGCCGCAGCAAGCGGGTGCTGCCGGCGATGTTTTGCTGGTGATCAAACGGGTTCCCGACTCCCAGATCACTGGCCGTTCCGGGCATCAACTGGCCGAGGCCCTGCGCTCCCGCGTGGGAAACAGCGCCGGCGTTGAAGTTGCTCTCGACCGCGATGATCGCCATCACAAGGCGCGGGTCCAGGCCGTATCCGGTCCCGTACTCCAGAATGATCGCGGCAATCTTCTCGGCTTCGTAGGGACTGACGCGCCGGTTGAAGTAGCGTACCGCGGAAGCGTACCGGGCGAGAGTCTCCGCATACGTCAGGCCGGCGGCTGTCGGCCCGGCGGCGGTCCGGCGGCTCATCCTCCGGCTGGCGAGTGAGCGCGAGGTGCGGCGCGATCGGGTGGTGACGGCACGCCGCACAGCCTGCTGCTGGGTGGCGACTACCCGCTCCCGTTCGGCTTCTGCCGCATCTCGCTCACGCACCGGGACCACGAGTTGCAGCGCCGCACCCGTGGGCAGAGAGACCACATGGCAGAGCGCGCGCAGGGCCGAGTTGAAATCGAACAGCGTGCCGTACTTGCCCCGCTGATCTACGGGCACCACCACCACTGCAGTGGCGCCGTTCTCCTGGGTGAGCAGCAGCGTGATGGCATCAGTGGATTCGGTGACGCCGGATATGATGCCGCGCACTTCCACCAGACGCTCCGCGTACCGGTCCGGCTGACTGAGGAGGTCCGCCGGCAACGCCCCCTGAATGAGCTGCGGAGACCGATCGCGAATCTCAAAGTAGGAACGGGCCTGGCGGGTGGATGCGTGTGCATCGAGAGCACACGTCAAAAGCGATAGCGTGAGGGCAAGGGAGACTACGAGGCGCATCCGGGCTCCAGAGCTCGAGGATCTCGCCGCCCCCGTGCGACTCAGGACGGCTTGTACATTGTATCGGCAAATCTCCCTACCGACAGGATGGCACCTATGTATGGCCCCCGACCCCGACTGCCGGCAGGGTTTGGCCCGACGGATTGTGACGAAAAGCCGTTCGATTGGGTACGATCTACGAGACCATCGTCGCTTGAGGAACTATGTCTGGTCCCCGTTCCTACACCATCAGTGAAGCTGCCGGCCTCACCGGCCTGCATGGGAACACGATTCGGAAGCGAATCAAGCAGGGTCAGCTTGACGCTTCGACCCACGTGGGCAAGTTCGGTGAGGAATATCGGATCACGTACGAGGCGCTGGTCCGCGCCGGCTTAATCCCACAGGACGGACCGGTGCGCACGGGTGGCGCCGAACTGGTTCTGGAGGGTGAGTTGGTGGGGGAGGGCGCCGAAGACCCGGCGCCGGCCACCGATACGGGTCGGACCTTCCCCGTGCCGGACCAGGGGAGTAGCGAAACTGCGCTGGCGCCGGCTGCATTGACGGCACTCAACGACCTGTTTCAGCGGCACGAGCAGGCGATTTTTCGCCTGGGCTATCTTCAGGCGGAAGTAGATCGGCTGAAGACAGTGGAAGAGGAAACCCGAGAGCTTCGGGAGGAACGCCGCCGACAGGACGACCAACTGCACGCGCTCCAGATCTCGCTGGCGGAGAGAGAACGCCAGGCGTCCGAGGCACCCCAACTGCGTGCCGCGCTGGCGCAGAAAGAACGAGAAATTGCCGACAAGGAGCGCGAGGCCGTCAACGCCAACGCCCTCCGGCGCGAACTCGAATCCACCCAAACGCGCGTGCGAGAACTGGAAACGGTTCGCCACGACCTCGACGATCTGAAGCGGAGCGCCCACCGACAGCAAGAACTCCTGCGCGCACTGGAAGAAAAGCAGGCGAGGCGCCCGTGGTGGCGCATTTTCGGATAACGCCCATGAAAATCCGCTCCATCGAAGCCGTCCGCGTCCCTCTGCCGCCACGTCCTGCGATCACACCGCCCCGGCGCGCCGGTTGGGCCACAGACGCCGAAGTCGCCAACCCGATGAGCCGCTATCCGCAGGTAAAGCGGCACCGCTCCCTCTGGACCCCGCGCTGGGAATCCGTCTATTGCAAAGTAACCGCCGAGGACGGCACCTGGGGACTCGGCATGACCTCCCATGGTCGGGCGGTCGCCGCGGTGATCGAAGACCACCTGGCGCCGCAATTGGTGGGAGAGGAGTGCCTGGCGACCGGTCGCCTCTACGACATGATGTTTCGCCTCACGAAGCCATACGGTTCTACCGGTCTGGCGAGCTATGCGGTGTCTGCTGTAGACCTGGCGCTCTGGGATCTCAAAGGCAAGCTGCTGAACCAACCGGTCTATTCCCTGCTGGGGGGTCCTGCGCGCGAGCAGCAGTTCTGCTACTCGACCGGTAACGATGTGGACTGGTACCAGGAACTCGGCTACCGGGGATTCAAACTGGCCTGTCCCTACGGGCCCGCCGACGGCCTGGAGGGGTTGGACCGGAACGAGGCCCTCGTGGCCGCCACCCGGGAGCGGATCGGTGACGACTGCGATCTGATGCTGGACTGCTGGATGGCGTTTGATGTGGAATACACGGTGCGGCTCGCGGAGCGCCTGCGACCCTACCGCCTCCGCTGGATGGAAGAATGTTTGATTCCTGAGGATCTGGACAGCCATGTGGAACTGCGACAGCGACTCCCCTGGCAAACCCTTTCGACCGGCGAGCACTGGTACACTCCGGCGCCGTTCTCCTGGGCCGCCGCGCATCGGGTGGTGGACCTGCTTCAACCGGACATTTGCTGGTGCGGCGGCGTCTCCGCCTGCCTACAGATTGTCGCGATGGCAGACGCTGCCGGCCTGGAAGTGATCCTGCACGGCGGCGGCAACACTCCCTACGGCCAGCACTTCACCTATGCCATGCCGGGGATGCCCTGGCTGGAAACTTTTGTGGGAAGTCCCCCCGGCGTGCCTCTCGAAGAAGCCGCGCGCATGCCCGGGCAGGCGATTCCGGATCAGGGCTGGCTGGTTCCCAGCAGTGCTCCCGGTTTCGGCCTGGAGATTGAGGAAGGACAGTTGGAGCCTTTCTTCGCGGCCCCCTGAGGGCTGACCCACCGCAGGATCCGGTGTGATCGCGGCGCGGGCCACACCCCCGCCTACTGGCCGCGCCGCGCCTCCGTATCGAATATCCGACCCGGAAGCGGAAACGCCGAACTAGCTGTCGGCGGAGCGCCCCCGGCAGAGGAAGCGATCGGTACCCCCGGTGATGAAGTCCAACCGTCGCACTCCGACGGTTGGACTTCATCCGGAGGAATCGCAGAAAGGTCCCGGCGCATCGCCTCGGGGTCCCGCAGCACTCCGTGAAGGTCCGAATTCCGCATTCCCTCCGGCACAGTGAGCAGTGCCAGCGCAATGGGGAGTCGCGCGCTACTGCCTGCACCGGGCTGGACCGGAGAGCTTGCGCCATCACCCGGCACCACGTTCCGCACGCGTTCCGCTTTTGATAATGGGGGCTTCGGACGCACCCCGCTGCTTCCCGCGCTCTGCGTGTCGCTCCCCGGTCCCTGCTTCTCACTGTCCCCCAGCACGGACAACACCGAGAATCGGAGTCGGAGCATCGGGCGGCCGCAGCCTACACCTCGACCAGGCGGCGGAACGCCGTGCGGCGTCGCCAGGTCCGGGTGCCGCGTCGCGACAGCCGGTCGCGCGTTTCGCCGGCGGCGTGTCGCTGCAGGTAGAACCTGGGGCGCTCCACCCAACCCCACTCGACCATCCGATCACGCACCTTGAAGAACAGGCTCGAAATCGTCATCTTCGTTCTCCCTCCCCCGTGGGGTTCCCCGGAACCTGCGCGCAGGTTCAAACTTCTGTTTGCATATTAGCTCCTTGGAGCCACTCTGTCAAGCGGGTGGTTGCCCGCTCCACGTGCATCTTTTTCGGAGGCGTTTCTGTTGCCCACCCCGCCCAGACCCAGCCAGGACCCGCTCGCAGCATTGCTGCGGCCCTTCCGTGCCGCCATCTTCGATTGCGACGGCACACTCGCCGACACGATGCCGCTGCACTACCGTGCGTGGCAGGAGTGCCTGGCGAAGAAAAGTGCAAACATGCCGGAAGTGATGTTCTACGAACTGGCAGGGGTGCCGACCGTGGAGATCGTCCGGATCCTGAACACTCGGTTCGGCTATCGCCTGGCGCCGGACGAGACGGCGGATGACAAGGAACGCCGATACGAACTCCTGCTGCCGCAAGCGGCAGCAGTGCCGCGGGTGGTGGCGCTGGTGCGGGAGTACCACGGCACCTATCCGCTGGCGGTGGCCTCGGGTGGGCTGCGGCGGCTGGTCGAGCAGACGGTGGCGGGGTTGGGCCTCACGGCCTGCTTTTCGGCAGTTTGCACTGCGGAAGACGTGGCGCGTGGGAAGCCGGAGCCCGATCTGTTCCTGCTCGCGGCGAGCCGGCTGAAGGCGGCGCCGGAGGACTGCGTGGTGTTTGAGGACAGCGATCTCGGGTTGGAAGCAGCACGGCGAGCGGGCATGCAAGGAGTGGATGTACGCCCCTGGCTGCCGTATCCGGAATCTGTGGCGGGGACGAAGTAATGAGACGTGAAGCGGGTCTGCCGGACGAGCGTCTGAGTTTCCCCTTTCCGCTGGAGGAAGTCCATGCCGGCATTCCGCTGGGGAACGGCACGTTCGGAGCACTCCTGTGGGGGGGAGGGCGGCAGCTACGAATCACACTGAACCGGGCAGACTATTGGGATCACCGGGGCGGGCTGACCTTCTCCGGCGAGGCGACGTACACCAACCTGAGGCAGTGGCTGGAGGAAGGCAACGAGGCGAAGCTGCGCGAAGTGTTTGAGGGACGCCGGGAGCCGGAGCCGGGGATTCCGCCGCGTCCGACGCGGCTCCCGATGGGAAGGGTGGATCTGGACCTACCCCCCGATTGGGAGATCGTGGCCGGGGGGCTGCACCTCCGTACCAGTGAGGCGGAACTCGAACTGGAGGAGCGTCCCGGACGTGGCCGGCGCACCGGCTCAGAGCGGAGGCTACGGGCGGTGCTGCTGCGCGAGACACCCGTTCTCTGCTTGCGCGCCACGGGTGTCGAGCCGGAAGGGTTTCGCGTACACTCCCGCCCGCCCGACACCCGTGAAGTGCGCGCACACTACCGGCAATTCGGATTTCCGCCGGCACAGGTGTTCGATCTGGAGGAGTTCGGCGGGTGGGTGCAGGAGTGTCCGGGCGAGCCGGCACTGTGCGTGGGATGGCTGCGGCCGCCGGCGCCCGGGGGATTTCTTCTGTACGTAACGGCCGTGTATGGGGAGAGCCCGGTAGAGGCGCGGCGTCTCGCCCTTCAGACGTTGGAGGCGATCCGGGCGGAAGGATACACGCCGGCGAGTGTGCGCTGCTTCGGGTGGTGGCGGAAGTGGTGGGAGGAGGGCGCCCGCGTCCGCCTGCCGGACTCGACGCTGGAGCTACTCTACTACCTGGGGATGTACAAGCTGGGGGGGCTATCAGTGCCCGGTGGTCCTGCGGCCACCTTGCAGGGGCCCTGGGTTGAGGAGCACCGCCTCCCGCCCTGGAGCGGCGACTATCACTTCAACATCAATGTTCAGGAGTGTTACTGGCCCTGCTTCGGCGGCAACCACCTGGAGGCTCTGGAGCCGTTGGTCCGGATGCTGCGCCAGTGGGAGCCGAAGTTGCGCGAAAACGCCCGTACCTTTGTGGGCGTCTCGGACGGGCGCATGCTGCCGCACTCCACCGACGATCGGGGCACCGCAATGAGCGGCTTCTGGACCGGGTTCGTGGATCACGGGTCCACCGCCTGGACGGGACAACTGCTCTGGCTCGCCTACCGCTACAGCATGGATCGCGAGTTCCTGCGCGAGTTCGCGTACCCATTCCTCAAGGGGGCAATGGCGGTGTATGAAGCGATGCTCGAGGAAGATGGCGTCGCCCTCGTCCTGCCGGTGGGAGTGTCGCCGGAGTTTGGTGGGTCCGGCTTCGGCGCCTGGGGCCGCAACGCCAGCTTCCAACTGGCGGTGATTCACTTCCTCTGCCGGGCGCTGATCCAGGCCAGCGAGGAACTGGACGTGGATGCAGGACGCCGGGCGATCTGGCAGGAGATCGCCGCCCGCCTACCGATCGGAGCGGTGGGGGAGGGGCCGGAACTGCTGCTCTGGGAAGGGCAACCGCTCACCGAAAGCCACCGGCACCATTCCCACCTGGCCGGGATCTATCCCTTCGACGTGATCGAACCACAAACGGAGCGGCATCGGTCCCTCGTCCGCAACTCCGTGCGGCGCTGGATCCGCACCGGGATGGGCCTGTGGACCGGGTGGTGCCTCCCGTGGGCGTCCATCCTGCACACCCGACTGGGGAACGGCGACATGGCGGCCCTGCTGCTTGAGACGTTCCGCCGCACGTTTATGGGTCTGGGCTATGCCAGCACGCACGACGCCCGCTTCCCCGGCTTCACACAGTTCGACAGCCGCCCGGATGTGATGCAGGTAGAGGCGGCCGAAGCTGCCGCCGCGGCCGTGCTGGAGATGCTGGCACATACGTCCGGCGGCGTGTTGCGGCTTTTTCCGGCCATCCCGCGCGACTGGCAGACCGCCTCGTTCACCGGTATCCGCACCGAGGGTGCCTTCCTGGTCTCCGGCGAGTGGAACGGCGGACGCGCCACGCGGATCGAGATTCACAGCGAGGCGGGCGCCCCACTACGGGTGGCAAACCCGTGGGGGGATGTAGCGGTACTGGTGAAACGCTCCGGGGGCTCGGTCGCTCACCACCGCCGTCCCATTCTGGATCTACCGACCGCAGCGGGGGAGACCCTGGAGTTCACGCCCATCTCTTGACCGGTACTCCGGACCATCGCCTCGTCATCCGCCGGTAGCCCTCCCGTCTCTCCGGCCCGGGAACATTGGGGTATAATTCGAGTGGGTATGCACCCACTTCGCGTACTGATTCGTCCCAATGGCTACTCGCACCAAGCCCGAGGTCACGCTCGACTATGACGCCGCCTGGAAGTGGCTCATCGAGACCTTCTTCCGGCTGTTGATGCAACTACTCTTTCCCGATGTCGCCGCCACTATCGCCTGGGACCGCGGGTTTGAGTTTCTTGAGCAAGAACTGAACCAGGTCTCGCGCGGCATCCGCCCCCGCAAAGGAGCGGTAGACAAGCTGGTTCGCCTGTGGCTCAACGACGGCACGAGCACGGTGGTCCTCATCCACATTGAGTTTCAAGCGCAGAAGGTGGACGACTTCCCCCTGCGGATGAGCCTCTATCACTTCCGGCTCTACGATAAGCACCGGCTGGATGTAGCTGGCTTTGCGGTGCTGGGGGATGATGATCCACAGTGGCTGCCGGCGGAACACGGATGGGAGCGGTGGGGAAGCGGCTGTACGGTGCGCTTTCGGGTGTGCAAGCTGGTCCACGACGAGCCCCGCCTGCGCCGGTTGGCCGCAGAGGGGGATCTGCTGGCCACGATGTTCTGCATTCACCTGGACACGTTTGACCGCAACCGGAAGGCCGCCGACTGGCTGGCCTGGAAGCTCGCGGTCACGACAGCACTGTATGAGCGCGGCTTCGGGCAGGCGGAGATTGACGACCTGATGATGTTTCTTGACTGGCTGGTGGTGCTGCCGAAACCGGAAGCACGGCAGTACGAAGCGGAGGTACAGGAGATGACCAAGAAGAAGTTTGAGGAACTCTACTCCCCCTGGGAGCGCAAGGTAGTGGCGCGCGTGCGGCCGGAACTCAGCCGGGAAATTCGGCAGGAACTCCTTCCCGTGCTCAAGGAAGAGGTCACCCAG
>SXGS01539728.1_pt1 | contig 13041 bp, 8 predicted proteins | sample 3174681 | NCBI WGS metagenome assembly SXGS01 (sample SAMN11356861, study PRJNA531348) | freshwater metagenome | isolation source: freshwater sample F1-80 | place: China: Fuxian Lake, Yuxi | collected 2017-12-25
CCGCCGGCGGCGGGGGCGTCGGTCAGCGGCAGCGGAGCCTCACGCGCGAGCGGCGCGCGCAGCTCGGAGTCGAGCTCGGTCAGCACGCGCCACCAGTCCGCCGCTTCCCGCGCCACGAGCGCCACGCGCAGCGGTCCGGCGCCGGGCGGACGCGCCGCAAGGAGGAGCGTGCCCAGCAGCTCCCGCAGGTTCCCCCGGCTTTCGGCGTAATCCACCACCACGAAGGTCGGGTTCGTCCCACGGCGGAGGATCTCCCACTCCTCCGCAGGGGCCGTCTCCGACAAGAACCCCGCGTCCCAACCCCGATCCCGCAGGCGGCGGGCCCACTCCGCGAAGAGCCGGGTCTTGCCGGCGCCCCCCGGGCCGGTGAAGAGCCGCACGCGGACCGGGTCCGGGTCGGCGCACCAGTCGTGCAGGATCGCCAGTTCGGTGCGGCGCAGGGCGTCGGCGAAGGGCACCACGGCGAAGCGGGCATTCAGCAGCGAGGCGGGGTTCGTTTCCGGCGGAGCGGCGCGCAGGAACGGGTCGAGGATCTCGGCCGGCGCCTTTTCCCCCGGCTCCAGGTGCTCGCGCAGGAAACGGAGCGTCACCTCCGCCGCTGCGCGCGCCGCCCAGGGCTTGAAGGCGTCGCCTTTCGCAGGGTCGGCGTGATCCATCACCGCCTTGGCGACGAACAGCCAGGGCACCCGCTGTAAATGCTGGACCAGCCCGATGGACGCCGCCTCCATCTCCAGGCCCAGCACCTGCCGCTGCTGGTCGCGCAGGCGGTCCCAGATGTCCACATCGCGCTGGAGGTCGTTTCCCGTCCCGATGGGCCCCACGCGCACCTGCCAGGCGGGAGGCTCCGGTAGCTCTCCTCCGCTCCGGTAGAGCAGGCTTCCTACGTGCTGACGGCCGGAGTCCGTCAGCGCCGGTTGTCCGTCCGCTCCGAAAGCCAGCCACCCGGCCCCCTCCAATTGGCTCAGCACCGCACCCCATGCCGGGCAGTGCTGCTGCCGGTCCGGCGCCGCCAGCGGGTCGCGGCCCGCCAGGAACTCCCGCAGCACCCAGAGCCCCTGCAGATCGCGCGGCACGGGACGGGTCAGCAGCCACGCTGTGTCCCGCGCAAACTGCTCGTGGTACTTCTCCGCCCGCAGCTTCCACGCGGCGTCGAGCTGGTAGGTGAGGAGATCCGGCCGGAAGATCGGCTTGCCGCCGCGGACGGCGTTCTCCACCTCGCCCTGATCGTAGCGCCAGACGCGGTCGGCGATGAGCACATCCCCGAGCGCCGTCTTCTCCGGCCGCCCCGCGCAGACGCCGCACATCGCAATGCACCGGGGCTGGAACGCCTGCACCAGCGCCCCCGCCACCCCGGCGGCCGCGTCACCCCCCATCAGGGGCGCGCGGGCCAGCACCACCCGCAGCCGCCGCCCCTGCTGCCCCCGGAAGTCGCGCCGCCAGAGCGGCAGCGTATACCCCGCAGGCGGCGGAATCTCTTCCCAGGTGCCTTCGCCGCCCTCGTCCACCTCCCGCACCGCCCGGTCCTCGGCCTCGGCGGCCGTCACAATTACGACATCTACACGCACGCTGGATTCCTCCGAACCACGCCGCGTCGGGCTATGCTCTTCCCGAAACTCGATACCACTTGAGGGAAAGGGGTTTCACTCTCGCTTCCCGCAAGTTTCGCGAGGGTCACTCTCAGACTAACTTGAGATTTCTCGGCAGCAACTCGGGCAGCGGGGCGCCGCTTCCCAGGATGGGCGCGCGGCGGCCGACGCTGCGGAACTCAAAGCTCTCCGGGACCGCATATTCCCGGTTGGGGTCAATCCCCAGCATCCGGTACAGCGTCGCCCAGATGTCTTCGGGCCGCACCGGGCGCTCCCGTGGATACTCGGCGCGATCGTCGGACGCCCCGACGATCTGGCCGCCGGGGATGCCTCCTCCAGCCAGAACCATCGTCATTACGTGCGGCCAGTGGTCCCGGCCGGCATCTTTGTTGATCTGCGGTGTCCGGCCGAATTCGCCGTTCCAGATCACCACGGTGCTGTCGAGCAAACCCCGCTGGCTCAGATCTCCCACCAGCGCCGAGAACGACCGGTCGAGATCCGGCAGCAACTCCTCGTCCATCGCCTCAAAGTTGTGGGCATGCGTATCCCACCCACCGCGCGAAATGGTGATGAAACGCACTCCGGCTTCCACAAGCCGGCGGGCCATCAGACACCCCTGCCCGAGCAGGGTGTACCCATACCGCTCCCGTACCTTTTCCGGCTCCCGGGTCAGATCGAAGGCGCCGAGGCCGTTTGCGGAGGTGAGCAGGTCGAGCGCCTTGTCGCGATAGATGCCGGCGGCGGAGAGGCCCGGGTCCGCACCTCCGGTCCGCCGGAGCAGTCGCGCATCGAGACCCTCGGCCAGCGCCCGGCGGCGGCGCACCCGAGCGTCATTCATGTCCAGCGCCCGGGAAAGCTCCGGCGGCGGTACCACATCGCGGGCGCCGAAGGGGGCCTGCACCAGGATCGGGTTCGCCGCGCTGTTCAGGAACGCAGCGCCGTGGTGCCGGTTGACGAACACGGCAGGGTCTTTGATGACCACGTAGGGGGCCGGGACGTGAAGCGCGGTTTCCTGTGCCACCACCGAGCCGATGCTCGGGTGCTCATTCCCGAAAACCACCGTGCTGGGCATCCAGCCGGTGAGCATAAAGTGCGCGGCCTGCTGGTGCTCGTCTTGCGGGTGATGCACCGAACGCACCACCGCCAGGTGGTGCGCCTGCTGCGCCAGAAGCGGCAGGCCGTCGCAAAACTGCATGCCGGAGACCCGAGTTTCGATGGGCCGAAACTGGCCCCGGTATTCGGAGGGCGCTTCCGGCTTGAGATCGAATGTGTCGAGGTGACTTGCCCCGCCCCCCATAAAGAGCATGATGACGGCACGCTCCTGCCGCGCGGCCGGGGCAGCCTGCGCCTCCAGGGCCCATAGATCCGGCAGACTGAGGCCGAGTGTGGTCAGTGCGCCGGCGGCCAGAAAGTCCCGACGGCGGATGCCGTCGCAGTAGTGCGCGCACGTAAATCGGCGATGGGTCATGGGGGGAATCACTCCGGGGTTGCTGTACAATTGGGAGAGACATGTGGACCGCAAAGTTTCAGCCTCTGCCCCCCCGGAAATCAGGGAACCAGCCGGTGTACTCTCGGGTCCCGTCTCCAAAGCAGCGTCGTGCGGTGTCCGGACCGCCCACCCGCCCGACCTTGCACTTCCGAAACGCCTGGCTGTCCCCCCCGCCCGGGGAGCGGCTTGTGGGCGGGCCTGGAGCCCGTCCGAACAGCACAGGAGCAAAAACAATGACAGCGCGATGGACGCACGGGGTCTCCGTCTTCACGGCCGTGCTCCTTCTGGCAGGGCCCGGCCGGGCCCAGGAACTCCGCTCGGCGCGTGTGAGCGACGTGCGGGGTGGCCTGGTAATCCGCGGGGCTGCCGACGACGAGTTTAGCTACGTCGAACGGAACGCCGTGCTGCGGGAGGGCGACACCCTCTGGAGCGACGACAAGGGGCGGGCCGAAGTCGAGCTGGACTACGGCTCGTGGCTGCGGCTGGCCGATGACACCAAGGTGGAATTGCGCGGCCTTCCGCCGAGCGCGGAACTCCACCTCTGGACGGGTTCCATCTACCTGGACCTGTCGGAGCGGATGCCGAACGGGGTGCGAGTGCGTACTCCCGCCGGCGATGTGACCGTACGGCCGGAGAGCGTGGTCCGCGTGGATCTCAGCCGTGACGAACGGGTACGCGTTAGCGTCCAGCACGGGCTTGCCCGCGTCGCCGGCGACGGCCGCGGCGCCGTGCTCGTGGCCGCCGGAGAACGCACCTACTTGGCGGCCGGGCAGGGAGCCGATCAGCCTGCCTTCTTCAACCGTCAGGACGGCGATAGCTTCGACCAGTACCACCAGAGCCGCGTGGACTACTACGTCCAACGCCCGCTGCCCCGTGAACTGGACCGCGACCTTCTCGGCGCCCGCGACCTGCACGACTACGGCTCCTGGGTCGTAGTGGACCAGGTGCGCTGCTGGCGGCCCCGTTATGCCGCCAATTGGCGCCCCTACTCGTCCGGGTACTGGTCCTTTGTTCCCGGTTTCGGCTATTCCTGGGTGGACTACGCTCCCTGGGGCTATTTGACGTCCCATTACGGCGGCTGGCGCTACGCGCCGGTGCAGGGGTGGCTCTGGTATCCCGGCTACAATTGGGCGCCGAATTATGTCGCCTGGTCCACCTACGGCAGCTACTGCGGCTGGGCTCCGCTGGATCCGTTCGGCGCCCCCAGCTACTACGGCAGCTTCGGGCCGGGCTCCGGATTTGGGCTGACACTTGGCTTCGGGAACGTCTTCATTGACTTCCGAAGCTGGACCTTCTGCGACTTCAACAACTTCCATTACGGACGCCACCACCGCTCCTTCGGCCGGACCACGAACATCTTCGTGAATGCCAACGAGGTGCATCTCAACCCGAACGGGTTCCGGTTCGGCAATGACGCCCTGGTGCAGATCGGCGTGCCGCGCGAGCGATTCCGCGGTCTGGTGAACTACAACGGCAACGAGGCCAAGGCGCATGTGCTGCGCTCCGAGCGTCTGGTTCCGACCGAGCGGCTCAAGCGGATTGAGAACCGGTTCGGCGTGCCGTCGCTTCGCGACGCAGACAAGGCGCAGGTCGCCGGACGATTCGCGCCGCTCCAGCAGTTGCGCGACGCAAAACTGGGTGACGACTCGGTCCTTCGCGGCAGTGAGGCACTGCGCCAGCTATCTCCCGCGCTCTCCGGCAGAGCCGGCCTCCGGGGTCAGGGAGACGGGCGCGCCTTCCCGGGCGACCGGGGGCAGTCTGTATTCAACAACGATCGAAAGGGCGCCGCGGAGCGCGGCGATTCCATTTTCGGCGGCGATCGCAAGCCGGGCCTCGAGCGCGGCAGTTCACCGTTCGATCGAGATCGCAGGCCAGGACTTGAACGCGGTGCCCCCCCGCTCAATAGCGACCGCAAGCCGGGCCTCGACCGGGGCGGCTCGCCGTTTGGGGGCGATCGCAAGCCGGGCGTGGAGCGCGGCGCCTCGCCGTTTGATCGGGATCGGAAACCGGAAACCGGCCGCGGTGATTCTGTTCCGGGCAAAGATGGAACATCAGATCGAGTGGTGGCGCCCGGCTTCCGGTCCGACCGGGACTCTCCGTTCCGCCGCGACAGCGACGGCAAAGGTCAGATCGGCACGCCCGGATCCGGTGGCGCCCCGCGGGACTTCCCACGGCGCGAACTGCCCGGAACCACCTCGCCGGAACGGCGATTTGGGGACGGGGACGGGTTTCCGAAGCGCACCCTTCCGGAAGGCATCGGGGGCGCCCGCAGCGATTTCCCGACCCGCCGTGACGAACCCACCCGCCCCCCGACCCGTGACTTCCCGGGATCAGGGGGCAGCAGTCCGCGCCTGGAGAAGCCCGCCGACCGCGACAATCCGTTCCGCCGGAACACCCCGGAGGGCGGCATCGGCGGGAGCCGGCCCGGGTTCCCGTCGTCCGACAGCCGGCCAAGGTTGGATCGCGGCAGCGACACGTTCCCCATTCGTCCGCCGGCAGAGCGCGCTGACCCGGGCGGAAGGCCAGGATCGCCCGTTCCGTCAGTCGGAAGGCCGGACCCCTTCCCGCGTCGAGAAGAAGTGCGACCTCCGGCCGGCGGCAGCACGCCCGGTGGCTCCAGCTTCCCTCGCCGGGAGGATGTCCGGCCGCCATCCGGCGGTGGCAGCTCTTCGCCGGGTGGTTCGTTCCCCAGCCGGGGTAACGATCGGCCTTCCTACGGCTCTCCGTCCGGCGGCTCGTTCCCCAGCCGGGGCAGCGATCGGCCGTCCTACGGGTCTCCGTCCGGAGGATCGTTTCCCAGCCGCGGCGGCGATCGGCCCTCCTACGGCGGGTCCGGTTCCTCACCGGGAGGTTCGTTTCCGAGCCGGGGGAGCAGCGGACCCTCGTATGGCGGACCCAGCTTCCCCCGAGGCGACAGCAAGCCCTCCGGTAGCTCCGGATCGTCAGGGAGTTTCGGGTCTTCCGGCGGCTCGCGGTCATCCGGGAGTTCGAGCGGCTCCGGCCGCGGCAACGGCAGCAGTAGCGACAGTTCGTCGAGTGGGCGCAGCGTGCCGCCGTTCCCCACCCGCAGGTAGCGGCGTTCGGCAGCCGCACACATGACGATCAGCGCGGGACGGACCCCGATCCGTCCCGCCTTTCTTCAGGGAATCAAACAACCAGGCAAACACTAGGGAGAAAGCGATGTCGAGATCAGACGCGTGGGGATGGGTTGCTCTGGCGGTGGCAATCATCGCGATGGCGCCTCCGGCCGGCGCGCAGGAGGGGGACTCGGCGCGCGTGAGCGACGTGCGCGGTGAACTGGTGGTGCGGGGGACCGGTGACAGCGACTTTGCCCACGTAGAACGCAACACGGTCCTGTGGCTGGATGACACACTCTGGACCGAGCGCCGTGCCCGCGCTGAGGTGGAACTCGCTGGAGGTTCGTGGATACGGCTGGCGGAAGACACCAAGTTGGATCTCGTCCGCCCGGACGCGCCTATCCGCCTGCGCCTCTGGACCGGTTCCGTCTACCTGGACCTTTCCGCAGCGCGCTCCCCTCGCCTATTGATCGGGACTCCCGCCGGCGATGTCTCCGCCGGCGCCGACACACTTTTCCGGCTGGATTTGAGTGACGACGAGCAGGCGCGGCTCACGGTCTACCGGGGTTCTGCGCGGCTGACCGGCTCTATCGGCAGCCCCATCGTCGTGCAGGCGGGGGAGCGAGCCTATGTCGGCCCTAACCGCCAGGCCGAGAACCCCACTCGGCTCGATTCTCTGGACCGGGACCTCTTCGACGAGTACCAGCAGCAGCGCGCGACCTACTGGCAAAAGCGCCCGGTGCCTGCCGAATTGGGGCTGGACCTGCTGGGCGCCCGCGATCTTCACGGCGCCGGCGCCTGGGTCGCGGTGGATGGGGTACTATACTGGCGACCCGCGGTGGACCGCACGTGGCGACCCTTCCGCGAGGGCTATTGGGTACACATCCCCGGTCTCGGACAGACCTGGATAGACTATGCCCCGTGGGGCTATGTGACCAGCCACTACGGACGCTGGCTCTGGAAGGCGGCCCACGGGTGGGTCTGGCGGCCCGGAGCAGTCTGGGCGCCCGCCCAGGTCGCGTGGGGGGCATTTGAGGGCGCGTACGGTTGGGCGCCGCTCGATCCAGGCGAACGTCCCGCAGTAGTCGGAGACGACGGGTTCCAGCATGGCGGTGTGTTTGTGGACTACCTCGCGTGGACCTTCTGCGATCCACTCTGGTTCCACTATCTCCGGCACCATCGGCGCATTCAGCGCGACTGGCGCCCGATCAATCCGCGAGAGGCCGGGATCGCTCCAAACGACTTCAAATACGCGCAGTTTGCCCGGCAGCGGATCGGGACTCCGGTCGAGAGCGTGCGTGGCCTGATTGCCATGAACGGCGCTGAGGCCAAGGAGAGGGTGCTGCGGGCGGAACGGCGCATTCCCAACGACCGGTTGAAACGGATCGGCCATCTGTTCGATGTGCCCCCTGACCGGGACACACGTTCTGCCCGGCAGCCAAGCGAGGCAGCCACCCTGCAGAAGGAGCCGCAGGCCCGCCTCGAAGAACGCCTCGTGCGCCGCGGGGAGCCCGCGGTGGTCGCGGGTGCAACCGGTTCGGGGAGTCGCGCGACGGCGCCGGGGCGTGGAATGCCGTCCGTCGAGAACCTGCGACGGACGCCCGAGGCCAACGGCCTCGCGGACCCGAACAAGGCGAACTACGGGCGCCGCCCGTCCACAGACGGCGCCGGAAGTCTGCCGGACGGCAATGACCACAAGGTCGGTACCGTCCGGAACTCAAACCAGGGCAGTGACGAACCGACCGGGTCGGGTCGGCGCACGCCTCGCAACGAAAAGAGGGCGGAAGCGGAGCGCCGCACGCCCCCACGGGACGATGGAAACGGACCGGCGGGCCGAGCGCCTGCCCGTGGAAGTGATGACAAGCCGGGCAGGGATCGTGACTCCGCCCGCGGGAATGACGGCAAGGGCAGCCCGCGTTCCGAGAGTCCACAACGCGAGGCGCCCTCCGGGCAAGAGGGTAGACGAGCGCGCGACGGCGGCGGTTCGGAGAGCAAGCCGAGCGAGAACCGCTCCGAAAACAAGCAGAACAACAGTAAGCCGAGCGAGAACCGCTCCGAGAGCAAGCAGAACGACAACAAGCCGAGTGAAAGCCGCTCCGAGAGCAAGCAGAACGACAACAAGCCGAGTGAAAGCCGCTCCGAGAGCAAGTCGGGTGGCAACGGATCTTCCGGCGAGCGCAAGGGGCGCGGTAAGTAAAAGAAAAAAAATGGCCCCGGCCGCAAGGCCGGGGCCAATCACTCAAGACAGTCAGTGAGCCGCGATCCAGTGTTGCAAGCGCCGTGCCAAAGCACCGGGCGGCCCTGTCGTCTATCCGATTACACGACGTAGGAGCGTATCCCGATGATCTCGAGCCGAAGTTCCCCGGCCGGCACCGCCGCCTCGACGATTTCACCGGACCTGCGCCCAATCAGCGCACTGCCGAGCGGCGACTCGTAGGAAACACGGTCCGCCATCGGGTCAGCCTCCAGCGGACCCACGATGTGTACTTCCCACTCATCGCCGGTATCTTCACGCAGCGACACGATCGCCCCAAAACCCACGCAGTCCGACCGGACATCCTCCGGCGATATCACATAGATCGAAGGCAGGATCTGCTTCAATTCCTGGATCCGCCCTTCGACGAAGCCCTGCTCGCGTTTCGCTTCGTGGTATTCGAAGTTCTCACTCAGGTCACCGAATGCTTTTGCCGTACGGATATTCGCGGCCACTTCGCTCCGTTTCTTGAGGAGGGTCTCGAGTTCCTGTTCCAGCTCCTCGCCTCCCCGAACGGTCACGTAGTATTTTCCTTTGGGCAGATCTTCCAATGGAGTGGCTCCCGGATGACGGCGGGCGTGCGAACGGGCGCGGTAGGCGCCGTCTTCCTCGCCTGCCCGCCCCAGAAACAGGCGGTCCCACGGGTGAGCCGAGGGTGAGCAATCATACCACGATCCTCCGGCCCGAGAACACCGTGCGGAACCTGCAGAGCCAGAGTCATGGGCAAGAGAGTCTGCGGAGTACTGTAAAATCTGTGGGCGCCGCTCCCGCACAGTCGCCGGAGCAGTGCCGACGGAATTTGCGGCGTTTCACGTGCCGTACGGAGCCGCTCAAAGGAAGCTGCGATGATTGACTGTCACACCCACCTGTGGCGGGTCGGCGAACACGTCGGGCCGCGATTCATGGAGTCGGCGCGCCGCTGCTGGGGCGCCACCGATGCCGCGATGGACGTGTCACCCGACCGGCACACGGCGGCCATGGCCGGCACGGAAGCGGCCATTGTGCTCGGCTTCCACGCACCCCACGTGGATGTGGTGGTGCCGAATGACTACCTCGCTGCGTACTGCCGGCAGGCGCCGAAGCGCTGGTACGGATTTGCGAGCGTCAACCCGGTCGAGGCGGGGGCGCTGGATGAACTCCGGCGGGCGCACGAGGAACTCGGGCTCCCCGGCCTCAAGCTCGGCCCGACCTATCAGAACTATCATCCGATGGACCGGCGGGCGTTTCCGGTCTATGCCTATGCCGAGGCGCAGGGCATCCCGATCATGATCCACCAGGCCACAACGTTTCCCCGGGAATCCCCGCTGCAGTTCGCGCTGCCGCTTCAACTGGACGAGGTGGCGATGCGTTTTCCGGAGCTGAAGATTGTGCTGGCACACATTGGACATCCGTGGGAAGCAGACTGTGTCGTCACGATTCGAAAGCATCCGAACCTGTTTTCCGACATCAGCGCGCTGCACGGGCGCCCCTGGCGCTACTACCAGGCACTGATTACCTGTGTCGAGTACGGCGTCACCGATAAGCTGCTCTTCGGCAGCGACTTCCCGTTCTATACCCCTGAGCAGACCGCCTCCGGGCTGCGAGGAGTTAACCGGATTCTGGAAGGAACCGCACTCCCTCGGGTGCCCGACACCGTGATCGAGGCGATCCTGGCGCGCGATCCGCTGCGGGTGCTGGGCCTGCGGGTGTGACCGGGGCCGCCGCTATCCGATGAGTCGCTCCAGGAGCAGCGCCCTCCACTCGTCGCGACACGCCGTGCGGACGAGGGTGAAACCGGCGGCCTGCAGCCCTCCGCCGACCTCGGATTCGCGCCGGTCCACGATACCGGCCACCAGCAGCCGCCCACCCGGCCGTACGCGCGCGGCGAGTTCCGCCGCTGCAGCGAGGATCGGATCCGCGACGATGTTGGCGACAATGCGGTCATACGTGATGTCGCCGGGCAGCATCTCAATGCTCGCCACCTGCACGCGGATCTGATCCCCGACGACATTCCGCGCCACATTCTCTTCCGCAGCCCGTACGGCGACCGGATCCAGGTCAATCGCGAGGACGGAGGCAGCGCTGAGGCGCACCGCCGCCACCGCCAGGATGCCGCTGCCGGTGCCCCAGTCGAGAATCTGTTCGCCGGGGCGCACGTCGTCTTCAAGACACTCCAGGCACAGTTGCGTGGAAGGGTGAGAGCCCGTACCAAAGGCCATCCCCGGGTCGAGGTGCAGGAGCAAATCGTGTGGGGCAGCGTTCCAGGTTTCCCACGAGGGCACCACCACCAAACGCCGACCGACTCGAAACGGTTTGAAGTGTGCCTTCCAGGCATCGGCCCACGAAGCGTCATCTCGCTTGCGGACCTCTATTTCCGGCTGAGGCAGGAGGCCCGACTCCTCCAGCAGATCGAGTCGCCGGCGGAGATCCAAGAGCGCTGCTTCCAGGCGGTCGTCCACCGGCAAGTAGCCGCACACGCGGCACAGCGCAGGATGGGCCGACCTTCCCTCGTCGCGCACCACCCACTGCGCGAACGGGTCACTCGAGACCGCGCCCGGGTCGTAAATGGCAACGCCGTCACAGCCGCACTCGGTAAGCGCGGCCGTGACGGCTTCCGTCACAAGCGGGGGAACAGTAATGGCAATCTCAGCCCACAACATGCGGTTACTGGGATTGGCGCCGCACGCGAATTAGCAGATGACACACCGGTTCGCTAATGCGCCTGATCCTCATCGTGCCCCGTGAACAGGTTTCGCACCCGCTCGAAAAGCCCGGGATGATGCGACGACTGCGCCTCGGAGGATGGGTCCTCCCCGGATGCTGAGGCGAACTCTTCGAGGAGTTTGCGCTGCCGCTCGTTCAAGCGGGTCGGGGTCTTGACCCGGACCAGGACCTGAACGTCACCGCGCTCCGATTGTCGCAGGCCGGGGAGTCCCTTGCCCGGCAGGCGAAACACATCTCCCGGTTGAGTCCCGGACGGGATCGAAAGCGTTTCATCGCCTTCAAGGGTGGGCACTTGAACCCTGCTGCCGAGGGCCGCCCGGGCGAACGAGATCTCCACCTCGGTGCTCACATCACGGCCCTGCCGGCGGAAGCGGCGATCCGCACGAACCCGCAGTTCGACGTACAGGTCTCCGCGGGGGCCCCCATGCGGGCCGGCATTGCCCTCGCCTCGCACCCGCATCTGGTTCCGGTCTTCGACACCGGCAGGGATGTCAACCTGTACTTCCCGGCTGTGGCGCTGTAAACCCGCGCCACGACAACGCGGGCAGGGGTCCGTGACCATCTGTCCGGCCCCGCGGCACCGGTAGCACTCGGAAATCTGGCTGAATGTCCCGAGAATGGTTCGCTGTGAGGTCCGAATGGCGCCGCTTCCCCCGCAAGCCACGCAGGGCTGCGGCTGCGTGCCGGGCCGGGCGCCGGAGCCCTGGCAATCGTCGCACGCTTCCAGGCGCACAACCGGGATGGATTTCCGGGCGCCGTGGAGCACCTCCAACAGCGTGAGTTCGACCTCAGCTACGACCGGTTCGCCCTGCTCGGCGCCGCGCTCGGCAGGCCCTGCCCGCCCACCACCGAAGAAAACGTCGAACAACCCCCCAAAAGGGTCACCCCCGCCGCCTCCAAAACCATCCGCTGAAGAGCGTCCATCCACACCAGCAGACCCAAAGCGATCATACCGGGCGCGCTTATCGGTGTTGGACAACACCTCATAGGCCTGGCTGATCTCTTTGAACTTCTCCGTCGCGGCAGGATCACCCCCGTTCGCGTCGGGATGGTTCTGGCGTGCGAGCTTGCGGAAGGCTTTGCGGATGTCGTCCGCATTGGCGTCCCGCGCTACGCCCAGTACATCGTAATAGTCCCGAGTTGCCGCCACGTTCCGTCTCAGCTCAGGTTCTAGTTACTCGTCGTTCCCGCCGGCGTCATCGCCGTCGAGGTTGTCATCGTCGTCGTCGTCGTCGCCGTCAGCATCCAGCTCCAAATCCTCTTCGTGGGTGCCGCCATCCGCCTGGTCGTCGTCCGTATCCTCGTCGTCGTCATCCCCGCTGATGCCGCCGCTGGCCAGCAATGCGGTGAGGGCGTCAATCGCATCACCCTCATCCGGGTCAGGCTCTTCCCCATCAAGGAAATCAGCTCCTGCAACCAGTGAGGTGATCATCTCCCGAGGTGCGGGCGGCAACTCTTCTTCCGGTGGAGCCACCGACTGGATCTTTCGCTCCTCAATCTCACGGATAGCCAGAGTGAGGTAGTTCGGCGAAGGGTCTCGCGCCAGCGGTAGATGCCCTTCCCTCAACTGGCGGGAACGCTTGGCTGCGAGGATGACCAGGGAATACTTGTTCCCTACATAGTCTTCGAGTTCGTCGGTAGATTGGAGAATCATGAGCGCGGTGTTCGGAGCCCGGCGCCGGTGGGACCATCGAACCCGCGGCCGGCAGAAGGGACAGGGCCCGCATCAGTGCCGGCCCACCGCACGATTATACCCTGCGCGCCCTCCTCCGTCAAAGGCGAGACTTGTTGAGGGTGTGACCAGGATTCGTAGGTAGGAAAAAGGAGTCATCATCCCCGGTTCCGGCGAACCTTTCGGTGTCAACGACAAGGAGGAACCGGAGATGACAGAAGTACTTTCGGCAGAACAGGTAGTGAGCCTGCAACGGACGG
>SXGS01733370.1_pt1 | contig 13036 bp, 10 predicted proteins | sample 3174681 | NCBI WGS metagenome assembly SXGS01 (sample SAMN11356861, study PRJNA531348) | freshwater metagenome | isolation source: freshwater sample F1-80 | place: China: Fuxian Lake, Yuxi | collected 2017-12-25
AAATGACATCGAGACCGGGATCAGCGCCTTTCATGAGGTCTTCAAGCTTTTGAACCTGAACTCCGTAGGGCGGCCATCCCTGTTTGGACTCAACGCACCCAACTTCGATCATGCGCCTAAAGAAGAAATGGAAAGCGTATTTTTTCGCTCGCTCTGTCTGCTCTTTGGACATGCGCTGATTCGTCGGCAGTTTATCGAGAAGTTTTTCATAGTGATCGACCGACGTCGCATCTTCAGTCATGCCTTTATTTCTGATCCACGCCTCACCCGCGACGATAACGGGAATTCCGACGCTTGTAAGTTCGACGCCGGTCTTCGTACCAAAGATGAGAACCGAGTCGCACGCCCCCATGGCGACGTAAGTGCTGATTCGGCTCTCGGGTCCAATCACCCTTACGTTGAGAGGAAGTTTCGGAAACGCTTTTTCAATTTCGGCGACAAGAGGCTGTCGAGACGGAACCGTTCCGCGAATTTCCGCAGGATGAACACGGATGAGGAGCTGAAGATCGGGACGCTTTTCAAAATACCGAATGGTGGTCAAAACCCACTCGAGCATATTGGGGAACGCGTTTGCTGGGTAGTGAAGTTGAGCGTCCCACATCACATTCGTGAGAAGGCCGATGCAAGGTTTGTCGAAGTCGAGACCGATCTCAGCCGCGATGTTTGAGAGACTGAAGTCAGGCTTTTCGTGAAAGTAAATCCAGTCTTGCGTGCCTTCCCAACGACTCTTTAAGTAATCAACGATCAATTTGTCGAGCTTCGGCGTCAGCTCCAAATTTTCCCAACGGTCGACAGGTTCGGTCATCAACGTGTGATGGTAGGTGTCTCCGTGGCTGAAGATAAAACATTTCTTGCGATAAGCAGCAGCCCAGTTGACGACCCGGACGCCTTTCTTGCGGCAGACTTCGCCGACGATCCCTTGCGGAACATAAATTCCGTGATGGAAAACAGCTACGTCATAGTTTCCCTGCTCCAAGAGACGGTTCATTCCGTATGCCGTGAGCAGGCTTGCTTCCAAATACCGTCTGAGGACAGCTTCTCCAAAAGTCTCGCTTTCAAGCGTAGCACGAGCGTAGAAACGAAGCGCACCGGCCATCGCGTGTTCGCCCACTGCTAGGCCGTCTTTTTTGAATCGCGAGATTTCCTGAAAGGGAAGAGTCGATGCAACCCGCTTAGCCTCTGCGGCTTCTTCTGGCGTGATGAAGTCACTGTAGCGAAGAATCGGAAAGCCTGCTTCATCTAAAACAGCTCGACCTGGTTTGTAGCAGCCGCCACAACGAGTTCCTTGCGGGCCTTTCTCTACGAATGTGCTTACTTCTGGAGTGTCTGTAGCAAGACACATAAGGCAAGCAGGCAATCGTTCATCACAGAGCAGAAAATCAACATGAGCGTCGCGAAGCGAGAGCGCTGTTCCAAGCAAGCTTTCAAGGGTAATGACAGCCGCATGTCCACCGGTACCAGTGGCGACCAAAACCCGTTTCTTCTTCTCGCGGCCGAGGTTCTTTTTGAACCGACCGAAATCGTTTCCCAAAACTTGTTTCCAGTGAATCGCGAGTGGCCGAGATGGCTGCGTGGGCGGATGGCGCAGGAGTTTCTTCGCAATTTTCTTTCCAATTGATTTGATTGAGTCGAAGTTCATCAAGTTCTTCTCCGCTTCAATAGACCCATTTTGGAGATCATCTGCTCCGCCATGAAAAAGTCTAAGGGCTCATTGATATCGACTGACTCGATCTCATCCATTTCAAAAGGCAGAACGCGGGGCCCAGTGGTGGAAGTTGTGTTGTGAATCGTCGATGGCTTCGTAATGTAGATACTAGCGTTCTGGATGAAAACCGTCGGAAGCAGCTGATAAGAAAGAGTCTGCGTCCCCGTCTTCGTTTGCTTCACGAACGGAGCGATCCATTTTCCTTTGCGCTCCCACATTTTGAAGGGATGCTCAGAACATTTGCGAATCGAACGCAGCGAGGACGCGCGAGGCTCGGAGAGTATCTGTTCGATCGCACGATCGATCGTCGCGCTCCGACGAAAAGGAGAGGTTGGATACAGGTTCACAATCAAATCGGGTTCATAACCTTCATTCTCTTCCAACCAATTAAGTGCGTGCACGTGAAACTCAAGCTCTGTCGAAGATCCTTTCGCAAGCTCAACGGGCCGCAGGAATGGAACTTCAGCGCCCCAATCGCGCGCGATCCTCGCAATGCGAGGACTATCCGTCGTGACGATGACTCGGTCGACGTTTTTCGCTTTGCGTGCGGCTTCAATCGTCCATGCGATCAAGGGCTTGCCCCCTAGAGCACGAACATTTTTATTTTTTACCCGCTGTGATCCCGCGCGCGCGGGAATCAACACGAGAACTTCAGAACGCAAACCTTTGCTCATTGAAGGCCTTCAATAATCGCGACAATTTTCACGCGTGACCGACGCAACCCACTCAAAGCTGCGCGTGTTCGTCGAGTCCACCGTATGTTGTTGATGGGCGACGTTTATCGACCTTCATAACTCCGCTCTCCACGCGGCTCTTCTCGCCTTTGGCAAAAGCGCGAATGCGCTCGGCAAGGCTTTCACCGTCCATCCCGTGATAAGCCAGAGCTTCCCAGGGAGTGCCGCAAGCGGGATAACCTTCAACGCCAATCTTTTTGAATCGACGTCCTGCCGTGAGTCCTTCATCGTTCAAGAAACTCATCATGTGATCGCCGAGTCCACCAACAGGTGAATGATCTTCGACAAACACAACATTTTTGAATCCTTGAAGCTCGGACGCTAACCATTCGCGATCGAAACGATTCAACCAAGGCATGTTCACGACCGCGATCTTGAAGCCTTCACCTGCAAGTAACTCTTGGGCAAGAAGCACTTCATGCAACATCACTGGCCCATAACTGAATACGACAGTCTCCTGTCCAGCAACTAAACGAGCTCCACGTCCTTGCTGCCATTTGTAATCCTTTGGCAATTGGATCTCGCGGGGGCTCGGGCCAATATTGATTCGCATCATCACTGACTCTTGCGCACCCTGAACGGCCCATCTTGTGGCTTGGTTCATTTCTTGAGCGTTGCATGCCTGGACAATCGTGACGTTCGGAAGCGCGGCGAACAAAGAAATATCGCGGATCGCTTGGTGGGACTTTCCTGGCCCAGCAGGAATCAGTCCCGCGTAGTGGCAAGCGTAAATGATTTTACGAGCTTCCGTTTGAGCGTTGTAAATTTGCTCGTTCGCTCGTGCGGCCATGAAGTTCGCAAACGAGTTACAGATGGGTAAAAGGCCTTTACCGGCAATCCCGCACGCGATCGACACCATGTCTTGCTCGGCGATACCCATTTCGACGAATCGATTTGGGTAAGTGTCTTCGAAAGTTCGAAGCTTGCAGTCAAAAGACAAATCAGCATCGAGAACCACAAAATTTTTGATCTCTGGAGCCATTGCCACTAGCGCCTGGCCGTAGGCTTCAGCCACGACTTCGGTTGAGACTTTCTTACCTGGTCGCTTTTCAGGTTCCGCATCGATTCGAGCAGGGCGACCTAGGCCATGAGAATGGAAAGAATTTTCCACGCCCGCTAGAAGCTCTTCGTAAGCTTTTGCGTATGAGACATCATCCGGTGCACCCGAGTGCCATTTGAAAAAGCCGTTGTTGTCCTCGAGTGCCTTCGGATGCTCCATAAAAGAAACTCCGGAACCCTTGATCGTATCGCAGATGAGAAACTTTGGCTTATCCGTGACCGATTCAAATTTTCGGAAGCATTCTTCCAACTTCGCGTAGTCGTGACCATCACAGCGAAGTACAAACCAACCGAATGAAGTGAGTTTCTTTTCGAGATCCTGAAGACTGACGATTCGGTCGATGAGTCGATCAGACTGAAGTTTGTTATGGTCCATCACGACCAAAACATTGTGTTCCTTTTGTTGTACGGTCGACTGCAACGCCTCGAAGTTTTGACCCTCTTGAAATTCTCCATCGCCAGTCATAACGATGACTCTGCCGCCGTGACCTTGGAAACGTTTTGCGAAGGCCATGCCTCGACCCTTCGAAATTCCCATTCCTAATGAACCTGTGTTCGCCTCTACTCCACGAATGAGAACGTCGGGATGACCATCAAGTCCACCCAAGCGACGAAGTGCGAGGAACTTTTCTTCGGGAACGATTCCAAGCGAATAAAGAACGGCATAGAGCCCTGGTGCATCATGACCTTTAGAAGAGAAGTAGATGTCTCGATCGGGACTATCCACGCCAACTTTTGTGACGTTCATGTACTTCTCGTAGAGGAAAACGACAATGTCCATAGCACTGAAAGAGGATCCAAGGTGCCCCGAACCTGCACGCTTCACTTCGAATAACGTGTTTAAACGATTCATCCGCGCAAGCAGCGGAAGTTTTGTTTCCCACGGCAATGTTGCTGCACGAACTCGTTCGAACTCCGATTTCGGGATGAATTTCATTTCCATTGGGACACCTTCTTAAGATCAAACGTTAATGAGGTCAAAATTGTGACTAATCACTTTTAGGTTCGAGTAGACGTCAAGGGCTTCGGGCCCTGGTTCTCTCGACCCATTTCCGCTTTGCTTCACTCCGCCAAACGGCATATGAGGCTCACTGCCATAAGTTCCGGCATTGATTTGCACAAGGCCCGACTGGACGCCGATCGAAAAAGCCAACGCGGTTTTGTAGCTCTGAGTGTGGACTGCAGCCGTCAAACCATAGGAGCTGTTGTTTGACAGCGCAATCGCTTCCTTCAAGTCTTTGAAACGAAACAAACAAGTAATGGGACCAAAGAGCTCTTTTTGAGCGATCGTGGAACTTGGGGTCGCGCCTTCAAGAATCGTCGGCGCCAGATAATAGCCCTTCGAATGCTGAGGGCCCTTCAGACGCTCACCGCCCGTTAAAACTTTGACCCCATCTGCTTTCGCTTGCTCTATGGCCGCGAGCATTTGCTCAAGCTGCCGCGCATTGATTACCGGTCCGAAGTCATCATGATCACTTGGACCTACTTTTAGTGCGGTCGTTTTCTCCACGAGCATCTGTTTAAACTTCTCGTACACACCCTCTTGAATAAGTAGGCGCGATGAAGAAGCACAACGCTGGCCCGCATTGCTAAATGACGACAAGACCGCCCAACTCACCGCATTGGGAAGATCAGAGTCATCGAAAACGACGAGCGGATTTTTTCCGCCGAGCTCAAGAGAGACTCTTCCCATTCGGCGACCAACGGTTTCCGCGATCGCTCGGCCGACACCGGTCGAGCCTGTGAAGCTGATCAATGCCACGTCGGGATGTCCTACAAGCGGTGCTCCCGTTTCTAATCCGAGACCATGCACAATGTTGAAAACCCCTGCAGGAACACCGGCTTCAGTCATCAACCGAGCCATGACGGTTGCGATGATGGGCGCATCTTCAGATGGCTTCATTACAGCCGAGTTTCCACAAATCAAAGCTGGGAAAGCTTTCCAAGCAACATTCGCGATCGGCGTATTTGCCGCAGCAATTAATCCGACGACTCCGATTGGCTCGCGAATGATCATGGGCAATCGCCCTACGACGCCGCTCGTGGTGGTTCGGCCAAACATTCGCTGCCCTTCACCTGCCATGAATCGACACAGAGCAATTGCTCCGCCAACTTCGCCCAATGCGTCTTTTTTCGATTTTCCCGTCTCGACTGCTACGATCGACGCGAGCTCCTCACGACGTTGGCTCATAAGATCCGCGACCGCGAAGAGAATTTCTCCTCGCTTAACGACCGGTAACGCACCCCACGCTTTCTGAGCGGCCTTCGCGGCGTCGACTGCCGCAATAACATCGCTTTCAGAGGACCGAGCGATGCGACAGAGAAGCTCGCCAGAGTGAGGGTTCATCTTCTCTATTGTTTGTGACTTAGTCGCTGGAACTTCGCGACCATTGATGAAATTTAAGCACGTCTCTGGCACGTTCACCATGCAGTCCATCCTCCGTCGACAACCAACGTACTTCCTGTCATGTAACTTGACGCTTGAGACGCCAAGAAAACCAGAGCACCGCTCATTTCGTGAGACTTCGCCATTCTGCCGATCGGAATCCGTGGCAGATACTCTTTCAAAAATTCGGCATCTTGATTATTTTCAATTCCCGAGGGGCAGAGCGTATTCACACGCACACCCTTTTTAGCCCAATAAGTAGCGAGATAACGAGTGAGATTGGTTACAGCAGCTTTGGTGACCGAATAAGCCGCAGGCTTGTACCATTCTTCTCCGCTCTTACGGCGATACTCGTAAATATCCTGCTGGGGTGAAACCAACCCGTAGATCGATCCGATATTAATAATGCTTCCTCGACCGCGACGTGCCATCGCACCGCCAAAAACTTGGCAGGAGAGGAAAACACCTTTGATGTTCACGTCCATAACTCGATCGAGCGAAGCTTCGGGATAAGTCTCGAACGGACCATTTTCCGAAGCCGGTGCATTCGGTGGTGAATCAATCGCGGCATTATTCACGAGGACCGTCGGTGCTCCGAATGCGTTTTCAATCTCGGAGAGGAGACGTTCGAGATCAGCTCGTTGAGTGACATCCCCGGAAAACGGCCGAACCCGATCTTTTTCGATGAGATCAGCCAACTCCGGCTTTGGTTTTAGGTTAGCTCTCGGCAAGTCGACGAGAGCCACACGAGCTCCCTTCTGCGCTAATGCAAGGGCAAACTCCTGACCCAATAGACCATAACCACCCGTGACGACAGCAACTGAGTTGTCGAGTGCAAACAGATCTTGTCCGTTCATTTCGTTTTCCTCGTTCTTACGGGCTTGGACTGGGATGCGAGCAAAAGGTCACAAAATTCGCGTACGGCGCCGTGCCCGCCCTTTTGCTTCAGAACCAGACTCGCAACACGTTTTACTTCTTGATAGGCATCTTGAACAACGACGGGAAGACCAACTCTTTTTAGGATCTCGAGATCGTTGACGTCATTGCCAATGAAAGCTGCGTCCTCGAGCTTGAGCCCATGCCTTTTTAGCAGCTCTGTCGTCTGAACTAACTTATCTTCGCAAGGCGCAAAGCACTCAATTTTGAGTTTTTCCGCTCGACGATGTACGACGGGATTTTGCTCGGTCGACACAATGGCCATTGGAATTCCGAGCTTGCGCAAAAATCCGACTCCAAGACCGTCGCTTCTATTACAGGCGACGATCTCAGTTCCGTCTTGCGAGACCCAAACCCGATTGTCGGTCATCACGCCGTCGAAATCGAAAATCACCATTCGTACCCGCTGCAGTGCTTTGGCAAGAGCGGGTCCTTGGAGCTTTTTTTTCATGACGGCCCGCCTGATTAAAGCAGGATGTCTTCGAAAGTCAGGTTCTGGTCTTCCGAGATGGCATTGCGAAGTGGTTTACCAATGAACTTGTCAATCTCGTAAGGGGGAACTCCGTCGCCAGGGCACTTGAGCGCAATATCTTTCGCGCTCAAAACATGGCCTGCGGCAAGGCCCTTAGCAGCTACGAGCTTTTTGCCCATTTTGACAAGTGGCGCCTTTTCCGTTTCGTAGACCTTCTTTTTTCCGTCGCCCAAAGAGTCACGCAAGCGATTCAAATCGCGAATCATCTTTTTCAAACCAACAGGCTCGAGCGAAAACGCGTGATCCGTACCCTTCCAGGCACGATTGAGTGTAAAGTGTTTTTCGAGAACGCGGCCACCAAGCATATAAGCTCCTAGGGCCATAGCGATACCATTGTCGTGAGACGACCAACCGATCACGATATCGGGGAAGGTATTGCGAAGAGTCTCTATAACTCGCAAATCAAGCTGGTTGAACTCAGCGGGATAACTAGCCGTACACTGAAGAATCGTAAGCTGTTTGTTGATGGGCATGATCGCGTCGTAAGCACGGCGGATGTCTTCCATCGTTCCGCCGCCGGTGCTGACGATCATTGGCTTACCGAACGAAGCCACGTGTTTCAAAAGAGGAATGCTTTTCAAATCGCCTGACGCGATTTTGTAAGCCGGCATGTCGAGAGCTTCCAGGAAATCTGCGCTAGAGTAATCAAACGCCGTCGCGAAGAACGTGATGCCGAGCTCATTCGCATAACGCTTAAGCTCAATATACTCTTCTTTTCCGAACTCAAGGGCGTCACGATGCGTACCATATGTCGGCCCGTAAGCGTTTTCGCTCTCGTAAGGCTTGTCGTACATCGCTCGCGTGTAAAGCTCGCGATTGTTCCGCTTCTGAAGCTTGACGGAATGTGCCCCGCATTCTTTCGCGGCCTTGAACATTTCCTTGCAGGTCTCAACGCTGCCTTGGTGGTTATTGCCAATCTCAGCAATAACGTAACAAGGGGAACTATCGTCGATCTTGACACCATCAATCACAAGCTGACGCATACAAACTCCAGAAAAATTTTCTCGATTTGATCACAAGTCTGATGATTTGCCCTCGGAGTCAAGCTGGTAGTTACCGTTAGTGACAGATGCTTACTAAAACCGGGATCCCTAGGCGACGTTGGATCGAATTGCTTTTTTGACAGTGAGCGAAAAATCTCCGAAGAATAACTCCTTCAGCTCAACCGTACATTGCCCGGAGACCCAGGATGGCGCCGAATGCCTCACAAGCGCTTCAGAAAATAGAGTTAACAATTTTGATCGGGACTGTGAATCGCCTTCCGTTACTCAAAAAGTGTTTAGCTGGGGTCATTGAAGAACTGCGCCCCAATTACGAGGTGCGAGTCATTGATGCGGGATCCAACGATGGAACCCAAAATTATGTCCGTTCTCTAAATCATCCTCAGATCCATCTGATTGAAGACGGCAAAAAGCTAGGACAAGCTAAGAGCTTCAACCAAGTTTTAAAGACGCTAGAATCGAAATATGTTTGCTGGATCAGTGATGACAATGTCGTGACTCCAGGAGCTTTGGGAAAAGCCGTAGCTGTCTTCTCTGAAGAGTCAAGAATGGGGATGGTAGGACTCAAGGTGAAAGACGTTAACGGTCAATGGGCAGATTTCCCATACATCGGTGGCGTTTATAAATCCGGTGTATTGAACATCAATCAAGGCATGCTGCCGATGGATATTTTCCGCTCGGTAGGATTCTTCGATGAAACGTTCGGCAGCTATGGAATTGATGCCGACCTTACGACTCGAGTTTTGCTCGCTGGTTACAAGGTCTGCCTAACAAAAGATGTGGCAGTTCTTCATTATCGCCTTCACCAAGATCATCCTGGTGCGTTCACTTCAAACGAGCGGTCAGATCAGCAAACTCGATCACAAAGTATGTACGACACAAAATATTCTTCGCTGTGCAACTCTAAAGCTTACGCAGTTCGCACACGAATTGCACATGCGATATTCTCTCGATTGATTCGAAAGTATTTTTGGAAAAGACATTGGCGTTATCAGTTATGGCGCGATCGCGTGATCAAACGTTTCAACATCCAAATGTCAACACGCGACATCCGAAACCTTTTACTATGCAGGTGGGTTTCGCCATTAGACCTATGGAAAAACCGGAACAAAGCCTATTACCTTGTTCAAGAATTCCGTAAGGAAATCATCGGGGCCAAACACACCGATAGCAACCGGCTCAGTTCACAGCTCAACGCGGACAAGCAGTGGTAGATTGGGCTAGTTAAAATATTGACCAAGCACATTTTTTAGACAAACAAACCAAGATTATCTGTTCAGTTTTGACAGGTATGCTCTGCCTGTGAATCACTGATGTTCTTCAAACCTTGGACATCGGAGATTCAGCTTTGACCTCACCAGCAGGTGTAAATAGGTCCAAATTAACCTTACTCGTTGGAACAATAAACCGACTGCCTCTTCTTAAGCGCTGCTTAGAGCAAGTAATTGAAGGGTTAGAGCCTGGTTATGAAGTCATCGTCATCGATGCTGGATCAACGGACGGCACCCAAACCTATGTTCGATCACTTGGCCATCCGAAAATCACCCTACGAGAAGACGGCAAAAGATTGGGGCAAGCTCTCAGCTTCAATCGAGTCCTTAAGACAATTCAAAGCGATTATGTTTGCTGGATTAGTGACGACAACGTTTTAGCTCCTTCTGCCTTAAAGACCTGCGTCTCCATTCTTGATCAAGAACCAAAAATCGGAATGGTTGGACTTAAGGTAAAAGATGTGAACGGTCCGTGGGTCAACGCACCTTACATTGGAGGCGTGTGGAAATCGGGAGTCCTCAACATCAACCAGGGAATGGTGAGGTTCGATTTATTCCGAAGAATTGGCTTCTTTGATTTGGAATACGGCAGCTACGGCATCGATGCGGACCTCACAACGAAAATCTTGCTGGAAGGCTACCAAGTTTGTCTAACCAAAGAGGTTGCCATCTTCCATCATAGAATGCACGAAGAGCACCCAGGGGCCTTTCTTCCGATTGAACGCTCTCGACAAAAAAGTCGTGCCCAAACGCTCTATCGTCGGAAGTTTTGGCTCATGCACTGTTCAACTACCCAATATGTTCGCCTTCTAGCTACAGATTGGACCCTCGCTCTCGCTCGGCACCGCTATAAATGGCGGAAACATTGGCGGTACCAGCTTTGGCGCGAGCGCACGTTGCATTTTTTTGAGCATACTTTGGGGACTCAATTTTGTTTGCGAGATGCGCAAAACCTCATCCTATGCCGATGGGTTTCGCCTCTCGATCTTTGGGTGAATCGCTCTAAGCCTTACTACTTAGTGCAGGATCTCGGTAAGATGCGATGGTTACTCTCTATGACAAGCAGACGCGACCGCGAAAGGCCACATCTTTCATCGGCTCAGAAAGCGAATCCTCTATCGACCACTTGATTTAAGAATTTTTCTTTCGAAACCAAGCATGTGCCTGCAATACGCTCTTATCTGTCGGTGACAAAATTTGATTTCTCATTCCGGCGAATTCGAAATCCATCTCATGAAGCATTGAATAGATCTCATGGAAGAGACTCTGCCCGACATACAGATGCGCAAAGCTGACTTCAATCAGGATCAGCTTGGCTTTCTTGATGGTTTCTCTGCCACCCTTGATCACCTGATCTTCGAAACCTTGAGTATCGATCTTAATTAGCAGATCGTCCTTCAGCTCAACATTCCGAAGAACTTCATCAAGACTCTCCACTCGAATTTTTTTCTGAACGCTCCCCGCAGTATGAGGGAATTCTGACTTATGAAGCTCCCCCATAGGAAGAAGCGAGGACGATGGTGCGTAAGAGCTCACATGTAACGTTGTCTCCGCGCTCTCTGCACCCAAAGCGACGGGAAAAACTTTGATTCGGTTGTTCGAGGCGTACTTTTTTTCAAGTTCTCGAGCTAGGTCTGGAAGAGGCTCGAAAGCATAGATGTCCAAGTCGGCAAATCTCTCAAGCCACCAATCGATGAATTCACCGTTATGGGCTCCGACATCAATGAAGGTTTTTACCTGGTATTTCTCGATCCATTTATCGGGCCGCACGACAGGGGCTTTGGGCTGAGTGGGCTTAGGAACGGGTGCTGGCGGAAAAATTTTTCGAAGTGGCTTTCCGATCATAGATTTCAGATTCATTCGCAATCCTATTGCAACCCTCTTATAAGAAACGATAGTGAAGTCTTAACCTCAGCCTCTGACGCGCTTTTTACGCTTGCTCGTAAGGGAGATTAGTTTCAATACTGCCTGAAATGCAACGAATTGCTATCATCGCTCAGGGAAGCCGCAAGTGGATCGGCGGAGTGGAGTACACGAAGAATCTGCTGACCGCGATCGACTCGTTACCTACGCGCTCGCAGTTTCACGTAATTCTTGTTCTCCAGCGGGGAATGGAAGAAGTCCTGTTCAAAGAAGCTGCAGCTCTGGCCGATTCAACGGTTTGGACGGAACCACCGAAGCAAGCCTCGAAAGCACTCTCGATGGTTCTTAAAAAGCTAGAGCTCCCGTTGCTAATAAAGTCTCCACTCCACACGTTTTTTTCAGCACCTTCACCGCTTGCGGCCGTCTGCAAGAAAGAGAGAGCGGACTTCGTTTATCCTGTCATGAGTTTCTCAAAAGGTTTTACGGGCATGAAGTGGGCGGCCTGGATTCCCGATTTCCAGCATAAAGTTCTCCCCCACTTCTTTTCGAAAGCCGAAATCGAGACTCGAGACCGTCAATACACCGATCTCTTGAATTCAGCTCCGATCGTTGTATTCAGCAGCCAAGCCTCTCTCGATGATATGCGCCGCTACTATCCGGACGCAAAACCGAAGGCGACCTTCGTGCTCTCGTTTGCCTCGCTGCCAGCGCTGCCCTCCTCACCGGAGGCTCCACAACAAGTTCAGCACAAATACAATCTTCCTGATCGATTTCTCATCGTCTGCAACCAATTCTGGCAGCACAAGAATCACTTCACAGTCCTGAAAGCCTTATCGCTGCTTCGCTCGCGCGGGCTCGAAATCCCACTCGTCTGCACCGGCAGTGTCTCCGACTATCGCAAGCCCGAGTACTTTAATGACATCTTGAAGTTCGTTAATGAAAACGGTTTGGCAGAACAGGTTACCTTTCTAGGCCTCAGTCCGCGCGAGGACCAATGGCAGCTCCTGCGACGAGCCTGCGCCGTCGTGCAACCATCGCTCTTTGAAGGCTGGAGCACGGTCGTCGAGGACTCTAAGTCGTTGGGAAAAAAAGTTTTTCTCTCTGATCTTGCTGTTCACCGCGAGCAAGCGCCCGTAGGCGGGCAGTACTTTCCAGTAGAGGATGATATTCGATTGGCTGATCTCATCGCTCAAAGCTGGGCGGAGCTTGAAGCAGGTCCGGACCTCGAGGCCGAGTTCAGCGCGAATGCGAGATCAGAGCAGTTGCTCAGACAGTTCGGCGAACGGTTCGAAGTACTCGTGCAAACTCCTATCCGAATGACAACACGCACCAAGGTGATTGACACCTCTGTGGCACCTACGTAACTAATCTCATTCAGCCAATATGCAGCAAGTCGAAGATCAGGTTGTCCACATTCAGCCGTTTTCCAAATCGCAAGCGATTTTCTGGAAAGATGTCTTTGATCATCGCCAGGTCTTCAAAGCGATGGTCATTCGCAATTGGAAGCTGCAGTTTCAAACAAAGTACCTCAGCTACTTATGGCCGATCG